>ENA-OFDP01000539-OFDP01000539.1-metagenomes-genome-assembly--contig:-NODE-539-length-16757-cov-2.208538_pt1 | contig 16757 bp, 11 predicted proteins | sample MGYA00153389_OFDP01 | MGnify analysis MGYA00153389 | reverse complement strand
CGCGGTTACGCGGTTTGCGACTAAGTCCTTTTCATCCTTGGTGTAGCGTAGACCGGCGCGCATGGTAAACGCATCGGTAAGTTTGTAATTGATCGAGCCAAACACGGCGCTGGCTTTGTTTTCCTGCTTTTGATTGGCATAACCATTTTGAACGCCGCCGCCGAGGGACGAATAATTAAAGCTATCGATGGTGATGTCTTCATCGAACAGGTACGCGCCGACCAGCCATTTCATTGGACCTTTTGCGTTCGATTCCAGACGGAATTCCTGCGTCAACTGTTTGTGGTTTGGCAAACCGTCAGCGGACTCGGCATCAAACGGGATGAATCCCGGTCCGCTTGAAGGCAGGAAAGACGCGCCAAAGCCGCCGTCGATATCACCGCGTGAGAACGAGGTCACTTTTTCGTAGCCGGTGATGGAGTGCAGTGTCATGTCGCCCAGATCCCAACGCAATCGCATGCTGCCGCCGTTGTTTTTTACATCCTGTGAATTACGGCCGTCGATAGAAATTTTCGTCGGGTCGAATCCGCCGACGAGTTCATTGCTGCCGCGCTGGATGATGTTGGCGCGGAACAGGCGCGCGCTACCATTAAGGTCGCGTGTGTGGAAATTGAACAAGGCATTAAACGCTTTGCTCGGCGCGTACTGAAGCTGGACACGCGCGGCACGGTCTTCATAACCCTCAAGTTCGCGGGTGGGCCCGTTGGCGAATGTATTTTTCACCCAGTCATCGCGGCTTTGCGATTGCACCGAAACGCGTGCGGCCCAGTCAGGTGAGAGCGGAATATTGAACGCGCCTTCGACGTTGAACGTCTGATACTTACCCGCAGAAATGCTGGCGTAAGCGTCTTGCTGTTGTGAAGGTTTCACGGAATCAAACTTCACCACGCCGGCGGGCGTATTGCGACCGAAGAGTGTGCCCTGCGGGCCTCGTAAGACCTCGATCTGGTTAATGTCAAAAACCGGGAAACCTTTTAGAATCGGGTTTTCCTGAACGATATCGTCATAAATGAGCGAGACCGGCTGGGACGCGTTCAAGTCAAAATCGGTATTGCCATAGCCGCGAATATAGAAGCGCGGAAAAGCGCGGCCGAATGAAGACTCGATGTTCAGGCTTGGAACGCGCGCTGCCAGCATGCGGATGTCCTGACCGCCAGAATTGATGATGTCGAGCTTTTCACCGCTAAGTGTGCTGATGGAAACCGGTACGTCTTTGATATTTTCCTCACGACGTTCCGCCGTGACGGTGATCACATCTAATTTCCCTTCCACCTTCGCGGAAGGCTTTGTATCCGGCGCCGCTTGTGCAAATGCGCTGGGTGCCGAGATCGCGGCAGCGACCGTTAAACCGAATGTCAGGCCGTTTATGAGTGCGCGTCGCGTGCAGGCGATCGCCAAAATGCTCTTTTTCATGTCGTAACTCCCCAATGAGTAAAAAAGCTGGAAAATGCCAGCGGCGTAACCAGTCAAAGTTAGCAAAAAACGCCTACAACGGCAAACAGAACGCGGAATTATTCACAGGCCTGTTGTAGCGCCGACACAAGCGCAGGCACATACGCGGAATATGACGTCAACATTACAGCCTTTTCATGATTGCAGTGGGACGACAGGTCGCCAACCCTCAAACAATCTTCACGCTGTTTAGCGCGAGTTGGTGCGGCTATTGCACGCAGGCAAAAGCTTACTTGCGCACCAAGGGGATTGCTTTCCGCGAGCTTGATATTGACACGCCGGATGGTGGGCGCGCCTATTTCGAAGCGGGTGGACAGCGCGGCGTGCCATTGATCATCGCAGATGGCAAACGGCTATCTGGGTTCGGTATCGCCGCTTACAACCATTTCTTCGCCGCCAGGAAATAGCGACTCGGCGTGATTGCGGTTTGAAAGTGGCGTTTGAAGCACCCACGCACAGCGGATAACAAACTCTAGTATTGGCGCGCTTTTCCGGCCACTTTTGTGCTGCAATGCCGGCAGAATGGCGTTCTGTGATTTGTGTGCGCAAAAGAAATTAAAGCGTCACCCGAATCTTGTTTCCCGTCTGCAGAACAGATTTGGCGCTGAGTTTGTTCCAGAGCAGCAGATCATCGAGTTCAACGGCAAACTTGGTCGCGATCGCGTAAAGGGTGTCGCCCGATCGCACCGTATACGTGGATGGTTTGGTTTGCACCGGTTTTACTGGTGCCTTTACACGTTTGAGCTCGGGGGCGCTGACGAGAGCGGTTTCCGCAACCGAGGCGCCGTAAAGCGAAAGATTTTGCCCAACTCGTACGCTATTGTTTTTCATGGCGTTGAAAATCTTGATCTGGTCAACTGCCACGCCATGACGTTTTGAAATCGAAAACAGCGTTTCGCCGCGTTGCACGCGGTGCGAGCGAGGTGCGATGGAAGGCGCAGAAATTTCACCCGCGCTGGCAACCATGGATGGCGTGACAGCGGCGGTTACTTCTACTTTCCCAACGTCACTCTGGGGCGCTGCGATGACCTGCGCGATGTGGGTTGCGATGTGCGGTACATCGGGGAGTACCGGTTGCGCCGCTTTCAGCGCGACCTTCTGGTCAAACGTGGCGTTGATGCTGTTTACCTGTGCCGTGATCGGCACCATGATGGTCGCCGCAGCGGTGAGCTTGCCTCTATTTTCCTTGAGCGCACCGTTGGTGGCGCGCAGATAGGAGCCGGTCATGCCGTAACGTTTGGCAATGTTATCTATCGATTCGCCGCGTTTGGCGTTGACGGTCTGCCACGACACCATCGGGCCGTTCAACGAGCGATAGAGATCGAGGTTGGCGCGGAATGTTTGCGCCTTTTCGTAGGGCACCAGAAAGTAGCCGGTACCCGAATTGGCCACCGGGCGGATAAACGCCGGGTTCAGGGTGGCAAATTCAACTTCGGGCATTTCGGCCAAGCGCGCGGCGAGGCTGGTATCGATTTTTTCGGGCGCCGTCACCTTGGCAAAGTAGGGCCGATTCTCCATTGCTTCGAGCTCGATGCCGTAACTGCCAGGTGAGAGAATGATATTTTTTACCGCGATCAATTTGGGTACGTAACTGCGCGTTTCAAGCGGCAGATTCAGGCTCAGATAATCGGTCGGCAGGCCAAGTCTCTGGTTTTTAGCGATAGCCCGGCCGACGCAGCCTTCGCCGCAGTTGTAGGCCGCAAATGCGAGCTCCCAGGAATTGAACATGCCGTAGAGCTTTTGCAGGTAATCGAGGGCGGCATTTGTAGAGAGCAGAACATCACGCCGATTGTCTGCCATCCAATCCTGCTTTAAGCCGAAATGTGTGCCGGTCGAGGGAATGAATTGCCACATGCCTGACGCTTTGGCGTGCGAAAACGCCTGAGGATTGAACGCGCTTTCGATGATCGGCAACAGCGCGACCTCCATCGGCATGCCGCGCTTCTCGACCTCTTCAACGATGTGATGCAGATACTTTGAGCCGCGATCGACAAAGCGCTGGATGTAATCGGGGCGGGTCGCATACCACTGCTCCTGCTGCGATACGAGCGGCGTATTGAGCTCGTCCATCACGAAGCCTCGCCGCACACGCTGCCACAGGTCGGCATCGTTGAACTTTTGCTTAACGACAGGGTTGCTTGCGACCGGTAAGTCCAATTGTGCGGTGACGCTGGCATTGGTGCCGGTTGCGACCGTTGTGTTGGACGCCATTGATGCGGCAGTCTGACAAAATCCCGCTGCTGGTGCGGCGAGGAATAATGAGACCGCAATCAATTTCAAGCGCTGCTTCAAGATCATCCTAAAGGCCCTTGTTTTTGAATGAATTAGAGTACATAAAGCCTGGTGCCGAGTCAATCAGGCGCACCTACAGCGTCAGCGCGAAATCCCTTATGAGTGCGCCCGGTAACCGTGCCGAACCGGTTGAGCGCTCACCATAACTTGCCGGATCCACGATCAGGTCGCGCTCCTTTGTCAGGCCGAGTAGGTTATCACCAAGCAGGCGATAAGCCGAATCGTCAAAACGCATTACGTTTAGCGGCGCTCTTATCTCGCCATTCTCAACCCAAAACGTTGCAAAGCGCGTCATGCCGGTCATGCGACAGGCCATCCGATCAGAGTAATTGAGGTAATGCAGGTTGCCAATCAAAAGGCCGGTACCGAGTGTCTCAAGGATCGCGTCTGCGCTTAAGTTGCCCGCCGCCATGTCCAATGACTCGGGCACTTCCGATGAATTAGCACCGTTATTATCAATATTAAACTCGCGTGCCGAGCGCGGGCTAATCAATGCACCTGCTTGCTTGCCTGCCACAATCAACAGTACTTCGGCGGCTTTCAAAAATCCATCGGCCTGAAAGCCGGGGGCAACACCATCGTGGCTATTTTCTTTCAGGCTCACCGATGAATGCAATGCCATTGAACCATCCTCGAGCCTCATCAGCGGACTTTGCTTGTTGCGCTGCGATTTCACGCCGAAGCTCCCCCATGAAAGTAACTCAACTATTTCGTTGACCGCTGCCGGCGCAAGGTAGGCGCGATACTGGCCCGGCACCAATGCTTTCGCGGGGCGCTTGAGGATGTCGAGCTGTGTTCCACTCGCCGCCATTTTTTGTGCGAATTCGGTCGCGTTCCAGTGGGTGCCCGCGTAACCATTCTTTACCGCCTTGTCGGCGGCGTGATACAGGCACCATTCGAAATTGAAGTTATCGACGCAATGCCAGTTGCGCTGACCAAGGGAATTGGCAAAGCCCTTGTAAATAACACCCGATGCAAACAGCCCCACCAGATCTTTACCTTTGCCTTGGCTGATTACTTGATCGAGCATCTCGGCATCGTTTGGCAAATGTGATTCACCGATGTGTTCAGATGATTGTGGTGTCTGGTTAAACAACAAGTAGGGGTCTTCCGGTAAATCGCCCAAATCGCGACGTAACGATTCGAGAATGGCTTTGACATGCGCCTCATCATTTTCACGTTCGCCCGAAAGCGAAATTCGTGATTCAGCGCGGCGCTGATTGGCGATCAGGGAAACGGTCAGCATGAGTTGCTTGACTGAACCCGCCTGACGAACGGCATTCTTGTTGAAACGAACGAAGTTGGATTCTTCCGCTGACAGATAGGCGAGGGTGGTTTCACTGCCCTTTGTCTGGGTGGTGATGAAATCGGCGAGGGCGTAAAAGTAGGTTTGCATCACCTTAATCCTCCGCACCGAACACGTCGATATTTGAAAATTTGCACGCCGGGCTGGCATGACCCACACGGATCACCTGGCTGGGTTCGCCTTTGCCGCAGAACGGCGTGCCCATGACTTCCTGCGTGGACGCATTTCCCACCATGGCAAGCGAGCGCCAGAATGTCGCGGAAATGCCGCGATAGTTCGGGTTCTTGACAATATGTGTGAGCTTGCCGTTCTCGATCACTTGCCCCAGTTCACAGCCGAACTGGAATTTATTGCGTGAGTCGTCGATTGACCAAGACACATTGGTGCGCATGAGTACGCCGTTCTCGATGGAGCCGATCATGTCCTCCAGCGATGAGGTGCCGGGCTCGATATTGAGATTGGACATGCGGTCGATGGGCGCCCGGTTCCATGAACACGAGCGCGCCGTCGATACGCCTTCGACCATCGCGCCTTGTGCGCGGGCGCGGGCCTGCGAGATGGTACCGCCGAGAGTGCGCTTGAGGATGCCGTGCTCGATGATGAAGGCTTTTTTTGCCTCGGCACCGTCATCGTCAAAGGCGAAACTCGCAAACTGATGCGCCATGGTTGGGTCGAAAGTGACATTCAGCAAAGGCGAACCGTATTGATAGTTGCCGAACATGTCGAGCGTCACAAAGCTGGTGCCCGCGAAATTACGCTCGTCGCCGAGGATGCGATCAAGTTCCAGCGGATGGCCGATCGACTCGTGAATCTGCAACATCATCTGGTCAGGCATAAGGATGACATCCATTTTCCCGGACGGGCAATTGGGTGCAGCAAGCAGCGCGAGTGCGTCCTCGGCGGTTCTTTTGCCACAGCCTTGAAAACCCGAACGGCTAATGACTTCCATGCCGCCTTGCTGGCAAAAACCGTTGTACTGGCCGCCGAAAGAACGCGTTTGCGCATGACCATCCGCGAACGCGGTCACGGCAAGCGAAGGCACGAGAAAGTCAAATTCCTGATCGACCATCGCACCATCGGCGGTCACATAAAGCTGTTTGGTGTGGGTCGTCCAGAACGACGCCGACCAATCTACAATGCGGTCATCGATTTTGCAGGAAGCCGATTCGGCGTTGAGCAATTCGATTTTCTCGCGTTTGGAAAGTGGGGTTGGCTGGAGTACAGGCGTGCGGTATTGGCCAGACGGCTTGGGCATCGCGAACGTGGAGTAATCCGCGACACTGCGCCCGGCGGTAAGCCTGGCCCACTCATGCGCGCGCGCGATGGCCAAACGCAGACCCGATTCAGACAAGTCGCTGGTGGCGGCATAGCCATAACCGCCTTGGTCGATCACGGTGATCATGACGCCCCGGTCGATGCAAGCTTGCGGTGGTTCGGCAACGTTTTGTCGTACGGCAAGCTGCTCAGTGGATTCTTCGACGAAACGAAGTGAACAGAAATCGACGGCAGGGATCAGGCGTTTGAATGTGGATTCGAAGGAAGCGGTCATGGCGGCAATGTATGTGCTTGGAAAAAACAATCGGGCATTTTATCAGCGTCTAAAACGACGTTTTGTGCCGGTGGGAGGCGATTATGGCCATAAATTAGAAACCCTAGCGCTGGCGGGCCTCTTGATGATAAAACGTCTGTAAAGCCGCGCCAGTGCTAGTGTTTAGATATTTAACCGGTGATTCCAGCGAGCGTGGATATCTCGTTACCCGTCATGCGCACCAAATGCCACTCCGGCAAGATGGTCGCGCCCAGCGATTTGTAGAATTCAATCGATGGCGTGTTCCAGTCGAGCACGCGCCACTCGAATCGGCCACAGTCGCGCTCAACGGCGAGTGCGGCCAGATATTTCAGCAGTGCCCTGCCACTGCCATGACCCCGCGCATCTGGGATCACGAATAGGTCTTCCAGATACAAACCGGGCTTACAAAGAAAAGTCGAAAACGTGGTGAAAAACAGTGCGAAGCCGATTGGCGCGTCGCCGTCACGCGCGATAAGGCATTCGCATGTGGGCGTTTTGCCGAACAACGCCGCACGAAGCATGGCTTCATTGCCCGTGACCATGTGCGCCAGTTTTTCATACACCGCAAGCTGGCCGATGAGATCGAGGATGGTGGCGACATCGGAATCGGTCGCGGGGCGGATGTTGAATGCTTTGGTCATGATTGAAAGTTATTTTTCCATTCACGTATCGCGCCAAACACCAGCGCGGGCGCCGGATTGCTGCCGATATCGCGTTTGAGTCGGTGAGCGGCTGCAGCCTGGACGGCAGGTTGGTCCCAGCGCAGGAAAGGGTTGGTGGCGAGTTCAAGATGCATGGTAGAGGGGAGCGTCGGCAGATTGCGATGGCGCTTCGCGGCGCAAAATGCCTTGCGTAATTTCAAGTCGCCATTGTCAGGTTCAACGGCCTCGGCGAATTTGATATTGGCCATCGTGTACTCATGCCCGCAATAGACTTTGGTTTCGGGTGGCAGGCGTTTCAATTTGGTGAGTGATGCTGTCATCTGCTCGGCCGTGCCCTCAAACAATCGTCCGCACCCGCAGGCGAAAAGCGTGTCTCCGCAAAACAACATGCCGTGGCCGAAATAGGCGATGTGTCCGGCAGTGTGGCCGGGGACGTCCAGAACGTCGAACGTGAGATCGAGTCCGGGTACGGTGATAGTGTTGCCTTCAGCCAACGCCTTTGTTCGCGCAGGAATACGCTCCTTGGCAGGACCGTACACAGGAATCTTTCCGCGCAAGTGCAGAAAATCCAGCAGGTGCTCAACGCCGCCAACATGATCTGCGTGATGGTGTGTGCAGATGATGGCCGAAAGCTGAAGTCCATTTGCGCTGAGGTATTCGATGACTGGTGTCGCATCACCCGGATCAACGACGGCGGCACTGCTGCCTTTTTGAATGATCCAGAGATAGTTATCCTGGAAGGCAGGTACCGGGTAAACGCTGATTGCTGCACTGGTGGTCACACAGAATCCGTTAAAATATAGCCATGATTTACGAAAGTTTACATGACTGGTTTCAATCGCCCCTCGGTGCGTATCTGCGCGAGCGCGAGCAGGCGTGGTTGGATCAAGTCGTCCCGGACATTTTTGGATTCCACGCCGTCCAGCTCGGGCTGCCAAAATTCGACATGCTGAGGGAATCACGGATCGTACATCGCGTCACCGTTTCGCCTGAAGCGCTGCCGCAGGGCAACCATTTGCAAGCACAGTTTCACGAACTTCCATTCGATAGCCAGAGCATTGATTTGTGCGTGATGCCGCACATTCTGGAGTTCACTGAAAATCCCCACGAAGTATTGCGCGAAATTGATCGTGTTCTGAGACCGGAGGGGCGGATTCTCGTTTTGGGATTCAATCCCTGGAGTTTGTTTGGCACCCGCAAGCTTTGGACCTCGAAGGGGTACCCATGGCAAGGTCAATTTGTCTCGCTTGTGCGGATCAAGGACTGGTTACAGTTGCTGGGGTTAGAGCCAGCATCGGGCCGACTCGCCTGCTACATCCCGCCGTGCGACACCAACAAATGGCAACAGCGCTTTAACTTCATGGAGCCATCGGGTGATCGGTGGTGGGGCGTGGCTGGTGGCGTCTACATGCTTGAGGCGATAAAACGGGTGCATGGCATGCGATTGATCGCGCCCGCATGGAGCGACCAAAAATTGAAGGAACCCAAATTTGCAACTGCTGCAAGATACAAACAGACGCACCCGGGCTTGCAACGGGTGGAAACTACCGGCAAAGCTGACTATCCCGGCCATCTGCGTGTGGTGAAGTGAGCGTGGTTGAAATTTATACCGATGGTGCCTGCAAGGGTAACCCCGGCGTCGGCGGTTGGGGGGCAATTCTTCGCTCTGGTGGAACGGAAAAAGAGTTATTTGGTGGTGTACCAGCCACCACCAATAACCGCATGGAGATGACCGCGGTAATCGAGGCTTTACGTACTCTCACCCGACCATGCGAGGCGGTCGTGTTCACAGATTCTTCGTACGTCCAGAAGGGCATCAGCGAATGGATCCATGGCTGGAAGCGCAACGGCTGGAGAACAGCCGACAAAAAACCAGTAAAAAATGCCGATTTGTGGCAAACGCTTGATCAACTGGCAGCCGGGCACAAAATCGAATGGCGATGGATCAGGGGCCATGCTGGTCACGCCGAAAACGAGCGCGCCGATGTGCTCGCCAACCGTGGTGTCGATCTGGTTTTGGCACAATCAGTCAGAGGCACGAATTGAGTCGTCAGGTTGTCCTCGACACAGAAACGACCGGACTCGATCCGGCCCTAGGCCACCGCATCATTGAAATTGCGTGTGTGGAGATGATCAACCGTCGCCTTACACGAAACAACTTTTATAAGCGGATTCATCCTGAACGGGAAATTGATCAGGGAGCCACGGCTGTACACGGCATTAAGTTGGAAGATTTGACGGACGAGCCAAAATTCGCGGAGATTGCGGAGGAATTTCTCGCCTTTGTTGCGGGTGCGGAGTTGATCATTCATAACGCACCTTTCGACGTTGGCTTTTTGAATGCCGAACTCGGCCGCATAAAAAAATTACCGGTTACAACAAATTGCACCATCACTGACACATTGGCAATGGCAAGGGACTTGCACCCCGGCAAACGCAATAATCTCGACGCTTTGTGTGATCGCTACCAAGTCGACAATAGCGCGCGCACAGTTCACGGTGCGCTGTTGGACGCTGAGTTGCTGTCTGATGTCTACATCGCGATGACGCGTGGCCAGGACAGCCTCGCTATCGGGTTGGAAACCGTCAACACGAACTCGGGTGCAAGCGCATTCACCGCTGAACGCCCTGTAAAACTCAAAATATTGCTCGCTGAGGTGGACGAGCAAAGCCGCCACGCTGCCCAAGTGGCTGCGATCAACCAAGCCAGCGGTGGCAAGGCTGTTTGGTCGACGCTGCGCGTCGAACATGGTCCTCCACACTAGCGTCGCTTTTTTTGCCCGCTCGGCGGCTTCGCCGCCATTCGTTCTGGAGGCACGCGACATGTCGCATGGTGTGGTAAAGAAGTTTCTCAAATAGCCACTGTAAGTCATTGAAAAGTATGTGATGATAATTCATAATTTTTCACAGGCTGTTTGTGAATTTTTGTCAAATGGTGAGTTTCTCCACACAAAAAAACGGTGCTCGGACAGATAATGTGACGATTGGGTTGGCTTCCGCCGTCGAACGGCAAGAAATGGGCTCGGAACAGGATCGTACATATGCAACATGACCGGAAACATCTATTTAAAAGCATCGCCATCGCGGTGCTTTTAGTCATGTCCGCGCCGGGCGCGATGTCGCAAATCGCGCCTACGGGTACGCAGCGTGAAGCGACCGGCCCATTGCAGATTAAATTAGTTCGCTCGAAGGTCGCCGTAGAAAAAGGCCGTGAAATCCTGGTGAGCGCGGCATTTGCCAAACCTGGCGATACTCTCGAGGAAGTTGCGACGTACACCAATACATCGAAATCGACGCTGAAGGGTTTTGAGGCGACGTTGCCGGTGCCGGCCAATACCGAACTTGTTATGGCCAGCGTCAAACCCGCGAACGCCAAAGCCAGTTCTGATGGCAAAACGTTTTCAAAGCTTCCGCTGGTTCAAAAGGTGCGGCAGCCTAGTGGTGTCGAGGTCGAGCAACCGTTGCCACTTGATCAATACCGTTATTTGCGATGGTATCCGGGTGAGCTGGCAGCCGAAAAATCCATGACTGTTGTTGCGCGCTTTAAAGTGGCAAATACGCCCGTTGATTCCGTCAATGGCACAAAGTAAATTCGGGTGCGCGGCCTTTTTGAGCAAGCGTCAGGTTCGCACGAAGGGCGGACTTTGTAATGATAAAAACAACATTTCTCGTTTAGCACCCGCCATGCCTCTCGGAACAACTTTGTGAATCCACTTACCGCAACGATGCAAAGCAGATTGCTGGCGCGGTGTATTGCCGTACTGACCTCGCTGATGCTTTGCGTGTTGGCGCTACACGCCTCGGGTGCTCGCGCCGCAATGGCCCCGAAAGACACCGTTATCGGCAATCAGGCCTCAGCCACTTATGTTGACAGCTCCGCGACCTCGCGCACATCGACGTCAAATCTGGTTCAAACGACTGTTACTCAGGTCAAGAGTTTCACGCTCACACAGACCGGTATGAAATCCGCGTCTTCAAATCAGCAAGTGTGTTACCCGCATTCGATTACCAACACGGGCAACGGCGCCGATACCTATGCGCTTAACATACCCACCACGGGCGGGATGTTCGCGCACACTGGTCTGGCTTACTTCGTCGATGCGGACCAGAACGGCTCCCCCGATAGCGTTACAGCAGTCACATCGAGCGGGTCCATCGCCGCCGGACTTTCGTTCAATTTCGTCGTTTGCGGCACGACGCCGGTTGGCGCGACCGTTGGGCAGCAGGGCACGATTATCGTATCTGCGTCCGATACCAACACGCCGACCCCAACGACGCAAACCAGAACTGATACCACCACGATCGCGGCCTCATCGATTTCTGTGCAGAAAAAACTTTCGAGCGTAGCGCCCCCGGGCTATACGCCAGTTCCGGCGGGCCCAAGTCCGAACCCGGGACCGTTGTTTGTTATTCTTGACTACACTAATAGCGGTATCGTTCAGAGCGACAACCTGGCCATCACCGATGCGTTACCGCCCGGCTGGCTGTACGTGCCGGGCAGCGGTCGCTCCAGCGTAACCGGCGCCGCTACATTGACGGACGCGGCAGGTGGCGATGGACCATCCATTTCATATAGCGCACCGACCACGTCGGTCAGCGGCACGGTTGCTGCAACATTACGGTCGCTCCTTCAGCAACTTCCGGTAATGTCTATTTTCAGATCACGATTGCACCGAATCTGGCGGTGACCACGTCGGCAAATCAGCCAGTCACCACCAATACCGCGACCTACAGTTACAGCTACAGTTTTTTCAACTCGATGACGATGATGAATCAGACCGTCACCGTCCCATCGTCGAGTACCAATAGTGTGCTCTATTCAGTATTGCAAGCGCCAGGCGTCGTCGCGAATGGTTCTTCTACCACGACTGGCGTGAGCGATAGCGAGCCGGTGACCGTCGCCAACGGTGCGCCGGGACAGACCATCTCTTGGGTAGACTACATCTGGAATACCGGGAACGGCCCGGATACCTTTGATATTGCGGTCCTCAACACGCCGCTAAATGGTTCGGCTTGCAACCAGGCAAACAATGCTGCACTGGGTCAATGCACCTTCCCGGTCAACACGATTTTCCGCATCCTGTCCTCTGGGGGATCGACACCGCTTTTGGATAGTAACGGTAACTCGACACCGGATACGGGTGCAATTCCAGTACCGACCGGTGGTACTTGTCCTACGCCCTTTGTTGTGAGCACATCCATGCCGTTGCGGTGCGGCTTCCCAATCGTCATTAGCGCAACGATTCCTCTCGGAGCGACGGCCAGCAATAACGCAGGAAATGGTTTCCAAGTTTTGATAGGCGCGACATCGTCCATTAACAGCGCGCTCTCAGAAACGGTTTTAAACAGATTGACGGCAATTGTGACACCGGTACAGCCAACACTGACCAAAAATTTTTCCAGCACTTCGATTGCCGCAGGTGCCAGCACGCCACTTAATTTTCGTGTGACCAATGCCACTGGAAATCCTGCGCAGACTGGAATTGCGTTTACAGATACGCTGCCCACCGGATTGCGTTTAACCACCGGTGCGACCGCCACGGTAACCGGTGTGGGCTGTACGGCAACGGTGACGCTGACGGCCCCATCAACGATCAGCGTTACGGCCGGGACGATGACCTTGGGAACTGCGACTTGTGACATTGCGGTCAATGGCATCACCAATACGGCAACCACTAACGCCGATTGCACAATGAACCCCGCCGCGTTTACCAATGGTCAATCATCGATCAGTGGTGTTCTCGGTGTGGCCAACGGCGTTAGCAATCAATGCCTTCTGGTAACACCACTGTTGCAAGTGGTTGCGACGCCTGTGTGCGTAGGTAAAGTACCCTATGTCGATTACACGGTAATGCAAGCAGGTCCCGGTGCGCCAACCGATGTGAAGATTGAGTGGCAAAAGATCTCCGGCCAAACCGTCTCTACGCTGAATGGTTTACCGCTGACGGGACGGGTGTTGTGGCCAGGCGCAGTCGTTAACGCAAACGGCGTTCCGACAGAGTGGCCGGGTTGGGTATTCGACGGCAACTTTTATCGGGCGGTTAACGACGGACTTCGCCCCAATATCCGCATGATATTTACGACGGCGGGTACGCGCAGCGTCGTTGTCAGCTACCCTGATGGTACGGGAGCGGCGGACTGCAATCCGCCGGTCGGTCCACCGGCGAAGCCAAATCTTGACGTCACGCTGGTTAAGTGGATAAGCCAGCTCTACGGGGCTTCGCCCAGTGGTAAATATACCGTGACGCTGCGTTATGCAAATACGAGTAGTAGTGAGGGCACGAAAAATGGCGTCGACGTGTCGGATGCGTTGCCAGCGGGGATGGCATTTGTAACTCGCAGCCTTCGCGTACGGCCAGTCCCGGGTGGGCCCGTCTTTTCGCTGCTAGGGATAAGTGGAACGACGACGCTAAGCGGCGCAGCGGTGACGTACACGACTTCCGCAAACCATGTTTCGGTAATTTTTTCTCCGCTCAAACCCGGTGATGAAGGATTTATCGAGTTTGACGTGAACATTGCAGCAGGTATTGCCGTCGACACGATTCTCAGAAATACAGCACAAGTTACGTGGCTGGATGCTGGTGGTGTTGTGGTTGGCCCACGCGTGTCCAATACCGTCGATTTTCTGGTCACCGGAACTGAGGGTGTGACGCTGAGGGGGATGACGATTCTCAGCGCCGACCCGGGTAGCACGGTCGTTTTCGAAAACGTGCTTACCAATCTGAGTCGTCGCACAGATACGTTCGACATCACGCTGTCAGGCTCAAATTACCCAGCAGGAACCATTCTTGAGCTTTACAAATCCGATGGTGTCACGCCGCTGGCCGATACGAACGGAAACGGAATCGCCGATACCGGTCCTGTGGCCGCAGGTGCTTCCTACCGCATCATCGTCAAGGCAGAGTTGCCAATTGCGATCGTCGGAGGACCGTATTCTGTTGCAAAAAACGCGCAGTCAATCTCCAATTTATTGGTGCGCGCCACAGATAACGATGTGGTCCGAACCATTGCACGCTTTTGTAAAGTAGTTCTGGAGCCAGATAACACGGGTCGGGTCGCTCCTGGGCGATCACTTAATTATTCGCATATCCTGACGAACGTTGGCAATTGCACCGAGACCATTACATTCCCGTCTAACTACTTGACCGGTGCCGTGCAGGGTTGGAACGCGCAAGCATTTATAGATAACCCGGTTGCCGGGGGACAATCAATTCCAGGCGTGCTTGACGCAGCCGATGCCGCGGTAACAACCGGCACGACATTCACCCTCGCGCCCGGAGGCCGTGCCAACTTCTTCAATCGCGTCACTTCGCCCGCCAGTGCACCTAACGGAAACAGCAACACGAGCACGTTGCGCGTCAATGCCGGTTCGAGCGGCACGCTTTCGGTCAACGATGTCACGACAGTCGCGCTTGGGTCGCCGGGCATCATCATCGACGACATTACGGGCTACATCGACCCGGGCTTCCTGCGGCCAACTGCATGGGGCTTCATAGGTAGGCCCCTCTACCTGCGCGCAAACGCACCGTCCTGTAATCAGGACCCAACCGTCATCGAGCGCCGCATAATCATCATCACCGGTCCGAATGGCGAGCGCGAGGAGATCATCGCGGTCGAAACTGGCCCTGACACTGGAATGTTTGTTGCAGAGCCGATTGGCATTCGCCTTCCACCTGTGACGGCCGCTGACAAAATTCTTCAGGGTATGCCATTCGATACTTTCCAGATTGAACTCGTTGGATGTGGAAAGAAAATCTCCACCACGGTAACGCTGATTGACCCCAACAGCGTCGTGTTCGATAGTCGGACCAACCAGCCGATTGCCGGTGCGACGGTTCGGATCGTCATTGCGTCCGGTGGCGTTTGTACCAGCACACCCGCAACGGTTAACCAACTTGTTGCCGGTCAGGTGGTCGCAGGGCTAAACACAGCCGTGACCGGGGTGGATGGAAGATTTAGCTTTGCGTTCGTTTCGCCAGGGGATTACTGCGTGTTGGTTACACCGCCAAACGGGTATACGTGGATCTCCCGCGTGCCGGCGTCACAATTGCCAAGCGGAAGAAATGTGCTTGCCACCGGGCCGACTACAGGCGGCTCGTATGGCGGTGCATTCCGCGTTGGGCCGGAAACCGGGCCCGTTATCGTCGATATCCCGGTTGATGGTGGCTTGATCGGCGGCTTGTTCGTGCAGAAAACCGCTTCGCGCGCCGTCGTTGAAATAGGCGAGCTTTTGGACTACAGCGTCGTCGTTACCAACAGAACCGGCTATGCGTTGAACCAAAACAATGTTTTCCTCACCGACACGCCGCCGCTGGGCTTCACCTACGTTGCAGGCTCCGCGCGCAAGGATGGCAAGGCAATCCCAGATCCGCAAGGCGGTATCGGACCTCGCTTGGTGTTCAACCTTGGCGTCATGAACCGTGACCAAGTGGTCACGGTTACGTACCGGGTGCGCGTTGGACCAGGTGCGATGCAGGGCGATGGTATCAATCGCGTTGTGGCAAGTTACCGGATAAGCGCAGAAAGTGCTCTGCCTGGTGCAGGTAGCACGTTGTTCAGTCAGTCCAATGTCGCGACGGCAAAGGTAGAAATTGTCGGTGGCGTATTTTCGGATCGTGCTTATATCATCGGCAAGATTTTCACTGATTGCGGCAATGATGGCCTGCAAAATGCCAAACAGGGCGACGGCGCGAAGGAAGTCGGCGTTCCCGGCGTACGGGTCGTTCTGCAGGACGGCACCAGCGCCATTAGCGACAGTGAAGGTAAGTACAGTTTCTATGGTTTGCTGGCCAGAACCCACGTGCTCAAGATCGACCGGTCGACACTTCCAGATGGCGTATCCGCAAACGATTTTGCTCTGCTTTCGAGCCGGAACCTTGGCAAGGGTGACAGTCGGATTGTGGACCTGAAAAATGGCGAACTTCACAAGGCAAACTTCGCAATCAAGACATGCACTGACAAGTCGCTCGGCGCCGTTAGCCAGCGCAGACTCGCGGCGATTAGCCTGTCGACGGAGCTGGAAGGTCGCTTGCAGCAAAAACTGGAAACCGATCCCAATCTGCGTAGCGTCAGCGATGTCAAAGCATTGCCCGCTTCCGGTCAGGTCGGCTTGACGGCACCGGTTGCAAACATTGCCGCACCGCGTCCATTGGCTGATGCCGCCGGCGGAACACCTGGCACCAATGCAGATTTGCCAAAATTGCCCGTGCGATTTGAAACGCTCGCGACGGCACAATCTGAGGCCACTCAAAAGCCGCGTCCAACGCGCGCGCGCGAACCGGAAGTGCTCCTTGAAACGCTGTTGCCCGGTGAAGACAACACAATCGGCTTCATCGGTCGAAACTTCGGTGACATCCTGCCCTATGCGCAGGCCACCATCCGTGTCAAGGGCATTGCAGGCACAACATTTAAGCTGAAGGTCAACGACGTTGAAGTAAGCGCTGACCGCGTTGGCAAGAAAGCGATTCTCGCTGAG
>ENA-OFDP01000538-OFDP01000538.1-metagenomes-genome-assembly--contig:-NODE-538-length-16766-cov-6.727485_pt1 | contig 16766 bp, 7 predicted proteins | sample MGYA00153389_OFDP01 | MGnify analysis MGYA00153389 | reverse complement strand
ACATCTAAATTGCATTTTTTGTGCGGGCGAGACGCCCACCCCACAAGAACTTTATAAAATTTTGACTGTGCAGTTTAAATGCAGAATAGCTTAATAACTAATGACTAATTCCCATCGATATATTGTTTTAAAATATTCCGAATTTGTTTAAGCTGAAATCCCTTAACAAGTTGGCGCAACTTCGTCACAAACGGCACTAATTTTGGCTCTAAAATTTCCAGTTTAGCATTCTCATCAAAAATTTCTTCAATGTCGCCCATAGCCGCAAATTTCAAAAGTTGTGTTACCGACTCAGCAGCCGCAGGTAACAGAGAAGAATAAGCAGGAAAACCAGATGCGGGTGACAAACTAGAAGTTGTCCGCTTTTTGTTTTCCGAAGACTGCTCGTAAACCCATTCTAGTCCCAAATGCACGCGCAACTGTTCCAAAAAGTGATTTACTTCGATCGGCTTGGGAAGAAAATCATTGCACCCCGCGAGAATGCTCTCTTGCTGCGTAGACTCGAAAACGCTAGCTGACAGAGCGATTAACACCACATCTTTTAATTCCGGCAACTTCCGCAGTCTCCTTGCAGTTTCTAAGCCATCCATCACAGGCATCCGCAAGTCCATTAAAATCACATCCGGTTGAAATTCAACTGCTTTGTAGAGGCATTCTTGACCGTTTTGTGCTTCGGCAATTTCAAACCCCAAACGCCCCAGCAGCCTACACAACAAATCGCGATTTAGTTGATTGTCGTCCACGATTAGCACTTTCCGCTTGTTGCCGACAAAACCGACCACCCAGCGTTTTTCCCGCAAAGGAGACACTTCTAAGTATTGTTTGGTTGCAGGCAATTCTAAATCTATCCAGAAAGTGCTACCTTTTCCAAAAGTGCTGTTGAAGCGAATTTCGCTGCCCATTAGTTTCGCTAATCTCTGGCTGATCGAGAGTCCGAGGCCAGTACCTTCAACAAATCTATTTCCTCCTACTTGGTGGAAGGGCAAAAATATTTCTTCTAACTTGCTTTGCTCTATTCCCGTGCCGGTATCCTCGATTTGAAAGCGAATTTTTAAAGCGTGTTTCGCTGCGATGGGATTGTGGGCGAAGCGCAGATAATTTTGTTTTAGTTCCGAACTCAAAGTTGAAAACTCATGACTTTTTCCTTGGCCTCGGCTCCAGGCTCCTGTGCCGACATAACCGACTTTGAAAGTTACTCCGCCGCTCTGGGTAAATTTAACGGCATTACTAAGTAAATTGATGAGAATTTGACGCAATCTTTTTTGATCGACCCGGACGCAGCTAGGCAATGGAGATACTTGTTCGTAATTGAAGGAAATTCCTTTTTGATCGGCTCGCATCTGAAAGAGGTCGGCAATGTTTTTCGTGAAATTTAGAAAATTTAACTCTTCCGGGTTGAGTTCCATTTTTCTAGCTTCGATTTTGGAAAGGTCTAAAACATCGTCGATTAACATCAGCAAATGTTCACCGCACTGTTGAATATTACTGAGACTTTCTTGGTGATCTTCGCTTAAGTCTTTGTCGGTTTTGAGGATTTGAGCGTAACCTAAAACGCCGTTTAAAGGTGTACGCAGTTCGTGGCTCATGTTGGCGAGAAATTCGCTTTTGGCGCGGTTGGCGGTTTCTGCGGCTAATACGGCTTGTTGGAGGGCGGATTCTGCTAGTTTGCGATCGGCAATTTCGGTTTGTGCTTGTTGAAATAGGGTCGATTGCTGGATTGCGATCGCCAATTGCACGCACAATTGCCGCAGGGATTCTATTTCTGAGGAATCCCAGGAACGGGGGCCAGTACAATCGTGGGCGATCAGCAGTCCCCAGAGCTGATTTTCTGCGGTCGGTTCGGTCTGAGAAATGCTGTTTCGTACTTTTAGAATCGGCACTACTAAGTTAGCTTTTACTTCAAATTCTTCGAGAAATTTAATGTGGCATTCGCTCAACTCTTCACGGTAAATATCTTCTATAGCTCGAATATAGCCTTGCTGGTAACTAGCAACAAATTCATCTTTAAAACAAGGATCGAAATTGTCAAAATCTAGGACAGAAATTCGATTTTTTGCGACGGATTCCACAACTACCAAGCCGCTCCAGTCGGGATTGAAGCGGTAAATAACTGTGCGGTCTGTTTGCAAGAATTGCCGCACTTGTTCGACAGCCGTGGTGAGGATTTCTTCTAAATTGAGGGAGGAGCGAATGCGATCGAGCATGGCAACTACCAGCCGTTCTCGCCTTAATTGGTGCAGCAGTGCCGTCTCGGCTTGTTTGCGATCGGTGATGTCGGTAATTACTCCCACTAGCCCGATTAAACTGCCAGTTTCATCTTTGATGCAGTCGGCGCGAAATAGAGTTGTTACCAGTTCGTTGCTTTTAGTTTTGATTTTGAGTTCGCCTTGCCAAGATTTACCTTTACGGATTGTTTTAAACATTTCTAGCAGCACTTGAGTTTGCGGGTAAATTGCCGTTGCTCCACCTGCTGTGTTGAGTTCTGCTGCTGTGTAGCCGTACCGCTGAACAAAGGCTTGATTGTGGTAGATCGATCGCCCTCTCAAGTCAGCAATGCCGATCGCATCGCTGGTGCTTTCTACGGCTTGAGTAACTCGCAGTAGGTCTAATTCTGCTTGTTTGCGATCGCTAATGTCCGTAATAGTGCCGATATAGCCTTTAATTTCGCCGCCATCTCCGATTTCCGCTACTGCTTGACCGATCGCCCAAATTACGCGATCGTCTGGACGCAAAAAGCGGTATTCTGATTTAAACGGAATTTTGTCAATAATTGCCCGATACCATTCATTTTTCACCCGCTCCGCATCATCGGGATGTATGGCATTCATCCAACCAGTTTCTGCTGCTAATTCTGGGTTTAATCCCGTGATTTCGTTCCACCGCTGATTGATATAAAGGCAATTGCCAAACGCATCGCTGTGAAATATGCAAACCGGCGATGTTTCTGCCAAAGTTTGATAGCGGCGCTGGCTCGATTGCAGTGCTGATTCTGCTTGTTTTCTTTTGGTGATATCGCGGACGATCGAAATCATCTCGCCGCCTTCCAGCATTGTCAGCGACAATTCTTGAGGGAACTTAGTACCGTCGCGGCGCTGACCGATTCCTTCTATATTGCAGTACCCTTTTTGCTGGATTATCGGCATTACTTCTCGTTCAAAATATTGAATTTCTGCTTGGCTGTAGAGCATTTTCCATTTCTTCCCATACATTTGTCTAGTGCTAGCCAAGCCGTACATTTTGAGATAAGCGTCGTTTGAATAAATACATTCTTTACGATCGTTGAAAATGGCGATACCGTCATAAGCTGCGGCCATTGCTACTGCTTGTCGCTGTAGTTTGGACTCTGCTTGTTTGCGATCGGTAATATCGTGACCGACTGAGTAGATTAAACCTTCTTCGCTAAATGGCGATGCCGACCACAATAGGCATTTGTAAGAACCGTCTTTGCAAATATAGCGATTTTCAAAGCAGATACTAGACGTACCGGTTATTAGTTTTGCCACTTCGGCTGCGGTGGCTGCTCGATCGTCTGGATGAACAAAATCCAGCATCGGCTTGGCAAAAAGTTCAGCACTACTGTAGCCTAGGGCCGTTGACCAAGCAGGGTTTAAACGTTTAAAATAACCGTCGAAACCGATAATACAAAGCAAGTCTAAGGAGATGGTAAAAAAGCGATCGCGCTCTGTTTGTGCCTGCTTCAACTCAGTGATATCCATCACTAAACCATCCCAGAGAATATCGCCTTCGCTCCCAGATTCCGTCTGATTGTTCAGCCTTTCTGGTCTCGCCGCTCCTTGCAGCCACTTAACTTTTCCTGATGGCATGGTGTGCCGCCATTGTTGCTGCCAAGGTTCCAGGGTAGCGGCTGAAACTGCGATCGATTTTTCTAAATCTAGGATATCGTCTGCGTGAATTCCGCTGAACATAAGTTCCGGGTTTTTCTCTATAGCTTCTGCCTCTAATTCGTACAGTTGGTAACTGCCTGAAGAGACATAGGGAAAACACCTTTTTCCAGTTGCTGACCTGCGGAATTGATAAATTATCCCCGGCAGGTTAGCTACCAATTTTTGAAATCGAGCTTCGCTTTGTTCCAAGGCTCTTTGCTGCCGCCTGTATTCGGTAAAATCTCTAATAGTGCCTACTATTACTTTACTGCCGTCTGCTCTTTGAAATACAGTTTTCTTAGTAGAAACAATGTGTTCTTTCCCTGTGCTGTCTGTGAATTTTTCTTCGCTTTCCAAACAGATACCCGTTGTCAATACTTCTTCATCTTGTTTCCAAAAAACAGCAGTTGCCGAGTTTGGGAAAAAATCATAATCTGATTTACCAAGCAGTTCTTGTCGCGATTTGCCCAACAACTGACAAAAAGCATCATTTAAGATCATCCAGCGGTGCTGCTCGTCTTTGACAAAAATCGGGTCTGGCGTAGCATTTATCGTGTGGTTTAAAAATTCTTCTGATGCTTTTAAATCAGCTTCATAGCGGTAGCGATCGCTCATATCCAACACTACTTCGATCATCCGGTCGATCGACCCATCCAGCCCGCGAATACAACGCAGCGAAACTCGCGTGTAAACTATTTCGCCGTCTTTTTTGAACCACCTTTTATCTGAGATGCAACCATCGATTTCACCTGCAAAAATCTGAGATACTTTTTCGCAATTTGCCTCAAAATCTTCTGGATGAGTCAACTCCAGCCAATTCTTTTGTATGAGTTCGTCGCGATCGTATAAGAGCAAATTGCACAGGGCATCGTTAACTTCTATCCAATTGCAATTTTGGGCAATTTTGGGGTCAACAATTGGAGCGATAATGGCAATTCCGATCAGGGAATTTTCTACTACCGAGCGATATTTTTCTTCACTTTTTCGCAGGGCATCTTGACTGTGCTGACGTTCTATAGCGTAACGGAGCGATCGCATTAACAGTTCGCCGTCGATTTTTCTTTTGACCAAATAATCCTGTACGCCAACCGAAATCAACCGCAGAGCAAGCTCTTCGTCGTTTTGGGAGGTCAAAACTACGATCGGCACATTTAGCCCGTACTCTTGTACCCGAGCCACCGTCTCGATTCCCCGACTGTCTGGGAGTGAAAGGTCTAATAAAATGATGTCAAAAGTTTCTTGATGCAATCGTTCCTGCGCTTCGCTGAGGCGCTCAACTTTCGTCAGCAATATACGCTGCTTGCCGCTAATTTCTGACAACAAATCTTCAATCAGCTCAGCTTCTTGAGGGTTGTCTTCTACTAACAGAACTTTAAAGCAGGTAGGAGGCACAGCTAAGTTAAAAACTGCTTTCATAGTTAATAGTTATTAATCAAAACTTTTTTTCAAGCCAACTTGGATTTAACCTTGAATTTCCCGGACTGTTATTGAGTTGCACCTACACAGACATCGGCGGTTAGATTGCGGTGAGGGCGATCGCTACAAAAATTTGTGTTTAAGACTTAAAATCATATCACGAACCAACTCCGCTGTCAACGTGAAACATTTTTATTATAACTAAGATATTGCACCATTATCAATAATGCTGTAAGGGCGGGTTCGCTCCTGGGCTTAGGAATGAGAATTAAATAACTTACAATTTTTATTGTTCTTGTGGGATGGGCGTCCCGCCCGTCCAGAAAGAACGGGCGGGACGCCCATCCCACAAATATGTGTAAATTATTTAATTCGCGATCCTTAGAAGCTTGCAAACAGGTTAAATAAACCCGCCCCCACCCACTAAAAATACCCAATTGACATTGGTGCAAGATGTGAATTATAACTAGCAATTTAACTTCTACCTTCTAACTTCTGTCTTAGAATATAGAATTTAATTCAGCTTCCGTTACCTTCTAGCTTATACCTTCTCCCGAAACGATATCTCGATTAATCAACAAGAGTAAAATGAAAAGTTGAACCTTGACCCGGTTCCGAGTCTACCCAAATAGATCCGCCGTGACGTTCCACAATCTTTTGACAAATTGCTAAACCAATACCTGTCCCAGAATATTCTTTTTGAGTGTGCAAGCGCTGGAAAATTTGAAAGATACGTTCTTGATACTGTGAAGCAATCCCAATTCCATTATCAGAGATAGAAAATAACCAGTTGTTTTCCTGTTTATAAGCATTAATATAAACCGTAGGTGATTCATCCTGGCGATATTTGATCGCATTGCTAACTAAGTTTTGAAAAAGCTGTACGAGCTGAGAAATATCCCCCATTACCGCTGGCAATTCGGTATAAGTAACAACTGCTTGATTGTTACGGATAGCACCTTGCAGGTTAGCGATTACTTGCTGAATTACGTGATTACAATCTATAATTTGAAAAGGTTTCTGACTCCGGCCAACTCGCGAATATTCTAGCAAATCGTCAATTAAAGTCTGCATTCTCGTACAGCCATGAACGATATTGCCGATAAACTTACTAGCTTGGCTATCGAGTTGGTCTTTGTAGCGTTTTTCTAAAAGTTGAGCGTAGCTGGCAATGGTTGCTAAAGGCGCTTGCAAGTCGTGAGAAGCCACATAAGCAAATTGTTCGAGTTCCGCATTTGAACGCGCCAATTCTTGGTTAGATTTCAATAGAGCAGATTCGGCACGCTGGCGGTTCGATATCTCTTGTTGGAGGAGCAAATTTTGCTCTTGCAAAGCTTTTTCAACGGCGCAGCGGTTGCTAATTTCTTGTTGCAAGACTTGGTTTTTTTCATCAAGGGTTTTTTCCACGGCTAAGCGGCTGCTGATTTCTTCTTGAAGCAGCACATTTTGTTCTTTTAGCTGCTTTTGTAAATTCCGCAGGGTGAGGTGACTTTCGATGCGGGCGAGCACTTCTTCAAACTGAAACGGCTTGCTGATGTAGTCAACTCCTCCCACAGCAAAGGCGTTTACTTTGTCAAATACTTCATCTTTAGCGCTGATAAAAATTACCGGAATTTCGCGAGTTTTCGGTTCGGATTTCAGGTGCTGACAAACTTCGTAGCCGTTCATTTCCGGCATCATGATGTCGAGCAAAATCAAATCTGGTGGATTAGAATTGCAGGCTCTCAGAGCCATTTGCCCGTTAATCACGCAGCGGGGCGCGTACCCGCGATGAGTCAACATCGTAGACAACAGACGCAGGTTTTCTGGCGTATCGTCTACTACTAAAATGTTACCTAAAGCCGTCTCTGGTTGCTGATTGTTCATTGATTATTTTCCGGTTTTCACAAAAAATATTTATCACTATTTTATTGAGGACTTATGTAAAAGGACGGTTGATTGCAAAAAAATCAAAGAAAATCAAAGATTCGCTTAGAAAGTAGGTTATCAGCCGTTTATACATAAATCCTATTATTTTTATTTTGGCAATCTTCAAACCTCCAGCAGTAGAGTCAAAGCATTATTATGCCAAGTCAATCCTTTATCTAAAACCTTAAATCCAGCTACTTTGCACATAGATTCTAAAGCACAAGCTGTAGGTAGCCACCACCACGGGCCAAAGTCGTTGATGTCAAAAACTGCTTTCTCAATTAGTCCGAAAATTGGTGTGCCGTGGGTGTACTGCTGCCAGTAAGCTGTTAAAATAGCTCGTTCTGCTTCGCCCAAAGCGGGAATAAAGATTACCCCAGAAGCTGAAATTTCATATCGTCCCCGCTCGTTTTCTATAACTTCTTGGGTAATCGCTGAAGTTAAGACTAAATACTTCCCAGTTATTTGACGCAAGCTAATTAAAATTTGCAAAGGGTGGGGGTGATGGTACAAAACTCCTGCGCAGTGAATTACATCGTAAGGCTCACCAATTTCTGCAAGCTGAATCTGAGTTATATCTCGACTGATACAATTATAATTAGCAATATTTAAACTTGCCATACGATCGCGAAAATCTTGCCAAAATTGGGCTGATGCGGGCGTGACATCAATCATTGTCAGAGAAACTGCACCGTATTTGCTAGCTACAGATACTTTTTCGTTGACGGTTCCCCACAAGCCGCCGACTTCTGCAAAAGTGTGATTTTTGACGACTCGGGCAATGTAGCGATCGCGGATATCGTTAACTTCCAACTCTGATAATATACTACGATCGCCCGAAGAGTGCTTTTTCTCCAAAACTTCTGCCAATTTCGCGGATATTACTGGATCTTCTGCTCGGATTTCTAATGCCATTAAGTACAAAACTGTGGCTTCGTCAAGCCGATCGCTCTCGGCAAACTTTTGGGCGATTTCGCAGTAAAATTCAGGAGCGTGCAATGGCTGCAATTCGTGGTGATAGTAGCTGGTTGCTGCGTCTAAATCTGCCGGAGTTCTTTTGATTAGAACATCGCCTAACTTGGTGTAAATTTTTGGGAGAGTAGGCTCAATTTGCAGCGCGCAAAGGTAAGCAGAAACAGCCTCGTTCCACTCGTGCATCTCAGTCAAAGCATCGCCTAAATTGTAATAAGACCAAGAAAGATTTGGATTGAGTTCAATAGCGCGCTTGTAGGCGATAGTGGCTGCTTTCCACTGTTCGGTTTTTAACAGCGCTTCTCCTAAATTGTGGTAAGTCCAAGAAAAATTGGGATTGAGTGCGATCGCCCGTTGGTAGGCGAAGGTTGCTGCTGACCAATCCTGGACTTTAACTAAGGCTAAAGCTAAGTTATAATGAGACCAAAAGAATTCTGCATCGAGTGCGATCGCCTGCTGGTAAGCTGTCGCAGCTTCCGACCATTTTTCAAGTTGTAAAAGCGCATCTCCTAACTTGTGACAACAACCAGAAGAATTAGGGTCTAAGTCAACAGCGCGCTGGTACGCTGTGGCGGACTCCGACCATTTTTCTAATTTGGTATAAGCTTCACCGATGCTGTAGTAAGACCAAGAAAAGTTCGGGTCAATTTCAATAGCCGTACGGTAGATAACGACGGCTTCTTCCCATTTTCCTAACTTCAGTAGAACGCTACCTAAATTGGAGTAAGACCAAAAAGAATTAGGATTTAATTCAATACTTTCGCGGTAGGCTGTCTCTGCTTCGTGCCAGAGTTCTGCCGCTTGCAAAACATTCCCTAATTTGTAGTGAAACTCGGAGATATCCGGCTGAAGTTTAGTAGCTTTGCGGTAGTTTACAATCGCTTCATTCCACTGTTGCAGCACGCTAGATGCTTCGGCTAATTGGCAATAAGCTTCGCAAAAACTTGGGTTTAAATAAATAGTGCGGTGGTAACAAACTAGGGCTTTTTCTGGCTTGTTTTGAGCTAGCAAAGTATTGCCCAAATCGAGATATTCTTCGGGTATTTCGCTCGGTTCAACCATCAGTGCTTGATACCAGCAATCTGTGGCTTCCTCGGATTGGCCGACTTGGCTAAATATTCGGCTCAAATTGCGGTAAAATCCGGCAAAGTCGGGTTGTAGGGCGATCGCTTTTTGGTAACAGGCGATCGCCTCTTGCCACTGTTTTAAAGTAGCGCAGACAGTACCGAGGTTGGCAAAAGCTTCGGCAAAATCGGGTTGCAGGGCGATCGCAACTTTGTACCAATAGCGCGCTTCTTCTAGCTTACCCTGGGCTTGCAGCGCCTTTCCCAAGGTTTTGCAGGTTTCGGCAGAATTGGGGTGCGATGCGAAGAATTCGCTGCCTAGGGCGATCGCCTCGTCTAATTTTCCAGCACCTAAATATAATTCAGCCTGTTTCTGTAAATCAACCGCTGCTGTTTCTGAATTCACTTTTGGAGTTCCTATTTAGTAATAATTGCTTGTATAATTTTAGGGCAAAACCTATCGAGTTTGCCACTCATCCACAGACATCTGCTTACCTCTAAATACTCGATATACTAGATCTCTTGCAAAATAATTTTTTGATAGAGTAGACATCTCCCAAAAAGCCTATGAAGAACAGGCAAGATGCCTGTTCCACAATAATTATGAGAGATGTCTACTGTACTAAATTTGTAGGATCAAATTTTCCATATATTTGCACACAAGTTGAGAAAAAACTGAGATGTTGCACCACGATCATAAGCCTTTTATGGGCGGGCAGGATGCCCACCCCACAAAAAAATCACTCTTTGTGGAACAGGTATCTTGCCTGTTCTTAATAATGGTACAAGATGTGAAGTAAAAACCAATTTGGATTAAACTAAGATACGAACAACTTAACAGCGAGGTAAATAATGTCAGCAGAGACTCACGCACCGCAAGTCAGCGTAATTATACCAGCATACAACGGCGATCGCTACATTGTGCAAGCCATAAAAAGCGTCCTAGCTCAAACCTTTACAGACTACGAAATTATTGTTGTAGACGACGGTTCGACGGATCAGACACATCAGGTATTACAACCTTATTTGGACAGAATTCGCTATGTGTATCAAGAAAATCGAGGAGTAGCAGCCGCCCGCAACCGAGGAATTCAGGAAGCCAAAGGCAAATTTATCGCTTTTTTAGATCAAGATGACTTTTTTGCGCCCGATAAACTAGCAGCACAAATAGCACTATTTTATCAGCAACCTTCATTAGGAATTGTCAACAGCGGTTGGCGTTTAGTTAACGAGCAAGGCGAGACTATTTCGGACATAACACCTTGGCTGTATTTCCCCAAATTAGACTTAGAAACTTGGATAGTACAAATGCCCGTACTTCCTAGCGCCATGATGTTCTCCCGCCGCTGGCTGGAACTTGCAGGCGGGTTTAATTCAGAGTTCGATTCAGTAGACGATTCAGATTTAGTTTTGCGTTTAGCAGTGTTGGGTTGCGAAGCAGCTTGGCTGCCTCAAGTGACAGTATCCTACCGCCAGCACGGCCAAAATGTCTCAATAAAAAAAGCCCTAAAACAAGCAAACCTTTTTATAACCTTAAAACAGAAATTTTTCCAGCTTCCAGATTTGCCGCCGCACATCCGCGAGTTAGAAAATCCGGCTTTCTACGAAGCATTGACGTGGATGGCGTGGCAATTGTACTATAGTAACTATCCAGTTGAGGCGGTCGAATTTTACCAAAAATCTCTCCGTTACAGTCCTTATTCTGCAAAAAAAACAGTCACAGATTGGTTCAAGCGTCTGGCTGCTATTTCTCAAGTTTACGGAATTACAATCGATTTTCAAGTATTAAGAAACTTATCACAATGGAAAAAATTAATGACTAGCATACTTCCTTCAAAAACACCGCGAGTCAGCGTCATTATCCCCGCATACAACTGCGAGCGCTACATTAGTAGAGCCGTCGAAAGCGCGATCGATCAAACTTACCAAGACTGGGAAATTATTGTCGTAGACGACGGTTCTACAGACAGCACGAGCCGAGTCTTAGATGCTTACCGCGATGTAATTCACTACGTCTATCAGGAAAATCAAGGAGCAGCAATGGCTCGGAATCGCGGCTGCGAACTCGCCAAAGGCGAATTCTTAGCTTTTTTGGATGCCGACGACTTTTTCCTGCCAGAAAAACTCGCCAAACAAATTGCTTGTTTTGAAGCTGACCCCTCTTTAGGGATGGTACAAAACGGCTGGTTGATGGTCGATGAAACAGGAAAAGATATCTGTGCAGCCATGCCTTGGCAAGCCGCACCGAAATTAGATTTAGAAACCTTTGTGGTTTACAAAAATGTGCGTCCCAGCGCGATGATGCTGCGGCGCGAATGGTGGGAAAGTCTAGGCGGTTTCGATCCTCGGTTTCCGCCAACAGAAGATTTAGATTTTGCTTTGCGTTTGGGTTTAAAAGGCTGTAAATGTGTTTGGTTAAAAGAGATATTAACCTGCTACCGCCAGCACGATCAAAATCTGATGTCCGGCGGGCAAAAAGTGATGAAAAGTATGGAAACGGTGATGGAACAATTCTTCGCCAGACCCGATTTGCCCGATCGCATACGCAAGCTAAAAAAGGCAGAACGTTACAAGTGTCTAGTGTGGATCGCGTGGCGGATGTACCGCGATGGATATGTGGCAGAGATGGTCGAGTGTCTGCAAAAATCTCTCTACTACACTCCTTTTACTGGCACTGAAACTGTTTTCAAATGGTTGGAAAATTTTAGAGTAGCTTCCGAAGAATACGGCAGTAACTTTGATGCCTATGCCTTAACTAAGTTGCCAGAATGGCAAGACATAGTTGTCGAGGCTGCCAATAATACTTATCAATTTAAATCAGCGCCTAGTTCAACTTACCGTAAGCTTGCAGGGCACGTATTAGTGTACGCAGAAGACCACGGAATCGGCGGTTTGGCGCAGTTCAACCACTCGCTGCTTTGTAAACTAGCAGCCGACGGCTACCGAGTTACTAGCGTGCAAACTAGAACTTCTAATCCTTTAATTACCGAACAACAGCAGCTAGGGATAGAGCATATTTGGCTGGAGTTCGACACGATGAAAGAGTTTTTGCGTATTGCTTACAATTGTAGCGATGCTGAAAGAATTTATGCACAAGCTAAACCGGATTTAATTATATTTAGCGACGGCTGGCCGATGGCAAATTTTGCGGCGAAACAAGTTGCGATCAAACAAAACATCCCTTACGTAATTACTCTCGGTTATATCGATCGCACTTATCGAACTTTCAACCGGGGCGATCAGATTCCCTATTTCGATGCTGTCTCCTATCAGTACGATTTAGCCAAAGCAGTAATCGCTGTTTCCCACGAAAATCTCAACTTGTTCAAGAGTTTGTTTAAAGTGCCTCTAGAACGGGGAAAAGTCATCTATTACGGCCGCCCGAACAGTTATTTTGAGCCGCCAAACCTGTCAAACCGCCAACGCTTGCGCGCAGAACAAGGCATCCCCGAAGATGCTGTCGTTTGTTTCACGGCGGCGAGACTGACTCCAATTAAAGGATATCAGTATCAATTGCAGGCGATCGCCCTACTGAAAAATCGTCCAATTTGGTCGCAGCTATACTTTGTTTGGGCCGGCCCCGGTTCTGCCACCCACGATAACATGGAACCGGAATTGAGAGCAACTGTCAGCGAATTAGGAGTCACCGAACAAGTTAAATTCTTGGGACAACGGTGGGATATTGCCGATTGGTTAGATGCTAGCGACATCTTTATTTTATCTTCCGAAGCTGAAGGAATGCCGCTAGCAGTAATGGAAGCAATGGCGAAAGAATTGCCCGTAATTGCCACAGCAGTAAGCGGCATCCCCGAAGAGTTGGGAGACACAGGAAAGTTAATCGCCGATCCTAAAATTGATGCCGAAAAAACAGCGCAACAGTTAGCCGAAACGGTAGAACTGTGGGCGCAAAATCCCGAATTGCGGAGGCTTACAGGACAAGCTTGCAAACTGCGGGCGGAGGAATTATTCAAGGAGGAACGGATGCTTTTGGAATACGCAGAAGTGATTCAACAAGTCTTATCTGCTAGCAGTAATCGAGAAAAATTTGCGATCGCCCCGAAAGTCCAAAAGCAGATTCAGCAGGTTGACAGTATGCTCTACTACTATTACCTAGTATGGCAAGCATGGCAAGCGTTCGAGCGCGGGGATGAATCTGGGATGGTTGAGAATTTGCACTCATCTTGGAAATGCACGCCACTGTTGACAACCGAAACTATCTTGAGCTGGATCACAAATTTTGTGATGTTATCTTCAGAAAAGGACGTGAAACTTGATACTTACTCGCTAACTCATTCAAAAGCGTGGCAAGAATTGATAGAATCAATTCAGGGTTTAGAAGTTGCAGTTTCTGTTCGTTAAAACTCACATTTTGCACTCTTTAACTGGTTCCTAGGCTCTGCCTAGGAACTGATATCCAGAGGCTCTGCCTCGCTTTTTTAGACTTCATAGGAAGGAGGCAGAGCCTCCGGGTATGCGTCCCCAGGCAGAGCCTAGGGACGAGTCAAATTAGCCGGAAAATACAATATGCAATTCACCTTCAAGTTCCAACCTATTAATAAGTTTCTCCCAATTTGCTTAGCTGCGGTAACTGTCCTGTTAATCGCGTATTTTGGGCAGCAGCCAAGTATTGCCCAAGTGCGATCGAACATCACAGTCGATTTTGGACAGCCAGCCACTGGTATCACGTCGATGAGCGGCTTCCTGCACGGAATCGACCCCACAAAACCCCCGGATAGCTCTGTCAAGCCCTTGCAGCCGAAGCTGTGGCGCGTGGGAAGACTCGATGTTTACGATCGAGTAATCGCCAGCGGAGCCGAATTTCAACTATTAGTTAGCGACTTGTGGGGCTACGGGAGCAACCCCAAAGGCTGGCCCTATCAAAACTATCCCGCGTGGGAAGCCTTCATCCGACAGTTAGCCCAGCAAAATAAAGGCAAGAAAATTATTTGGGATATCTGGAACGAACCAGATTTAAAAAATCCGTTTTGGAAGGGAAGCAGAGAACAATTCTTTGAAACTTACAAAAGAGCTTACAAAATCTTGCGGGAAGAATTGGGGCCGTCAGCGGTGATTGGCGGGCCGAGCATCAGCACTTACAACAAAGAATATTTAACCGCGTTTTTGGATTACTGTAAAGCAAATAAACTGGAAGTAAATTTCTTGGCTTGGCACGAACTCAACGATACCATAATTTTATTTGTCGATGACCACGTATTCGATGCCAAACGCAATTATCAACAAAGTCCGTTTTACAAAGAACTGAAATTACAAAAAATTTATGTCAACGAAATTGTGGGGGAATTAGCGCAGTATCAGCCGGGAGAAATCTTAGGTTATTTGTATAACTTGGAATATGCAAAAGCCGACGGTGCTTGCAGAGCTTGTTGGGATACAACAGGAGCTAAAAAAGTTAGTAATTGCTTCAATAATACGCTGACTGGGACGGTGACGCCTAATACTTTCGAGCCGAGGGCTGCTTGGTGGACTTACAAAGCTTATGCTGACGGAGTGAATTCGCGGGTGCTGAGTCGATCGGATAACGATCGCCTTGTCGCTTTAGCCAGCAAGTCAAATCCTCAAGGTAAAGCACAGGTACTTTTAGGTTATTTCGATCGCAATTATTCCTCAGCAACAACGGTGACATTAAATCTCAAGAATTTGCAAGCCCTAGGTATCCAAAGCGGTCAAAAAGTTAGTCTGAAATTAGAGAAGATTCCCAACAATCTAGAAGGTGCTGTGCAAAAACTTGTTACTGTTAAAGAAGAACAAGTTTCGGCTGGTAGCGGTAGTTTGACTTATACTATTCCTAATTTCAACGTTCACGAAGGTTATTTATTGACGGTTGGTAAATGATATTGTTTCTGGTTGCACCGGAATTATAGAGGACACGGCAGTGCCGTGTCCCTACCGCGATTAATTGTAGGGACACGGCACTGGCCGTGTCCTTACAAATATATAGCCGCGTCCTGACAAATATATAGAATTTAGCTGGGATTTGTCAAAGATTTTTGCACCGATTTCAACCACTCTCGGACTGTTTGATTGTCCGATATTGGGTCATAGTAACAGCCTAATTCATCGAGGATGAATGCTTCTAAATCGGCTGGGGCGATCAGCATTTCTAACAATTTGCTAAGTTCTTGCGATGCAGCTTCAATACTTTCGGGCGGTTCGCTGCTGCGGTAGTTGTTGACTACATCGCTGGGAGTGTCAGCTTCTAGCGGCCAGTCTTGGTGAAAGTAGCAACTGAAAAATTGGGTTAAATGAGGAAATTGATTTATCATTGCGGATATGCTGTGAGAATAAAGTATCCGGGAGGTAATTTGGTGCTGCGCTGGAGGACGATTCTCAGGCGAGATGTTTGAGTTGCTTTGGATGCGCCGCGACGCATAGTAATGCCAATTATTTTGTTGGCGTTGTAGTCGATCGTATAACGATTGCTGCGACTTTTCATCCAGGAGTCGATCGCACTTTGATTTTTACTCATTGCTTCTGCAATAGCCGCTTCGGCGACGGAACGATAAGTAAAGGAAGATGCACCAGAAATTTTCTTCTCCTTTTCGAGTCGCTGTGCTAGTTCGGCTTCTGTTTTGCCAACGTGTTTCTCTAAAGTGTGTCCTCCTGCTGCTTCGTGAAAGTCTAATCCACCGCCCGGTATGTTGGGTACAAAAGCTATAGTTGTCTGTGATATCGTTGAGATTTCTGGTGCAACAACCGCGCCGTAAACCGCAGGTATTGCTGAGTGGAATAAGACTGTGATTGAGGCGATCGCACATAGGATAGTTAAAAAGTTTTTTAGGCGATCGAGTTGAATTTTCATATTTAAATCTCTTTCTTAATATTCAGTATAGCCGTCTACTGTTGTTTCGTCTACTTCCTAATCTACCATTAGTAGGGTGCGCAGTGCGCACCTTACCACTAGGATTATTTATCATAGTTCGCGATTTCTGTGGTTTACAAAGCTTCACTTACTATGAGAAAATGTTAATAATTCTTTGAAAAAATCGCTGATGATTGATGATACATTGATTGATTATCTTTAAAATTTTGAAAAAATGCAAGTAGTTATCCTAGCTGGCGGTCTCGGTACACGTCTCAGAGAAGAAACAGAATTTCGCCCCAAACCTTTAGTTGATGTTGGCGGGCGTCCAATTATTTGGCACATCATGAAAATTTATGCCCACTACGGCTTCCAAAACTTTATTGTGTGCTTGGGCTATCGCGGCAACATGATTAAAGAATATTTCCTTAATTATGAAGCCATGAACAATGACTTTACTATCTGTCTGGGCCGCAAAAATAGCATTACCTATCAGGAGGAACATCGCGAACAAGATTTTCAGGTAACACTGGCTGAAACTGGCGCGGAAAGCATGACTGGAGGACGGGTAAAACGGATCGAAAAGTATATCGATAACGATAATTTCATGGTGACATACGGCGATGGAGTTGCTGATGTCGATATTGAGGCACTTGTCGATTTCCATAAGTCTCACGGGAAGCTAGCAACTGTTACTACATT
>ENA-OFDP01000535-OFDP01000535.1-metagenomes-genome-assembly--contig:-NODE-535-length-16887-cov-3.706630_pt1 | contig 16887 bp, 15 predicted proteins | sample MGYA00153389_OFDP01 | MGnify analysis MGYA00153389 | reverse complement strand
GCTATAAAGTTAATAGCTGCTTGCGCCCGTATTTATTGGGCTAAAGCCTTATTTGGCACTCAAAAAAGCTTTTTTGAAGGCAAACTGCCCTCTACAGACGGCAAATCAACCATGACCGGCTGGCCCGGTGTGGTGCAGCCGGTGTCGCAGCATTTGCCGGGCTGGCGATTTTTCGTAATTGCGCGATTTGGGTCGTGCGGCACGCCCTCACCATTCACACCTCTTTCGAGAATGCGCTCGACCAGTTCAACTTTGCTGCCGATCGGGTAGTTACGGTAAATCTCCTGCTTCATGGCAGCAGGTGAGCCGCCGCCGTGCAGGCTGATCACGCTGTACCAGCCGCCTTGGTAGCCCGCGGTCAGGTCTTCAATGAACCGCGCGGTTTCAATCCGCTGCTCGTAGGGCACATCCGGATTGGCGCGCAGTACTTCTGACAGTTTTGCGCCTGTCTCGGGGTTGTGGTCTTCATCCGGGCCGGGCAGGGTGACGATGAGTCCGCCACTCACGTAGTGCGCAATCCGGTGCATGTCGTAAATCTTGGTGGCGAGCAGCAGTTTGCCAATGTTGGAGAACACCGGGTCAGGCATGAAGGTTTTGCTGTGTTCGTCTGGCTTGCCATACACACTGGCTGCCACACCGCAGGCGTAAAAGCTTTCGGTGATGGTGATGAGCTCCACCATCTGTTCGCGCAAATGTGCTTCTTTGTCGGGGTCAAACCCATTGGCTTCACACATCAACGCGCCCGCGCCAATCAGCAAGTCGCCAAAACCTGCACGCGCCCCAATGCAGGTGTGGCGGTGGTGCGTGGCGTAGCTGTAAGTGAGGTGGCCTGAGTGTTCCCACTCACCGGCGTAAAACACGTCGTCGTGCGCCACAAACACCTTGTCGAACATCACCACACCAGTGCTTTGACCGTATTTGCGGCTAAACAAAGCGGCGCCATGCTCAACCTTTTCACCCGGTCGGCCAGCGGGGCGGGCAATGATGGTGATGCCAGGCGCATCAATCGGCACCGCGCAGCAAACGGCAAAGTCAGCGTCTTCCTTGCCCATGTTGCGGCACGGCATTACCAGCAGCTCGTGCATGTACGGCGCGCCGGTCACGATGGCTTTTGTGCCGCTGATGACGATGCCGCGCCTGCCGTTGTTGATGGCGTTGCGCTCTACCACGTGGACATAACTGTCGATATTGGCCTGTTCATGCGGACGACGGCTGCGGTCGCCTTTTGCATCGGTCATGGCAATGCCCAGCGTCAAATCCTGGTCCTGCACGCGGTGCAGATAGTTTAAAAAGCGGGCGGTGTTTTCGGTCGTGCCGCGTGCATCGTCAATTCTCGCGCTGACCTGGCCGATGGCATTGAGTGCATCGTGTGTCAGGTAGCGCTGGGCGCAGCCGGTCTCCTGGCATACCAGGCGCACTGCTTCAAGCTTGTTGAGCAGGTCGCCGCTGCTGGTGTTGATGTGCGTCAAGCGGTTGACGGTTTTGCCGCTGGTGTGCTGCCTGGCGGTCATGATGGGCGCGTATTTGGCTTTGAGCGCGTAGTCATAAGTCAGGGCAATCGCATTGATTCCAGGGCCAAAGCCACGCTCGTCCACCACGCTGTCGACTTGTTGGCCGTCCAAAAATACGCGCGGTTTGTAGCGACGCAGCGATTCACGAAAGTCGTCGCCAGACATCAGGGTAGCGGTTGGGGCAGATGCGTTCATGGTGAGAGTGCCGCTGTTAAAAGCATTTTGAAGATAACTCTTTTTACATCACCATCCTTACGCCGGGCAGATGTCAAAATCGCTCTGTCGGCGATGTTTCGCTTTAATTGCTCAAGGACTTAACCATGCTGCTAGATCCTGATGACTGCCAACTTGTACTGGTCGATTACCAAACGCGCCTGATGCCGGTGATTTTTGAAAATGAACGGGTCATTGCCAACGCCGTGCGGCTGGCGCGCATGGCGCAGGTGTTGCAAGTGCCTGTGTGGGGTACTGAACAAACACCTGACAAGCTGGGTAATAGCGTTGCTGACGTACACACGTCTATTGAAGCCGCGGACGGCAAAACTTTAAAAAAATCGCACTTCAGTGCCATGGCCGACGGCCTGGGCGACTGGCTGCGCCCAACCGTGCGCAAGCCATCGCAACAAGGAGGCAATGCCCGCAGCTTGCCCAAGCATTTGCAAAAGGCTGTTCCTGAGGCGGAAGTTGGTAAAAACACGATCGTCATCGCAGGCTGCGAAGCGCATGTTTGCCTGCTGCAAACCGCGCTCGATTTACTCGAAGAAGAGTTTGAAGTCTGGGTTGTGACAGATGCCTGCAGTTCACGCACAGAGCGCAATCGCGACGCTGCTTTTGACCGCCTGGCTGGCAATGGCGCTGAACTCGTGACGACAGAGATGGTGGCGTTCGAGTGGCTTCGGAGTGCCGAGCACCCTGATTTTAAAGATGTGCTCGGGTTGATTAAATAAGTTTTAGCGGGGAGCGAGCCGAATCGCGCCGTCGAGGCGAATGACTTCGCCGTTGAGCATGTCGTTTTCAATAATGTGTTTAACCAGTTTGGCATAGTCTTCTGGCGTTCCCAGGCGGCTAGGGAAGGGTACTGACGCAGCCAGCGAATCCTGCACTTCCTTGGGCATGCCAAACATCATGGGCGTACCAAAAATACCGGGTGCAATCGTCATGTTGCGAATGCCGTTGCGTGCCAGGTCTCTGGCAATCGGCAGCGTCATGCCAACGATGCCGCCTTTTGACGCGCTGTATGCGGCCTGGCCCATTTGCCCGTCGTAGGCTGCGACTGATGCGGTGGAGATCAGCACACCGCGTTCGCCTGTCGCCTCGGGCTCGTTTTTTGACATGGCATCGGCCGCCAGGCGAATCATGTTGAAGCTGCCGACAAGATTGACGGTGATGGTTTTGCTGAATACGCCCAAGCTGTGCGCGCCGTTTTTACCAACTGTTTTTTCAGCGGGTGCGATGCCTGCGCAATTGATCAGGCCCATCAGCTTGCCCATCTGAGCAGCTTTGGCCACAACAGCCTGGCCATCTGCTTCCTGACTCACATCGCATTTGACGAAAGCGCCACCTATTTCTTTGGCGATGGCTTCGCCTTTTTCAACTTGCATGTCGGCAATCACCACCGTAGCGCCATTGGCGGCCAGCATGCGCGCTGTGCCCTCACCCAAACCCGATGCGCCGCCAGTGACGATAAAAACTTTGCCTGCGATGTCCATGATGATGTCCTGTTGGTTGTGATTGACGTTAACGTCAACGTAAACCGAAATTATGGCGCATAAAAAAAGCCCAGCCACTTTTGAGCGGCCGGGCTTGATGAGATGTTGAAAATTACTTGTAACCAACCCGATCCAGCATCTGCTGCACTTTGGTCTGGTTGCCGCCCACCGCTGCCAGCGGAATAGTTTCGCTCTTGAAAGCACCGCCGCTCATGGCTGCAAGAGCCGGGTTGGTGAGCTTGACACTGGCCACGGCCGGGTATTCGTTGTTGCCATTAGCAAAATATTCTTGTGCAGGAAGGCTAGCCAGGTATTCCATAAACTTCACCGCGTTGGCGGTGTTTTTGGCGTTCTTGGCCACCGCAGCGCCCGCAATATTCACGTGCGTGCCCCAGCTGTCCTGATTCGGGAAGACCACCGCGATTTTGTCCATCACAGCTTTGTCCTCGGCCTTGTCTGAACGCATCAGCCTGGCGATGTAATAGGTGTTGGTCAGCGCAATGCCGCATTCGCCGCTGGCCACGGCCTTGATCTGGTCGGTGTCGCCGCCCTTGGGCGCACGTGCCATGTTGGCCACCAGGCCTTTGAGCCACGCTTCAGCCTTGGCTTCGCCCAGGTGCTCCGTTACCGCGCCAAACAGCGACAGGTTGTACGGGTGCGAGCCTGAGCGAGTGCACAGCAGGCCTTTGTTTTTTGCATCGGCTAACTCTTCATAGGTGTTTACGTCGGCTTTTTTAACTTTGACTTTGTCATACACCACCACACGGGCGCGGGTTGAAAAGCCAAACCAGGTCGTGCCATCCGCACTGGCTTTGGCACGCAACGGCGCGGGAATAGCAGCTTCAAGGGCAGGGGACTTGATGGGCAAAAACAAACCATCGCTGTCGCCCTTGACCAGCCGCGCCGCATCGACCAGCAAAATCACGTCTGCCGGAGAAGCCGTGCCTTCAGCTTTCAGTCGGGCGAGAATGCCTGCATCATCTGCATCGACACGGTTGATCTTGATGCCCGTGACTTTGGTGAAGTTGGCGTACAGCGCTTCATCCGTTTGGTAGTGGCGGGCAGAATACAGGTTGACCACCTGTTCTTGAGCTATTGCGGTGCCCAGGTTTGCAACAGCAACGAGTGCCAGAGCAGCAAATAAAGGAGCTTTTTTAAACATGTTGACCAACACCTTGAAAAATAATGATGTCTATATCTTAATACAAATACGAATAGTTCTTATTTGTTTTGCGCTAACGGGATTGTTATTTTTGAACGGCTGCACCACACGCTCTACATTGCCGGCACCCAGCAGCGCACCGCCCGCAGCCGTACAAAAACCGGCAAAAATAGGCCTGGCCTTGGGCGGCGGCGCAGCACGCGGCTTTGCCCACGTGGGTGTGATTGCCGTGCTGGAAGAAGCTGGCTTGCGCCCACAATTCGTTGTCGGTACATCCGCTGGCAGCCTGGTGGCAGCCCTGTACGCCAGCGGCAAAACCAGCGCGCAATTGCAGCAGACCGCATTGAATATGGAAGAGGTGGCAATCACCGACTGGATGCTGCCCATCATTGGGCGCGGCATGTTCAGGGGTGATGCGCTGGCCCGTTATGTCAACGAACTGGTAGCCGGGCGGTTGCTGGAAAACATGGCGATTCCGCTGGGCATAGTTGCCACTGACCTGGGCAGCGGCAATGCGGTGTTGTTTCAAAAAGGCGATACCGGCACAGCCGTGCGTGCATCCAGCGCTGTGCCAGCTGTGTTTGTGCCCGTCAAAATCAATGGCCGGGAGTATGTGGATGGCGGGCTGGTGTCCCCCGTACCCGTGCGTTTTGCCCGGCAGATGGGGGCTGACGTGGTGATAGCCGTTGATATATCCAACCCGCCTGAGGGCAACACCGCAGACGGCACGTTGCAAATCCTGTTGCAAACCTTTGCCATCATGGGCAAAAGCATCAACCAGTACGAACTGGCAGGCGCAGATGTGGTGGTGAAGCCATCACTGACAGGGCTGAAAAGCGCAGACTTCACCTCACGCCAGCGCGCCATTGACGCAGGCCGGGCGGCCATGCTGGCGGCGCTGCCAGCACTGAAGGCCAAATTGGCGGGTGAAGCGGCTTTGACGCGTTAGGCACAGTGCGATACTTAAAACCGTGAAAAAACACATTTATATCTATTCGCCGTCCAGCGCGGTGCGCGACAAAGCCAGTTTCAAGCGCGGCATCAAGCGGCTGAAGGCCTTGGGTCACGAAGTTGAGATTGACGAAGCGGCTTTGGCCAAATACCAGCGCTTTGCGGGCGACGATGAAACCCGGCTGGCGGCCATCCACCGCGCTGCTGCCAGCGGCGCTGATGTGGCGCTGATCACCCGGGGCGGTTACGGGTTGACGCGCATCCTGCCAGCCATCAATTACAAGGCGCTGGCCAAGGCGATTGAAAAGGGCACGCAGTTTGTCGGCCAGAGTGACTTCACGGCGCTGCAAATGGCGCTGCTGGCCAAAACCGGGGCCGTGACCTGGGCAGGCCCGGCGCTGGGTGAGGACTTTGGCACGGAGCAAACACCCGACGACATCATGGAAGCCTGTTTTGACGACCTGCTAAGCGGACAGGGCGAAGGTGCAGGCTGGCAACTGCCCAAAAACAAGCCGTTGAATGCTATTGATTCAGGAGCTGCTTGCGCCCGTATTGATTGGTCAAAAAGCCAATTTAACATTAAAAATGCGACACTTTGGGGTGGAAATCTGGCGGTTTTGGCCAGTTTGATCGGAACGCCGTACTTTCCAAAACCTGATGCCATCAAGGGTGGTATTTTGTTCATTGAAGACGTGGGTGAGCACCCCTACCGCATTGAACGCATCCTGACGCACCTGCTGCACGCGGGTGTGCTAACACAGCAAAAGGCGATTGTTTTTGGCCAGTTCAGCAACTACAAACTGGTACCAGGCTATGACAGCGGTTTTAATCTGGCAGGTGTTGCGGCGCGTTTGCAGTCACAAATCAAGGCGCGGGTGCTGATGGGTTTGCCGTTTGGCCATGTGCCGACCAAAGTGCTGCTGCCCGTGGGGGCTAAAGTGACGCTGGCAGTGGAGGGTGGGGAGGCGCTGATCGTGTGGGGTGATCAGCACTGAAGGTCTGCTGTTGAGCGTTCAGCGCGACCTGAAACCGATTTTGCCGGTCAGGCTTTTGGGCAGCAGGCCCTTAAAACGTCCGCTGATGCTGGCAATTTTCTCGCGTGCCACGGTTTCGCCATAAGTGTTGGCCAAAATTGCCATCACGTCGCTGCGTGCGTACCACAGGCCCTGTACATCAGGCGCATAGCGCACGCGGCGGGTCACCGCCGGGAATTTTTTTTCTCCATAATCGCCTAGTTCGTGCAGCATGAGTTCCCGAATGACTTCTGTCCGGGCGTTCAGTACTTGCGGTGTGGGATCAGGCCGGCCCAGCAGTGCCATAAAGCTGCTTCGCAGCTGTGGCGCAAAAGACGGCATGTTGAACGATGGCAGCAAGGAGCGCATGAGTTGTAGGAATTGATGACGACAATTGAATATGAAACAAAACTAATATTTCTGCTAGATTAGGACGATGCCCGCACAATTGCAAGCGGGTTAGCGTGACATAGTTAGCCTGAAACAACATATAAATCAAGCTCTTAGTAACCAAATGTCAAGTTGGTTCTAGCTTTGAGGGCTTGAATTCTGGTAATGATTGCCCTTCTTTTTAGTGAATTTACACCTTTAATATGACAACCACAAAACATTACCCCTCCCATTACATCAACGGCCAATGGGTCAAAGCTGCCTCGACCGACACCTTGCCCGTGCATGATTCGAGTACCGAGGAAATCATGGCCACCGTGCCCGCAGGCACTGCCAAAGAGGCTGAATCCGCCGTTATGGCTGCCAGAGCTGCGTTTGAAAGCTGGGCAGCTTTGCCGGTTGAAACCCGTGCAGCCTACCTCGACAAGGTGGCGGCTGGCATCAAAGCCCGATCAGACGAGATGGCCACCGCCATTGCGCGTGAAGTCGGCATGCCGCTCAAAATGGCCAAAGCCGTCCAAGTCGGTGGCCCGGCCTGGCACTGGGGCAACTTTGCCAAAGTAGCGCGCGGCTTTGAGTGGGAGAAAAAAGTCGGCAATTCACTGGTCGTACGCGAGGCAATTGGCGTGGTCGGCTGCATCACACCGTGGAACTTTCCGCTCAGCCAGATCACTTTAAAAATCGCCCCCGCCATGGTGGCAGGCTGCACCGTGGTGCTCAAACCCAGCGAGATCGCTCCTGTCAACGCGATGATTCTGGCAGAGATCATTCATGAGGCGGGCTTGCCACCCGGCGTCTTCAACCTGGTCAACGGCATGGGCCCGGTGGTGGGCGAGGTGCTCGCCACCCATCCTGAAGTAGACATGGTGAGCTTTACCGGCTCAACCCGCGCAGGCAAGCGGGTGAGCGAGCTGGCCAGCCAGTCGGTCAAGCGCATTGCACTTGAGCTGGGTGGCAAGTCAGCCAGCGTGATTTTGGACAGCGCCAATTTTGAGGCAGCGGTGAAAGGCACAGTCGGCGCCTGCATGTTGAACAGCGGCCAGACCTGCTCGGCCCACACCCGCATGCTGGTGCCCGCATCAAGGTATGACGAAGTCAAAGCGCTGGCGCAAGCGGCGATTGCCAAATTCAGCATTGGCCCCAGTCTCGAAGAAGCCAGCAAACTCGGCCCACTCGTCAGCGCCATGCAGCGCGACCGGGTGATTGGTTTTATCAAAACCGGCATTGCCGAAGGCGCAGACGTGATGGCGGGCGGTGCAGATGCCCCGGCGTTTGCCACTGGCTACTTTGTGCAGCCGACGATCCTGGGCATCAAACCCACCGACACACTGGCGCAAGAAGAGATTTTTGGCCCGGTGCTGGTCGTCATCCCGTACAAAGACGAAGAAGACGCGGTCAAGATTGCCAACAGCACCATTTACGGTTTGGGCGGCGCTGTGTGGGCGGGCACAGACGAAGAGGCCATGACCGTGGCACGCCGCATGCGCACCGGGCAGGTCGACATCAACGGTGGCCCGTTCAATGCCAATGCACCGTTTGGCGGCTACAAGCAATCGGGCAATGGTCGCGAGAACGGGGTTTATGGTTTTGAAGAGTTTCTGGAATTCAAATCCATGCAACTAAAGCCAGTTACAGTTTGAGGGTTTTATAACCCACACACCTACATGGCAGAAGTCACCGTCGTTTTTGCCGATTTAACCGGAAGCACCGGGCTTTTTGAAGCCTTGGGCAATGCCAAAGCCACGCAGGCCATCACCCGTTTGACCGACTGGCTGGGCAAGGTTTGTGTGGCCAGGCACGGCAAAGTGGTTAAAAACCTGGGGGACGGGGTGCTGATGGTGTTTGCCCAGAGCATAGAAGCGGTTGATGCCGTCAGTGACATGCAGCGCCTGCACACCGAACGCATCAAAACCTGGCCCGACAACCTGAAAATGCATCTGCAAATCGGCTTGGCTCAGGGCGAGGTGATTGAGCAGGCAGGCGACTTTTTTGGCGATGCGGTGAACCTGGCCTCCCGCCTGTCAGACCTTTCGGGGCCAGACCAGATACTCGCCTCTGACACCGTCATCAACCAGCTACCGGCCGACACCTTGGTGCGCTCTCGCAGCTTGGGCGCGATGGAGATTCGGGGCCGTGTTGAAAACTGCATGGTTCACCGGGTTGAATGGCAAAGCGAGGTGCTGTCAGACTTTTTTACCGTGCCTGCAGGTTTGGGCACGCTGCCAGCGTCATCATCGGCACCGCAGGTCGGCAGCATCGCCTTGGCGTGGCTGGACGTTGCGGCCACGTTTACCTCAACACAATTGCCCATCCATCTGGGCCGGGTGGCGGAGGCGCAATTTGTTGTCAATGACCCGCGCGTCTCGCGGCTGCACGCCCGAATCACCTGGCGCGCAGGCAAGTTTTACCTGGAAGACGTCAGCAGCTTCGGCACGTGGGTCAAATTCTCAGGTGGGGAAACCGTTGCTCTGCGCAGGCAAGAATGTGTGTTGTTAGGGGATGGTGAAATTGCTTTGGGCGCGCCGTTTGAAGACTTCAGTGTGCCTACAGTCAGCTTTAAATTTACAGGCAAATAAAAACGACAGGAGACAACCGTGGTCTGGTTTAAACGCTTTTTATGGCTGATTTTGGCGCTGCTGCTCATACTGGCTGCAGCCGTTGGTCTCTACATCAACCGCTCGTTTCCAGCGCTCAGTGGTGAGCTGAAGGCCGCTGGCCTGAAAGCCCCTGTCAGCGTTGCGCGAGACGCCTTTGATGTGACCCACATCAAGGCGCAAAGCCCGGCGGATGCCTGGTTTGCCATTGGCTACGTGCATGCGCAAGAGCGCGGCTGGCAGCTTGAATTTAACCGCCGCGTCATGCATGGCGAGTTGTCTGAAGCCTTCGGCACCGCCACCCTCGAGACCGACAAACTGCTGCGCACGCTGGGCATCATGCAGGCGGCTGAACGCCAATGGCAAGGCTTGCCTGCCGAGGGGAAAAGCGCGATGCAGGCCTACAGCGACGGCATCAATGCGTTTTATGCACAGTCGTCTCAAGCGCTGTCGCCTGAATTTCATATCCTGGGTGTCGAGCCCGGCGGTAAATCAGGCAAGCGCTGGACACCGCAAGACAGCATTGGCTGGTCACTGATGATGGCGCTTGATTTAGGCGGTAACTGGGGCAACGAGTTTGCACGCCTGTCAGCCTTGAAAAACCTGAACACCGCGCAATTGTGGCAACTCTTCACACCGTATCCGGGCGAAGCGCCTGCGTCAAAAGTCGACTTTGCGAAGTTGTACGCTGAACTGGGGGTTTACAAGGTTACGCAAGGCGCTATTAAAACAGGAGCTGCTTGCGCCCGTATTAATTGGGCTGCATGCCAATTTGACAGTGAAAAACCACTTCAAACGGCTCAAAACAATACTTTTTTAATGTCCGGCTTGTCAAAAGACATCACCGACTGGGCCAGCAGCATGGGCACGGTTGACGGCAAGGGATCAAACAACTGGGTGGTCGCAGGCAACCGCAGCGCCAGCGGCAAACCGCTGCTGGCCAATGACCCGCATCTGGGCTTGTCAGCCCCCGCCATCTGGTATTTTGCGCATCTGGAAGCCCCCGAAAGCAAGGCTGAGGACGGCCGTGTCACGCCCGCTGTGAATGCCATCGGCGCCACGCTGCCAGGCTTGCCCTTCGTTGTACTGGGCCGCACCGCCAAAGTAGCCTGGGGCTTTACCAATACCGGGCCAGACGTACAAGACCTGTACCTGGAGCAGATCAACCCGGCCAACCCCAGGCAGTACCGCATTCCAGCCGAGGGGCAGCCAGCCTGGGCAGACTTTAAAACCCGCAACGAAGTCATCAAGGTCAAAGGCCAGCCCGACGTGCAAATGACGGTGCGCGAAAGCCGCCACGGCCCGGTATTAAGCGACGCGCAAAAGTCGCACGCCGAGTTGCTGGACACCAGCAAATATGTGCTTGCGCTGCGCTGGGGCGCGCTGGATGCCGATAACCAGACGGTACTGTCAGGCTTGAGGTCAAACGCCGCCCAGTCGATTGACGACTTAGAGGCCGCCTTCAGCACCTACCACTCGCCCATGCAAAGCGTGGTGATGGCCGATACGGCAGGCCGCACAGCCTTTAAAGCCGTGGGCAAATTGCCTTTAAGAAAGCTAGAGAACGACATTTTGGGCATTGCCCCATCACCCGGCTGGGACGCACGCTACGACTGGGCAGGCTGGGTGCCTTATGCGCAAAACCCGCAAGCAGGCGACGCCGCCATCGCCGCCAAAGGCTTTCTGGCCACCGCCAACCAGCGCATCACCCCGCCTGACTTTCCCATCTTCATGGGCCAGGACTGGACGGTGCCGTACCGCCAGGATCGCATTGAACAACTGCTGGCCACCACGCCCAAACACGACCTGGCCAGCATGCAAAAAATCCAGGCTGATCAGTTGTCGATGGCCAGCCTGAAACTGCTGCCGTATTTGACAACAGCCTTGGCCAGCAGCAGCCACACGCAAGCCGCCGCCAGCAAAACCGCGATGCAAGGTTTTGAAGGCGTGATGCGCGCCGAGTCCGCCGCACCGCTGATTTTTGCCGCCTGGGCCGACGAGCTGACGCGCGGCGTGATTGGCGGCAAGCTGGGGGAGGGCACGTTCAAACCCCTGTATGGCAAACGCGACTTTCGTTCGGCTGTTGAAGGCATCATGGCGCGCAATGATGCTGACTGGTGCGGCGCAGCGGGTTGTAATGTTCAATCTGGTTTGGCGTTAGACAGGGCTTTAACCCGCCTGCAAAAAGACCACGGCGCAGACGTAACTCAATGGACATGGGGCAGGGCACACAACGCCCTGTCAGCCCACAAACCGTTCGGAAACGTACCGCTGCTGGCCAGGTTTTTTGACGTGCGCGTGCCCACCGGCGGCGACACCTACACCGTCAACGTCGGTCAATACTGGGCCAACGACGAAAGGCTGCCCTTCGCCAACCGCCACGCCGCATCCATGCGCACCCTATTTGACCTGGCCGACCTCGAAAAGTCACAGTTTATTTATCAGACAGGGCAGAGCGGTTTGGTGTTTTCGAGCCGGTATCGGGATATGAGTGAGGGTTGGGCGAAGGTGGAATACCGGGGTTTGCAGATGAAGCCTGCGGGGATGGTGCATCAGCTGATTTTGAAGCCATGAGTTCGCACACTCCCCTTTGGTTGTCCCCGCTGGATTCGATCAACACTAAAGCTAGCCTTCACGAACTGCTTTCGGACGAACCGAGATCGCTTGGAATAAACCAAGTTCGCGATGCCAGGGTAGCAGCACTTGCGCTCCCACATGTAGCGCTGCTTTCAGCCTTTGTGCGCAGGCTTCGAGCGCAAGTGGGGCAAAGCTACGACGTGCCGTACTTTGATCCAGCCGATGGAGGCGTTGAAGCTGACTGCCTGTTTTTGCTTGAGGCGCCCGGTCCGAAAGCAGTCAAGTCAGGATTCGTCTCGCGCAATAACCCAGATGAAACAGCAAAGAACTTCTTCTTATTAAACCGTGAGGCTGGGATAGACCGGAAACGCACCATTGTCTGGAACATCGTGCCATGGTACGTCGGGTCCGGAACCAAGATTCGTCCCACAAACGCAATCGATCTTTCAACAGCGAGACCTGCGCTTTCAACCTTGCTCTCTTTACTGCCGCGTCTGCACTCAATCGTTCTTGTCGGACGCAAGGCTGCCTCTGAGCGCAGCGCCATCGCGGTTCTGGCTCCAAACGCGAGGTTGCACGCTATCCCGCACCCAAGCCCGATGTTCGTAAACCGTTCACCAAAAAACCGTCATGTATTGCTGGTCGCATTGCAACAGGTTGCAGCGAATCTGCCTTCACGTGCACTGTCCGCTAACCCTTCGTTCCAAGCAACCGCCTAAGGCGGCAGCTGAACTTCAACGTAAGGCGTCATACGCGCATGCCCATAAACCACGCTGCGGAGTTTGAAAATGAACTGGAATCGTTCCGGAGTGAGGCTGAATCTGCCATTCAGTTCTTCTATGCGTGGCGTACGATCAACGAAGTTGCATCCAAAGACAAACAAGTGGTTGCAGCCCTTAATAAGGCGCCGCTCTTTTGGAGTACATCACTCGGCGCGCTGCAAACTGCAGCATTCATCGCACTTGGTCGCGTTTTTGATCAAGAACAAAACACTCACAACATAGATCGGCTTATTCGAATTGGGCAGATGAATCCACAGATTTTTACGCTCGACGCATTGGCGGACAGGAAACGACGCGGAAGTTCTAATGCGAATGAGTGGTTGGATGAATATCTTGCAAATGCCTACGTTCCAAATCCTGAAGACTTTCGTAGGTTACGTAAGCACGTTGCGGCCCGCCGCAAAATCTACGCAGAAAGCTTTCGTCCGATTCGGCACCAGGTCTTCGCGCACAAACAAGTAGCAGACGAGTCACACATTTACACGCTGTTTGCCAATGCCAAGATCGCCGAAATCCAGAAACTTATGGTCTTTCTCCGTCGGCTACATATAGCACTGTGGGAGTTGTTCTTTAACGGCAGGAAACCAGTTCTCCGCCCGGCTCGTTACTCCGTCACACAAATGCTGGCGCAACCAAGCGCCAAAGGCCGAAGCTTGCAAGAGCGCCTTACACGGGAAACAGAGGCATTCCTAAAGTCAATTGCCGAGCTTACATTCAACGACGAATTGCGACACGTTTAAGGGATTGTAAGAACAGCTTTTTAGCGCCGCCAGCCAATCAAAGCTATGTCAAAAAGCAGCCTAAAACCCGAAAAATAGCCGTTTTAGGGCATCAAATCGGCCTTCAAGCCAATACGGGCGCAAGCAGCTACTAAATGCGTAGCGCTCACACGCTTTCCAAACGCTGCACCATGTCCGGAAACTGCGCCACCATGCGTATCAGCAGGGCAGCTTGAGCATTCGGTTTGGCGCGGCCTTGCTCCCAGTTTTCCAGTGTGCGCGGGTTGGTACGCAGGTAGCGCGCAAATACGGGGCGTGACAGGTGCAATTGTTCGCGTACGCTCACCACGTCTTGCGGCGACAGGACTGGCGCAGGTTTGCTTTGCACTTTGAATGTGCGCAGCGTCAACTTGCCTGCGCGCTGCTGCTGCAGAGCGTCAAAGCCTTCAGTCAGTTCTGCAAAAATATCGCGTTTTTTGGTCATGATGTTTGCCTTTTTTCGTTAGGGCGCTGATCCAGTTCATTTTTTAGCATTTGCTTCAAGGCTTTGCGTTGATCTGGCGTCAGGTCGCTTGCCTGGTCTTTGTCAAAAACAGCAAAAAGCCAAAATTGGTCGTTGCCTGACCACCAGTAATAAATGACGCGTAATCCGCCGCGTTTGCCTTTTCCACGGCGCGCGTCTGGTTGACGCAACTTGCGCAGACCGCCCGTGCCTTCCATCACATCACCCGCCTCGGGGTTGTCCATCAGCTCGTGTTGAAGGGTGCTGTAGGCGGTATCGTCCATGTAATCCTTGCGGCTTCGCTCGAAAGGAGGTAGTTCAACAAAGGTTGCCAGCGTAAATTAAAGTATACGCTAATTGCGTATCTTTGTGATAAAGCAACAGGTAACTCTCTCAGCGAACAATGGGGTCTGGCGCGGCAATATAGGTCTTACGCTTTGGCATGCTAATTGCTGCACATTTAAAGACAGACCTGAACATCAACATAGCGAAAGCGTCGCATGTCAAACCTTGAATTCCCCTCTGCTCTGTCCCGGCGTACCGCTCTTCAATGGCTGGCCACGAGTGCCGCTTCGCTGGCCGCGCCAGCCTTTGCAGCCTGGCCAGACAAGCCGATCAAGCTTGTGGTGACTTTCCCGGCGGGCGGGGCGAGCGACATTGTGGCGCGCGTGATGGCCGAGCAGCTCACTAAGAGCCTGGGGCAGCCGGTGGTGGTTGACAACCGGCCCGGCGCGGGCGGCAGTGTGGGCGGCACGCTGGTGGCGCGGTCGCCTGCTGATGGCTACACCCTGATGCTGTCCAACTCAACGCCGATTTCGATTGGGCCCTTTGCGCTTGAAAAGCAGCCCTATGACCCGGTCGAGGCGTTCAGCCACATTGCCTCGGTCGGTGCTGCTCCGCTGGTGGTGATGGCCAACCCGGCATCCGGGCTGCGCGTGATCACCGATGTGGAAGCGCAAGCGCGCCGAGCAGGCCAGCTTAACTTTGGCTCTGGTGGGCCCGCATCCATCGGCCACATTTATGGCGAGCTGATGAAAAAAGACATTGGGATCAACCTCATCCACGTGCCGTACCGGGGCGGTGCGCCCATGACCACAGATTTGATTTCGGGCGTGGTCCCCATTGGTATCGACGTGGTCACGGCCTATTTGCCCTTTTTCAAATCGGGCCAGCTCATCCCGTTGGCCGTCACTTCGGCAAAGCGCACGCCGCTCCTGCCTGATGTGCCAAGCATTTCGGAGCTCAGCAGCTATCGCAAGCTGGTGCTTGACAACTTCTTCGGCATCTCTGGCCCCGCCAAAATGCCCGCCGACGTGGTTGCGCGGATCAACACGGCCTGCAATGAGATCCTGGCTCAAGCCGACATTAAAAAGCGCATGCTTGACCTGGGCATCACCGTCACCCCTGGCTCGCCAGCAGCTTTTACCAGCTATGTGCGCAACCAGGTTGCGGCGCTGTCGCCCACGGTAAAGGGCTCCGGGGTTAATCTTTAGAACCATCGAAGGTTGCAAGAAACAATCAAGTCAGATTACAACTGATTTGGTGATGCCATCAGTACAAAACCGCCAGAAGCCTGGAAAACATCCGTTTTACAGCATAAAATTGGCCTCTAGCCCAATAAATTCGTGCGTAAGCAGCTATTGAATAAATAGCACGCTTGCAGCTTTCAAGCCTCCATCAAGCAGGCACATCATCCACATTTGCCCTGTCCCAATGCCGGTGATGGGCGATGGCTGTGATGAAGTCTTGCGCAATCTGGCCCTCTGCCACTTTGCGGGCATCGGCCACCAGCACGCCAGCAGCGGGCAGGGCGATCTGGTCTGCGTTTTTACCTGCACTCAAACCCAGACTTGCCAGTAACTGCACGCCCTCATTCAACGCACAAATGGTTTTGCAGTGTTTGTAGGCTTCCAGCACAAAATGCACCGCATCGCCCATGGCGCACAGGGCGGTCGCACTTTGCGCGCCACCGGGTATCAATACGGCATCAAACATGATGGACGGCATGTTGCCGAAGGTGTGGTCAACGGCCAGTTGTTTGCCGCTGGCGGTGCTGACGGTACCCAGGTGCGGGCCGACCACTTTGCATACCGCACCGGCTGCGGTGAGGTCTTGCACAATTTGTTTAAAGGTTGCGGGCTCCAACCCGTCGGCAACCAGAACAGCCACTTTTCGGGTTTTGATGTTGCCGCCTGGTTTGCCAGCCATGCTCAATGCGTCGTCGGCTTCAACCTTGTTGGTGATGCGGTAGTCCCTGAAGCCCAAGCGGCCAGCGGCGGCTTTGGCATCGGGCGGGCTGATGCCCAGGTTGGTTGACACCCGGGTGGCCAGCTTGATGTCTACATGGGCCAGGTTGTCGACCATGCGCTGGCGGATTTCTGGCACTTCAACCTTTGACAGCTCAAACCTGAAAGCCGCCACGATGTGGTCTTTCTCAGCCGTTGTCTGGCTGTTCCAGAACAGGGTGGCTTGTGAAAAGTGATCGTCGAACGACGGGCTACGAGCGCGGATTTTAGGCGGCTCCAGCTGTTCAGGGTAAGACTGAAAGCCTTGCGCTGAACCGTCAATTCTGAATTCTGTGCCGTTGGCCAGCGTGTTGGGCTCATAGGCCACGCGCCCTTTGGGAATCGTCATGCGGTGAATGCCGTCACGCTGAAAGTTATGCATCGGGCACACGCCGCGATTGATCGGGATTTCATGAAAATTGGCGCCGCCCAGGCGTGACAGCTGCGTGTCGGTGTATGAGAACAAACGCCCCTGCAGCAGCGGGTCGTTTGAAAAGTCAATACCGGGCACCAGGTGGCCGGGGTGAAAAGCCACCTGCTCGGTTTCTGCAAAAAAGTTGTCCGGATTGCGGTTCAGGGTCATCTTGCCGATCAGTTGTACCGGTACTTGTGACTCGGGTATCAGCTTGGTCGAGTCCAGAATGTCAAAGCCCAGTTCGGCCTCTTTGCCTTCATCGACAATTTGCACGCCC
>ENA-OFDP01000534-OFDP01000534.1-metagenomes-genome-assembly--contig:-NODE-534-length-16893-cov-2.705963_pt1 | contig 16893 bp, 3 predicted proteins | sample MGYA00153389_OFDP01 | MGnify analysis MGYA00153389 | reverse complement strand
AACCTCTTGTAAAATATTATTAGGAACACAATCTTCATCATCATATTGAATATCGAAAATCGGTGGTATTAAATTGGCAGTTATACTCAATTTTGATGCTCCATTCGATTTTTGATTTATTCCACCTATTAAGCTTGAAGGAACTAGAGGGCCACCAGATTTATCTCTAAAATATCTTAGAGTAATTATGTAACTATTAACATTTCCAACTACAGGTGCATGTCTCATGGTTATTTCTCCACCAACAATGTGAGATGCGTAGCTTGAGAAACCTAGAAATAACAAACAAATCAAAAAGTAAATTTTTTTCATCATAAGAATCGTATTAGTAATAAATAAATAAAATGAGATGGAAGAGTTCAAATGTAAACTATAAAATGGAATTTTTCAAAATGGAAACATAGAAAATTAAAACTTTACATTTTAGGTAGAGAGTTTAACAAGCAATTTTTTAACCCTGAAATCAAGAAACATTTTTTTTAATTAAGAAAGTTACAAATGATGTAGGAATTTAAAATTTTCCAATCAGATTTTACTATTTCATTTTTTTACCCTATTTTGCTGAAGTTTTCATATTAATTTTAAGTTTTTCTTGTTCCATTCTAAATAATTTTATACCGTATGATGCGTAAATTTACACCTGCTTCCATCACTACCTCTCTACCTAAAACATTACTAACCTTACTTTTACTTGTTGCTTTTTCAAGTTTTTCAAGTGCGCAGTATTGCCAATCAACAGCTACAAGTGCTGATGATTCTGATATCGGTCAGGTAACATTCGGAACCCTAACTAATGGAACTCCATTACCAACATTGAATAATCCGAGTGCCAATCCTTTAGGATATAATGATTTTACTGCATTACCTGCACCTGTTGTTTCCTTGGGACAAGTTGTTCCAATTTCGGTTGTATACATTTCAGAGTCAGGTCAAACTTTCGGAGCAAATGTGAAAGCTTATATTGATTATAATAATGATGGTGATTTTACAGACGCAGGAGAAGATGTTTTTACGGGATCTACTACTAATGGGTCATTTACCACCAGTGGCTTTGTAACAATTCCTCCAACAGCAAATGTTGGTGTAACTAGACTTAGAGTGATATTAAATGAATTCACTGTTTCAGGACCTTGTGGTAATTATACGTATGGCGAAACTGAGGACTATTCAATAGAGTTAGTAACAACTCTTTTTGCTGATGATATTGGAGTTACAAGTTTGGAAGCTCCACTGCCTCCGGTTGCTGGTACTAATATTCCCCTAAAAGTAAGAATGAGAAACTATGGATATAACTCTTTGACCAACGCAGTTATTAGTTATACCATAAACGGAGGTACTCCTGTTGATTTTAATTATACTGGCCCCTCTTTAGCATCTAATACAATTTCCAATATTATCACATTGGGCAATTTTAGTCCTGCTGCTAATGATGTTGTAAGAGTTTTTACGCAAAAACCAAATTCTCCAATTAATCAAGATCCAAATACCGTTAATGATACATTAATCTTCAAAATTTGTAGTGGTGGAGCTCCTTTAATTGGCACAAAAACCATTGGAGGACTTAATCCAGATTACCCAAAAATTATTGACGCAGTAAGTGCATTGCAATGTAATGGAATATCTGGACCAGTTACTTTTAACATTCGTCCAGGTGTTTATAATGAAAGAATTTTTTTAACCCCAGTTACAGGATCTTCTTCAACCAACACGATTACATTCACCACAGCTGGTACTCCTAAAGATGTAATTATCAACGGAACTTTTGGAAATACCATTCATTTAAACGGTGCTGATTATGTTACTATCAAAAATTTGATTGTATTAAATAAAGGAATTTTTGAAGGAGCAGGAATTTTACTTTCTAACCAAGCTGATTTTAACACCATTGAAAATAACGTAGTACGGGTAGACTCAACTTCAAAAGAAGCAAAATTTGTAGGAATAGGAGCCTTAACAGGTTTTGTGGGTACTCTAGCTGGCAATCATGCAAACAACACGATAGTGAAAGATAATGTTATTGTTGGTGGCTCTTGGGGTATTTACTTCACTGGATTAAATACAACTACTAGAGGAATACTAAATACAATAACAGGTAATACAATTACCAAATCATACAATGCAGGAATATTTACATTGTTTAATAATGGAATTGATGTAATACATAATAAAGTGAGATTGAGGGAAGAAAGTAGTTCTTCGTCTACAGGTATTAGTATTAATAGTTGCAGTTTTATTTTAACTAAGAATACGGTGGTTAGACGTAACTATGTTACCAATGCCAGTTTAAATGGGATTATTGTAAATACAGTTTTAGGTATTTCAGCGGCTAATTCTGCAGATTTTTCCAATAATATGGTTGCTGGAGGGTTTAAGAGTAATTCAACTGAAGTAACTGCAATTCCAACTGGAATTTCTGTTAGTGCTTCCAGCTTCATTAACTTTTATTACAATTCTGTAAATATGGATGCTCCTTCGGAATCTTCAAGAGCATTTTTTCAAACTGGTGGAGCCAATTTGAGAATTGCTGGAAACGTGTTTTCAAATGATTCTGTTGGGGTTGCATATTTTATAAGTACACCAGCTGCAATAACACAAAGCGAATTCAACAATTATTTTAGTGCTCAAGGTCAATTTTTTGGCATTTGGAATAATATCGGTTACTCTGATATAAGTGATTTAGCCCTAATAAATGGAAAAGAGATTGGTTCTCTAAAAGTAGATCCTCAATTTTTTGGATTTGATGATTTGCATACGAATAATCCTTTATTAGATGCAACTGGTCCAAATTTAATTAGTGTTCCAGATGATTATGATGGTCAAGCTCGTTCTACACTTTCACCAAGTGATTTTGGTGCAGATGCTTTTTTACGATATCTGGATGATTTAGCGGTTGTTGATATTTCTCCAAAAACTTTAAAAATAGGAGCTAATGCTATCGATTTTACTGTAAAAAACTTTGGTGTAAATCCAAGAACTGGAACATGTTTTTATCGGATTCAACTTAATGGAGTTAATGTTAATTCTACTAGTACAGAATTTATATTTTCTTCAACAAGTACTACACCGCCAGTTTTGGCACTACAACCAGGGGAATCAAGGGTTTTCTCTTTTAATTTGCCAGCAAATGCATTAAATATTACTGCCTTAGGTACTTACGAAGTTTGCGTTCTCCCAGTATTAGGTGGTGGTTGTGCTGGAGAAGATAATATTAGTAATGATAAATTTTGTGTTACAGTATGCACAGGTAAAGAAGGTGATTTATTAGTTGGGCCTACTCGAACCTATAAAAAAATTCAAGATGCATTAGACGAACTTGTCTGTGGTATTGCTGGAAAAGTAACCATCAAAATGGATCCAGGAACGTATAATGAACAATTGCTGATTAACAAATACGTAAATTCATCTAACGTTAATAATGTAACTTTAACTTCGGCAACTGGTAATGCAGGTGATGTAATTATCAAATCAAGTGGTATTTCAGCAGTAAATCATGCAACAGTAATTTTTAATGGTACTAAAGACATCGTATTATCTAAATTAACAATTGTAAATGAAGGTGTTAATTTCGGTTCGGGTGTTCAGATTACCAATGCATCTGAAAATGTTAAAGTTGTCGGTTGTGTAATTAAAGTAGATTCTACTTCAGTAAGAACAACCTTTGCTCCAATTACAGGTTCAGCTTTGGGTTCGTTCAGTGATAAAGGAAAAAATGGAAATTTTGTAACCATTAGAAATAATATTCTTCGAGGAGGTTATTTTGGAATTACATTAACTGGAAAAGACGAAAATAATCTGGATGTAAATGACTCTATTCTAAACAACAGAATTTTGAATGTTTATTCTTATGGAATTTTTACTTCGAGTACTGATGCGAGAATTGAGGATAATGTGATAACCGGAAGAAAGTTAATGAACACATCAGGGGGAACCGGAATTTTTGTGAGCAAATCCAAAAATGGAAGAGTAAATGGAAATAAAATTTCAGCTATTACTTTTCAAGGGATATCTATTGTAGATGTTGGGCAAGGGAGTAAACAATTTATCGTTTCAAATAATTTTATTGGAGCAGGATTTTCATATTTTTCAAATCTGGCATCTGCGATATCTGTTCGAGGTTCTACTAATATTGGTGTTCATTATAACTCGGTTAATTTTGATGGTGATACAATTAGTGCAGGTGCATTATATGTTACTGATTTGGCTAATGGAAACCTTGCACTCTTAAATAACAATTTCGCCTGTATTAAAGGATCTAAAATATTAACAGTTGTGGATGCTGGAGCAATTTCTAACGCAAACAATAATAATTACTATCAGGCAGGATTACTTAAATCTAAAGTATTTGCTTATTGGGGTAAAAATTACAGATCCTTAGTTGCATTGCAAACTGGTACAGGTAAAGACAAATTGACTAAATCTGTATTACCTAATTTTAGAACAGAAACTGATTTGCATTCAAAAAATCCTTTGGTAAATAGCAAAGGAACTCAAGTACTTGGAATTACAAAAGACATTGATAAGGAAAATAGAAAAGGATTGCCTGGGAAGCCAGATATTGGTGCAGATGAGTTTGAAAATACCGAATTCGATCTGGATGTTACTGCAGTTTTAAATAACGTAGTCAGAACCAACGTAGGTTTAAAAACATTAGCTGATAAAAGTTGTCAATTGCAATTTTCAATAGACAATGGACCATGGACCGGAACTTCAACTGTTCAATTAACTCCACTGGATAAAATATTTAAAACGTTTAATTACGTATTTACAATTCCATGGAATAACCCAGATCGTTTAGATCATGATATTTGTGTTCGGATAGTACCCGGTAGTTTACCATCGGATATTGTAAATGACAACGACTTTGCATGTGACAGAGTATGTACAGGCTTGGATGGAAACAGAACAGTTGGAAATAAAGTTACTTACCCAACAGCAGATTATGGTACTATAAAAGAAGCATTGGATAGTATTGGATGTGGAATTGCTGGTCCACTAAACATTAGCATTTATCCAGGAGTATACCCGGAGAAATTAGTAATTCCTTTTTATGAATTATCTTACGATAATCCTTTTTTAACGATAAATTCTGTTGATAGTTTAAACAAAGCTCAAATTAAAGGTGCGGGAAATAATGTAACTCGAAGTCATGCAATTATTCGATTAGATGGTTCACAGAATGTTCGTTTACGAAATTTACTAATTGAAAACACATCGACTACATTTGCATCAGCAGTACAATTTACTGGTAACGCAAAAAACAATGTATTAGATAAATGTGATATTAACGTAAATAAAACGAATAATTCAACAACTAATATTATCGCAATTACATCCACTTCTCCGTTTAGTATATTAGGAGCAGCAACCAATGGAACTGCCAATACCATATCAAACAATATCATTTCTGGTGGTTGGTACGGAATTTATATGATTGGAAACGGTGAAGCAAACAGAGATCAAGGTAATGTGATAAAAAACAATGTAATCAAAGATTTTGTGTTTGCAGGTATATTTACAAAATATGTTGATTTGCCATTAATCTCAAAAAATAAAGTTTCGGCTAGAACACCAGGATCAAGTGCTCAAAGCAAAGGTATTTATGTTTCATACAGTTATGGTGATCAAAAAATTGACGGAAATTTTGTTGAAAAAGTTCAATTTGCGGGAATCGAGTTATTCAATATTTTCGGAACAAAAGAATTTATTGTTTCCAATAATTTAATTACCAATGGATTTAAATCAACAAGCCCTCAATCTGCGGGTATTATAGCAGATACCTGCTTATATGTTGGTATTTATCACAATAATGTTAGGTACGACAATCCTTCTAGTTTATTCGGAAGTGCTTTCAGAGCATCACCAGGTGCAGAAATCGTAAATGTAAACAACAATATTTTTGCTAACTATGGTAATGGTTTATGTATGAATATTGCTCCAATTGGAGAATTTTTCACTTCAAATAATAACAATTTGTATGTTGCCAATACTGCCAATAGATTTGCAGTTTTTGATAATGGTCCAGACCAAAATGGTGTAGTTGTTATAAATGCAAATGATGTAAAAGCTAACTTATTGGGTTTTACAGACGCATCTGGATTAGATGAGAATTCATTTGTTCTACTTCCTCCTTTTACAAATGCAGTTGATTTAGAATTTACTGATGCAACAGCTACAGCCTATTACAAGGCAGGCAAAACTTCACCAGGTGTTTTATTTGATTATAAAGACAATAAAAGAAGCCCAAGAAAACCAACAGTTGGAGCATATGAATATAATTTAGAACCAACTGATATTAGCATTATTAAAGTAAGACCAGATACTACATTTTTGGGTAATAATGATGTAAAAGTAACCTTGTTAAATGAAGGAAAGACAAGTTTAGTTGGTAAAACTATCAGTGTTTCCTATAAAATAAATTCAGATGCAACGTGGAGAGCAGCAGAAATTGTTACCCTAACAACACTTGACACAACGTATGATCGGGAAGTATTTATTTTTAATCTTAAGTTATTTAAAGCAGATTACAATTCAGGTAGTGTATGTGTAAGAATTGAACGTCCAGGCTTGCAAAATGATAATATTAATAACCCAATTAATTTGCCAAACTTTGAAGAGCTTTGCCAGGATTTCTGTACAGCTATTAAAGGTGGAAAATACACTGTTGGTGGCCCGGGTGCAGATTTCACTAATCTTACTCAAGTAGCCAATGCATTGCAGTGTGGATATACAGACTCAGTTATTTTTAGTATAAACCCAGGAACCTATAATGAGCGTTTCACTTTACCCCAGTACTTTGAAAAGACTCCAGCAGATTCAATAATTTTTCAATCATCAACAGGTAATCCGGATGATGTAATTATTAAAAGTCAAGGATTGACGAATGCTGACCATTCTGTTATCCGACTTAACGGTACTGGTTTCGTACGATTTAAAAATTTAACGATACAAAATACTTCTTTAAGTAGAGGCTCAGCAGTACATTTTACCAATGGTGCCAACAATAATATTATTTCAAATTGTAAAATATTATTAGACACGGTAAGTATAGCCAATTCATTAATTGGTGTTGTAATGTCAGGTACTGGTGGTCAAACCGATCCAAGTTATGGTAGTCTAAACAAGATTGAAAAATCATTGATAAGAGGAGGAGCTTATGGAATTTCTTTTGTTGGAGACGAATCAGATAGAAATTCTGGTAATGCTTTCAATAAAAATACATTTAGGAATAACAATGTAACAGCAATAAAAGTAGTAGATGCCAATGTCGATAGTATTTTCAATAATAATATCATTATGCGAAAAGGAAACAATAAAAGCTTTGGTATTGATTTAGAAGGGTTGAATGAAGATATTGATTTAAGTTCTAATTATTTATATGGAGCAGGTAAAAAAGGTTTTACATTAAAAAGACTTAATGGATTATTTAAGAACATAATTGCCAATAACATGATTGCTGGTGGTTTCGCTGATGTTGATTCTAATAATATTGCATTTGAGTTAATTGAATCTTCTTCGACGGATATTATTCATAATTCGGTTAAATATGATAGTTCTGGAACATCACCAAATAGTAGTGTAGTTTTCTACATTCAAGGTGGAAATGAAAATAGGGTTCTAAATAATATTTTCAGCAATTTTGGGGGTGGTTTAAGTTATATTGCTGACGAAGCAGCTGCAAGTTCTGATTTCGTTGTTGACTATAATGATCTTTATACAAATGGAGCTACATTAGCAATTTCAGGAGTAAGTACGTATGCAAATTTAAGTTTATTAGTAGCAACTGGACAAAATCTTAATTCAATTTCAGTAAGACCTACATTTTTTAGTCCAACAAATTTGCATACCAGTGATGTGTTTTTGGATAGCAAAGGACTAAAAGAAACAGGAATACTACTTGACATTGACGGTCAGGTTAGAGATTTAATAAGTCCTGATATTGGTGCAGATGAATTTAATGCAGTTGCTGATGGAGGTGTAATTGCCATTCTTAGTCCAGATCCAAGTGCTCCATTATCAGGTAACATAACAATTAAAGTTGCAGTTAAAAACTTTAGCACAGTGAATTATGTAAACCCAACTTTGGAATATCAGGTAACAGGAGAGAATCCAGTAACTCAGACATTTCCATTTACCATATTGCCAGATTCAACCAAAAGTTTTACTTTTAATACTCCATGGGCATCAAAGAATTCTGGAAATTTATCTATTTGTGCACGCACAGTAAATGTAAATGATTTAAACTTTTTGAATGATTCTTCGTGTATTTTATTGTTTAATCGTGATACGTTAGATTTATCAACAGTTACTTTTCTTACTCCGGTAGATGGTGCAAATATTTCTGCGAATAAACCAACGAATGTTTCTGTAATAGTTTCAAACTTAGGGAACACAACAGTAAATAATTATAGTATGGCTTTAGAATTAAACGGTGCTAATGTTGAAACAAAGGTTATCCAGAATGCTAATCTTGCTAAATTCACCTCGCAAGTGGTTAATTTCACCTATAAATTAATTACCAGTCTTGGTCAAACCTACGAACTTTGTGCTTTCCCGATTATAGCTGGCGAAGTTGATTTTACAAACGATACGGCTTGTGCAACACTTACTGGAACCGTTGGAATTCTTCAATTAGGTTCAGGTAATGGTTCGGTTAATATTTATCCAAACCCAGTTAATTTCGAATTAAATTTTGATTTGAATTTGGATAAATCTGAAAATGTAAAAATCGAAGTATTCGATATCGTGGGTAAATTAATTAGTTCAGAAGATTTTGGAACCAAGCAAGCAGGAAAAGAGAACATCAAAATCCCTACTTCTGAATATGCCAATGGTACTTATTTATTTTCTGTTCAAGTAGGTGATCAGGTTTTAAGATCTTATGTTGTAGTTTCCCATTAATTATTAGTGTTTATATATTTTATAAAGTTTAATACCCAATATGAATAAATTTTTAAAACTTACGTGTCTATTTTCTCTATTAATCACTGTTTTTTTAGGAAGTAGTCAGTTAGCATTTTCACAAACTGCACCGACCTTGCGAGGAGTATATAAAATAGGTCCAAATGAAGTAGCTCCAAATTTTAAGAATATTACCGATGCAGCCATAGCAGTTTCTAATTCTAGAGTTTTAGGTCGGGTGGTATTTGAAATTAAATCAGGAGTTTATTCAGAAAGACCCAGATTTTTTAAATTCTTAGGAGCTTCTGATAAGAACAATGTAGTTTTTAAATCTGAAACTAATAATGCTGCCGATGTTACCATTATTGGAGTAACAGAAAAAAAAGCTTTCAACCATCATATTGTAAGATTTCAAGGTGCAACATTTACTACTTTAGAAGCTGTCACGGTTATTAATCAAAATAGTTTATCAGATGGTTTTGCATCAGCAATTCATTTAACCAGAAGCTCAAGAAGTAATGTTATTAGGAACTGTATTTTAAAGGTAGATAGTACTATTACGTTAAATTCAAATTACTCTGTTATTATTTCAACTGACGAAAAAACGATGGTTGGTTTGGATACCAATGCAAGTAGAACAACTATTGAAGGAAATCAAATAATCGGTGGTTTTTTTGGAATTAAATTATTGGGCTTTAGCCCAACTTATCGCGATAATCAAAATAAAATAAATGGTAATACATTTAGAGGGCAGTATAATGCGGCAATTTTTGCAGATAACAATGATTTTACCTCTATTTCTAATAATGATATAAAGCTGCGGGCAATTATTTCAAACTTGCGTTATGGTATATATTTAAATTATTGCAACGGAAATTATTCTATTGATAATAATAAATTACAAGATTGTGGAGCTTTTGGTTTATATTTATCTAAGAGTGTAGGTGGAAGCCGATCGCTAATTTTTAACAATACTATAACCGGCAGATTCAATCAAACCAGTCTTGCTTATGGTATGTATCTAACTGACGTCAAAAATGCGAAAGTGTTTTTTAACAGCATTAATTTTAGTGGAGGAAAGTTTCAAGCTGGTACATTCGATAATAATTCTGCATTTATTATCACTTCTACTCCTAATGCGCCCATTAATATTGCTAGCTCAAAAAATATTGTAAAAAACAACATTTTTTATAGCAGAAACGGAGCTTATGCATACTTTATAAAAGCTTCGGTGAGTGTTGATTCCTCTAACTATAACAATTATTTTGTTACCGGTGGTACTGGTTTAGCACAATTCGTAAATTACAGTGGAAACCGAGTAGACCTAACAGCCTTAAAGGCTGCTGCGAGTAAAGATTCTAAATCAATCAGCATTGATCCTGGTTTTGTCAGTAATTCAGATTTACACATCACTACGAACGCTGTTGTAAGAAAAGCAGATTATACTAATTTGGTTTTGAATGATTTTGAAAAAACACCAAGAGACAAAAGATTTCCAGACATTGGCGCTGATGAATTTATTAGAGATTCTACAGATTTGGAAGTATTTGAATTTCCAGAAAACTTTATTCCTAAAGTTGGTTCAAATGTCTTAAGAGTAGTTTTAAAAAATGACGGCTTAAATCCATTGTCTGGTCAGGTTAGTCTTTCTTACAGTATAAATAGCGGATCTTTTACTAGTCCTCAAAATGTAGTTTTGTCAGGTCTATCTGCTCCTTATTCTACTCAGGATGTATCATTTACAATTCCTTGGAATATACCAGCTGTTGGGGCCTATAATGTTTGTGTACGAGTTGAGCCTACCACTCGTATTCCAGGTGATGATTATAGTGCCAATGAAACATATTGCGATTCACTCCGGGTAGGTTTATCTGGTATTTATACTATTGCAGGATTAAATCCAGATTTTCTAACTTTTCAATCAGCTGTAAGTACACTTAATACAGCAGGAGTTGGCGGACCAGTTATTTTTAATATAAGACCAAGTACATTAGCAGGACAAGCTACAATTAATAGAATCAGGGGTTCTAGCGCTGTGAATAACATAACATTTAAATCTGAATTGGGTAGTGCTTCTGGTGTTACAATTACAGCAGCTGGGTCTGGTGCAAATTTTCACACCATTAGATTAAGTAATGCATCCAATATAACTTTTAGAGACGTTACAGTGGAAAACACATCGGGAACATTGGCAGCAGCATTTCATTTGACAAACCAAAGTTCAAATATCACTATTACAGATTGTAATATTCGAGTAAACGAATTAACCTCGTTAAATGAAAAAATAATTGGAATTGTTGCCTCGTCACCAAGTGCTACCCCATTCTTTTTAAACACAACTGGCAATAATGCCAACAACATTACCATTACAAATAACTTTATTAAAGGCGGTTATGCAGGTATTCAACTTATTGGAAACACGATAACGCAAAAAATAAAAGGAATGGTTATCAATAATAATTTTATTGACAGTACTTTCTTTTATGGTATTAATACTCAGTTTGTAAATTCCACTTCTATTAGTAACAATAAAATAAATATGAAATCAAATTCCTCTATTTTAGGTACAGGAATTAATATTGCATATCTAAATGATTCGACTAAGATTTCTGGAAATTATGTAAGAAACGCAGGTTTATATGGTATCAATTTAACCAATGCAGAAGGATTAGGTAAAACCATTGTAGTTTCCAACAACATGATTCCAGGCGGTTTTAAAAATCAAACGGTTTCTTCCGGTGCGGCTATTTATTTTATTGATGTTAATAAGATTGATTTATACAACAATTCACTAAATTATGATCGATTGAATGGATATGCTTTCTTTTTGACCACAGGTACAAATGTTAATTCTAAAAATAATATTTTCTCCAACTCAGTAGGTGGTACAGCATATTATATTACAGTTCCTTTAGCAATAGGTCTTGCAGATAATAATAACTTTTTCAATACAAACAATCCAGTTAATCCGATTGCATTTTTTGACGGACCAAGACCAGATTTATTAAGCTTACAAGCAGCTTCTTTGCGCGAAACTTTTTCATTAAACATTGATCCATTATTTGTAAGTCCAACAGATTTACATACAGCAAATCCTGGATTTGACGGTAAAGGAGACACGCTAGATAACGTGCTGGTTGATTTTGATAATGAAAAAAGAAGTCCTCGAAATCCTGACATTGGAGCGGATGAATTTATTTTAAATGCAATTGATTTGGATGTAATTGATGTAAAACCAGTTGTATTTAGTTTAGGAACAAATACCATAAGCACAGAAATAGCAAATAGTGGGTTTAATAATTTATCGGGATCAGTTGTTTCATTGTCGTACCAGGTAAATGGTGGAGCATGGTCCAATCCAGAGACTTTTACTGCTGGAGCATTATTATCAAATCCGTATGGAAGTCAGAAATTTAATTTTGCGACTCCTTTTAACGCGGCAACTAACGCTAATTTCAATATTTGCGTGCGAATCAATCCTCCTGGTTTAGCTGGAGACGCTGTATCATCTAATAATCAACTTTGTAAAGATATTTGTGTAGGATTATTAGGAGGTACGTATCAAGTTGGTTTCGGCAAAACATATCCAACCTTAGCCTCAGCTGCTTCTGCAATATCTTGTGGTATTGTTGGTCCAGTAATTTTTAATATTGATGCTGGAGTTTATAACGAAAAAGTAAGCATTGGTAAATTAAAAAATACCTCAGAAGTAAATACAGTAACCTTCAAACCAGCAGTTGCAGGTAGTTTGGTTGTATTGACCAGTGGAGCATCATTAGGTGCTAATGATTTTTACACCTTACAATTAAATGGAGCAACCTTTATTAAATTAAAAGACCTTACTATTAATAATACCACATTAGGATTTGTGAATGGAGCAGGAATAGCAATACACTTAACCAATAAGGCCAATAATAATTCCATAAGTAATTGCAAAATTAATGTCGATACTTTAGAGTCATTAAATGATGGTTTGATTGGAATTTCTGCATCCAGTTTAACCAACCCAATTGGACTTGAAAATTCAGGATCAAATAATACATTTGAAAATAACTCGATTGTTGGCGGTTTTTATGGAATCCGATTAAACGGTAAAGATGATTTTTTACGAGATAATGGAAACTCTATTTTAGGAAATACCATTACAAAATCATATTCAAATGGTATTTTTTCTCAGTTTGTAAATTTGAAAGAAATTTCTGGAAATACAATTACACCACGTGCTGGTAACGTAAGCAGTATTGGAGTATCCATTGCATCATCGAGATCAAATTTAATTATTGATAAAAATAAGATCAATCAAGCAGGTGAGTATGGGATATTGTTCGATAGAGTAAATGGTATTGATGCGGTAGAGTTGAAAAATAATATGATTGGTGGAGGATTTACTTCAAATGATAAAGGTGCCGCAGTTAATATTTTTGAATCAGATCGAATGGCTTTTTATTATAATTCATTAAGTTTTGAAGGTAAAGGAAAGGATAGTACTTCTGGAACTTTAAATATTTCAGGAAAAACTTCTAACATTTCACTTTATAATAATAATATAGCAAATCTCGGAGACGGTTATGCTGTGGTTAATAGCTCTGCAATAGATACAGCGATAATTGCGGCAGATTTTAATAATTATTTTTCTACCAATGATGATTCTTTAGTAAGATACCGAGGTGCAAATGTTGCAGATTTGATTTCCTATCAAGAACTAAGTAAGTTAGATACATCCAGCATATCTTTTGATTCTCAATATTTTGGAGTTCTTGATTTGCATACTTCTAGCACTAATTTAGACAAAGCAGCTAAACCTTTATCTTTTGTTACTACGGATATTGATGGTGAATTAAGAAATCTTACCACACCAGATATTGGTGCAGATGAATATACTGCACAAGGAAATTTAAAAATACTTGCGTTTATATCTCCTCAAAATGGAGATATTATAAATGATACTACTGATGTAATAGTTAAATTACAGAACATCGGTAATAGTAGAATAGCAGATTATCCAATAACGTATACAATTACAGATTTAGGCACGAATCAAGTTGATACCTTAATATTCGATTTTGTTGAAGAAATCTTAACGCCAAACGATCCATTTTTAGATTTTTCTTTTAGAAGTACGTTTATACCAAAAGGAACTGGAAATTATAGAATTTGTGTTAAGGCAGATTTTGCAGACGATATTGATACACTTGACAATACTTTGTGCATAAATTTTACCTCTGGCATTTCTGACATTTTAGATGGTTCAGTGCTTGGCTTTGTTTCTCCTACAACTGATCAGATTTTTGGTCCAACTCCTATAACTGTTTCTATAAAAAATGTAGGTTTTAAAGAAATGACGGCATTTGATGTTCAATACAAAAATGATGGAGTTGTTTTTAGTACTCAACCATATTTAGGAAGTCCATTATTAAGAGGTCAAACCACTAATTTTACCTTCCCAACTTCGTTGATTATTCCATGTATTCAACCACAAAAGGTTGTAATATCTTTATTTGTTCCTGGTGATTTAGTGAAATTGAATGATACAATAGTAAGAACAATGCTGCCTACTAGTAATACGGCATGTCAAACCAGTATACAATCACAACCTACATCAATAGGTTTCCTAAACGTATATCCTAATCCAAGCAACGGAATTTTAAGTGTTGATGTTTCTTTGATAGAATCATCCAATACCAAAATAGAAGTTCTTGATTTATTAGGTAAAACAATCCAAACCATTAACCAATTTGTTTCAGTAAATCAGGTTGTTACAATTCCAGTAAATATTTCAGATTTGCCTCAGGGAATGTACTTCATCAGATTGAGTGATGATAAAAGTTCGGGGATTAGAAGAATAACTATTGTGGAATAAGTAAGATTTATTGATTTATAAAAATAGCCTTTTACGTTTTGTAAAAGGCTATTTTTATGCTTAATAAAATGACTACTATTTTCAAATTATATTTTTGAAGTATGCAATACCTGTATTTATCTAGCGTTTTAAAAAAACACTAACCAAATTTATCATGAAAAATTATTTTATAATTAGAAATGCTTTTATATTATTGTGTGTAATTTCTACTAATATATTATTTGCACAAACTGATTTCAGACAAGCTCCAGCTTTAGACTTCGTTAATTTGAACCCCTCGTTCTCTTTGCAATTTTACAATTATAACGCTCCACAAATCTATTTGAATTCGTCACAAAATATTGCTTCTCCTGTTCAAGTTGCAAGTTCGACAATTGGATTTAGGATAATCAATAATGTAAATGGACCTATTAGTAATTTAAATGTTGTTGTATCAGAAGTTTCGAATAATGGAATATTTGTACAAAATATTATAAATGAATCAAAATCAATAAATGCTTTTCAGAATTTAACATATGTTAATTTAAACAGCTTTTGCATTGATTCTTTAATTTGGGGTTTCAATCCAGGATTCGGAAATTGCAATTCTGGAAATTCATTGTTTCATGGTTATTTTAATTCATCGTATCATGGTTATTTTAGCTATTCAAATGCACAAAATGTGTTTGGGAAATATTATAAAATAATTACCACTATCACAACTCCTTCGGGTTTGCATAGTTCTTGTAGTTACTTGTTTGTCAATTCAATAGGAAATAAAATGGTTTCCAATTCGAATGTGGGGATTGATCAAACGTATTATTCAAATTTTAAATTTTATCCAAATCCTGTTTCAAACTTAGCAACTATTGAGTTCGATTTGAATGTTTTAAATTCAACAGTATCCTTAGAAGTTTTTAATATGTTAGGAGTTAAAGTGGAAAGTATAATAACTAGTCAAACTCTTTCTTTTAATCAATCTTTAACCTGGGATTCAAGCAAATTGAAAAGAGGAAATTACATTATTAAATTGAATGTAAATGGTAAACTGGAATATTATCGTTTTATAGCAAATTGATTTTAGGTTAAATCCAAAGAAAAAATCAAACCCTGATAAAGGTTGAACTCTATTAGCTATAAGTGAAAACCGGGAACAAATAATACGTCATCATTATAACCCTAAATGGGTTGCACATTTTTAAAAAAATTATTGTTTAATTTTTTTAGTCTCTCTTGCTTTTCGTTGTTGTTGCGCTTTCGTTATTTCTTCCAATTTAGTTTGGAAAGTTGATTTTTTGCCTTCTGGTTTTTTCTTGTTTTCCTGAATTTGAGCATGAAGTTTATCTTCATCCACAAATTTTCGGATAAAATATTGCTGACCAAAGGTGATCATATTGGCACAGAAGTAATAATAATTCAACCCAGATGAAACACTGTTTAAAAAACCCATAAACATAACAGGCATGATATATCCCATCCATTTCATTTGTCCGGTTGCGCCGCTTATCTGATTATTCATTCGGGTATAAAGTAGCGTAGAAGCCGTCATTAACAAACACATTAAACTAACATGGTTTCCGTAAACGAAATCTACAATTGGAACCTGTCCGAAATCCCAGATTGAATCGTACGTTGACAAATCATTAACCCATAAAAAACCTTGTTGTCTTAACTCAATTGAGGTGGGGAAAAAATTAAAAAATGCAATCAAAATAGGCATTTGGAGCAATAATGGCAAACAACCACCTAAAGGATTTACCCCAGCTTTTTTATATAATTTAAGATATTCTTGTTGTAATCTAGTTGGATCGTCTTCTCCTAATTTAGCTTTTATTTCATCCATTTCTGGTTTCAGCACTTTCATTTTTGCTGTTGACATGTAGGATTTAAATGTCAGGGGGAGTAACACAACTTTTAATAAAATGGTTAAAACCAAAATGATAATACCATAATTAAGATTAAAACCACTTAGGAAACTAAATACTGGCAGTACAGCATATCGGTTTATGTATTTTAATGGTCCCCAACCTAGATTTATTTGTTTTTCCAGATCCAAGTCGTAATTATTCAACGTGTAATATTTATTCGGGCCAATATACATTTGCAAACCAATGGTTTGATTAGCTGCTGCTGTTAAAGGAAATTTGAGATTGGCC
>ENA-OFDP01000532-OFDP01000532.1-metagenomes-genome-assembly--contig:-NODE-532-length-16918-cov-5.664413_pt1 | contig 16918 bp, 18 predicted proteins | sample MGYA00153389_OFDP01 | MGnify analysis MGYA00153389 | reverse complement strand
TGGATGCTTTTTCTGATACTCAAAACCATCTCGAACCAGAGCAGCTAGCGTTTCATAGCACCAGCCTTGGCCACGAATCATCACTTGCAAATCCAGCCGCGCAAGCTGCGCCGGCGATTCAGGACATTGTTAACGCCGTCATTATGGCCATGAACCAGGGTGTCAACCTGGGGTTTTTAAAGGGATCGAGTCAGCAGCCAATTACCCAAGCTGCATCAGATACTGTGGCTCTCACCAGCAAGTCACGACACCAAGATATTTTAAAGTTTTGAGTCAATGGTTGCGCAACTGACCAGCACAGATTTGGCGAGAGTTTGCCGTGATATTGCGTGGACTGAAATATCAGCCATGCCCGGATATGGTCGGCAGGTGGATTCGCGCATATCCGTCACAGGCCAAACCGTCTGCTGGGACAAAGACAATTTATACCTTGACTCGCTTGCCCGCATGCAGCTTGCAACTGCTGCCGCGACTTGGTGCAACGCTTACGACGCAGGTTTTGAGGACTTGTTTTTAGCCCGGCGCAGCTCCGCTGACTGAGCCGACGTGATGGTTCGCGCCAGGCAGTCGGGTGCCAGCCATTTCACTTTTGCTACATCGGGCAGTGCTGGCGCGCGCCAATTTATCAGGCACCGTGAAGATGTGCTGGCAGCCGAGGCGCAGGCATGGGCGCAAGTGCTTGAGCAAGTGATTCGTCACGCCCACGGCACACCTATCAGCCGCGTTATCGTGCTGGCACCTACGCACCATATTTACGGATTTATATGGAGCGTTTTGCTGCCGTTGGCTTTGGGTGTTCAGGCGCTGGATGCTGACTTTGCAGCATTGCCGCCGCTCCAAAGCGGCGACCTGCTCGTAGCGGTGCCAGACCAATGGGCATGGATGTCTGGGGCGCAACTGTCGCCCGATGTGTGGCCTGATTCAATTTATGGCGTTTTATTTACAGCACCGCTGCCCGAAAAGGCACATGAGCAACTGGCAATAGCGCACAAGGCGGCCTGTGGGCGGCCTGCGCTGCGCGGCCTGCTGCAAATTTATGGCTCCAGCGAAACCGCTGGCCTGGCCTGGCGAACCGACCCTGCCCAGCCCTACACACTGGCGCCTGGCCGGGCACGCGGTAACAGGAAGAGAAAGGGGGACGGCAACGGCAACGGCATCAGCTTGCAACTGCCGGATGGCGCATGGGCAAGCCTTGCTATTCAAAACCATATCCGTTGGGCAAGCGACTCAGAATTTCACCTTTTGAGCCGTACCGACCATGTCGTGCAGGTAGGCGGTCACAACGTGTCGCCGCAATGGGTTGCAGACCAATTGATGCGCCACCCTGCCGTCAAAGAGGCCGCTGTGCGCCTGAATGTTCATGCAGAACCAGCGCGGCTCAAAGCATTTGTAGTGTTGAATGCACCCGCTTCAACCCGGCAGCGCGCAGAGCTGGAGGTCTGGGCGATGGGGCAACTGCCGGCGTATGCAGCGCCAGGCGCCATCAGCTACGGGGCAGAGCTGCCGCGCAATGCGCTGGGCAAGGCAAGCGATTGGCCTGATTAGGCAAGCTGCGTTAATCATCACTGCAGGCCGTGCGACGTATGTAAGTCGAGCGCTACATACGCGACATGGCAAACGCCACAATCTCAGCGCTGGTTTTCAGCTCCAGTTTTTTTTTGATGTTGGCCCGGTGGATGTCCACTGTTCTCGGGCTCAGGTCCAGGTCGTAAGCGATTTGTTTGGTGGTTTTGCCTGCGCCAATTTTTTCAAGCACTTCCAGCTCACGCTGGGACAAGTTGCCGACCTGGGCAGCAGGCCGCGCGGCGTTCAGGCTCCTGCTGCGTGTCATCAATCGGTTGAGCAGATAGGTATTAACGTCGGCCGACACCCACACGTTGCCCGCCAGTGTTGCATTGATGGCCTGCATCAGATGTTCGTGAGCGTTTTCTTTCATCAGGTAACCCTTGGCACCCAATCCCAGTGTTTGCTCGGCATAGATCATTTCATCGTGCATGGACAGCAGCAGTACCGGCCGGGGTGACTGGGCCTTTACCACCGCACGCACGGTGTTCAAGCCTTTGGAGTCGTCCATCGACATGTCGCACACCACCAGGTCTGGTTGCAGCCGTTCAATGGCAGCGACACCATTTGCCAGGCTGCCCTGGGCGTCGATTACCCGGCATGTCCCGGACTTGTCAATCAGGGTTTGCAGGCCAAAGCGAATAATGTCGTGGTCATCTACAAGCAGGATAGTTTTCATAAATGCATGCGCCGATTGCAAACGCTATTGTTATTTTCTTTTGAGGTTTGACAAATCAGGTAAATGAAATTGGCAATAAATCCATGACGTCCTCTGCAAGCTACCCTTGCGCAGCTTAGGTACAGTTACTTAACAATTGCGGCGCATCTTCTGATATCTTAACTTTGACGTAAAAATTCCACTCTGCAGGCAATGCACCCAGTGCATTTTCAACATGCTTTTAACTGACACCCAAAAATTCAGCCAGACCGACGAAAAGCCGAACTTTATGCACGGCTTGTGGGGTCGGGCAGGTACAGAGCAGCCCAGCACGCTGCGCATGGACAACGTATTGCAAATGCTTCGCACGCGCTTTGCTGTTGACAGCGTCATCATCACCCTCGCCGGTAAAGACAATGAAGTTGTCAAGGTGCGATGCGGCGATGACCCGCTGGAGATGGACTACCGCAACGCGCTCACAGCGTGCGCCCGGGGTGACGCAGAGGTTTTTGTAATCGAGGATGTTGAGCCCGGCGAAAAAACAGCGGATTCAAGGCGAAAAACGCTGCGCTTTTATGCAGGTGCGCCGATTGTCGTCAGCCCGCGCGGTACCCCGGTAGGAACGCTCAGCCTCATGGCAACGCAACCCAAGGCGTTTAGCCAAATGGACCGCACCATCTTCCGCTCGGCAGCGCTGGCCATAAGCGCCATGATGGCCATGCCGCAAAACGCCGAAATGGCCGTGAAAATTGCGCTTGCGTCAGACAAGAGCGTGGTGGTAATTGACCACGACCAGGCCATTGAGGCAGTCAATCAGCGCTTTACCAAACTCACGAACCTTGACTACCACGATGTCTATCGCCTCGGTGTCGAACAGCTGCTGTGCCTTGACAGGCCGCATGCGGGCGCAGTTATTCTCAGCCACGCACTGCTGGTCGAAATCGCAACACAGGGCCTGACCCGGTGTATGACCAAAGGCGGCAGCACAGTGCCTGTCGATGTCATGTTGTTCCCGATGCCAGACAAGCAAGGCAACATCAGCAAAACCATTTTGTTGATGGTTCCCTTGTTCAATGGACGCACTGATGACTTTCTTTTGTCCCTTCGGCCAACGGAACGTGACGAATTACTCGCCCTGCACATCGCAGGACTTTGGGCAACAGATGCCCAGGGGCACATTCTCAAGCTGACGGGCATCCCAATTGCCCATTTGGATGAATCGGCACACGAACGCTTGTTGGGGCGGCGGCTTGGAAGCGAGGGGGTGTTTGACACCTCGCTCTGCACCTGGCAAGAATTTCACGCACATCTGGCAGCCGACAAACTACCGCCTGAAGTTGAGTGCTGCGTCACCTTTAAAGGCCACACGCAATGGTACGGCATGAAGGGGTTTCGCCAAGCCAATAGCGACGGGACCACAGTCGGCTACCACGGCAGTTTCCGGGACATCACCGAGCGCAAAGAGCGGGAGCTGGCTCTAAAAAAATCTGAGGAAAGGCTTGCACTGATCCTGCAGGGCACGAACGACGGTGCCTGGGACTGGGACATGGAAACCGGGCAGTATTACCTGTCGCCACGCTGGTGGGACATGATGGGCCGAACGCCTGATCCGAGCCCCTGGCGCGATGATATCTGGATAGAGTTTATTCACCCTGATGACCGCGCCGGTGTGCAAGGAGCGGTTGCTGACGCTATTTCCAGCAGGTGCGACAACTACCAATCCGAATTTCGCCTGCAGCATCAGCGTGGGCATTACATTGCGGTGCTGGGGCGTGGCCATATTTTGTACAACAGCGCAGGCAAAGCCGTACGCACATCAGGCACCAATGTTGACCTGACCCAGCAACACCAGGCGCAGTCGCAAATTCGGTTGTTGCAGTCGTGTGTTGAGACCATTGACGACTTGGTGCTGATCAGCCATGCGTCGCCCAGTCACTCACCGGGGCCCGTCATCATGTACGTCAACCCCGCCTTTGAAAGACATACCGGCTACACCAGTGCCGAAGCGATTGGCAAAACACCTCGGATGTTGCAAGGCCCGCTGACCAGCCGTACAGAACTGAACAAAATAACAAACGCCCTGCGAGAATGGAAATCGGTCAAGGTTGAGTTGGCCAACTACAAAAAAAATGGTGAGCTCTTTTGGGTAGAGCTTGAAATTACGCCGGTGTATGCAGACGACACCAGGCTGTGTACCCACTGGATGGGCGTTCAGCGCATCATTACCAAACGCAAAGCAGCCGAACAGGCCTTTAGATTGTCCAACGATCGGCTCAACATGGCGATGCAAGCGTCGGGCCTTGGCTTTTGGACCCGAAACCTGTCGCGCAGTGAGAGCTTTCGCGATGCGCGCTGGTACGCGATGTTGGGGTATCCGCCCTGCGAGTCCGCAAGCATAATCGATGAGTGGTTGCAGCTGGTGCACCCTGATGATATTGCCGTCATCACAGCGTCAGAAACCGAAGCAGTTTTACAGCTCGACACCGCTTTTGAGCGGGAATTTCGCATGCGGCACAGCGACGGCCGTTGGGTGTGGATTCAATCCAGAGGCAAGGTCACCGAGCGCGATGCATTGGGCAAACCGACAACGATAGCCGGTACGCATTTGGACATCACTGCCACGCGTGAGGCAAGCCAGACTGCCCAGCGGCTCAATGCGCAGCTCTCGCGCTGCCTTGAGCACCTGAACGTTGGTGTGATTTTGCAGCGCGACGGCATCATCAAATTTGTCAATTCGACACTGCTTGATATTTTTGGCGCTACAGACCAAAGCAACATTGTGGGTACAAAATTTTCCAACTACATATTGCCAGGCGATTTGAAAGATGCTGCTTGGCGTCAGTCCCAACTTTATGCTGGTGCAAGCGTGCCGTCGTTCTGGTTTAACTGTGTTCACCTGGATGGCCATGTTTTTAAAGCGTTGACAAGCTCGGCGGTTATTGAATGGGAGGGCGAGCCCCATATTCTGTCAACCATGACACCCCCGGGCGACATGGCGCTGCTGTCGCTGGAAGCAGAAACCAACCGCAGCCGCCACGACAGCTTGCTGGCTCAAAGGGTGGACGCTGAACAGGTTCGCATTGCACATGAACTGCATGATTCCCTCGGTTCGCAGCTTGTTGGCATTGGCTTGCACGCGGCAAACATCAAGCTGCTGGCAGACGATTCTGGTGGCAACCTGACGCAAGAGGCAGACCAATTGCTGGCCCAGATAAAAAAGGCAGCAGAGATGACCCGCGGTCTGGCTCGGGGCTTGGCCCCGGTAGACCCCTGGCCTAGCGCATTCTGGCGTGCGCTGGAAAAGCTGTGCCATGATTTTTCCACCACCAAGCAGGTCACGTGCGTATTTGACATGCAGGGCAACGTTGATGACGTTGCCGCCGATACCGGCACACACCTGTACCGCATCACACAAGAAGCCATCAGCAATGCCGTGCGCCATGGCGGTGCGAAAAACATCACGGTCAGTCTCCGTGCGACAGACGAGCGAATGACGCTGTGTATTCATGACGATGGGGTGGGGTTTGAGGCCGCCGGCGTTTTTGAATTACAACGTCAGGGCGTTGGCCTGGGCTCCATGTACGCCAGGGCCAAAGCGATTGATGCGCAAATTTCCCTGGAGCGGGTCCACCCCAGGGGGTTTTATGTGGCTGTCAGCTGGCCAAATGCCAGCCAACAGCAAGCGCTTGCCGCCAGTTAGCTGGCGGCGGCGCGCACAAAGCCCTTTGCCGTCTGGGTAAACACTTCTTCTCGCGAGAGAAGTTCAGCGTTGCCAGTCCAGACTTGCGCACCGTTAATTTCAATCGCCACACTGGCGTCGCCGCTGAGCAAAAACTGCGTCATACCCAGTGCGTTTGTTTGCAAAGTATCACAGCCAGACGCTTTGACGGACTGGCCAGACATGGGCTGGCCAGTAGCATCCATCAACTTGATTTTTAAAAGTGCCACGGTTGTCTCCAATTTGTAGTTTTAGCAGCTCGCACCGGTTTAAACCATCAAGTCTTTTTCAACTTCCTGCACCTTGCGCCGAGCCAATGCCAGGTTGGATTTGGATTTGTCCAGAACCATGTAAAGGAACAAACCTTCTTTGCGCGCCATCGGGCGAATAATGTGATACTGCTTGCCCAGCGTGATGAGGATGTCTTCAATCACATCGCTCAAGCCCAACGCGCGCATGGTTTTAAGTTTGGAGCGAACCACTTCGGTGTTGCCAGCAGCGGCAACTTCAAGGTCGACGCCTGAGCCGATTTGGCCCAGGATCATGCCGCTTGATGAGTCGACAAGCATCGCGCACAAGGCGCCATCGCAGCCGATTAATTCTTGCATGGCCTGGTTGATAGTTGACATTTTGATTCCTAGTTGTAAACGCCTGACATAAAAAACAAACACTGCGGCGTGGTACAGCGGTTGCGTGGGATTCGGAGCAAATACTTGTTTAACGCATATCTGGCTCGGTCAATGCGCGTTGCAGCAACACCACTTTTTCGCCCCAGGCTGCCCAAGACATCGGGCCTTTTGTTGCAACGCAAACCAGCACCAGATCAAGCGCCTCACTGCAGGGGAACATCGCCACAACGCGATTGGAAAATGAATACGCAACCGAACGCAATTGCCCCAAAGTTTGCAACTGCGCAGAAAGGCGCTTTTCAACACGCCAAAACTCAATCGCGGCCTCGCCAATACGCTCGATGTCCGGGCAAGCGCCGCTGTGATGCCAAACCATGCCTGTGCCGGCTTCTACCAGCACGCAGCCTTCAATGCCCGGGTGTGCGGCGAGCTGTTGCATGACGGCGGCTACTTGGGGCATGGCTTGAACCCATCAGGCTTTTTGCAGGGCCAGCGCAACCTGCTTGGAGTAATAAAGCACCTGCCCAATGATGGCATCCCGACCGGTCACAACGCTCAAAATCAGCGTTACCTCTTGGCGGCGAATTTGCAATATTGCGATAAAGCCATCGGTTGCCTCCATCACGAGGCTGTCGCAGGCGCCAAGGCGGCTTTCTTCGCCTGCCAACGCCCCCAGCGCTGCCAGGGAACTGGCCATGGCTGAAAGACGCGATATTTGTGCCGTGTTTTCAACCTGTGCAGCGACTTCAAAACCGTCCTCAGTCGACACCACGACCGCCTTGACACCCTTGATGTCGCGCATCAATTGCGCCGCTGCCTGTTTGGCCAATTCGCGCAGGAGTGGGTCCAGAACAACGCCGCCTTGGGCCTGTGGCGCAGACGCGGTAGGTTGCATCACGTCTGGTGTATCGTCTAAGGGCATTAGGTGTCTCCGGTGGTTTCGATTGATGCGCGGGCTTTGGCGTCGAGCTGGAGCAACAGCAATTCAAGGAGTTGCACCACCTGCTCGCTGTCGCGCACGTCAGCTGGCAACACGGGGCACAAAATCCCGCGCGCTTGCAAATGGTCGGCAAACATTTCTATGTTGGGCTCGGGGTGTGTTTCCGTGCGGCCAATCGCAATCACGCAGGCGGTTTCTTCAATCAGGCCTTTAAAGCCTGTCACGTACATGTCAAGGTCCGCCAGCGGGTCGGGCTGCCGGTTGTCAATCAAAATAATCAGCCCGAGCGCGCCGCGCGACAAGATCTTCCACATAAAGTCAAAGCGCTGCTGGCCGGGGGTGCCATAAAGACGCAACTTTTCGCCGTTGTCCAGAGTAAGTTCACCATAGTCAAGCCCGACCGTCGTCATGTTTTTGGCGACCGATGCGTCTGTGTTGCGCACATCGGTCGACAAGGGTGGTATTTCACTGACCGCGCCAATGGCAGTTGTTTTACCCGCCCCCGTGGTGCCCGAAAACAAGATTTTATGTTCGGTCATGTGCCGCCTTTGTTATTGGATGGGCTTCCCATTTGGATCCCGAGGCGCATGCGGATACGTGAAATCAGGCTGATGCTCGTTTTACTTTGTTGCGGCGGCGGGCTTGCAGGCGCCACATTTTGGGCACTTGCCTGCGGCGGTAATTGGGCAGGTGGCGCAATTGCCAACAGGTTTGCTGCCATAAGCTCACCAAAAAAGGCACGGCATTCTTCTAAACTCAAGCCAGAGCTTAACTGCAAGCCGAAAACAGTCATTTGCTTGCCCGTCATCAAGGTCGCCAACCGCAGACGGCCGGGGGCCTTGAGCAAGGCCGGTGGCGGCCAACGCAGCATGCGCATCGGTTGTGTGTCGAGGCTTTTGTCCGGCATTGCGGCCGGCGCACCCACCGACGTCGACATAGCCACATCTGCAGGCGCAATCAATGCGCCGATCCGGTTGAGCTCTGCCTCAAGTTCATGGGTTCGCAACGGCATTTGCAGATATCCGATGCCATTTGACGAGTTGGTGCCCAAAAGCAAAATCTGCTGAACCTGCTGGACGAGGTGCGCAGGCAAACGCGACTTTTTGGCACCTTCTGATACAAAACACAGCTCAGCTGTTGTTGGCGCGTATTGCCAGGCGTGGTGCGTCCGGTGAGCGAGCAGCCGAATGAAAGACTTTAAAACCAGTTCTTCGCGGCTGTCCAAACCAAACACGCTGAACTTTCGGACGCTTCTTTGGGCCAAAGCGTCATGCGGTGCAAGGGGCAGGCTCATGCCATCCTGTTGTCGGTCAACCCTTCAGCCCGAAGGTGCTGAATGCCTATGAAATGTGTGACCACATTTTTCTCGTCTCTGACGGGCGCAATGAACAACTCATTGAGGAACATTGATCCGTCTTTCCGGTAGTTGCGCAATAGTGCATAACCGTTGGTCTGGTTTTCTATGGCTGCCCTGATGTCGGCAGTAGCGGGCTGGTTGGTATCCGTATTCTGTAAAAAACGGCAGTTTTGTCCGAGTGCTTCTGCGCTGGTGTAGCCGGTCATGCGCTCAAAAACGGTGTTTACATAGGTAATGGGCATGTTGTCGGCACGCGCGTCCATCAGCACCACGCCTGCATTGGCTGCCTGCCACTGGCGGCGATGCTGCTCAGAGTCACGAAGTGCCTGCGTGAGTTGCGTCACATCGGTGATGGCCACCACCTTGTAACGCTCGCCATGCTCTGTGCGCATTGAATGCGACTTCAGCAGCAAATAACGAGGGCCATCGACCGAGTTCACGGTTATTTCCAGCTCTGCATCAAAGCCGGGGGTTGCAAGCGACTGCGCCAGATTAAAACTGGTCTCGACATTGACCAACAGCGCCTTTAAAGGCCTGTTCAATACCTCCGTACCGTCGACGCCAAACTTGCGGCATGCGCCTGGGTTGAGCATGACAACGCGTCCGGTGTCGTCAATCACGCACAAGCCGACGTGCGCTGCATCGATCCACATGGACAGCAGTTGGTGTTCTAGCGCGTCATGATTGATCAGCGACGAAACAGGGGATTGAGCAGGTGATGGCGTCAGCATAAAAGTATGTTGGGAACTCTTTAGGGGTGGACATTAGGCAGGATGCCCACATCGGGCGAGGTGTCCGATTGGTTACATTTGAATGAGAGCAACCGCACTTGCATGAATAACGCGCCAAATGTTTGCAGATGTTAACGCAGTCAAAACATCTGCGTAATAGCCTTCAAACCGTGACCTCGATGGCGCAAGCCTGGTGTGGTCACACCCGGATCTTGCCGTCGCCCATCAGCATGGATTTTTCTACAAAGCTGGACGCCACATGGTCCTGGTTGGACAGGCTGACCTGAAAGCCGCCATAGTCGCTACGGCCAATCGCTTCCAAGCCGGCTATGAAACTTTCGCGGGTGATGCGGCTGCCAGCACGGCTCAAGCCGTCGGCAAACATTTTGGCAGCCAGGTAGCCTTCAAAACTTGAGAAGTTGATGTTCACGCCTTTGCCATGGGCAGCCACTGCAGCCTGAAATTCGCGAACAATGGGGCTAGCAGGATTGTAGGGTGAGGGCACGACTTGCGTGACCACGACACCGGCGCCCTCTTTACCCAGCTCGTCTGACAACGCCTTGGTGCCGACAAACGAGACGTTAAAGAACTGACCGCCAAAACCAGCCTTTTTTGCCTCACGAATAAAAGCAGCACAAGATTTATAGGCGCTGACTTGAATGATGGCGTCGGGCTTGGCCGGTACCAGAGCTTTGATGGCGCCAGAGACGTCCGCACTGTTGCGCTCAACGGTGGCAAGTGCCACAGGCTTGCTGCCCAACTTGGCCAGAGCCTTGGTTGCGCCGTCAAGCCCTGCTTTGCCGTAGGCGTCATTCTGGTAAAAAACCGCAATGTTCTTCAGGCCCAACATATTGAGCTGGTTGACGATGGCTGCCGTTTCGTCGTCATAGGAGGCACGCAGATGAAATGCCAACCTGTTCATTGGTTCGCGCAGGCTCATTGCCCCGGTAAAAGGCGCAATAAAAGGCATGTTTGCCTTGGTGGCCATGGGCAGCGCCGCAAGGCTGGTGGATGTGCCAATGTAGCCAAACAGGGCAAACACATCCTCGTTGATGAACTTAGCGGTATTTTCAGCGCATTTCGTGGGTTCATAGCCGTCGTCCATGGCGAGAATTTCTATTGCCCGGCCTCCAGCACCGCCTTTTGCATTCAGCAGATCAAAATATACATTCGCCCCAGCATTGAACTGAATGCCCAACTGCGCAGCAGCACCTGTAAGCGGGCACGACTGCCCCAAGCGAATCTTGCCTGATTGGGCCCACGACGTTTGCGCAAAGGGCGCAGCTACCAGCGCTACGCTGCAGGCCAGTGTGTGGCGGGTAAATTGGCGTCTGTTGAGTGTCATGAAGTGTGCCTTTATTGAGAGTGAAATAAAGCGGTGATGCGTCAGCCATCAACCCAGTTTTGAATACATGCCCGTCACGCCATCCATCACCTGCAAAATACGCTCGCTGGTGGTGAAAACATTGGTTTGCGCGGTTGCATCGCCGGCACCCGGCTTCAGGTCTCGCAAAGCTTGCTCGAAGAAAGTAAATTGGGTTTCTGCCAATTGAAGCTCGGTCTTGATGGCCGGAGTGCTTTCAGGCGCGTTTTTGAGCAGGTCATGGGCTTTTATAAATTCATCTTTGGCCTTCGCAAGCTCAGTGGCCAACACGGGCGCTTGCACACCCCAGCTCGCGCTCAAATAAAACGCTGCCATGCGCTGGCTGAGCATGCGCTGACGCCCGGAGATGTTGACCAGCTTGCTGGTCGCTTTGCCCGAAAAAGCCTCAAGTTGCACTGTGGCCTGGTTGGCTGTCTGCATTACTTTGCCTGCTAGAGTCAAAACTGGCTCGGCACCTGCCTTTGCCGCTGCACTGCCTACCAGCGCTACCTTGTAGTCGCTCCACAGCGTTTCTAGTGTGGCGTAGGTGGTTTTGATCTCTGGTGTGGGCGCAAATGCTTTAAGCTCGGCCAGTTGACGGTCAAACAAAGCCATGGATGCAGTGAGAATTTTGTCGGCATGGTCGCCCTGTATTTTTTGACCCATGGCCATGTAGCTTTTGGCCGCACGCTGGCTGAGCATGCGCTGCCTGCCTGCTTTGTTGATGGCATCGTTGATGTCGATCACCTGGGACATTGCAATGCTGGGCAGCAAGCAAGCAGAAATGCTCGCAATAGATAAAGAAGCGAAAGTACGTCGTTTCATGCGAGCCTTGGTGGGTAAGCGTTGGTATGTTTACAAGATGGTGAACATTCTGGTATCTTCCTGCGCTTCCGTGAGCGGCCGCTAGGTATCTTATGAAGCCGGGACTAGGTACTTAAACGGCCCTAATGCATGCATGCAAGCATGCGAATATCCGAAGAAGTCTGACTAAACCCCCGCCTGAATCCACTCCGCTGCTTTCTCGGCAATCATCAGCGTGCCTGAATTGCAAAAGTGAGTCAGACGGTGCGCGACGCCGCATCATGAATTCCAGCTTTCGCAGGAGATCCTGGCTGGTGCATTTCCAGTCCACTGACTCCCTTTAGGTGTATGCCGAGCCTCCAACCCTGATTTTTATCAAACAAGGCTTGTCAGCGCCGCGTAGCGTTTGAAAAGAAAAGCCACGCGCTCGCCGTCGTTGGCGTAGCTGGCAGCGCCGCCGTCTTCTCTGTAGGCGGCATCAACGGCTTTGTCTAGCGCGGCATGGGCTTTGGCCAGGTTGGCGGGCATGGTGGTGGGGTCGTACAACTGGGCTAGGGTTGACATCGCGCCCGGCTGTTGATGCACGGCTCTGGCGTCCAGCACGGCTTGGGCGGCGGCTTCTATCTTGGCAATCAGCTTGGCAGCTGTCTCGGCAGTCTTTTTATTTGCTATGTTTTCAGAAGCTGCTAGCGCCGGAATTAATTGGTCTGCAAGCGCTTTTGATGCTGTTTTCGGCACTGAATTGACGATATTAGGCCACGGGAAGTTGTTGTAGACGATGGTGTTGGAGTAGCGAAAGTCACTTTTCAGCCGCCCGCAAACGTAGCGCATCCAGGCCATGTGCATGTGGCTGCACAGGATGGCGAAGTGGAAGAGTTGGGCGGCTCGTAAGCGCAGCAACCTAGCTTTTTATTGGAATTGAATCCATACACCTCATATCAATGACGCCTGAACCGCATCATCTTCGTTCCCTGGAGCGCATCGCTCACTATCAGTTGGCGGAGTTAACTGCGCTGCCGCCACGATTTCGCCAGCCAAGATATCGCCCAACAGCTGGTTCAGGTCAGGCTGGATGGCTACCGTGGCTTCCACCACCCACAGCAATTGGCGCAGCTCTTGCGACAAATCGGCTGTCCAGCAAACGGGGCGAATATCGTCCAATGGACTGCTTTTGCGGCCAGCCCGTTGCTTCATACGATATGCCAGCCATTTCTTTACCACCTCAAAATCGGAAACGCTGTGTTCAAAAACCGCAAGAGATACTGGACCTAATTGACCTGTTCCAACGTGAAGCACGCCCTGCGAATCGTCGTCTTCGTAGGGCACCCAGCTAAAGGTTTCGGGGTAAGCGTCAGCAGCTGTAGGTATGCCTTTCAGCGATTTAGCCGTTCCAACGGGAATGCGACCAGGCTGTTCGCCTGCGGGAACAAAGCGTTCGCCGTAAGTGTGTAACCAGAGCAACTTGCGACCATAGGCCACGGTTTGACGGAATAGCGCCACGTTGGTCGTGATGGGCAATCGCGGACCTGGCACAGTCAATTCCTCAGAAAAAATATTTACATAATCCGGTGCGCTTAGGACGGCATAGGTGTAGGCCAAAAAGTCTTCAGCAGTTAGGTCTATGCCCAACTGACTACCCAGTTCAGCCAACAAATGGACTGGCAAGTTGGGCTGTGTGCCCTGCGCGTCCCGCCAAAGCGGAATAACCGCACGACCGCCAAACGAACCGCGAAAGTGATCCAGATCCGGCACATATGCGCTCGCGCTGGCCGCTGGGCCGCCACCCAACACGTTAGTCAGAAGGCTAGTGATGTAAATTTGCGAATTACTATGTGTAGTCCATAAACCAGCACGCGGTCGATCGCACAACCGGCCATCGGGCAGACACCAGTGACGGTCTAATGTTCGCCAGCCGTAGCGCACAGGTGTGATGGCGTTGGAATCAGCCTGAGCAGAAACGATAGACGGCAGCTCAGTCACCCGATCAAACGTCAACGCCGTTCTTTTTACATTACAGGTCGGCGTTTCCTTGAGCAGTTTTCCGCGCTCCGAAACTGTTGCACCGGTCAAAGCATGCCAGCGCGCATGCAGTACATCGGGCGTTTCGCCTATAGGCCAGCTTCTTTTCCATTGAGTGCCTGAATATTGCCACGGCCATAAATCCGTCACCAGCGGCCAAGCAAAGTAGTTGCCCGCCCGCTCGGGCAAAAATGGTTCTTGCGGCAACTTGAAACAGTCTTGCCATGCCAAGTCTGAAAATTGCTTTACTTTTTTAAGCGTGGCAAGCTTTTCTTCCCTACTACCTTGAATGCGGCTGTAGCGAACCTTAGCCAATTCGTTGCGCTTTTTCTCAGCGTAGCGCACCCCGACAGCAATACATACGGCCGTTTGGATGGCAAATACGTTTTCAGTTTTTCGCGCCCCAAGGTTGTCGCCTTCCAGGTCAATGATCCACAGTTCATCAAAGGCCTCACGCATACATTGGCGCATCCCGGTAAAACCAGGGCCGCGCAGATAGCTGGCAGCAGTGATGAAACTCACGATACCTTGGTGTGACGCAGCAGGCTGCTCAAACATCTTCCATAGCGTCCAGCGCCAAAAATACACATACAAGTTGTATAAGTTTTTGACGTGAACAGGCGGTGCCAGATCCACAAAATCCCGCAAAATGGGACGCTCAGGGGTCTGGTCTTTACGGCTAAGATCGGTCGCCTCGCCGTAGCGCACCCATTTGCCCCGGGTGTTGTCTGATGGGTCTTCGCTCTGCTCTCGAAAATACGGTGGGTTGCCCATCGACACAAAAACAGGTACTTGGGCCTTGACTCTTTTGGCTCGGCGCTGCTCTTGCGTTAGCCGCTCGGCCATCAGGGGTGGAACGGGCGGATCCACATAAGGCGAGTCCAGCGTATCGGTCAACAAGACGTGAAGCCCGTCCTCTGGCAAAGTCGCCCCGGCATCAGTTAGCAGCTTGGTCAAGCGTAAATGCGCCACCGCATAAGGTCCAACTTGCAACTCAAAGGCGTACATGTTCTGCGCACAACGGGTGGCGTATTCGGCTACTGCACCCGCACCCAATTCAGCTTCAACTTTGCGCAGCGCATGTTCAATGGCTGCCAAAGGGTAAGCGCCAGTTCCCGCGCTGGAATCAAGAAATACCACGCCCTCGTCAGCAAAAGCCATTGGCTTGTTGAACCCTTTGTCTAATAGCTCAGCTACTAACGACGTTTGGCACCCCACAACGTCTTGCGGCGTGTAGTACACGCCGTATTCCTTGCGGCGGCGCGGATCGTAAGCCTCCAAAAAATCTTCGTAAAAATACAGCCAGGGATCTCCGCGTTTGCCCAACTGCACCGGATCCACCGCTTCAATTACGCGTTCAAGCAAAGCAACAGGTGTTTCAATTTCGGCGCGTGCACGTGGCTGGGTCAAAATACGTAGCGTCTCAGCAAGCAAGCCGTGTCCACTGTCTAGTTTGGCTGCTGCGCTCGCTGCAGTCAGATGGGACTCACCATTCAATCGCGCCAAAAGCAGTGCGTATGTAAGCGTTTGGGCATAAATATCAGCGAAGTCCTCTGCGCTAGCCAGCGGGAACAAGTACTCTCGAATTTCCGCACTGAGACGTTTCAGAGCACTTTTATCATCCGCAACCGCCACAGCGACGTCTTCTCTTAACAACCTGCAGAGCGGTGCCAACATAGCAGCTAAGGCTTTGGGGCCTGTTGGCACTACAGGATGCCATGTCAAAAAATCCGTCAACAACTCAAACAATTGAACTGACTGTGCATCAGTTAAAGCCGCAGCTCCGCGCTCAATAATCTCATCAAGCCGTACGGTGACGGGTCGCTCTTTTGGTGAATGCACACCAGTTCGGTACAGCGCCCACTCGAAAGCATCGGTGTACAAAATATTGGGGAGCGCAGAAAACTTTTTCCACTGAGCTAAATCTCTACCTTTGAACTTTTTTGTTTGCGCGCCAAAGCCTGGCGCTTTTAGTTCTACGTGGCCGCAGAGCGCTCCAGCCACTTCAACACCGATATCAGGTCGGCCGCCCAAGTCTTTTACTTATGCCTCAGTTTTTGTAATAACTCCTAGCCTGGTCGCCTTTATTAACCCTTGAACCGGCCCTTTGAGCTGATCCTCTGGCTGCGCTAAAAGCTTAGACGCAAAAATCGCCTTCAAATCATCTGCAAATTTTTCAAGCGCTTTTTTGAAAGCAACGAATTCGGGTGTCATATTTGCCATTGGCAACTGTGATTCTCAATAAGCCTGTATCAACACTTCTGCCGGAATCAACAACTTGTCATGCAACGCACGTACATGCTCAAGTGACAGCTTGCGTTTTTTCTGCAAAATGTCATGTACCCGCTGGCGCGAACCTAATACGCCTGCCAAATCAGCGGACGACAACCCACGTTGCTCGATGGCGAACTCAATCGCCGCAACTGGGTCTGGCGATTTGACGACGAAGTGTTCCGCCTCATACCGTTCGACCATCATCATCAACAGCTCAAACTCCGCTTCAAGCGCCGAGGAGGCTGCTGGCGGGTGGTCAAAGAAATTTGAAACCTGTTTGAGCGCGCGGCGATAGCCTGCCTCGGTCTTGACCAGCTCAATTTCAATTGTCTTTTTTGCCATGATGTGCTCCTGTGTGATCAACGCTGGCCGCGTCAATGCGGTCGTACTCTGCATGTGTGCCGAAAAATTTGATGTATGCCGACTGAAATTTATAGTTCATCGACACAATCAGCCGATAGCGATTGCCTGCGACATCAAACACCACGCGATTGTTGGCAATGATGGATGCTTTTAAAAACTGCGCCTTCACCTGCTCGGGTGTTGCCCAAGTGGCCTCAATCGCCTCAGCGTACCAAGCGCGCAAACTGTCTCTGGCGGGCGCATAAGTTTTGGCGTACAGCTCAATGGCGCTCTTGTTGAAAATTCGCATTGTATATTATGTCACCGAAACGGTGACAACAATTACCTGGAACTACCAGTAATTTGGTGAAACCGCCGATTCAACGAACTTCATTGTATTTCAGGGCTGAAACCCAATAAATATGTGCGTAAGCAGCTCCTAAAATAATAGTATCTGCAGCATTCTCAAACCCCAGCCTGAATCCACTCAGCCGCTTTTTCAGCAACCATCAGCGTCGGT
>ENA-OFDP01000531-OFDP01000531.1-metagenomes-genome-assembly--contig:-NODE-531-length-16923-cov-6.460576_pt1 | contig 16923 bp, 15 predicted proteins | sample MGYA00153389_OFDP01 | MGnify analysis MGYA00153389 | reverse complement strand
TTATTTTTTCTTGTGGGATGGGCATCTTGCCCGTCCTAATTATTTTTGCAAGAGGTCTATTATGCTAACAAAAGCTACACCAAAAGTCCTGCGTTGGCAACGTTCTAAATATTCGCCGCTGGCACGACAAATAGACGTTTTTGCCGCAGCAAGCAAGTTCTTATTTTATTTGTGGTGGGATGGACTGCTACAAAATAATTCTGCTCATACTAGAAGAATTCGCGCTCATTGGCTGGTGAATACTTTGCTGGATTTAGGCCCGACTTTTATTAAAATCGGGCAGTCTCTTTCGACTCGGGCGGATTTACTGCCGCTGGAGTACGTGAAGGAGTTGGAACAGTTGCAGGATCGGGTTCCTGAGTTTAGTTCCGAAGAGGCGATCGCCCTGGTAGAATCGGAATTGGGTAAAGATATTTATGCCTTGTACCGCGATTTTGACCCGTTGCCGATCGCCGCTGCGAGTCTGGGACAGGTGCACAAAGCAAGGCTGCACACCGGGGAAGATGTGATTGTGAAGGTGCAGCGTCCGGGTTTGGAAAGTTTGTTCGATTTGGATGTGAAGGCGGTGCGCCAAGTGATGCGTTTGTGCGATCGGCATTTGCCGGGAACGCGCAAATACGATTTAGAATCTATTTATAACGAGTTTTTTAAGATTTTATATCAAGAAATTGACTACGTGCAAGAAGGTAAAAATTCCGATCGCTTTGGCGAGAATTTTAAAGGATATCCTCAGATTATTGTCCCGAAAGTCTACTGGAAATACACGACAAAAAAAGTGCTGACTGTCGAATATGCACCGGGAATTAAGGTGGACGATCGGATTAGTTTAGAGGCGATAGGAGTAGATATTGCGAAGCTAAATCAACTGGGAATTTGTTGTTATTTGAAGCAGTTGTTAATTGACGGTTTTTTTCAAGCTGATCCGCATCCGGGAAATTTGGCGGTGACAGAAGATGGTAGCTTAATTTTTTACGATTTTGGGATGATGGCTGAGGTGAAGTCTTTGGCTAAAGACCAAATGGTCAAGACTTTTTTTGCTGTGATGAGAAAGGATACTGATGAGCTAATCGATACTTTAATTACGATCGGCTTAGTTGAACCGATGCCGGATATGATGCCGGTGCGCCGACTGATTACTTTTTTGTTGGAGAAGTTTATTGATAAGCCGATCGACTTTCAAGCATTTAATGAAATTAAGAACGAACTTTATATCATGTTCGAGCAGCAACCGTTTCGCTTGCCGGCACAAATGATGTTTATTATTAAATCGGTGACGACTCTCGACGGCATTGCTAGAACTCTCGACCCTCACTACAATTTCTTAGCATCCGCTCAGCCTTTTGTCAAGAGTATTGCGGTGAGTAAGGGCCGCGCAAGTGCGATCGGAGAATTGGCAAAGCAAGCGCGAACTTTTATCACGTACAAGTTGCAGCAGCCGAGTAAATCGCAAGTTTTTATCAAGCGTTTGGAACAGCGGATCGAAGATGGGGAATTGCAAATTAGGGTGCGAAATATCGAGAGCGATCGGGCTTTGAAACGGATTAATTTAGCGCTAAAAACTCTAATTTTTGCCTGTGTGGCTGGTTTTGCGGTGCTGTCTGGTGCTGTGCTGCTGGTGGGCGGATATCAAACGGGGGCGATCGCAGCTTTTGCGGTGGCGGGATTCGGCGGCTTGTTTGTGGTGCGCTCTTTCTTAGATTTGCTGGTTAGGGAAAAGCTCGATCGTATGGTCGAAAAATAAATATACTTGGTAATAAGGTTCGTAGTGAGGACTTTAGTCCTTCTTTAAACAATAAATGCTGACTTATTTACCCTGTATTTGTAGGTTATTTAATGCTGCCAACCGCTCATATTCTGCTTATTCAGCCGCTAAATCAGCTTCTATTTTAGCTCGATTTGCGTGATAATAAGTCAGTGCCGCATAAACCTGCGCTAAGGCGAGATGATCCAAATCGGCTGCTATTTCCTCAGCACTATTACCTTGTTTGTATAAGACTACGATTCGCTGCACCGATGTGGCAGTACCTGCAACGATCGGGATGCCATTGCGAAGGTGCGGATCGCGGATAATTAAAGTGCCAATATTAGTTAAAGTTGGCATAAGTGAATCTGGGCTTAAAAATTATAATTTAAGTATAGCACAAATTTATTATCCTTGAATTTTGCAGACTTAATTTATGAAAATGGATTTCAATAGCATCGATCTGACTAATTTTAGGCGTTTTTAACTGCAATTGCAAATGCTTGAGAGCGGGCGATCGAGCTACGATCGATAAACTTAGCTATAATTGTAAGGAATCAGGTTATACTAAATTAGTAACTAACTTGCAATCAGATATGACTGCGGTAACTATCCTGCCTGTACTTAATACCAACGGTGAGAAATCCTATCGTGCTATTGCGGGCGATCGGCAATCTGTCGGTCAAACTGCGGGTCAAGCTTTAGATGCTTTGACTTCTTTGTTAGGCGAAACGGACTTCAGCGCATTAATAGTCATTCAAAGATTTAATCCTGATGAATTATTTACTATCCAACAACAAAAAAGATTATCAGAATTAATGAATTTGTGGCGTACAGCGCGCGATCGAGGACAAAATCTTTCTCCCCAACAACAAGCGGAATTAGAAAGTCTAGTCGAAGCTGAACTTAAAGCTGCTACTATTCGGACAGAAGTTCTCGTACAACAATCGATCTGATGAATCCTAACTACAATTTAGTAGCAGATCGTGCTGCTCATCGTTGCGAATATTGCCGCGCACCTGAAATAGTATTTAACTTTCCTTTTGAGATTGAACATATTGTTCCACTTTATCGAGGCGGTAATGATGAAATATCAAACTTAGCATTAGCTTGTCGCTCTTGCAATCTGCGGAAAGGAACTAATACAAGCGGAATTGATTCTACATCTAATACAGAAGTTTCCCTGTTTCACCCAAGAGAAAATAGGTGGGAAGAGAATTTTCAAGTGCAAGCTGAGTCAGGTGCGATCGCAGGAATGACACCAGTAGGTAGAGTAACAGTTACAGCTTTGGGAATGAATTCTCAAGCACAGTTAATAGCGCGACAATTATGGATTCGTTTAGGTTTATTTCCCTAATTTTTTTGTCAATCTATCTCCTTCACTACCTCCAAAGTTAGCCCTAAACAGTTTGTGTTGGCCAATTGTTATGACCCGAATTTCGCGAGTCTGTTGTTTGAAGAGTAAAAACCCCGCGTAGCAGGTAATGAAATGACCAAAAGCCGATAACTTCGTAGAAAAAGGTCCTCAAAAAAAGACTTAACAAAGGGCCCAAATCGCTATAAATTACAGCTTACAGCTCTTGATGCGAGAGAAGAAACTCCCCACCCCCGCCACCAACTCCTCCATTCCCCACCACCCCATCCATTCTTTTCCCATCCCTCAGGGAGGTGGCCAAAAGGTGCTTTTTTATTATAGGTTAGGTCACTACTGTTGTTCAACCAACTGCCTCCTTTTCGCCAACCCACACGATCGCCTAGCTTGCATGCAGTTTCATAATCAACTTTACCGCCTACTTCCAACCAGATTTTTTTCTGGACGCTAAAGCCAAAGTGACCCTGACTGTATTTTACCCACAATTGGTCGATCGTCCGCAAATCATCGCAAGGAAAATTCTCGATGGATTCCGTTGTGAAATAACGTTCCTTCTCCTGTCTAGCAGCTTTCAGCATCACCTTGAGTGTTTCCTCATCCGCCTCTTTCCATTTCCTTGCCGCCAATAAATCCCGCAAACAAGTATAGTCAACACCCCTCGCTGATTTAAGCTGTACCGAAACATTGGCAACTGTTGGCGGAATCGGTTCCCGCAAATAACTCAACTGCGGCCGCTTTTGCGGATCGGATGCCATCCCTTTTTCTATTGCTAAACTCACCCAATCTTTCACCCCAAAATTTTTCGCAGGTGGCAATGCTATATTTTTAAATTGTCGCTGTAAAGAAGGCGTTGGAACTTGTCCCGTTACCGCATAATATAAAGATGCAGCCAAAGCATAAATATCAACTGTTGGTTTACCACTACCTTCAATATGCTGTTCCCAAGGAGCAAAAGCATGGTTATGAGGATGTCTGCTACTAATAATAGTTGGCATTAATTCACTCGCTAGCCCAAAATCAATTAATACTGCTTGCCCGTTGGGACGCAACATAATATTACCCGGATGGGCATCTCGATGCACAATTCCGGCTTGGTGAACATCACTTAATGCTTCTCCAATTTGGCGGATAATTGCCACTGCTTCTGTATCCGGGAGTCGCCCCTGTTGCTGTACAGTATTATATAAACTTTGCCCGACGATTAAATCCATTACCAAACAGTGAAGACCAGCTTCCTCAAACAAATCGCTAATGCGGACAATTCCAGGATGCGCGTTTTGGCAAAATTTTGCTAAGATTTGCCCTTCGCGGATAAATCTGCGGACAAAGTTGGCGTATTCCGGGTCATTTTGCAAACTCAGATTCGGCGTTTTGAGGACAACTTGATGCTTGAGTTGCAAGTGTGTGGCCTTGTAAGTCATGCCAAATACCCCCATTCCCAGGATGGTGTCAATGCGGAGAGGGCGAGTTTTGAGGATTTGTCCGGGCGTCCACAGCATGGCAGGTTACTTAAATTCTCTGTAATTGCTAATTATGATAATCTGTCCTGCCTCTAAAAAGCAATCAGATGAATCACTAACAGAACTTACGCACTCCGACAAAGAAACCGGGTTTTTACTGAATCTGCCGTTGCAACGAAGTATTTTTGTAAAAAACCCGGTTTCTGGGCTCCCATGCAACCGACATTCAAATCAAATTAGGTTAAACTTAATTGAAGCCAAAATATCAAAAAATGGATTATGGCAACCCCAAATCAAATTCTCGAACAACTCAAAATTTTAGAAGCACTTTATAACCGAGGCGAAGTAAGTGAAGTCCTAGAACTTTCGCTATCCAAAATTATCGCCCACGAAATTGCCATTACCAAACAACAAGCCGCAGAACTAGAAACTGATTTACAGCAATTTGAAACTCAGTATCAAATGCCATCCCCTGAGTTTTACCAAAAATTTCGGGCTGGAGAATTAGGAGATGATATCGATTTTGTCGAGTGGAGTTCTTTCTATCAAATGTCGTGTTCTGTTCGAGAACGCTTGCAGATTCTTCTCTTTAACTCCCAAGCATGATATCAGCCCAGTATATCACAGAAATTAAAGCTAAATTGTTGGCAAGCCCTGCTGTCAGCTCTGTTGCAATTGTTAAAGAACGAACCTTGCTCGAAAGCGGATATTTTCGCGCTCGTTTAACCCTCAGAAATGGGGATTTTTTAGAAGTTGTAGAATTTTTTACCGTTCTCGACAATCGTTGTATCACGGAAAGTTATCGATATCAGTGGATGGATGAAACCCAGCAAATTTTACGGAAGCGCTGGGATAATGTCGAACATTTCCCGAACTTACCGAATTTCCCCCATCATGTTCATATTGGGGAAGAATCAAATGTTGAACCTAGCTGTTCAATGAATATTCTTGAATTGATTGATTTAATAGAACAAGATTTGTACCCTTAATCAAAGACCAAGTTTCTCACCCACCCCAAAAGCAAAAATGATACCTAGCAAGAAGGGCAGGCATATTGCCCACCCTACAGTTGCTAGATATCAAAGTGACATCAGAGTTAGATTTTTCAATACCCCCAGGGGAATTCGAATCCCCGTCGCATCCGTGAAAGGGATGTGTCCTAGGCCTCTAGACGATGGGGGCGTATTGCGTGTGCTTTTGTTCAGCACCTTTATTACATTAACTAATCTTTCCCAATCTGTCAACTACTTTGCGAAAGTTTTTTTTCTAGTCGTCCGAAACTTGGTCGCAGTAGGCTTTGAGGATGCGGGCGCAATTGTCGATCGCCCCCAAGTGAGCAATCTCATACCCGTGGGTGTTCTGCGTGGGGAAAGCCAAACAAGCCGCGCGGGCGACATGGCCGAACTTCATGGCGATCGAAGCATCGCTACCAAAACCGCTAATCGTCGCCAATTGCACCTCTACGCCGGCGGCTGCGGCTGCTGCACGCAGTTGGGCGTTCAATCCTTCATCGTAGATTCCGTAGCCGTCCTGAACCAGCAAAACCGGGTTTTCGCCATCTTCGATCGGGTATTCTGGAGCGATCGGGCAAATTTCCAAAGCAATCAGCGCGTCTAACGGCTGTCGCTGCGAAAAATACAAAGCGCCGATCGCTCCAACCTCCTCCTTCGCCGAAGCCACCAAATAAACATTCACCGCAGGCTCTTTCAAACATTCGGCCAGAGCCAGCAAAATCGCCACTGAAGCCTTGTTGTCCAGGGTGTAGCTCGCGATCCAATCCTTCATCCGCAGCGGGCGCTTGCGGTGCTTTCCCACCACCATCCGCGTCCCCGGTCGAATTCCGGCTTCGGCTAATTCCTCGGCGGTACATTTGGTTTCAATCCAGGCATTTTCCCAATTGAGCGGGGTTTTTTCCTGCTGAGCTTTTTGCGGGGATTCGTGGGATACGTGGCGGCTTCCGAAGCTGAGAATGCCGCTAATTGTTTGGTTGTCGCCCAACAAATCGACTACGCCTTCGCCGTAAACCCAGGGAAACGCGCCGCCCAATTTGCGGACTTCGACGCGGCCTTTTTCGCCGATGGTTTTGACTATGGCACCGATTTCGTCTTTGTGGGCGGTAATGGCGATCGACCTTTCCCGATTGCGGCCCGGAATTAGGACGATCGCATTGTCCGCGCGATCGAGCCAAGCATTCACACCCAGGGCGGCGAATTTTTCCATTAGCCGATCGTTAATTTCCGACTCGACACCGCTGGGTGAGTGCAGCATCACTAACTCTTCGATAGTTTGGAATAGTCGATCGAACTCTAACATTTGTGATTTTCTAGTTGGCTAGGGCAGGCTAATATAGAGACAACTATATTATTTTATTTATGTTTTTCGCTAAAATCATTCGACTTCTGCAACGACAATCTCGGGCCCGCAAATTAGGCATCAAGTTTAACCGAGTTGCTAACTTTAATTTACCAGACAATCTGATTGTACTTGGAAAGCGCCACAATGTAAACTTGCCTTCAGAAAAAGGCATGGATGGAGAGTTTATAGAAGTGCTTTTAGACGACTGCTATGGAGTCGAACAATTATCTAAATCGCTGATGACAATTATAGATATTGGTGGAAATGTTGGGTTGTTTCCGATCGCAGCCAGAAACAGGTTTCCCCAAGCCGTCATTCACGCCTATGAACCGAATCCCAACCTCGAAATTTACCTGAAACATCAATCTCAGATAGCAAACTTTAAATATTTCATGGAAGCCGTAGGAGTCGAAGATGGGAAAGTAACGCTAGATATTCGGGAAGTATCGGGGAAAAGCCGATCGCACATCAGCGAAAGTGGCGACATACCGATGATATCGTTGAAAAGGGCGATCGAGCGAATTGGTGGCAGCGTCGATTTAGCTAAAGTAGATTGCGAAGGTGCAGAATGGCTGTTATTTGAAGATCGAGATACTTGGCAACTCGTACAAAACCTTTCCTTAGAATATCACCTGTGGTCTGGTCACACTCATGCCGAAACCAGACAAGTTATTGAAAACCTAGGATTTTGGGTCAGAAAACAAATACCAATAGATCAATGGTACGGCACGATTTTAGCATCCCGAACCCGCAACCATCAATCATATTCTGTCCCGTAAAATACCTGCTATAGGTTTGTAGTGAGGACTTCAGTCCTAAAATTTTTATTATGACTTGAATCCCTCACTACAAACCAATTGTAACAGGGCTTAGATTAAATCTGTTCTTGCCCTTAATTGAAATACTAGATCCCTTAATTTTCCTCGACGTGAACAATCGCATCTTCAGGAATATTGAGGATATCTGTGAATGGTTCTTGACTTGCTTGCACAACTTGTTTCTTTATTTTCCTGCCAGAAAGTTCGCGCTGCAATTTGTCAATTGTTCTTTGAAAATGAGTAGCTTGTCTGAGCATTTCTTGTTCAGAAAAATCTAGTAATTGAATCAAGTTTGTAACTTGACTTTCTAGGATGTAGGTTTCGTAATTATTATTGTTTGCCAGAACATTTTCAGGGTTTGTCGAGCAATCAAAGACAACTTTTTCCTCAGAAAGTGACAGAGATGTTTTGACACTGAGTGCTAAATATTTAAACATTTGAGCTGTTCTTTCGGGGATTTTAACTTTCAGAGAAATCACTACAGCAAACAAACTTCCCGACCCCAGAAGTCCCCCAAATGCCAAAACGGATTTGACTTGATAGGGAATAATTAACGAATCTTGTTCGGTAATCAAGGGACTGCCTTTTGCTTCTGATACGTGAAAAATATTTAAGACTGCGGGTTCTAATTGTAAGAACCTTTCTGGCTCGATTCCGAGGACTGTAGGAATGTCTAAACCGAGTTGTCGGATTATTCCCGAAATCAGTGGCATTTGAGCTACTAATTCCGTGCTAACTAATGGAATAGCTGGATTTTCTGCTGCGGTGTGCCGAGAATTCCACTGCGGTTCTGCGCCTGCTGCGGCTAGCAAAGTCCAGCATTTCAGGTCGGCGGCGGGGGAATTGTTGTTCATCAAGCGGCGCGCTGATTGTTGCGATGATTCTTCTAATTCGCCGTAGGGATGAGTTTTGAATAAACGCACCAAAACACAGGTGTTTTCTCCTGTTTGTGAATCGCAAAAATGTTGGTAAATATATTTAACAATCTTCTGGCCGGTGGCTTCCATACTAGCAGTATTTCTACCTAGCTGACGCAGGACTAAGCTGCATTTCGCCATGTCTTGCGGGGTAAATAGGGTCATGTCGTACATTGAAAAACGCTCTCCCAGAGCTCAAACACTCTTTTTCATTTATCGTTAAGGCCGCTACCGTATCCGGAATCATACTGAGAGTTTTGAAAAGTGTTAGTTAAAATACGTACAAAATTTGCCGACATAATGCAGCGGTTGTGTAGCAGGATACAGAAATTAAGGCTAAGGAAGAAAAATCTATCCCGTAGAGTGCCTGCCGCGCACAGAAAGTCGGATATATGGTGTTTGATATCAAATTCGCTCTTCATCGGAATGATATAACGGCAGTGCTGTTTCCTCCGTTTCGTTTATATACGGAGGAAACGGCAGCGCCGTTTCCATACAATTGATCGCGGTAGGGAAACGGCACTGCCGTGTCTTCTATATCATTCCGATGCAGCCGGAATTGATCTGAAAGGATTTTTGACGATGAGTCGCGCAGAGGGATTTAATGAAACGGGCTTTGCAACCGATATTCCTCGACTATTACTGCGAGTTTTCGTACATCGAATTCGGTTTCTATGTAATATGATGTCCGGTTGCATCGGAATTATTAGTAACGGAAATTAGGAGACGGCAGTGCCGTGTCCATACTCAAAATAACATTGTAGGGACACGGCACTGCCCTCTCCTCTATCATGTCCAAGAGTGCTTTTAACTACGCCAAACAACTCTACTGAGTAGGTTGAGACTTTGCTTCTGTAGCATCTTTAGCCGACAATCCCTGATCTTGAATGCCAAAATACCACAAACTAGCAGCAGCTTCAGCGCGGGTTACGGATTTCTTTGGCTGAAACAGAGTGGTAAAACCAAAAACACGGCGAATATTCGCCAAGTCTCCATTGTTAAAGTCAGCTAAAATTGCCCGCGAGGCTTGGGAATCTATCTTAGAAGCGTCTTGAAAACCCCATTTTTCTTTCACTCCGTCAATGTTAGCTGTTGGTAAAACTTGACGAGTATCCAATGGCACTTTCCAGAGAATCATTGTTTCGCGAGTTAAAGGTGTATCCGGGCGAAATTTCACATCTTTAGTTTCTCCAGAAAGGGAACTTGGAATTAAACCGGCTTCTGCTAAACCTTGAATTGCTGAAAAATCTGGGTCTGTTTTGGGTATGTCGGAAAAGGCTGGTTCGCTAGAGTCTACTGCTAATCTAATTTGTTTTGCTTGACGGCTAGCATAAATCTGATTATTTGCTGCTACTAACCAGCGGGCGTATTCGCGGCGGGTGACAATTTTGTTGGGTTTTGGCAAAGTGCTGCCAGTTTCTAAGTTAGCACTTTTTGCAGATCGAACTTTCAGCACTTCTAACGCAGTCAAATCTGCCACATACTGCCGCAACTGTTGAGGAATTTCGGTATCTAATTGGCTAATTTTTGCTGATTTTGGGGATGGGGATGGCGTTGGAGTAGTTCCTACTGAATTAGATGGGGTTGGTGAAGGTGTTGGAGATGCGGTAGACTCGGAATTATTCGGTTGAGGACTAGCTGCAATTTCTGCGCCCTCTTTGCTGTAGTCGATCGCAAATTCTGTAGAACCCCCTACTTTTTGAGTAGGAGAAAGCGACACTGTTACCCGTAATTTATCTCGGGTTGCTACCACAGAACCTTGTCCTTCGGCGGTTGGGCGGCTGACTATTTCCCAGTTGCTACTCGCAAACTTTGTCGCATAAAAGTTTTGAACAGAATTAACCGGATCGGTGGTTTCCCAGCGCGATCGCACATTTTTGGGCGACGAATCGGTTGGTGTACCAGCTTCGATTAACTGAGCATTCGGATATAGTGGAATTTCTGTCGGGAAATCGGGAGGAAGTTTGGCGGTTGTGCTGGTTTCGACTGCTGTCGCTGGTGGCGGGGAAGAGAAAACCACCGGATTTTGTTGTAATTTTGGATCGGCGGCTACTGATTCTTCCAGTGCCTTGCTGTTGGGGCCGTTGGCGCAAGCTGTGACAGTAGCCAGCAAACACACGGCCAGCCAAGTATTTACAGCAGCGAGTATATTGGTTTTATTGGTTTTACTGGTTTTAGCTGAGCCTTGAGAGTTGCCTCGCCCTTGAGTAAATATAATATTCAGCATAAATCCCTCGTTTGCGGATATATTTCTAGGCTAGCGCAGATCGATCGGGTAAATATAATTTTTACAAAAATGAAATTACTGCATTTATTTTTAGTTACTGCTACATTACTTGTCTCGTCTGTCAAGTTCACCAGTCCCGCTGCATCTCAACCAGCGCCGGTGCGGGCGACAATTGGGATGCCGGAGTGGCAGCCATTTTGCTCGGCGATGGGTCAATTTGCGATCGATATGCCGGGAAATCCCAAAATTAGTTCGGAAACTTTTTCAACTCAAATTACCACTCATACATACAGGTCGATATTAAAAAACAAAGAAACTTATTTACTTCAATACTTTGACCTAGATTTTCGGCTCAGCAACAATAATATCAAAGTTACTTTAAATAATGCCGTTGATTTTTTTGTGGTTGCTGCCAATGCTAAATTGCTGCAAGTACGAGATATTTCCCTCGGTGGTTATCCGGGAAAAGAGTTTGAGTTTCAGCCACTTTCCCCCACCGAACCTGTAGGTGTAGGTCAAGTTTTTTTGGTGGAAACGCGCATTTACGGTCTGGTTGTCAGTACCCCAAAAGCCGAAAATGCTCAAAAGTTTTTAGAGTCTTTTCGTTTGTTTTGAATTAGGAAATTTGGCAAATAATTGTGTACGTAATTTAACCAATGCAGGGAAATAGCAACGGGAGCATCCCATTTTTGTAAATATATCCGTAGAGGCGAAGCATTCCGGCACTGATATCGTTTCCGACTGCATCGGAATTATTAGTAGCCGAAATTAGGAGACCGCGAGTGCCTTAGTCCCTACAATGTTATTTTAGGTAGGGAGACGGCACGTGCTGTCTCCTCTATCATGTCTGAGTACAACCGGAATTGATATGACACAAGACCTTATTTTGTTTTTTGTACTCCTAACGACATAGATAAATTTTATACCTGCGGACTGATGTATCTGCTTCCTCAAATTTATATATTTGATATAAGGATTTTTCCGCATAAAGCACAAACGAAGATTCTGTTTTGCTCAATCAGGCTCAACGAAGTCAGGCTCAACGAAGTCAGGCTCAACGAAGTCAGGCTCAACGAAAGCTTACCCGGAGGTTATTAACATATTATGAACAAACTAACACCAATTCTCCTCAGCGGCCTCCTATTATTTGGAGTTGCTGCTTGCAACGACGGGGCTAAAACTAGCGCTGATGCTCCTAGTTCTACCACAGAAAATCGTAACAGCCCGCCCCCAGCGGAGACAGTTCAAAAAACTCAGGGTGACGCCACTAGCGATATTCGGAAAGCACAAGCAAATTCTGATATCAGGGCCCGAGAACAGCGCAACAATGTGACTGGCGGCGATGCAATAAGAGCCGATGGCGACTTAAAAAGTGAAGTTCGTTCTAAGTTAGAAGTAAACATCACTAAAGGTGCGCTAACTGTTGAGGCAAAAGACGGGGCTGTCACCGTAGGCGGCACAGTTCCCAATCAAAAGGATCTAGCTAAAATTGAGCCACTAGCTAAAGAGATTAAGGGTGTCAAAACGGTGAATGTTACGGCTGTTGTTGCCCCCGCTGCACCCGCATCGCCTAGTAAGTAATAAATTAGAAAGAAGAGGGCTATAGCGGCGAAGCCCACCGGGTAAAAAGAAGGAAGAAGGAAGTAGAAAAAGGGAAAGTTGGGCATTGTAATATTGTTTTTGGAGGGCAACGCTTATGTGACTCTCCCGGCGGGGTAGCGGGGTTCTAAGTTGAAAATTTAAAATTCACGCACTCAAAACTCGCGCACAAGTGGCAATTTCCCATTCCCAATTTCTGATTTCCAATTGCTGAGAATTAGTGGCAAACAAGCCTCAAGATAGAGACCAAAGTTATTCCCAGCGACCGATGATAATTGTTGGGAAAAAATGACTAAATGTGATTGATTGCAGCAAGCACAGCATAAATTCTGTGGTTGTGAAAAAGTAGTTTATTTTGAAGGAGAAAAAAAATGGCTTTAGGTCAAAACAAGCGAGCTGTAGGATCATTTTCTAGTTACCGAGATACGGAACTAGCCCTGATGGAACTGCAAAGTAGCGGGTTTCCGATGAATAAAGTTTCGGTAGTTGGGGAAAATCTCGATCGCAGCGAAATTGCGGGCGCTACCGCTGGTAAGAGTACCGATGAGAAAGTAGGCGGTGGTGTAAAAGCAGGCGCGACAGCGGGAGTCGTGACGGGCGGTTTGATTGGGTTGCTCGGAAGCATTGGGGCGCTGGCGATTCCGGGAGTTGGCCCGGTGATGGCCGGGGGCGCGATCGCCACTCTACTGGCTGACACTGCTGTTGGAGGCGCGATTGGGGCCGCAGCCGGCGGTTTGACCGGCGGTTTGGTCGGTTTGGGAGTTCCCGAAGCAAAAGCTAAAGTTTACAGCGATCGCCTCTCGCGCGGAGAATATTTGGTATTCGTAGAAGGAACAGATGCCGAACTTGCCACAGCCGAAGGAATTATGAGCGTGCAGGGCATTCAGGATTGGGCTATTTATGATGTGCCGGCAGACACGGGCCGCAGAGCTTCGTCGGCCCGCGACAAGCGCGCCGTCGGGGTCTTTTCCACCCGCCGCGAGACAGAACACGCGCTGGGAGAGCTGCGAGCTGGGGGCTTCGACATGGATCGGGTTTCGGTGATCGCTAAGGATGCCGATTCCAAAGGCGAAATCGCAGGGATTGACGTGCAGGAAAGCGCGGACAACAAGGCCGATGAAGGAGCGACCAAGGGCGCACTCACAGGCGGCACTTTGGGCGGTTTGACGGGCTTGTTGGTGGGTCTGGGCCTAGTGGCAATTCCGGGAATTGGGCCGATTATGCTGGCTGGCGCCTCAGCTACGGCGATCGCCACTACACTCGCTGGTACCGCTTTGGGTGCGGCTGCGGGCAGCTTGCTCGGAGCTTTAGTCGGTTTGGGAATTCCCGAAGAGGAAGCTAAAGCATACAGCGATCGGGTGGAAAGAGGAGATTACTTGGTACTGCTTGACGGTAGCGAAGCTGAAGTCGCTAAAGCTGAAACCATTCTGAGCCGCGGAGGCATTCAGCATTGGAGCATCTACGACTCTCCCAGCAGCACCGATACTGCTCGGGCAGATTACCGCGCTCCGGGTACTCCGGGCGTTGATACTACGGCTGGTGTTTACGACCCGAATCAGGGCGTTACGGGCAACCGTCGGGTTTTATAAACAGGACAGAAGAGCATCTGTCAATAAGGGGCTTTTTCGCGGGGGAGGCGGGTTTATTTAGCCTGTTTGTAACCTGTAGGGGCTGCTTGTGAACCCGCCCCTACAGGTTATGTGGAACAAACATTGGCTAGCTGTTTTGCCCTTTGGCGGTAAAGTCATTTCAAAAGTCGGCTTTTTCTCTGAAAGCCGACTTTTGTTTTGTTCTGGAAACTTAAAAAAAAGCTCTATGTCAAAAGTTTAATTGTGATTGGCGAGCTGGACTTTGGCCCGGAGTTCGATCGGCTCAACTAAATTTTATACCAAAAAAACACAGCGGTTTTTGAGTCTGTAACACTCACTACTGCTTGATTGCAAACCCCGCAGTATTATCAGATTCGATCGCATAAATTACAGTAGATATTGCTTGATTAGTCCGTCAGCGACTATCTTTATATGTGGGGTAGCTAATTTCAGCAACTCATACCTGTGAAGTAGCCCGTCCCGCGCCCCCAGAAAAGTCTGCGGTGGTCGGCAACTATTAGAATAATAATATTGTCGTCGCCTTCGGGTAAGACTTAGGCCGGTCATTGGTTGGCTGTAGTAAATCAATTGCCGTTGGTAACATCAGCCGCATGAATACAGTTTTTCTGGGAATGCCTCAGTGAAGCATTTGAAAAGCCCAGGAACAGCTATGATGTCTGAGAGTGCGTCTCAGGTGTCGGGTGTTCTGTTAATTAGAACCACAAGCCCTCATGGATCGAATAAACATTAACAGCAAACACAGAAGCGCGGGAGCACGGGAATGGCTCGCGGCTCATTTTTTCGGGAAATCGCAGGCGATGGATAGCGGGTTGCTTCTTTCGTCCGTGAGCCGTTTAGAACTCAGAGGGAAACAGCCTTCCTGTTGGATTTCACTGGCGACAAGCACAGTGGGGGGAGGTGACACTAGCTGAGCTGACCGAGCTCTGCTTTCATGGGCGATCGAAGATAGAAGGCACTTATGTAGAAGGCACTCGGGGTTGAACCTCCGATATCTTGTTTCTTGGTTGCACTCATAAATTCGATCGCGCATACCAGCAATTTTTCGGGTCAGAATGTGGCGCGGATAGCGCCAGCAATACCCCAAATAGGCGATCGACCTTCACAAGATCGATCGACAACTTCTTGGTATTTTGGTAAATGGTTAGTAGTTAGCACAAATACAACTAACAATTAACCACCAACATCAACCGCCAACTAAATACTAGCAAAAATAAGACTTACAAAACTTACAATCGTGGGCGAGAAACTCAGTTTTCTCATGACTGCCGCGCTGGCAAATCCAAGATTTGTGACGAGAAACTGGGTTGCCTTTCGTAAGTTTTAACTAGATTAGCAGAGTGATGCCAGGAATCAACCAGTTTTGACAATTATTACTGTGACAGTAGTCGTTGAAAAAACAGACTAGCAAACACGAACGTACGAACTTTCAGACAACATAGAACATCGAGAAACTAAGGAAACTCACTCAATTTTTTTATGAATTTCACTGAGAATTTAAGTGCCGATGAACTTTTAACTAGACATAGAAACGGGGAACGAGATTTTCGAGGTGCTAACCTCATTGCGGCTCATTTAAGTGAAGCTAATCTTAGTCGAACAAATTTGAGCAGCGCTAATTTAAAAGGGGCCAATTTAATTAGAAGCAAATTAATTGGAGCTAATTTAAACGGCGCCGACTTGAGCGGAGCTAATTTATCTAAGGCAAAATTAATTGAAGCTAACCTCGGCAGTTCTAGTTTAACTGGAACTGTGGCGATCAAAGCAGATTTTAGCGGTGCCAATCTCAGCGGAGCAATATTGTCTCGCGCTGACTTGAGCCAAGCTGTGATGACAGGAGCGAGTTTAGTAGGAGCTTGTTTGCTAAGCGGCTCGAAACTAACTGAGGCTAATTTGAGCGGGGCGACGCTGAGCCGAGCAATTATGAGCGGCGTTGATTTAAGCAGAGCAAATCTGACTAGAGCGATTCTCAGCGAGGTTGATTTGAACGGGGCGAACCTGAGCGGAGCAACTTTAATTCGGGCTTATCTCAATCGCGGAAATCTCAGCGGTGTGAATTTGGTTGGGGCAATTTTGAGCGAAGCAAGTCTGCGGGAGGCTTGTATTTGCGCTGCTAATTTGAGCGGTGCTGACTTGAGCGGTGCTGACTTGAAAGGAGCTAATTTAAATGGCTCTAATTTGAGCGGCGCCGACTTGCAAGGAGCTAATCTGAGTAAGGCAAATTTGAATGGTTTGATCCTGCAAAATGCTGATTTGAGGGCTGCAAATTTGAACAAAGCTTCTTTGCGGGGAGCTAATTTGAGCGGTGCAAATTTGTCTGGTGCTAGTTTGCTGGAAGCGGATTTGCGGGGAGCTAATTTGAGTCACGCCAATTTGTCGGGAGCGGGTTTGCTGCTGAGTTCTTTGACAGGAGCAAATTTGACAGGAACCAATTTGTCCGAGGCTAATTTGATTGGAGCTAGCTTGAATGTTGCTAATTTGAATGAAGCGGCTTTGAGCGGGGCAATTTTGCCGAACGGAGCTACTCACAGTCGCGATTGATGGGTTGATTAACCGAAAATAGTTTTGAGTTTTGAGTACGTTAGTTTTAAGTTGAAGCATCTTTATTTCACAACTCAAAACAGTTAATTTTTCCCCGCTACTTCTTTTGTTAGTGGGGAATTATTTTTTAATTGTGCAGCAACAAGCCATCGGATTGATTCGCATAACTAAACTAAATTATAGTGCAATACGGTTCAGATAAGAAAGATTCCCCCTAGCCAAGAGGGCGGACACGGGGGCACCGCCCCTACAAAGGGGGGGACAAGAAGTTGCTCAAAGTCCCCCT
>ENA-OFDP01000530-OFDP01000530.1-metagenomes-genome-assembly--contig:-NODE-530-length-16950-cov-17.754602_pt1 | contig 16950 bp, 16 predicted proteins | sample MGYA00153389_OFDP01 | MGnify analysis MGYA00153389 | reverse complement strand
CATTCGTGACAAGTTAAGAAGCGATCGCAGTTGTCAAGCGGGTTTGAGCAGATGGCTCAAAGAAAAATTGGTCGCCACTACGCATATGTTCAGGAAAAGGGGCAATAATCAACTTGACATTTGGTTTACGAATAGTTTTGACAATGCCTAAATCCTGATTATCTGGTGATGTACATTTCATAAATAATTGTCCACCTTCATAGTTACTGTCACCCCATGTATAGAACCCATTTGAGATCTTTTGAACGATCGCCTAGAATCAAGACAGAGTAGGTAAATTGGAGCAATAAATGGGGTATTCAAGCGACTTGACGGACAAAGAGTGGGAAATTATCGAGCCATTACTACCCCAGAAAAAGAAAACTCGACCTCCTGTATGGACAAAGCGACAACTCGTCAATGGCATATTTTATCAGCTCAAGAATGGTTGTAATTGGGGTGACTTACCAAGAGATCTACCACCATATTCAACCGTATTTTGGCACTATCAGAATTGGTGCCAAGAGGGTGCAATCGATCGAATCATGACACAATTACACGGAAAGGCACGGGAGCAAGTCAAAAAAAACCGGAGTGGACAACCCTCATCATGATTGACTCTCAAGCAGTAAAAAACACTTGTAATGCTAGTATTGAGTCGAAAGGATTTTGTTTTTACAAATGCACAAATGGCATTAAAAGACATTTAGCCGTAGACATACTAGGTTTCCCCTTCTTTACTCACTGTACCAAGGCCAGTGTCTCTGACGACCAAGGTTTGATTGAAATGCTCACACACAACATTGATTACTTCAAATCTAAGCCAGACAACCTGCCCAAAACCACCATTCTGCTCGATAACGGCTATCATCCTGAGAAATTAACTCAAGCTTTAGAGGCAATTTATCCAGAGATTATGACGAAGATTCAATGCTGGGCGGGTGACCCGCCACGCTTTGAACTTTCAGCCAAACCATCCAAAGCCGAGAAGGAAGCCAAAGGACAATCTGGATTTGTGCCTGTTGCTGCTAGATGGGTGATTGAGCGTTCAAATGCTTGGGTGGAGCGGTGTAAGAGTCTAGTCAAAAATTTCGACCACACACTCGACCGTTCTAACGCCAAGCTTGAGCTTCTGTTTTCTTCGGCTGATGCTCAAGCGGCTAGCCGCCGCCATCTAAAAAGATCTCAAATGGGTTCTATACCTGGTTGCTGCTGTGGCTCTCCTTTATGCCACAACAACTGGAATGACTGTTACCATCACTGGATTCCGAACTACTGTCGTTGGCGTAGCCTCTCGGAACGAGAATCCTCATTGGCGACGTGGTTTAAGCTATCTCAAAATTGGCTTACGATATCTTCGCGGTGTGATTAATAAAGGACGAGCATTACTTGTTCCCATTCCTCTGTTTTCTAGAGATCCACAGCCTTGCTTTGCTTCCAAAAAGGCTCAACTAGATTTCTACGATTCAATCTGGTTCGAGCGAATCGTTACTATCACTTGTAAAACCTGACTATTTCCCCTCAATTAAAGATGTGTCAGGCAGTCAGCTTTTGGAGTTTGTCAAAGTGATTTTAATAGCACTCCTTAGTAGCCAAGCGACCAAACTAATGAGGGTAATCAGTTCAATAAACTCCTATCTGTCATTACCGCAGTCATTGCGAACACAGGCATCTTATTCAACTACTGGCAGCGTCTTATCAAGCACTCCAAAAATAATTAAACTTAGAGCAATCATCCCAGTTACTGCCATCGATCCCCACAGACCCCACTGCAACACAATACCCCATGTATTCCAAGCACCTGATAGACCATAAAGGAGCAAGATTAGGCAGGATCCAGCGTTACTAACAATCCCAACCCAAATGGCACTCATGAGTCGTCTAGCCTGCTTGTTCCTTGAAGGATAAGACTCCCGTAATCCAAACCCATAGCCAACGACCAGCGAAAGAGCTGCCATCCCGTAGAGTTTAATAAACACATAGTTAGACTGCTGGGGTAAACCAAGAAATTCTAGCCAAGAAGGTGGAAGCAAGAGTGGAATTAGACTCCAGAAAACAAGCGTTAACGCAATTTTAAAAACAAAGACGATGGATAAATTATTCACAATGGACTCCTATATGGGGGTAAATGAGCAGTAGTGCAGAAACTTACGCTAAGGAATCAATCGCTCTAATTTAAGACCCCGATTATTCAAAAGAAAACTGTATCAATTGAAGAAGTCTATAAAATATATGAGTCTCAAATTAATGCTTTTCCGGGTCAAATTGTTGAACCAAATAACTTAGAGGCTAATTAGTACACGAAGCCAGATAGTAGGAACCCATAGAGGGTAGCGAAACGCTGGTAGATATAACGCTTATACAGTAAAGGTTATAGGCTTAATATAAGTTTCTGTACGATTACTCATTTGACTAATAATTTCTGTGTTCTTATCTAATTCAAATTATTTTAAGCTATGGATTCAATATATTTTTTTCCAACCAAATATTTAATAATATTCCTAAACCTTTCTTAGCGAGTGGCTTTCCAATATTATTTCTAACTGTCTTTTTAACACTATTGTCATATCCATCGAGATACTCCTCGTTGACAAAATCAACCATATAATCTAATCTCAGCTTTAATTGCTTACAAATTGCTTGACGTTTTGCGTCCTCAACTTCATGCATTAAACGATGCAGCTCTTCAAGTTGCTTCCTTTTACCTTTTTCATCTTTTACTACTTTTGCCAGCTTACTCAGAGGTAGCTTTACCTCATCCCAGGTCTTTAATATTTGCCCTCCTATAACACTTTTCCTTTCATCAACCTTCCATTCAATAAGTGGCATCTTACCTTGCTCCTCCGGATCAAAATTGAGTATTTTTTCTTGTGTTAGCCTTTTTCTAGCATTTTCTCTTCCAATGTTATAGTCGTAAGCTCTGAATTTCTCTTCCAAGAAACCAGAAAAAGCAGAGAATACATCTCCAATCAACTCATTATCATTTGAGGTGATGGTTAAAAGCTTTGAATTCACATCATCCATGATCCAGTCTTGGAACTGAGCTTGCTGAGAGATTGCGCCAAATAATGCAAGTGCTATAGTCAAAAGATTTGGATTTTGATTATAGAATGGATCTTTTGAAGCCTTGCGTGAACCAGGCTTGACAAGTAGAAAATATCTATCCTCTGGTTTTTCTTGATTGTGATCGATGAGACTTTTCGCCATCCCTAGAGGCTCATTTTCAAATACACCACCATCTGTATAAAGATATCTACCTTCGTGGATTGGATCTGGATTTTTCTCATTCTTATTTTTACTATCTCTTTGAGAAAAATTTCCTGCACCCTTACGATAAATACTTCTCATCGGGAAAGCAAATGGAAATGCACCCGACGATATCCCTGCATCCTTCAACTCAGCCCAAGTTGTTGACCTAAAATCTTGCCATGTTTTCTTTTGATATAGTTTTTCTTTAAGGATTGCCTTACCACTTGTTTCTTCTCGACGGACACTGCAAACAAACTGATCTTTGAATCGAGTATAATTAAATGTATCTTCCCGAGTGGTTTTGATTTCATAACTAAACCCATTCAAATTAGACATTGCAACTCCAATCTGAATCTCAGAGCTTGCAGCGTCATGTTTTTTTCCATAAGGATTTTCAACATCAAGAAGTAGATCATTAGCAATTTCCTCAACAACTGTTTTTTGGAATAAGGATTCTTTTAGATCATCTTTTTGAACTTTAAGTAAAGGAACTATATCAACTTTTTGAACCCATGCCTTATAGAGAGAATTTTCATAAGGTTTCCTCAGAGTGCCATCATCATAAAGTAAGTTCTGAGCTAGAATACAAGCAGTCATCCCCCCTGCTGAAGCACCCGTAATTACATCAATTTCAATACGACTATCATCATCTTTGGGCAAGGTTTCATTATGCCTTGCGATTGCCTCTAAAACTTCATACATTACTCCTGCTTCATAGCTACCTAGAGATACTGCCCCACTAATTACAACAGCAAGCTTCTTTGACATAAGTTTGACCTCAATTTTTATATTAATTTTTTCTTTCGTTAAATGAAATTTATAAACCTCATAACGACGAGTATCACTGACGGGAAGGAAGTTTAGACGAAGCCATGATTTCTCCAGTCCGTCTTGTGCATGAGATAGTTAGGCTGCGATCGCACTTTAACTTTCGGTAAGTAGGTAGGTGGAATCAAATATCAAACCCATGTAGGTTGGTTTGATCCTCGAAACCCAATCGCAGTAACGTTGTGCACATGGTTGGTATTTTATATTTAATTAAGCCCAGCTACTTGTTAAGCTCATCGCCAAGATCTTTAAGTCCTGTAACTAGAGTACCGATTGCAGCTACACTGCTTTCTGAAATGGCGTTGGAAACAACTTGCAATAATTTGATTAGGCGACTTAAAACATCAAAAAAATTCTGAAATTCTTGAATTTTTGCAGCCGCTTTCTTAAGAGAATCTGTAGCCTCAATTATTTTCTTGGCTGGTTTAGACGTATCGGTTAAAACTTGATTAAATTGTAGACTATTAATCTTGGCAGCAAAGTCCAAGACTCTTTGACAGTCATTAGTAATTGATTCAAAATCACTGAAGCTAATCTCTTGATTATCGAAAAGCTTTTTTGTTCTTGTCCGAAGAGCGAACTCTAGCTCTATTATCTGGTCTCTTAAAGAGTCTTTCTCTTTAAGCTGAGAATTAATATCCCAATTTTCTCTAGTGATTGGATCTTTAGCTAAGGACATAAACAGTGACTCTCCTTTTTAAAATAATAAATTGGCGATTGGATAGGATTAGATAAAATCTACTTAGAAAGCGCGATTAACTTGCTCTACCAGAGGTTTAACTAAGGCAACGTATTCATTGATAATTTTTTGAATACGTTGCATTTTTTGCTCATCTATTTTCTTAAATGAAACTTTTGAACCAAATTGACATAGTTGATCGATATTATTGGAGTTTAATCCTCGATCGAATTCTTTTCTCAGTTGATTATGCGCTTTAACCGTACTAAAAAGAATCTGATTATACGCTTTAGCTGCTTGTTGTTTTTCAGCCACTATTTCTATAGCTTTATTATAGTCTGCTGTTAAGCTTTCGCCTACTGTAATTCGTTCGATAACTTGTTGATAATTACTTTGGTTGATTTCTCTATCAGTACCTAGCTTATTTAAAAAAGAGAAGTAAGATACATAGTACGTATTAATTGCGTTTACTTCAATAGCCAAAGTTCCTCCTTTAGAAGAATCCTGACTAAAATTTTTAATAAGATAGCCGTTTTCTACGAGAAATATTAAACCTCCAGTAGCAGGTTTATAAAGATCAACCCCATTAAGATCGACTGTTGGAACTGAATTACCAGTCACGTATTTGTGGATAGGCTCATTACTACAAACAATCGCTTTTTGGAGAGCATCCTGTCGAATTTTCTTGGTCGCTAAATCAAATAATACTTTGAGGATTTTATTGCCTCCGTCTACTGCATTCGCATCTAGTTTTTTTCCGCTAATGGACAAGTCTTTGATACTTTGACCTAAGTTATCTATTGAGTTGTCTAAGGATAAACCTTTCCCGCTTGCTATACCACCTAGAGTATCCATGTATTCAATTAAAACACTGACCGCATTTTTGAAATTGTCAGAATCAGGTCGCTCAGTTGTCTCACAACTCTCTCGCCGCTCATTGCGAGTAGAGATTCCATTATCGGGAACTAATTTGACATATCTAGCACGTCGTAAACAAGATTGATAAAGATCCTCAGCAAACCCATTTGAAGCTTGTTGAACTCTCTCTCGGTTCTTGCTAAAGTTTTCTACAGACTGAAAATTAGCTCCACAACTCCCTAACAAAATAGCAATCGGAATACCAGTACTAATTAAAGATTTTCTTTTGAGCATTTTTGCTTAACCTCCTAAGCTTAATTACTAATGCGGGTTTGTCGCTATTATTAGGCGGAAACTTTCCACCGATCATTCTATTTAAGGTGGATCTGCCGAATTTCTCAACACATTGTAACATTATGCAAAAATCACTCAGGCTAAAATAGCCCAACGCGCCAAATTTGTAGTTTTAGCCAATTTAGTCATCAAATTCTTTGAAAGTAGGATTGATCGAAATCCTCAATGACGTTCCTTTTGCCTAGACTTTTAGGGAGTCCCAAAAAGGGGTTAGTTAAACTAAGCGACCGTCTTATGACAGCCGCTCGTCTTCAGAACGCAGCATGAAACTTTCACTTCACTGCGCTCCTCAATGATTCAACTACAGCAAACAGCGCATCCCATGATGCCATCAATCGGCTGTTACATCGAATCGAACCAGAGCCAGAAAAGTTATAGCAAGAGGCAAAATCCTCTGTCGCACTCACCAAAGGAATATTAGTGATAGATGACACCATGATGGACAAATGGTTCGCCCAAAAAATGGAGCTAGTGTCACGGCAGTGGTCGGGAAGACACAAACGAGTCGTTCGCGGCATCAATCTGACAAGTTTATTGTGGTCGGAGGGGGATAAACACAGCCCTTGTGACTATCGACTCTATGATAAACAAGTCGATCGAAGAAAATACCATTCTGCTTCTTTTTAGTCTGAACTCCAGAATTTATAAGTCTAATCAAATGCTATTCTTAATCGCAAGGTATCGAAGAATCGATCAATCCGCTCGCCTAAAATTTCAATGCGTTGGCTATGAAGCGGCTCAAAATGACATCCTGCTAATTCCTCGGATAAATAAGGCTGAAAGTGTCTACTTTTAATTTGTTCTACCAAAAATGCCACATCGTCTTCAGCAATATCGTCCGAACTAAAAGAAATAATCCCTGTTAAGTTAAATAGGTCTTTACTAGAACTAATCAAGCATTCAGTTTGCCCTCTATTTGGATTCGTCCAAGGACTGGGTACCCTCCAACCCGATCGTAAAAATCTCACTGTATTGCTAATTTCTGGTGCGAGGAAGACTGATGGCTGGTTGCAAATAAAAAATTGAGTACTCGGTTTTGGTTCGGGCAATACCCGATCGAGAGCTTCATCTGTGCTCGATCGCAATGATTCCATTGTATTTAGACTATCGATGATTCGTTCAGCATTATTTTCATCCAAGCAATGTTGGAGGATTGGCGTTCTTTTGAGCGGATCTTGGCTAAGAACTTCGAGCAAGGCAATATATTTACAGCCAAGGCTATGACCGAGCCATGAGTAATTTGCTGGTTGCAAATAGAAATCGATTGACTCACGATCTGTATTTGCCAGTTTTAATGTTTTGATGATTGCTGTTTTTAAGACGTATTGCTCCTTCAGTAAATCTAGCGATACTTCCCAATGATTAAATTGAGTGGGATTGAGGGGAAACTGATATAAAATTAGTGAATAGCCACGAGCGAATAAAAACTCGTGCAAAAACTTATATGCACAAGCAGTGAAAGAACCAAAAATAAAGCTGCCGACAAACTGAATTACTCCCTTGGGTTGGGGATGTAATAACACTTGGCTATTCGATATTTTTACGTATTTTAATTGGTTACTATTTTGCATAAATGCACCTGTTGTTGATCGCCTTTACGGATCAGGTTGGTGTTGGTGATGTTTGGGTGCAGAATAAATAAGATCGTATCATTACCATTAATCGGCACTGTAAACCAATTTTTGATAATAGGGTCGCCCGATCTTCTAAATACTCTGCCCACAACATTTTGTCCGTTGTTGTCAAGTAAAGTTATCGTATCTTCCAGACTTAGTTAGGGAGTTTTGACGGTAAAAACTAAGGAGATAAATAAAAAGTCACTGGTGAGATTGGCAATACTTATAAAGTACCATTGAATTATCGTTCTCGATAAGGGACTGAGTTGAGCAGCAACTTCTAGTAGAATACTGGTAACTATCTTTTTGGGCAGTTGCGATTTAATTAACAGTTCAAATGTAGGAATGATTGCTATCGCGATCTCCTAGGTTTTGACTGTAGTTATTTTGCACTCTTTATTGTATTGCTATTTTCTATTCATAAAAGATTGTTACATATTTTCTTAACTATTGCTTTAATTGCTTGATATTCATGCTTTTACAGAATTACATCTAGTTACTGTGGATTTAAAGCTAGCCAATCAATATTATTCTATAGAATAAATTACGGTTATAAAACAAAAGCAATTGCCAAATTGACAAGGATGTAACATGTAGGTCTAAAGAGTTGGAGATCGACCTCGATAATCGGTGTGCGATCGCTAATCAAAAATCAGTCTTTAGGTTAGAGTTGGCAATTGCAATATTTTTAGTTAAACAACCATGAAAAAAACTACCACATCTAAAAACCCAGATATCGAGATCCATAATGACGATCCATTCGAGCTACGTTCCCCAGATGAAATGCTGCGAGAATTGGAACCTCTAATTCACATCTATGGTAATCGGGTCGTTTGCGATACCGACAAACGGGGGTATCCTACGCCCCAAAATCGCAATCCTGCCGAGCTAGTAGTTGATGCCTCCGAAGGATTTATTCCCCTGTGGGAGCGGAACGAGACATTGCGGTGGCGGTTTCAAGAACGTTCCCTGCAAGCATTTCGCGATCCCGAAGCAGCCAGAACTGCCACTCGCCAATTATTCGCCGACTCAGTTATCGCTTGGGGCGATGCCGCGCCGATCCAGTTTACCCAGAGTAATAATGCCTGGGATTTTGAAATTGCTTTTAGAAGCCAAGATCGATGCAATAGCGACGGTGGCTGCGTCCTGGCTAGTGCCTTTTTCCCTGGTTCTGCCAGAGAAACTTTGGTCGTTTACCCGAAATTTTTTACCCAAAACCGACAGGAGCGTCTAGAAACCTTCATTCATGAGATCGGTCACATCTTCGGGCTGCGACACTTTTTCGCTAGAATTTCTGAAGCCGACGCGCCGAGCGAACTTTTTGGCTCGCAAGATGCTTTTACAATTATGAACTATGGTACCCAAAGCATACTGACAGATCGGGATAAATCCGACCTCCAAGAACTGTATCGATTAGTTTGGAGCGGTCAGTTAACCCAAATCAGTCGTACCCCCATTCGCTTCTTCCGACCTTTCCACAACAGCGGCAGACTGCGATAGAGTCTCGACCAAATAGAGATTGACAATAGGCTAGCCGCTTGATTATCTTTTCTCTCTGCCTGCTTTTGAGACACTTGTGTCAGGCAGTCAGCTTTTCTCCTCTCTCCCCCTCTTCTTTCTAACTTTTCATACCTTTAAATTCAAATTTATTTTGATATCTGCAAGAATATAGTGACATCTATTTTTGCTTTTTAAAAAGAGAAAAGAGAAGATTTCAGTTAACTTTTTTTTAGCCAGGGGAGATAGATGAACCTCTCTCCCCTGGCTATTAATTACGCTAATCTGACACAATACTAAGAATTAGAGAGCGTAAAGACTCCACCGTTGCTAACGGGCAAAGCATAGGCAATTTGATCGAGACCCACATCTACTAATTTTTCACCATTTAAATCCTTATAGAAGGTGCCACGATGCTCAGGGGTAACGAGTAAAGTAGCAGAATCAGAGCCTGAAAGAGAGGATAAGAAAATCTCTACATACCCACGAGCCTCAAAGTTTGCTGCTAAAAGTGTTGCACTTTTATTCTGGAGAATATCAGCTTGAAGAATAAGTAATCCAGTTGTATTTTCAGGAATTGTAAATGTCAGCCGTGCCTTATTATTTTGTGGGACAGTTTCTGGAACCAATTGGTTAGATATCAAGTTAGTACCTGAGATATCAATAGCATTTAGAAAATCAGTAAAATTTTTGGGAAGTGTTACGGGACTGTCAGGGAAGTTGATTGTAAAGACAACAGAAATAGTAACAGGGAAGAAGTTTACATTAGCTATAGTCAAAAAATAGCCTTGAATAACATTTCGATTAATATTTTTAAGCCCTGCCACAGGAGGCAATTGTGGTTTAACAAGAACTTCAAAGGTAGAAACAAGCATATTTTTTACTCTCGATTGTGCTGACTAGTTTTGTCGATTGAAGCTCACAACAATTATGTGAGATAATTCAGAATGATGTAATAATGTAGTAAAACTGAAAGACTTGACTTGTGACTAACTATATTTATTCTTTGACAAGTATTTATCTGAAAATTTTCTAGACAAAGTACTTCTTAGAAATAAAATATATAAGACATTGCTGTGTAGTGCAACTATTCATAACAAATATACACAATTTTTCTGGATAAAAAACCTGATTCTCTCATATGGAGAAACGCAGAATTAAGACAAAATTGTATAAAAAGCCTAGACATCAATCCCTAAGCTATTTTCAATTTATAATTCTGAACGAATGACAGTTTACGCGGTTGTTATAAAGATGGGTATGCAAAGGTATATAAGAAACCTAATTCATGATTGCATAATTAATGAAGATGCAAACTTTTTGGTGATAACGACTGGACTACAATAAATTGGGAGCAGCTTAGATAGCTTAAGAGTAAGCCTTTCTGTTTCAAGCTGCATAAGCATTACAGTAGTTACAACAAACCCTTCCCGCTGGCCATAGTGACCTGCAATACAGCACTTTCCTTAATTATGAAGTACAGTAGCAGCAGTTAGCAAACCAATTTCGCAAATGTAAAGGATTAATGAGCTGTAGAGCAACAGAAATGCGTGGCGGGTGACCCGCAACGCTCAAAACATCAACCATTTTAGTAGTCTTGGGGGAAAATGTTCTGATAAAAGCTTTAAGCTGTGACCACCAATGTTCAATTGGATTAAAATCTGGTGAGTAAGGAGATAGATTAACGACCCTAGCACCAACAGATTCAATGAGAGGAGTAATTGCGGTAAGATCGTGAGCAGAGAGATTATCCATTATCACAACGGCACCTTTCCATAATTGAGGTAATAGTAACTTTTCAATAAATATGTGAAAAGCATTGCTGTCCATTGAATTGTCTAATGTCATCACAGCTAAAACTTTGCTCATGCTAATAGCACCGATAACAGTAACCTTTTTACCTCGATAAAATGGTTTTAGATCGTAGACTCTACTTCCTTTTTCACTACGAGCATAATGACGCATCAAGCCAAGCAGTATGCCAGTTTCATCCAAAAACACCATGTTTTCAGGCTCTACATCTCGAACTTTTTCCCAGTAATCACATCTGAGTAGCTGCACTCTATCTGTTGCAGCTTGGCTACTCCTGACCGTTTTTTTTACGAGTTGAATTTAATTTTTGTAATGCTCTACACATCATGCTCTCACTTACTACTTGTTTGTGAGACTCTAGCCAGTATTCACAATATTCAGCCAGCGTTGCATCTGGATACTGTTTTACCAAAGCAATAAGTCGATCGGAAGAATCTGCTAGTACAGCTTTTTTTCTTGTACCTTGCTTCCCAGGATTCACATGTCCTTCCGCTTTGTACTGCTTCAACATTTTTTGAACAAAAGCTTTCCCAACACCAAAGCTTACCGCTAACTTTCTAACAGAAATATTTCCTGAGTAATAAGTACTAACTACTTTTTCTCTCAGATCGACAGCATATGGTTTCATAATAATGATTTATCTGCCTTATACTACTGTACTCTATATTGATGGAAAGTGCTGTATAGATTGCTTAGGACTGCAATCATTATAATTTTGAGGCCATATTAACTGAAACTAGCCTATAATATTACATTTGGTACCACATTAATTGCAACATAAATTGAAACAAAAGGGGAGTAAAGAAAGTACTCCCTTTCTTTACTCTGTTTTTACAGAGGCTAAAATCCGTAATAACGTTATTACGGGGTCAATAAACTCAGTCAATAAATCTAAGTACAGTATAATGATAGTATAGTAAGTTTATTTACTAATTACAGATGCTGATTGGATACGCAAGAGTTTCAACCGTCGATCAGAATTTAGATCTTCAGATCGACGCGCTCAAAAAAGCTAATTGCGAAAAAATCTATCATGACAAAATCAGTGGAGCTAGAGCCGATCGTCCAGGGCTGGAAAAAGTTCTAGAGCTATCTCGCGCTGGAGATACGTTGGTAATCTGGAGATTAGATCGGTTAGGACGATCGCTGAAAGATTTAATTCAAATTTCAGAGAGATTAAAAGAGCGGGAAATTGGTCTAAAAAGTTTGCAAGAGGGTATTGATACAACTACCAGTACCGGACAACTAATGTTTAATTTATTTGGGGCACTAGCTGAATTTGAGAAAAATCTAATCAACGAACGCAGTAAAGCTGGATTAAACGCTGCTAGAGCGAGGGGAAAACTGGGAGGCAGACCAAAATCATTAGACCATAATCAGCGACAGTTAGTTGTCAAGTTATACAATGATCGTCAACACTCGATCGCTGAAATTTGCAAAATGATGTCCATTAGTAAGCCGACACTTTATAGCTATGTGTCGTCGGCACAAAACAAACCCTGCACTAGTTCCATTCTAGATTCTAGTCTAATTTGAATCAACAAAAATATAAAAAATGTCATTATGGGTGAAGCTAAACGACGGAAGTTAATCGATCCTGAGTATGGTAAAAGGTTTAACAAATTTAAAAAAGATGATTCTTCTCATCGTTTTAAGATATCTCTACAATCCAAAGTGATAGATTCTTGGGTAACAGTTCATGTTATTGATACCGTGCAAACAAGAGAAGCTATTCTACCTTTTCATTTATATACAATTGGTGCCAAAGCTTATGCAGAAGCGGGGATTCAGAGAGAAGATATCGATGAATACATGTGGGTAGCAGACCATATTGATATCTTGTCCCCAATAATTTGTAAGCTAGTTTTAAGTGATGCACGTCTGATCCTCGTTAATCCGCTAAAGTAAAAAATACATTCTAGACATGGGAGCGGATCTAGACCACTCCACTCATCGATCAAAAGCGCAAAGTCTAAATCTGAAGTTCATTTCAAAAAGAGTAGCCCTAATTGTCACAAGTTACCGACAAAAGAACTCAATTTAGAATAACGTTATTCTAAAATGAAGCATTAAAATACAGAGTAATTCCCAATTCTCGATCAAAAGACTGTGACTACTCCCATCGATCGATACCTGTCTAAAATCATCATGCCACGGTAATTAGCCTGAATTTCATCAACCAGATAGAAGTCAGATAAGGATGCCTCCAGTAATCATCTTAAACTCATTTTTATGATGGTATGAATAAATTTCTTTAATTTTACCAAAATTCTTTTTCCAAAGTGAATAAATCGCTAAAAACGTTTATCTCACTGGTTTTCAGTCATAATCCTTGTTAAGTAATTACTTAACAAGGATTATGACTGAAAATAGCTAGGGGCAACCATTATAGCTATATATCGCAAAGCACAATATCTAAAACGAGTGTTGACTTTGTAGAGAAGTCATTCTAATCCTCGCAAAAGAGAGGCTTTAACTTAATTGTTAAAGCCTCTCTTTTTTCTAGCCCAATCACCCAAAATTTGTGCTCTTTACTTAATGTTCTCCAAAACCAGAAGATGTCGTTTTGACGCTAGATACTCCTCATCCGACATCTGTGATTCCTCATCATCTTCATCATCTTCATAGTCTTCGTCTTCGTCTTCGTCTTCCTCAGCCTTTTTAGCGATCAGGATTTCCTCTACTGCAAGCACCGAAGATTGTGACGGAATTGCAGGAGAAGCAATTACTACTCCGTTCTCATTCTGAGCCGTTACCCCAACGATATTAGTTGCAGATGAATATTGAATTGCTGGCAAAAGTCCGAAGCAACTCAACATATCTGGAGTAATATTGATATCTCTGCAAGCTTTGATCAAATTGACTTTATAAGCCGATTGAGCTGCATCGTTAGATAAAGATTCAATCAAAGCAAGTAATACTTCCTGGTCTGTTTTAGTAGGATCTAGACATAATGCGATCGGATAATGTCGATCGATCGCACAATCAAGGAAATGCTGAGAGATGCTACCTCTTTTAGTCTTCAAATAAACTTCTGTCCCAACTATCTTTTCACAGTTACTATAAATTGAAAGGTGAAAATTATATTTACTAGCAGCCATATTATCAAAATTGTAGATAGCTTTAGTATGTCCATGAATTTCTGAATATATATCAAATTACGGTAAAATTAGTGATAGTTATTTATATTGGTGAAATAGAAATATGGAATACTGCTCCGCAGCAATGATACGTTGTATTTAAAATAATTGTCATGGGAAAAGGTAGTCCTCCGCCACTTTGGAATTCAGAATTGGAAACTGTGCTTAGTAAGCCAGTGCAATATGTATGGCTTGTCCAACGGCAAGGTAATATCGAAGGCATCTTTGACAGCAGTTAGGCAGTCAAAGATGCCTTCGATATTAATTGGCAACAGTTAGATCGTGGTTGTAGCCCGAATTACTATGCACACGATCTAAGAAATGGAGACTACTGGACAGCAAGTTTCATTGCCGTTCAGACTCTAGCTCGATAGATAATCGAAAGAAAGACTCTAGCAATTAAGCTGGAGTCTTTCTTTTACTTTGGCAAAGTTGTCAATTATGACATTGACTTAGAATTCGTCAAGTTATTAGAGTCTATTTTTTTTCGATAGAGTCTTTTCTTAAAGAAATGGATTACTTTAGCAGTGAAGTCACGATCCTTGACTGAATAGGTTATAACTGCTCTTTTTTTTCTTACCCCAGCAATCAGCATCACTCGATCGCATAGTCTGTCGATCGAGTGATGCTCTCTTTTTATTACTACTTCTACCCGATCGAATGATGGAAATATATGAAATACTGCTACTCAGTAAAAAAGCGAAGATATCACTAGCCAACATGAAATTATGACAGACACAAAAGTCTCCGAAGGCACCAAAGCATACTATGAACTATTCTATGCTCATAAAATGAAATCGGATATTCTGTACAATTCTCATGGACTCTCTAATGTGAGTTTCTCGGATTTAATGTCGGCAGAAGTTGAAGCGATGAAAAAGCTTGATACTTTTAATACTTTTGATACCAACTCTGATGAATATAAAATAGCTTGGCATAACACGCTCGAAATTCGAGGTGAACAACGAAGATTACACAAAAGTCTTTATTGGGCACAACATGCAAAAGGAATTACAATTCTCCCATCGGTTGACTATGTAGACCCGCCATTCTAATCCTCAAAAAAGCAGCACTAACTTAATTGTTAATGCTGCTTTTTCGATAACTCTCTGCCAAACTCTTAATCGTGAGACATGGGACAATTTGACACAATTAGAGAAAAGTGAAGCAGTTTAAGATTACTTCAGCGATATTCTGCAAGAGAGGTTGATTTTCAAGAGAGAGCCTTAACTATTATAGTTAAGGCTCTCTTTTTTTTAAGCTTAGTCAACAACAGACAATACCCTCTACTTGATTATCTCCACACTCAGCAAATGTTGTTTTGATGCTAGATATTCCTCGTCTGTCATCTGTGATTCATCGTCGTCTTCATCTTCATCTTCATCGTCTTCCTCTTCGTCTTCCTCCTCTTCATACTCATCTTCTTCCTCAGCCTTTTTAGCGATCGGGATTTCCTCTACTGCAATCACCGAAGATTGTGTTGGTACTAATGGAGAAGCAATTACTACTCCGTTCTCATTCTGAGCAGCTACACCAACGATATTGTTAGTTCCAATAGATGAATATTGAATTGCTGGCAAAAGTCCAAAATGACTCAACATATCTGGAGTAATATCTTTACCTCTACTAGCTTTAAACAAGTTGACTTTATAAGCCATTCGAGCTAAGTCATTGGACAAAGATTCAATCAAAGCTAATAATACTTCTTCGTCGGTTTTTGTAGGATCTAAGCATAATGCGATCGGGTATTCTGAGTCAACCATTTTAGATAAAATCCGATGCCGCATATCATCAAATTGCTGCAAATACTTGCCAGTGAACACTACTTTTGGATCGTTCGATCGCAAAGATAGTCTAAAGTCATACTGTGTCATAAAAATTATTCTAATAACTATGATTAGTATTCCCACTTATAGGTCACAATGTAGCTTTTTTGAGCTTTTTTTTACAATTCTGCGGTTCCCTCTGATAACTTGATAAGCTTAAAATCTATAATTCTTACTATCAAATAAGTAAAAATTATAGGATACTTCAAAATTTAACGTTTAATCTTGGGCATTATAAATTTATACACTAATAAATAATTTAGGTACACTGCTATGACAAACTCTCCAATCTCTAAAAATTATGAGTTCTTGAAAGAATTTGAAATAAATATAGACGAATTAGAAGGCAATGATAAATTAGTATTTTCATATTTAGTGAATGAAATAGATGGAATTTCTAAAATGAAAATGGCATTAGAAGCGAATATTTTAACAGAAAATTTTCTGAAAGAGCTTGAATGCTCACAAGATATTTTGGTAAAATTTTCATTTTATCAAATGTGGCTGTTACAGCATAAGATAAATGAAATTACTGAGCTTTATAATCACCGTGGGATTGATATCTCGGACTCTATTCCAAATTATCAGGAAATACTTCAGGATGCCAGATTTGCTGAGGCTGCTGCTATGTTTCAATCTGAAGAATGGCAACGGAAAATATGGGGCAAATGGGCTACTCCACCCTATGAAGACTTCTAATAGACTTATAAGCAGCATACGTGTAAAAGTGATATCCATACGCCTAACTACTTTAATTTGATTCACTACTTTAATCCTACAACAAGAGAAGCTTTGACAATTAATGTACAACTACTCAACTACACAGGCACTCAATCTTGGAATAACGTTATTCCAAGATTGAGTGCGATCGGCGATCGAGTCATTCTAAGTAAGGTCATCAATTAGAATGGTTGTATGCCGTAAGATTTGAGAGATATTCTAGATGTTCATTAGTGAATTAGGAAATGTAAGTATATATGACTGCTGAGGAGCTGTTGGAGCGTTATGCTGCTGGAGAGCGTAACTTTACTGGAACTGTCTTAACTGGTGTTGAAATGATTAATGTAAATTTGAGTGGCATTGATTTAAGCAATTCCGACCTGGGGGAAATT
>ENA-OFDP01000527-OFDP01000527.1-metagenomes-genome-assembly--contig:-NODE-527-length-17055-cov-16.381529_pt1 | contig 17055 bp, 15 predicted proteins | sample MGYA00153389_OFDP01 | MGnify analysis MGYA00153389 | reverse complement strand
ATAGCAATCCTAAATGAAAAGCTAAGTTGATGTAGGGTGTGTTGGGCTGCTGCCGCATGAGCACCAATGTTTAATACCAGGGATCTGATTTAGGATAGTTGATAGTTGACGGTTAATGGCTATGAATCGCAGGTGGGTATTACCCACCATCTAGATTTCAGGCAAGTCTACTTTGCGCCTAATTTTTCTACCTCGACTCCATCGACACTTACCCAAGCGATTTGGGAAGTACCACGCTCGATCGCGATTTGGCGGATTTGCGCTGGGGTGCCATCATTGAGATACATTTCGACTCGTACCAGTTCGGGTGTCGATCGCAACTTATTTCCATAGATGAGCGCGGCGGCGGTTGCCGGAGGTGTCATCGCAACTACCAACCAGTCTGGTTTGGCAGTGTGACGAGGCATGGAGGGGCTTGTTTGGAGAGCTTGTTGTAAATCTTCAATATTTAAAGCAAAGCCGATGCCTGGGAAGTTTTGACCCTGTGGGTGATATAGAGCCAGTAGCCGATCGTAACGCCCACCTTTACCCAGAATATAGGTACGGTCTTCAGTAATACTCACAGCTTCAAATACGATCCCCGTGTAGTAGTCAAAAGTTTGGATCAGGCTTAAATCTAGAATCAATGGGAGTGGAGTTTGACTGGTAGTAGTCAATAATTCGACTAAGATTTGGAGATGGGCGATGGTGGCTTGACTCTCTGGATCTAGTTCGAGTTGAGCTAGAGCAGCTAGTACCAAAGCCGGATTACCACGCAAATCTAGGAGTGATAGGGCTAGCTGTTGCTGCTGCGGTGTCAGGGGTAGCTGCTCTAATGTCACACGATCGAGATGCGCCAAACAACGCCGAATTTGGGTGCTCAATTCGCTGGGAAATTGCGCGAGTAAAGCACGGCTCAAACCTGCTTCTCCTAAAATTATTTGCCAATTGGGGACACCTAGAGAGGTTAAGCAGTCCATCATCAGTAGAATTGCTTCAACATCTGCCAGGATTCCGCCAATACCTAGTAGTTCGATTCCTGCTTGATAAAACTCCTGTTGTCGTCCGTGATGTTCGAGATCGGCACGCCGAAATACATTAGCATTGTAGTACAGTCGTTGCGGGTATAGATTCCCCATCCGCGCAACAGCAGCACGAGCGATCGAAGCAGTTAATTCTGGGCGTAAACCGAGCGTACCGCCTTCGGCTGCTGGAATCTGAAACACTGTCTCTCGATCGACTGCTCCGCCAGCGGTGAGCGTTTCTAGGCGTTCCAGAGTAGAGGTAATAATCCGGTGATAACCCCAACGATGGAAGATCGCCTGTATTCCTGTTTCTACCCACCGTTTCTGAGCCACATCTAACGGCAATAGATCCCTTGCACCTGGAACATAAAAATTCGCTGGTGCAGCCTCTGCTCTGGAAAATCGAGGATGAGAGTTATCGCTTGGTGCAGGAACGGAGATAGCCGGATTTCGATCGATCATTTGGTTAGAATTTGCAACGAGCAGCTTCCTATTTTAACTGATAGGGAGTTGCTACTTATCACAGTTGAGCGGAAACCGATCTCTAACTTTACTTTTTACTAAAAAAACCACCGAAGATCCCTTCGCTAGGTTTTTTGGTGGTAGTCTTATTGCTCGAACCATGACTACTCGCATTAGCGACGCGATCGAATTCTTGCTTGGCTTGGATGACTTGAGGATCTTTAGGCGCAATTTGAAGAGCTTTATTAATCGAAAGTCTTGCCATTGTTAGCTGTTGCTGATGCAGATACACCAATCCAAATAAAGTATGCGCTCGCACATTATTTGGCTCGACACTGATGACTTCGCGTAGTTCTGGTACTGCTTTCACCCAGTTTTTATTAGTGACATAATCTTCTGCTCTTCGGAGTGCACCTTCAATCGGAGATGTTTTAGTCAGCTCTGTCGAGATCGGTTCTTTAGTTGCAATCGAGTTATTGGGAACTGTTGGTGGTGTAGATCTCACCGACTGTAACTGTTTGCGTAACAGGTACACCATATTTAGTTCGCTAATTTGATTAACGATCCGTTCGCTTTGGTCTAATTCTACATACTGTTGGGCTACTATCTTTGTCAACAGTCGCTCGTAAACCAGCTCAAAGTCATTACCACTCTGATAAAGTTGTTGGCATAAAGGATCGACAATCTGGATCTGACTACCTTCTTCGATCGACCTTTTACCCAGGAGTTCTAGCATAATCATCTGTTCTTGAAGCTCAGAAGGTCGAGATAGCTTACCATAAGCATGGGTGACAAGCCGAGAGAATAGTTGAACTCCTAACTGGCGATCCGCGTCGGTTTTCCATTTTGCGGTATCAGGATGCAGCAATCTAGCCACGGCTTGATAGCGTTCGCGAATCTTTATACTCTGAGCATTGACACTCACACCTAGAATAGCGTGTCGATCGGTGAAGTCAAATTGAAACAATCCTCGATCTAGTTGAATCATATACTTTAGTGCGTAACGCCGAGTCGTGGGGTTCAAGCATATCCCCATCGATAGCCAGCTCTGACAGTCGATCGTCTTTAGAAAACAATCGCTACCCGAATACTCGGCTACTTCCAAGAGTCATCGGCGATCCACAGACTCTCAGAGGGGACATCATATATATATTGCCCATTTCAGGGAAAATATTCACGTTTACGCCAAATTTAGTTGCCTAACGACGGCAACATGCTTGTCCGAGCCGATAATTCGCTCTTCATCTATCAACTAGATGCCTAGAAATCAGGGTAGGGGCAATTCATGAATTGCCCCTACCCTGATTTGTGAAGGATCGATCGTTTTTCAATCTGTCGGTAAATAGTTGATAGTTGACAGTTGACAGTCTAATCACAACAATTACCAAACAGCAGGAGGCTCTAAACCCTTGCTGTTTGGTAATTGTTTAGTTAATTAGCGGCTTCCGACATTTCGATTGTCCGACCATCATAATCTTTAACCAAAAAGTTTAACGGCTTCTCATTCCGAATCTTGTGCTTGACACCACGGGTTTGAATTCGGAGCAGGATCTGTTCCAGACACTCTCGATCGAAACAAACGTGTCGCTGGCGGTTTTTTTCGCCCAGACTGGTTCCAGTGATGACGTGGAGTTGGGAGTTTTTCTTGAGTTGATACCACAAGCCTTCCGAACCTTTCATCCCTCTGACGCTGGCTCTACCCATAGGAGCGGCTAGATACATCGGATCGATACCCGCAGTCCCGATCGTCTGCTCGTAGTCATAGTAGTAGTGCAACGGGATTTGAGCGATCGGCAGATTCAACAATCCTTCATACAAGTCCTGAGCAATTTGGAGATCGGACACCATCACAGTGTATACCTTGGGGGCACTAGAGAGAAACAGCCACATCGCCCCAGCGTAGGCTGCAAGAAGCATCACCATGATACCTTGGGTCGAGAACAGGCTATCTAGAGGCATAAAATCGATAGGGCTAGGATTAGGTATATGTTAACAGTTTGGATTAATTAAGTGAATAAACTGTCACCGAATCGATCGAAATTCAGCCATTAGCCTAATTTCGATTGAAGATCGATGCCCAAATTGCTCTTACTCCTTCCCCTTGATAAGGCTACCGTGTTGTATACACAAGTCGGCTAGACTTCGTTTTCAATGGGCTTACCCCCCCAACCCCCCTTTATAAGGGGAGGCTCTACTCCCTCCCCTTGTAAAGGGGAGGGCTGGGGTGGGGTAAAGATCTACGATCGAGTAAAAAACAATCTTAGACAAATCCACATTCGTCTGGTATGATGATAGTTCTGTGAATTTTTTCAAACCACATGAAAGCTCAGGAAATTATTCGCTCGATCGAAGCGGAATATCTAAAATCCGATCTGCCTACCCTTCACGTGGGCGATACCGTCCGAGTGGGCGTAAAAATTCAAGAAGGTAACAAAGAACGGGTTCAGCCTTACGAAGGCATCATTATTGCTACTCGTAACGGTGGAATCAACGAAACTATTACTGTTCGTCGTGTCTTTCAAGGTATTGGCGTGGAACGGGTATTCCTGTTGCACTCACCCAAAATTGATAGCGTCAAAGTAATTCGTCGTGGTAAAGTCCGTCGGGCGAAACTGTTTTATCTCCGCGATCGTGTGGGTAAAGCAACTCGTGTCAAACAGCGGTTCGATCGTCCCTTGTAAGGATAATCGATTGCTACTGTGTACGGCAAGTTTGACTAATTTTGAGTGTCCTGACCATAAACTTCAGTTTTATACTATACTAAGTTTCAGGGTCAGGAATATCACTCTAGCAACACACACATGCGTCCTTAGTTCAGTTGGTAGAACGTTGGTCTCCAAAACCAAATGTCGGGGGTTCAAGTCCTCCAGGGCGCGTTAAATAGAGGGTAGGGAATAGAGAGTAGAGGGTAGCACAAGTGCTATTTTTTGCTCTTTTTGTATTTCTAGACCATTCACCCTCTACCCTCTACCCTCTACCCTCTACCCTCTACCCTACAGCCTTCACACGGCCCAGTCGGATGAACCGCACAGCGAAGCAGGGTCGATCGAGCATTATACTGACAAGTAGCATCACCAATTACCCATTGACCATCGACTAGACTCTGTTCCTCAGGGCGAATTGCCGATTGCACGTAGACAGCAATTTTGTTCAACTTATAACGACCAAACTGTAAGTGATAACGGTGACGACGTTCCAAGACAGTATAAGTCCTACCATCTACATCAAGATAGTTACCTGGTTGTGGAGTCCAATCCAACTGGATTTTAGCCAGTATTTCTTCCGATTGGGTCAAAATTACTTCGGTAAGTAAAGACTCTGCTTGCCTCATTAAATCTCCATGATGAGCATCGAACCCTATTTTAACGCTTATTTAGGACTAAATTCTCACTCAGAAAACCTAACTCCAGCCATAAGTTAATAACCTTTAACTTATGTAGCCTTTTTGGGAACTAGTATCAGAGCCTGCGGTAAAATAAGCTTTGATTCTAAGTTTTAGCAAAACTAAAGCTTTATCGTTGGGAGGAAGATCGTTTATGTCTCATAGCGTCAAAATTTATGATACCTGTATTGGCTGTACTCAATGCGTTCGGGCTTGTCCTACGGATGTATTAGAGATGGTACCCTGGGATGGTTGCAAGGCTCAACAAATTGCCTCTTCACCACGTACGGAAGACTGTATCGGTTGCAAACGGTGTGAAACTGCTTGCCCAACAGACTTCCTGAGTATCCGTGTCTATCTAGGTGCGGAAACTACTCGCAGTATGGGTTTAGCCTACTAATCCCCAGTTGTGACTGGAGACTAAGAGTGCGTTATGGTGCTTTTAGTCACTAGTCACTAGGGAGTTAGGTTTTAGGTTTTAGGCTTTAGACTTTAGGGGATGAATTGAAATTTTTAGTAATTTTCGCACTGGTTGTTATATTCGACCGCAAGTTGGGTAACTATAGTAGTAAAGTGATGTCAAGCTCAACAGTAGTGAGTCTGCCAGAAGAATACCAAAACTAAGCTAGCCGTTGCGGGAGAATGAAACTGTATGTGTGGAATTGTTGGCTATATTGGCACTCAACCAGCCCAATCCATTCTAGTCTCAGGATTAGAAAAGCTAGAATACAGAGGTTATGACTCCGCAGGAGTAGCAACCATTGTCGAAGGAAATCTCGACTGTATTCGCGCCAAAGGTAAACTGCACAACCTGCGCGAGAAAATAGAATTTTCCACAAATCGCGCCCCAATCGGCATTGGACATACGCGTTGGGCAACACATGGTAAGCCCGAAGAATATAACGCCCACCCCCATACAGATACCCAGCGACGGCTGGCAGTAGTGCAGAATGGAATTATTGAAAACTATCGCGAACTGCGCGGAGAATTAAAAAAGCAAGGACATGAATTTCGCTCGGAAACCGATACAGAAGTCATTCCACACCTAATCGCTCAATGCTTTGCAGACGGTGCCGATACCTTGATGGTAGCAGTCCAACAAGCCGTCCACAAATTATCTGGGGCATTTGCGATCGCGGTGATTTCCGCAGACTATCCCGACGAACTAATTTTAGCCAGACAACAAGCACCGCTGGTAATCGGCATCGGCGAAGGTGAATACTTCTGTGCGTCCGATACACCTGCGATCGTTCAATATACCCGCACTATCCTACCCTTAGAAAATGGGGAAATGGCACGACTCACCAGAAACGGCGTAGAAGTCTATACCTTTGCAGGCGAGAAAGTAAATCGCACCCCGCGAACTATTACCTGGAATCCCATTGCAGTTGAGAAACAAGGTTTCCGCCACTTCATGGCAAAAGAAATCTACGAACAACCCGCCGTAGTTCGCACCTGCTTGGAAGCATATCTAGATTTAGACTGGACACCAGCAAGTAGTAAATCCCCATTTAAACTCGACTTACCCGAATCCATTTACAAAGATCTCGAAAATATCCAAATTGTCGCCTGTGGCACTAGCCTCCACGCCGGAATGGTGGGGAAATATCTGATCGAAGAACTCGCCCAAATTCCCACCGCGATTCAATATGCGTCCGAATTTCGCTACTCACCCCCACCACTAGTTCCTAATACCCTCACCATCGGCATTACCCAATCGGGTGAAACCGCCGATACCCTCGCCGCCGTCGAAATCGAAAAATCGCGCCGCCAAAACAAAGATCCCAAATATCACTCCCGCCTCCTCGCCGTCACCAATCGGACAGATAGTGCCATCACCCACATCGTCGATTGCGTCATCGACACCCACGCAGGCATGGAAATCGGCGTAGCAGCCACCAAAACCTTCATGGGTCAATTGATGGCGTTTTACTTCTTCTCGCTCGATCTGGCTCATCGTCGCGGGACTATTACCGTCGATCGACTCTCCGAAATCATCGCGGGCTTAAAAGTCCTCCCCTCCCAAATCGAAGTCATCCTGGAAACCCAAGAAAAATACATCGAAGAACTCTCCCATAGTTTTCTCGATACCCACGATGCCATCTTCCTCGGTCGCGGCATCAACTTCCCGATCGCCCTTGAAGGTGCCCTAAAACTCAAAGAGATTAGTTATATCCATGCCGAAGGTTATCCCTCTGGCGAGATGAAACATGGCCCGATCGCCCTACTCGATGCTAAGGTACCCGTAATTGCGATTACGATGCCAGGGAAAGTATACGAGAAAGCGATTTCTAACGCCCAAGAAGCCAAAGCGCGAGATTCGCATTTGTATGGAGTAGTTGCAGCAAGTGATAAGGATGCAGCAGAGATCTTTGATAAGGTTTTGCCTGTGCCAGATGTGGATGAATTATTATCACCAGTATTAACAGTTATTCCGATGCAATTGATGTCATATCATATTGCTGCAATGCGCGGATTAGATGTCGATCAGCCTCGCAACCTTGCAAAATCCGTGACGGTTGAATAGTCTAGCTAAGGTCATTTCATAGATTGTGGAAACATAATAAAGTCGCGTAATAACTAATAAAGTCGCGTAATAGATAATAAAGTCGCGTATAATGGCTGTAAGTGCTAGTAACATTTGCAGTTTTTTCATGCTCAGAAGTAAACGAGATTGGACGGAAGAGAAACTTGCTCGATACCAGAAGGAGGGTCGAGGACAGGGTAATGGTCGGGACTATAAGCCGTGGATAGAAGTTTCAGATTTTTCTTCTAGTGGACGTGTATCGAGAGATTTAGGCTGGAAGACGAATCGAGTTCATTACTTGATGTCAGATGGAGAGACGAGACTGTTTTATTTACTTGAGTGGTCAGATCGAGTTGTTGATATTCGAGAGCAGTATCCATTACTCGATCGAGAGCTGTGCTTCAAGATCGCCGAAGAGATGGGGGTTGAGTATCCTAAAGATCCGAAAAGTGGTGTCCCCTATGTATTGACGACAGATTTTATGATGTCAGTTGCTCGTGAGGGAAAAAATGTTTACGAAGCAAGAACATTTAAACCATCCGAAAGCTTAAAGAGTAAACGGACAGCCATGAAGCTAGAAATAGAGAGACGTTATTATGCTAGCAAAGGAATTGACTGGAAAATAGTTACGGAGAAGGATTTACCAAAATCAATGGTAAGAAATATTGAATGGATTCATTCATCTTACAAATTGGAGGAAAATCAGGAGATGAATAAGGAAGATCTTCAACATTTAACTATAATACTAAAATCGAAACTAGAGACAGTTAGTTCAAACGTTAGTAAAATCACCAAGGACTTAGATGTAGAGATGAATATTGAGGCTGGTACATCACTTTACTTATTCAGGCACCTCATGGCACATAAGATAATATTAGTTGACATGTCAAGTCAAAAGGCACTAAGTTCGCTATCAACTAAAGATCTAAAATTCAAAAAGGTTGGTATTTAGAGAATAGAAGTATGTCTACTCACTTATTTGTCAATAATCTAGTCGAATGGCTCTCTGACAATAAAGATAAGAGGATCGACAGAATACTATGGATTAGTGAAAGCTATGAAATTGCGTTCTTGATTGACATTAACGAAGAGAAATCACTTCCTAGACAAGTGTTCATTAACGAAATAGAAGATGCAATAAAATCGAGTGTTGCAATCTTAATAAAAAAAGATCCTTGGGTAAAGCTGATTATAGAAGAAAAATTATCAGAAAAAGAGAAATTACTCAGAGATACTGCTTGGGGAATAATTGCACCCATCGTGGATCGAGAACCGCTTATATACGATCGTTATCAACGAGGATCTCTAATTGAGCAAGCTGTAGAAATTTACACAGCTCAAGAAGGTCATGATAAACCTAGAGTGGCAAGTATATATAAGTATCTTAAAAGATACTGGCAAAGAGGTAAGAATATTAATGCACTATTACCAGATTATAAAAATTCGGGAGGAAAAGGAAAGCAGAAGTTAGCTGGAGATGTCAAAAGAGGCCGACCTAGAAAATATGCTAACGATCCTGAAATAGGGATTGGGATGAATGTCACAGAAGAGACAAAAATGACCTTTCGAGTGGCAATTTCTCAGTTTTATCATACATCTGAAAAAAGATCGTTGGTAGCAGCGTATGAAAAAATGATTCAAGAATACTATTCTGATGAGGACTTGTCTAATTATGATGACTTGCATGGTTCGATTGCTATGCAAGATCGAATACCCTCGTTAGTACAATTTAAGTATTGGTATGATTTAGAGCATGGTCAAAATGTAGAGAAAAAGATAAGCACAAGAATTGGAAAGAGAGAATATCTGCAAAATTACCGTCCGATCACAGGTAATTCAACCGCAGAGGTGACTGGGCCTGGTTCTCGTTATCAAGTAGATGCAACAGTGGGAGATGTCTACCTCGTCTCCAGTTACAACCGAAAATGGATTATTGGCAGACCAGTAATTTATGTTGTGATTGATGTCTTTAGTCGGATGATTACCGGAGTCTATGTTGGACTAGAAGGGCCATCTTGGTTAGGTATGATGATGGCTCTAGCTAATATGACTATGGATAAGGTTGAATACTGCCGACAGTATGGAATCGATCTCTCGGAAGATGACTGGCCTTGTCATCATTTACCGGATGTTATTTTAGGAGATCGTGGTGAACTAATTAGCAAAAATGCAAATGTGGTAGCTCAAAATCTGAATATTAAGATTGAAAATGCAGCACCATTTAGACCAGATTGGAAAGGTATTGTCGAGAGACGTTTTCGGACTATCAATGAAAAAGTAAAGCCTTTTATACCTGGCTCTGTGGATATAGATTTCAATCAAAGAGGCGGTCGTGATTATCGATTAGATAGTAAGCTGGATCTAGACCAATTTACCCAGGTCGTTATTAATATGATTCTTCATTATAATAACAAACATTCTTTGGATGATTATCCAAGAACACTGGAAATGATTATAGATGAGGTATTGCCTATTCCCGTAGAATTGTGGAAATGGGGAATTATTCATTGCTCCGGTAGACTTAGAACTCTCGATCCAGATATTATTAAACTAAACCTAATGCCGAGGGGAAATGCGACTATTACGGAGAAAGGAATTAAATTCAAAGGTATTTACTATACTTGCGATCGAGCAGATCGAGAGATGTGGTTTGCTAACGCAAGAGCTGGATCTCTATCTAGAGCAGAAAAGAAATTAGAAATTTCCTACGATCCTCGGAAAGCTGACTATATTTATATTCCAGCTCAGGATGGTCGTAGTTTCAATCAATGTATTTTACTGAAATCACAATCAAAATATGGGAATAAAAACTTGTATGATATTGATTATTTATTCGCTGAAGAGGAATTGCAGCGACAAAAGAGTGCAAATCGTGAGTTACCTCAAACAATAGATTTGAATGTAGAAATTGACAAGATTGTCGATCGAGCAGTCGATATGACTAATGCTGTTCAAGATCCTACCTTGAGTAAACGGGCAAGAACTTCTTCGATTCGAGATAATAGAAGTATTGAAAAAGAAAATCGCCGTCAAGAGGAATCATTCGATTTGTCATCTCAAAAGAAAGAGATTGATAAAAGTGTGCCAGAGAGCAGTTCAAATAAGTCTGATTCAAAATCACTTAAACCATCATTACAACCTAATCACAACGATTTACTAAGAGCAAGAAGAGAGAAGAACAAGCGTGAAAAGAACTGATAGTAAAGTAATTACCCAAAATTTCGATCAAAAATATGTGGGTATTGAAGCTACATACATCGACCAAAAATTAAGAGAATACAATGAAAATTTATTAATTCAGGCACTCCCACCGACTTTTGACAATGAAGAATTTGTAGATCTTGTTTCTGAAGAGCCTGAGTATGGTGATGAAGAAGTTTGTTGGAACAAGTCAGAAAGATTTCATTGTGTCGCTAGACTGTCAAGCTACTTCGATCCCCAGGGTAAAACGATAGATCTGAACAATAATATCAGCATTTTAATAAAAAGAGGCTACCTCGCCCGTAATCCATTAAAGCCTACTTTTGCATTAAGATCTCGACAAATTTATGGGGCAATTGAAAACTCTAGTGGTAGCGAATTAGAAAAATATGTTAGTCAGCCAACCTCGGCATCAGGGTTGACGCTAATCGGGCCATCTGGCATGGGTAAATCGACTAACTTACATAAAATACTTTCACTTTACGATCAAGTCATTTTTCATTCTAAATTAAGTACGTATCAAATAGTATGGCTAAAAGTTGATTGTCCTCATGCTGGTTCTTTAAAGGGATTGTGTACGGATATATTTATGGCAATAGATAAGCTATTGGGTACAACTTATCATACAAAATTCAGCTCCCGCAATCATACAGAAGATTTGATGCTGGCTCAAGTTGCACAGCTCGCTCACACTCATTACTTGGGATTGCTAGTCATTGATGAAATGCAAAATCTAGTAAATGCTCGTAGAGGTAAGGATGACTTACTAAACTTTCTTGTTAAGATGGACAACATTATTGGTGTACCAGTTATTAAGGTTGGAACAAATGAAGCACTGCCAATTCTTCAGGGTAACTTTCGTAATGCCAGAAGAGGGACAGGGGAAGGCAGTATCATTTGGGATAGAATGCAGAAAAATGATGATGATTGGCAATTATTTGTTGAAAATTTATGGGAGTATCAATGGACGAGAAAAAAGGTAGGATTATCACCAGAACTTGAAGAAGCTTTTTACGACGAATCTCAAGGTATTATTGATGTCGCTATCAAGCTCTTTAGAATGGTTCAATGCCGGAGTATTGCCTTGGAGGGTGATGAAGCTATAACAGTAGATTTGATTAGACAAGTTGCCAAAGATGGATTATATTTACTGAAGCCAATGTTAGCTGCTATTCGGAATAACGATGAGCGAGAAATGCTAAGGTATAAGGACATCGCGCCACTAAACATACTGGCATACGAGCAGCAATGTCTCAGCAAGCTCAACGAATTGACATTACGAAAGAATAAACTGGATCGAGATAAAAAGATTGATTCTAATTTATTAAGAGCGACGATTGCAGAATTACTCGATTTAGATGTCTCTCCTCATGTAGCGAAAGAATGTGCAGAACAAGTAATAACTGATAATAAATCTGAGCTAAACATCGCTAATTTAGTTGCACAAGCTTATAAACTGTCTTTGACAGGATCTACTGGACATACTTCAGTACTAGTCAAATCAAAGTCTCAAGTGAAGACGAAAAGGATAGAACCTGCTTATCAAAAAGATGACCTACGCCAGATCGTTGCAAAAGCGATCGAGAGTAACGTATCTGCCTATGAAGATATCAAATCGGTAGGATTAATTTGCGATCCACTCACTGAATACATCAACTGATATTTAAACTATGTGTGCCCTCGCTTCTTTTCCTCGATTATACCCTGATGAACTTTTATATAGTGGATTGGCTAGATATCATATTCGCAGTGGCAATCAGAGCTTTCGACAAACCGATCTAGATTTATTTGGGTACTCCTCTCAGCAAGCTTGTCGAGTCACTTTGACTAATAACTTAAAGGGTTTAGTCAAACAAATAGCTCATATCTCAGACTACAGAGTGAGATTGCTGATGGAGAATCATACTCTATACCCTTTCTACGCTGCCTTTCTAACCCCGATCGAGACAAGAAAATTAGAGTCTGCAACGATCGAGAAACGCAGTGGCTCGATACTGGAGCAAGCTAGAGTTGATTTGGACAGTACTAGCGATCGCCGAAAACACTTAAAATTCTGCTCTCTGTGTCTAACAGCAGAAATTGAACAATACGGAGAACCATACTGGCATCGGCTTCATCAGATTCCAGGATTGATAATCTGCACTCAACATCGGATTTTGTTGCTTGATAGTAGTGTGCTGATAGATAGTCATGGTGCTCATTATCATGCAGCTAGCCGTGAAAATTGCCTTATTGATATGGAGCAGTCAGAGCTTTCGCCAGACAGTCTCAAACATCTACTTGAGATAGCAACCGATCTAGTCTGGCTAGTAAATATGAGAATTGATTTCCGTGGGATGGGGTGGTTGCGAGATCGATATATTGCTGAATTGTGCAAACGAGGATCGGTCAAAAAACTACTCAGGGGAGAGTTTAAGTTTGAGGAATGGGAGCTTTTCCAATCTTTCCATGATTTTTATGGTGAGGAATGTTTGAACTGGATTGAGCCTCGTTTTGTAGACACTGAGGGTAAGTACCTCATCCATTGCTTGTTCGCAGGGGATTTAGATCCAAAGATAGATCGAGTGGCGCATATTTTAATTATCAGATATCTTTTTGGCTCAATCACTAATTTTTCGATGTCACATTAGTTAATATACAAAAACAAAAAATAAATAAGTTTAAGGTACTTTTGCCTAAAAATATAGTTTAAAATAGTAACCAAGTACTGATAACGTCAAGCTTAGTAAAATCTCGTAAGTATGACTATTCTCCTCGATCGCATTTCAGAAGAGCGAGATTGTTACCGATCCTATAGTGAGGAATTTGGCGATTATTTATTTCCGGTTGAGGGGCAATCTATTGAGGTCGATCATGCTCACCCTCTATATGGCGGTATTTGCCGGATCGTCCCAGAATTTCACGAGTACAACTCGGTGGGTATCTTTGGAATTAACGGAAAGCTAAGTGGGGCTTACTCCAGACGCTTAAATATCGATGCCGATTCTGTATTGAGGATTCGGATACCATTAGATCTGTCTCGATCGATCTACAAACTTGCCGGAAAAACTCTTCAAATTCATCAAGACAAAATCTATCTCGGCATTCCTGAGTTAGAATTGATTGTACCGTCTCAGAGCTTAGAGGCTCGGCTTGTCACGATCAAAGGTTTTCAAGATGCCAGTACATTTGAGGCAGCAGCACAAAATCATCTCGATCGATTGGAGATTGTTGGTAAAGTTCGGGTTTTAACTCGCTCTGATGGTCAGCCGAGATGTCGAACCGTCAAAATTCACAGTAAAAAAGTCGTAGGTTTTGCCACTAGAGTCGAGGAACTTAGCGATCGAGATTCGCTTATCTTACAGCAGCAGGGCATTGGCGGCAGGAGGAAGATGGGTTGTGGCTTATTTACTCCCTGAGATGGCCAAAATCCACCTAGATATTCGCGATCCAAGTATGACTTTCCTCCACCGTGCGGGAGTAGCGGGTTTATTCGTTCAATTAAACTGCGAGAACACCCGTCGATGAACGCGGTGCAGGTGCGAGAGGTTTTAAATCAAACCTTCCAAACCTTAGAATTTCTGCACACTCAAAAGCTTCGCCTCCCTAGTAACCAAGTCCGTCAGGGGTTAGCGCATGGCAATCTCAGTTTAGATAGCATTCTGATAGAAGTTAAAAGCGATCGAGAGTTTTATATTTATCTTGACGATTTGTCTTTGTGGGTAGATTTATTTGTACCACGACAAATAAGCCGACCGATCCCCGATCCCCTCCAAGATTTAAGATCTCTCGGTACTATTGCAAATTACTTATTGTTAGGTGCAGCTAACTCTACCTCCTCTAGTACATCAGTCGCTCTTAACGAAAAGCAGCAGACACATGGCGATCCTCAACTACAAGAATTTATCCGTTCGCTAACTGGGGTAAAAATCCCCTTCGAGAATGCTCGATCTGCGAGATTGGCTTTGCTAAAGCTACCACAAATTGAAAGCTCTAGTGTAAATTCAGGCAAGACGATCCTCCCGTCAAGATCTAGACGACGTTGGGGCATGGCGATCGCTATCTCCAGTTTAGTTTTAATTGGTGCCGCAATTGCTTGGTACCTTTTACCCCGCGATTCATCACAAACAGCCGAAAAATTTAGACCTTGGTATAGTCTCTTGTCTAGTTTCGCAGATATTAATGGAGTACCGACAGGTGAATTTAGATACACCGGAGAGCGAGAGGGCACTTGGACGAATGTGCTGGAATTGACACCGCAAAGCGATCTCACCTTCGGAAAAATATTAACCGAGCCAAGGTCAAACATCGCAGCAACCTTTACTTATCAACCAATTGCCTCACGTGATAATTTAGAGAATGGCAGTAAACCGATTGCCGCATTAATCGATCCCAAACAACCTAAAAATTTTGCAATTACTAGTTTAACCACTGAGATTACCGCCGAACTCGATCGCCAGCAAATTGGCTATGACGGTTTGCTAGTGTTTGTCGCCGCTAGTAAAAAAGCTGCAAGTCTCCCTAAAGCTCTGAAGGGACAAATCTCGCTAGAGCAACTCCGACAAATTTACACGGGCAAACTGACGAATTGGCAGCAGCTTGGTGGTGTCAATCTACCAATTAAGCCCTATATTCCTACCGACGTTGAAGCATTACAACTATTTAAACAACTAGTTCTCAAAGACGATCCAGAAGATATTGTATTATTTTCTAATCTTGTCACCCGCATGGGTACGGAAAAAACTCAACAGCTAATTCTGAAAGAATTTGATGAAGAACGAACTGGGATCGTTAGTTTTGGCATCTTGAGCAAAACTTGGAATCAATGTTCTGGTTATCCCCTGGCGATCGGCACTGGTGGAAAACCGCCAGTTCAGGTACTATTTCGACAAGATGGTAAACCGATCGATCCAACAGCTAACTTATGTGACAAAAATAACTATCTTGATGTCGATCGCTTTCAAGCAGCCAATTATCCACTAGGGTACCCAATATTTGTAGTGTATCCTAAAGATAATAGTCTGCCACCTGCTGGTGCTAAATTTGCCGAGCTGTTAATCAAAACCCGTCAAGGACAGTGTTTGCTGAGTAAAGTAGGGCTAGTGCCATTACAACCCATGCCAGATAAATATCGAAAATCCAATGTCTGCAAATAGATGTCCGAACCCTAGCTGTGAATATTTCAATCGCGTACTGCCCACCAATGCTAACGTTTGCCCGATGTGTGGCACTGGGCTGGGTAATGCGATCGCATCTGCACCTTCGGCACCCCCTACACCCCCTACACCATCACCTTCTCCTACCACTCCGCCCAGAATCATCCAATCGCCATCATTGCACTCACCAGTACCAGATTATACTCAGTATCAGTCCCGAGTTCCGTCTGTACTACCACCACCTACACCTCCACCCTCGCCCCAAGTACCCCTGCTGAAGCTGATTCACAGTTCTGGACAGGAATTTAAATTGCTAGGAGAAGCTGGTTATGTCGGTCGTCGCAGTCCAAGTAAACTAGTTGCACCAGAAATCGATCTCACTGGTATCCCTGGTGAAGATATCATTTCTCGCCATCATGCGCGCGTAGCTTGGGATTGGTCGCATAACGCCTACACGATCGTCGATATGAGTACCAATGGAATTTATTTAAATGGTAATCTTTTAACTTCTGGCGTACCGTATCGGTTAATGAATGGTGATTCATTGCAACTAGGACAGGAGAATTTGGTGAATTTCAAAGTTGCTGTTAGTTAAAGTATATAAAAATGTATATTTCTAGATTGATTTAATCTCTAATTGTCAATAATAGAATAAGTATTAAATTATGTGACTTTAGCAAGATTTTGCATTTTGCGATCTCAGTCAATATCAGCATTTAGTAGCTGTTAGGAATGGAACACTGTTAGTCAGACGTTTAACCTCAATATATCAGCCAAAGATAATTAAGACAGAAGTTGAAAATGAAGAGGCTTTGACGATTGTAGAGCAATTAATGCATTTACAAGAGCAAACTCCAGAGCATGAAGCGATCTATGAGTTATTGGTTGTCTTAATTGAAAGATTCGAGCAAGAATTTTACAAACCAAGCTTGGAAAGTAATCCTGGATCGATGCTGGCTTTCTTAATGGATCAGCGAGATTTGCAGCCGATCGACCTAGTAATGATATTTGGTTCGGAAGCAGCCGTTCATGAAGCGATCAAAGGACGCGAAAATATAGATCGATCAACTGCCGATCGACTGAGTGAGCTATTTCATGTCGATCGGGCATTATTCGGGAGCTAAGATGTACACGCAGAAGGACATCGAGGAGATTACGCGACTTTATTGTCATAGATCTCTCTTTGCTTTAAATCAAATTACGCAACTTTATTTTCTCAGCAGTATACACAGCTAGAGAGATAACAGCAGTTTCAGTCTCTCAAATTACGCGACTTTATTGTGTTGCGACATAGATTGTGGGAACACAATAAAGTCGTATACCAACAAATAAAGTTGTATACTA
>ENA-OFDP01000526-OFDP01000526.1-metagenomes-genome-assembly--contig:-NODE-526-length-17064-cov-4.272914_pt1 | contig 17064 bp, 15 predicted proteins | sample MGYA00153389_OFDP01 | MGnify analysis MGYA00153389 | reverse complement strand
TCAGACCAAACAACGCCAGCACCATGTCAATCAACTTGATGCCAATAAACGGCGCAATCAGTCCGCCCAGACCGTAGATGAACAGATTGCGGACCAGAAGTGCGTCGCTCGAGGACGCCTTGTACTTCACCCCGCGCAGGGCCACCGGAATCAGCATGGGGATGATGATGGCGTTGAAAATGACCGCCGACACAATCGCGCTGTTGGGCGTCGTCAGCCCCATGATGTTGAGCGCACCCAACTCGGGATAGGTGACCAGGAACAGCGCCGGGATGATGGCGAAATACTTGGCCACGTCGTTGGCGATTGAAAACGTGGTGAGTGAGCCGCGCGTCATCAGCAGCGCCTTGCCCGTCTCCACAATTTCAAGCAGCTTGGTCGGGTTGGAATCCAGGTCCACCATGTTGCCGGCTTCCTTGGCGGCCTGGGTGCCGCTGTTCATGGCCACCGCCACATCGGCTTGCGCAAGGGCTGGCGCGTCGTTGGTGCCGTCACCCGTCATGGCCACCAAACGGCCTTCGCTTTGATACTGACGAATAAGTTTGAGCTTGTCTTCAGGTGTGGCCTCCGCCAGAAAATCATCCACACCCGCTTCAGCGGCAATTGCAGCAGCGGTCAGCTTGTTGTCGCCGGTAATCATCACGGTTTTGATACCCATGCGGCGCAGCTCGCCAAAGCGCTCCTTGATGCCAGTTTTGACAATGTCCTTGAGCTCCACAATGCCCAGTACCCGGTTGCCATCGGCTACCGCCAGCGGCGTGGAACCGCGGCGCGACACTTCGCCAGAGGCGCACACCACAGCGGCAGACACCGTACCGCCAAGCGATTCAACGTATTTACGAATGGCATCGACCGCGCCTTTGCGGAGTTGCCGCGTGGTGCCGTCGGCACTGGTCAAATCGACGCCGCTCATTCTGGTTTGGGCCGTAAACGGCACGTCATGGTTGGTGTTGGTAGCAGCCTCAACCGCGCCCATTCGCTGAGCCAGCACCACAATGCTTCTGCCCTCGGGCGTTTCATCGGTCATCGACGCCTGCATCGCGCAGATAGCAAGTTGCAGTTCGGTGACTCCAGGCGCGGGCAAGAATGTAGAAGCCTGGCGGTTGCCGTAGGTAATGGTTCCAGTTTTATCCAGCATCAACACATCGACATCACCAGCAGCTTCCACCGCGCGGCCCGATGTGGCAATCACATTGGCCTGCATCATGCGGCTCATGCCCGCAACGCCCACTGCCGACAAAAGGCCACCAATCGTGGTGGGTATCAGGCAAACCAATAGCGCGATGAGTGCGGTCAGGCTGACGACCGTGCCCGCGCCCGCTGCGCCCACGCTGAAGATGGAAAACGGCAGCAACGTGACAGTGACAATTAAAAACACAATGGTGAGCGCCACCAGCAAGATCGTCAGAGCAATTTCATTCGGCGTTTTAGCGCGTTTGGCACCTTCCACCATGCTGATCATGCGGTCCAGGAACGACTCGCCTGGGTTAACAGTGATACGTACCACCAGCCAGTCAGACAGCACCCGCGTACCACCTGTGACCGATGAAAAATCGCCCCCCGACTCGCGCACCACAGGCGCTGATTCCCCCGTGATGGCGCTTTCATCGACGGTGGCCACGCCTTCAATGACCTCACCATCCAGCGGCACCATGTCGCCGGTTTCAATAAACACCACATCGCCTTTACGCAGATTTTCAGCTTGGTCTGGCAACCAGCTTTGACCGTGAAAGGTAGCGTGTGTTTTGCCCGTAAACTTCTTTGCCCAAGTGCTGGTTTTAAGACCGCGCAGAGATGCCGCTTGTGCTTTGCTGCGGCCTTCAGCCACAGCCTCGGCAAAGTTGGCAAACAGCACGGTGAACCAAAGCCAGATGGCAATGGTCAAGGTAAATCTCGCCGTGCCAGTTTTGCCCAGCAACTCCTGCACCCCCAGCAGGGTCGTCAAAATACTGCCGATGTAAACAACAAACATCACCGGGTTGCGCCACTGGATGTGCGGGCTGAGTTTGGCGAACGCCTGGCCGATGGCCGGCTTTAACAGTGCCGGATCGAGCAACGAAGCATGATTTTTATTAGCGGTTGTGGTCATGTTGTTTTCAATTTATTTCGACGACCAAAGCATCAGGTGCTCCACCACAGGCCCCAGCGCCAGGGCGGGTACGTAGTTCAGCAGCCCCACCATCAACACCGTGCCAATCAGTAAAAACACAAACAGCGGCCCGTGCGTGGGCATGGTGCCCGCCGTCGCAGGCAAGCGCTTTTTAGCAGCTAGCGCACCGGCGATAGCCAGCACAGGCACGATCACACCAAAGCGGCCCAACCACATGGCAATACCCAACAGCGTGTTGTAAAACGGTGTGTTTGCTGACAGCCCCGCAAATGCGCTGCCGTTGTTGTTGGCGGCTGACGTCAGCGCATACAAAATTTCAGAAAAGCCATGCGGGCCCGGGTTGGCAATACCCGCCCTGCCCGCCCCCGACATGACTGCCAGCGCAGTGCCAGCCAGCACCAGAATCGGCGTGATCAAAATGGCGACTGACACCAGCTTCATCTCATGCGCTTCGATTTTTTTTCCCAGGTACTCCGGCGTTCGGCCAATCATCAAGCCAGCGATAAACACCGCCAGAATCGCAAAAATAAGCATGCCGTATAGCCCGGTACCCACACCGCCAAACACGACCTCACCCAGTTGCATCATGACCATCGGCACCATACCGCCCAGTGGCGTGAATGATGCGTGCATGGCATTGACTGCGCCGCATGAAGCCGCTGTAGTAATAACGGCAAACAACGCTGATGCGGTAATGCCGAAACGGGTTTCCTTGCCCTCCATGTTGCCGCCAGACTGCATGGCGTTTAACGTTTGATCAACGCCTAATGCCGGCAGCAGGGGATTGCCAAATTGCTCTGCCGGCATGATGGCAACAACCGCAATCACAAACATCATTGTCATGGCTGCCAGTACCGCCCAACCCTGGCGCACGTCTCCAACCGCGCGGCCAAAAGCAAAACACAGCGCTGCTGGAATCAAGAACATCACCAGCATTTGCAGCAAGTTGGTCAGCGCGGTCGGGTTCTCAAAAGGATGCGCCGAATTGGCGTTAAAAAACCCACCGCCATTGGTTCCCAGCATCTTGATGGCTTCTTGAGAAGCAACCGGGCCCATGGCAGTGGTTTGTTTATCTGCCTTGAGCTCCTCCATCAAAGGCTCTCCGTTTGCGTCTTTCATCACCTCGCCGGCTGCGTCTTTTTTCGGCTGGCTGTAAGTGGTGACTTCAAGCGTCGCCACGTCTTTGTAAGCTGAAAGGTTTTGAATCACGCCCTGCCCTGCCAGCGCCACAGCTAACACGAACGACAGCGGAAGCAGCAACCAGACCGTGATGCGGGTAATGTCCACCCAAAAGTTACCCAACACGCCGGTGGACTTGGCAGCGAATCCGCGAAACAAGGCAAACACCACTGCAATGCCGGTGGCTGCCGACAAAAAGTTTTGCACCGCCAGGCCCAAGGTTTGCGTCAGGTAGCTCATGGTGGCTTCACCGCTGTAGCCTTGCCAGTTGGTATTGGCAACAAAACTGATAGCCGTGTTGAAAGCCGAACCTGCTGACACATTAGCCAGCCCTTCCGGGTTAAGCGGCAAATGAACCTGCAATCGCTGCAAACCGTAAACCACCAGCACACCCAGTAAGTTGAACGCCAGCAACGACAACGCGTAACCCGACCACTTCATGGATTGCTCTGCAGATGTGCCCGCCAGCCTGAATAGTGGCGCTTCAATCTTGTGCATCCAGCCAAGCAGGCTGCCAGCCCACAATCTTGCTATCCAAATGCCAAGCGGCCAAGAGGCGAGCAACAACAAAGTCAGAAAAAGAGCCAGCAAGCTCCATGCTTGAGCAGTCATCAAAACTCCTCAGCAAAAAGCAAGGCATAAACCAGATACGCCAAGAGCAACGCAGCGCTGACACCGGCAAAACCGTAAAGAAGGTTCAGGCTGATCATGAACGCGCTCCCGCTGGTTTTTCAAGCTTTTTAAAGCTGAAGACCAACAGCGCCATCACACCCCATAGCGCGACAACACCTAACAAAAATGCAATGTCCATGAAGCTTCTCCTCGTTTATAAAACAATGACGGGAGGTTAGGCCGATGGCTATAAAAACGGGGTGGGGAAAAATCGCCTCGGGTGTAAAAAAAGCGTAAAAACTAGCTGGTTCAGTTTTTGGCCGCCTTGCCATGCTATGCTTTCAGAAGCTGCTTGCGCCCGTTTTTATTGGGCTACAGCTCTTCTTTGTACTTAAAAACAGTGCTTCTGAGGGCTGTGAGGTCCAAAACCCTTAAACCGCCGTATTCAACTCGAATAGCGCCCTGTGCCTGTAAGGCCGTCAACGCCTCGTTCACGCGCTGGCGCGACAGGCCGACCAGGTAAGCCAGTTCTTGCTGGGTAATGCGCAAAATTTCACCCACTCCGGGGTAGAGCACTGGGTTGAACAGTGCCGCCAGTGATCTGGCTACGCGTGCATCCGGGTTGTTCAGGCGATCAATCTCGCGCGCGGCAATGAACTGGCCGAGTCGCTCATTGAGCTGGTTCATCACAAAACGATTAAAGCCAATGGAATGGTCCAGCAACCAGTGGAAGGTGTCGACGGGCAAACCTGCCACCACGCTTTTGCGGAGCGCCTGGATGTTGTAGCGGTAGGGCTCGCGCTTGAGCAAGGTACCTTCACCAAACCAGCCGCCGGGCGGCAAGCCGGTGTAGGTCATGGTGATGCCCTGGTCGTTGTCACTGCTCATTTTGAGCAGGCCTTCGATGACCCCAAACCAGTACGTCACGGGCCTGCCCACGCGGCAAACATAGTCACCTGACGCTGCGTCGCCTACCCGCAGGGCCGCGACAGCCAGGCTGCGCTCAACCGGCGAAAGCAAGCGCAGCCACGGGATGCCCGACAACTCGTTAGAAGTGGCCGGGCGGCGATGAATTTGAAGTGGCTTGTCAGTCAGCATGGCGCATCGTCTGATAGGGAAAGTCCGGGGGAGTGTGTACCCTAGAATTGTCGTCGGAACGACAACATAACGTCAAATGAGTGCTTAATATAAAGTCTTCAAGAGTAACTTTTCTGTGCGTTCAGCCCCCAACAAGCACCTGGCAAAGCCGCCAGGCCAGATACGAGACAAGATGCAGACCACGTTCCCACAGCTGCTGATCAAACACGCTGCCGAGCGTCCCAACGCACCAGCCATGCGCGAGAAAGAATACGGCATTTGGCAAGCGCACAGCTGGTCGGCCTTTGGCGAGCTTGTCAAGCAGATTGCCTGCGGCTTGCATCAAGCGGGTTTGGCGCGTGGCGAGCACATGGTGGTGGTAGGCAGCAACCGCCCGCGCTTGTATGCCACCATGCTCGCAGCCCAATCGGTGGGTGCAATTCCGATTCCGCTGTATCAGGATGCCGTAGGCGCTGAATGTGTGTTTCCCATCAACAACGCTGACGTGCGGTTTGCTTTTGCTGAAGACCAGGAGCAGGTCGACAAGGTGCTGGAGATACGAAGCAGTTGCCCAACCCTTCAGCACATCTTTTTTGATCAGCCACGCGGTTTGCGAAATTATTCAGAACCGGGTTTGCAGTCGCTGGACGCGCTGATTGAAAGCGGCAAAACTTTTAATGGCAGCCAGCCCGGCTGGTATGCGGCAGAAGTAGCCAAAGCCAAACCCGACGATGTGGCAGCCATGTTTTTTACATCAGGCACCACAGGCAACCCCAAGGGCGTGGTGCACACCCACAACACGCTGCTGGACCGTGCCAGGGCAGGCGCTGATTTTGACAAACTCACTGCCAATGAAGAAGTGCTGGCCTACTTGCCGCCTGCGTGGATAGGTCAAAACATCTTCAGCTACGCGCAGTGGCTGGCTTGCGGCTATGTGGTGAACTGCCCCGAGAGCGCCAGCACGGTAATGATTGACCTGAAGGAAGTGGGGCCCACCTATTACTTCGCACCGCCCCGTGTGTTTGAAGGCTTGCTGACCACGGTGATGATCCGCATGGAAGACGCGGGAAGCATCAAGCGCGGCATCTTCAATTATTTTATGGATGTGGCCAAGCGTGTTGGACCTGACCGCATGGACGGCAAGTCAATGGGTGCAGCATCAACACTGATGTATGCGCTGGGCAATCTGCTGGTCTACGGCCCGCTGCGCAACACGCTGGGCTTTTCACGCGTTCGCGTGGCCTATACGGCAGGTGAGGCAATTGGCCCGGATTTGTTCACGTTTTATCGCTCGATTGGTATCAATCTCAAGCAGCTTTACGGCTCAACAGAAACGGCCGTATTTGTTTGTCTGCAGCCCGACAACGAAGCACGTGCTGACACCGTAGGCGTACCAATTTCCGGTGTGCAAATCAAGGTGGCAGACAACGGCGAGATCATGGTCAAGTCGGCAGGCTTGCTGAAGGAATACTACAAAAACCCGGCTGCAACGGCGGAGGTATTGACGGCTGACGGCTGGTACCACACCAGCGATGCAGGCTTTATTGATGCGCAGGGCCATTTGAAAATCATTGACCGCGTCAAAGACGTGGGCCGCATCAAAGGCGGTGCGAATGATGGCGCGATGTTTGCACCCAAGTACGTCGAGAACAAGCTCAAGTTTTTTCCGCATATCAAGGAAGTGGTGGCTTACGGCGATGGGCGCGACCAGGTATGCGTGTTCATCAATATTGACTTTGACGCTGTCGGCAACTGGGCCGAACGCCGCAATCTGCCTTACGCAGGTTATACAGACCTGGCGCAAAAGCCAGGCGTGTACCAGCTCATCAAGGAATGCGTTGAAAAGGTCAACGCGGATTTGAGTATCGATGCTCTACTGGCAGGCTCGCAGGTCAGCCGTTTTTTAATCTTGCACAAAGAGCTTGATGCAGACGATGGCGAACTGACCCGCACCAACAAAGTCAGACGTGGTTTTATTAGCGACAAATATCAGCCGTTGATTGACGCTATTTACAGCGGCAAATCCGAGCAATTTATCGAAACCGTGGTGAAGTTCGAAGACGGCCGTAGCGGCAGCGTGAGCGCAACATTGAAGATTGGTGACTGCAAGACGTTTGCAGCGGTGAAAGTGGCAGCATGAAAAAGATAGGTGACGTTATCCTTGACGTGCAAAACATATCGCTGGCGTTTGGTGGCGTCAAGGCGCTGCAAGACATTTCGTTCAATGTTAAGGAGCACGAAATACGCGCCATCATTGGCCCCAACGGTGCGGGTAAAAGCTCCATGCTCAATTGCATTAACGGCGTGTACCAGCCGCAGCAGGGTTCAATTACATTTCGCGGGCAAACCTTCAAGCACATGAACAGCCATCAGGTGGCGGTAATGGGTGTGGCGCGAACGTTTCAAAACCTCGCGCTGTTTAAAGGCATGAGCGTGCTGGACAACATCATGTCGGGCCGCAATTTGAAGATAAAAAGCGGAATTTTGATGCAGGCGCTACGGATTGGCCCGGCTGAAAAAGAAGAAATCATGCACCGGGAAGCGGTTGAAAAAATCATCGACTTCCTGGAAATTCAGGCGTACCGCAAAACACCTGTGGGTCAATTACCTTACGGCCTGCAAAAGCGCGTCGACCTGGGCCGTGCGCTTGCGATGGAGCCGCAAGTGCTGCTGCTGGACGAGCCGATGGCCGGTATGAACGTTGAAGAAAAGCAGGACATGTGCCGCTTTGTGCTGGACGTGAATGATGAGTTTGGCACAACGGTGGTGCTGATTGAGCACGACATGGGCGTGGTGATGGACATCTCAGACCGGGTGGTGGTGCTGGACTACGGCAAAAAAATTGGCGACGGTACACCTGACGAAGTACGCAACAACAAAGACGTGATCAGCGCCTATCTTGGCACGAGTCATTGAGGATTAAAAATGGGCCCAGTTTTAGAAACAATCATCAGCGGGCTTATGTCCGGCATGCTGTATTCCCTGGTCGCGCTGGGTTTTGTATTGATCTACAAAGCATCAGGCGTCTTTAACTTTGCCCAAGGCGCAATGGTATTGTTTGCCGCCTTGGCCATGGCGCGCTTTTCTGAATGGATACCCGGATGGACGGGGCTCGAATCAAAAATACTCGTTAATCTGCTGGCGTTTGCTGTGGCGCTTATCTTTATGGTGGCAGTGGCCTGGCTCATTGAGAGATTTGTACTTGGCAAACTTGTGAATCAGGAAGGCGTAGCGCTGCTAATGGCAACCCTGGGCATCTCGTATTTTCTGGATGGTTTGGGCCAAAGCATTTTTGGCTCCAGCATTTACAAGATTGATATTGGCATGCCTAAAGACCCGATGTTCTTGCTGGAAGGTGTTTTCCCCGGTGGCTTGCTGGTCAATAAGGAAGATCTTGTAGCGGCATTCATTGCCACGGCGCTGGTGGCCAGCCTGGCAGCGTTTTTCCAGTTCACCAAAACTGGCCGTGCTTTGCGCGCAGTGGCTGACGACCACCAGGCGGCGCAATCAATTGGTATTCCTTTAAACCGCATTTGGGTGATTGTGTGGTCAGTCGCTGGATTCGTGGCCCTGGTTGCCGGGATGATTTGGGGCAGCAAACTGGGTGTGCAGTTCTCGTTGTCAGTCCTTGCACTCAAGGCCTTGCCTCTGGTGATTTTGGGTGGCCTGACCTCTGTACCGGGTGCGATTGTGGGTGGCCTGATTTTGGGCGTCGGAGAAAAACTGGCTGAAGTTTTTATCGGGCCATTTGTGGGCGGCGGCATTGAGATCTGGTTTGCGTATGTGCTGGCACTTGGATTTTTGCTATTCAGACCGCAGGGTTTGTTTGGTGAAAAGATCATTGATCGTGTATGAAGTACACGACTGACCAATTTATTGGTTTTCTGCCGGAAGCGGCAGAAGATGATCTTTCAGTGAGGGCTAATCTTTGCGCAGCAAAGTCAAGCGAAGCGGCCGAAACTAAAAAATCATTGGCCGCGTTTAAGAGAACAACATGATTTACAGAGAAAACGGTCAATTTAAAACCACCTATCGGTCTGACAGCCAGATATTCCCTATTCTGCAAGACCGGATAGCAGTGGCGTTGTTTTTGATTTTTGCTTTTGCCGTGGTGCCCATGCTGGCCAGCGACTATTTGTTCCGCGCAATTTTGATTCCGTTTTTAATCATTTCGCTGGCGGCATTGGGTGTCAATATTCTGGTCGGTTACTGCGGGCAAATTTCGTTGGGCTCAGGGGCTTTCATGGCTGTCGGTGCTTACGGTGCTTACAACTTTTTTGTGCGCATACCAGGCATGCCGCTGATACCTACCATCATCCTTGGTGGCGTATGCGCCATGTTGTTTGGTATTTTGTTCGGCCTGCCGAGCTTGCGCGTTAAAGGGTTGTACCTGGCTGTTACCACACTGGCCGCGCAGTTCTTTTCAGACTGGATGTTTTTGCGCATCAAATGGTTTACCAATGATTCACCCTCCGGTTCAGTATCGGTTTCAAACCTGCAGGTGTTTGGCATGCCCATTGAAAGCGCCACCAGCAAATACATTTTTTGCCTGGCTATTTTGGTGGTGGTGGCGGTGCTGGCCAAAAATCTTGTGCGCGGTGCGATTGGCCGCGAATGGATGGCGATACGCGACATGGATGTCGCCGCATCGGTGATTGGCATTCGGCCCATGTACGCCAAGCTGAGCGCTTTTGCGGTCAGCTCGTTCATCATCGGCATGTCGGGCGCGCTGTGGGGCTTTGTTTACCTGGGCGCTTGGGAGCCAGCGGCGTTTTCGGTTGACCAGTCATTTCGCCTGCTGTTCATGGTCATCATTGGCGGCATGGGGTCTATCCTGGGCGGCTTTTTAGGGGCGGCATTTATTACGCTGCTACCCATTGCATTGAACATCATGCTGCCCATGGTGGCTGGTTTGTTTGGCATTCAAGTCTCAACAGCTGGTATTGCACATGCCGAGCTGATGATTTTTGGTGCGCTGATTGTGTGGTTTTTGATTGTGGAGCCGCATGGGCTGGCCAAGCTTTGGGCCGTGGGCAAGCAAAAGTTGCGCTTGTGGCCTTTCCCGCATTGAGCTTGTTTGAGAATTTGTTTTTTGTGTCGGTTTTTCTGGTGTTTTGCTTTTTTTAAATCTTTGGAGACAACTATGAAAGTTCGTAATGTGATTCTGGCGATTGCCGCCATATCCGCTGGCGCATCGTCGCTGGTGGCAACCGCTGCTTATGCGCAAGCCAAAGAGCAGTTCATCCCGGTTCTGTCGTACCGCACGGGCGCGTACGCTCCGAACGGTGTGCCATGGGCCAACGGCTATGTGGATTACATCAAACTGGTCAATGCACGTGGCGGTTTGAATGGCGTCAAGTTGTCGTTTGAAGAATGCGAAACCGGCTACGACACAGCCCGCAGCGTTGAATGCTATGAGCGCCTGAAAGGCAAAAACGGCGGTGCAAGTTTTGTTCAGCCACTGTCAACCGGCGCAACCTTTGCTATTACTGAAAAAGCGCCCACTGACAAAGTACCTGTCGTCACCGTTGGCTATGGTCGCAGCGAAAGCGCTGATGGCTCTGTCTTTAAATGGAACTTCCCGATTGCCGGCACGTACTGGGTTGCCGCTGACACCATTTTGCAAGCGATTGCCAAAAAAGAAGGTGGCTTTGACAAACTCAAAGGCAAGAAAGTTGCGCTGGTGTATCACGACTCACCATTTGGCAAAGAGCCCATCCCGCTGATGCAGGAACGCAGCAAGATGCACGGCTTTGAACTACAACTGTTGCCAGTCACGGCACCCGGCGTAGAACAAAAAGCCACCTGGCTGCAAGTGCGCCAGTCCAAGCCTGACTTTGTCGTGCTGTGGGGCTGGGGCATCATGAACACAACGTCCATCAAGGAAGCGCAAGCTACTGGCTACCCGCGCGAAAAGATGTACGGCGTTTGGTGGGCAGGTGCCGAGCCTGATGTAAAAGATGTGGCCGAGGGTGCCAAGGGCTATAACGCTGTGACCATGCAGCATGGTGCTGAGCCGCAGTCAAAACTCGTCAAAGATGTGATGACCATGGTTCATGACAAGGGTCAGGGCACAGGCCCCAAAGAAGAACTCGGCCAGGTGCTGTATATGCGCGGAGCCATGAGCGCCATGCTGGGCATTGAAGGCATTCGCGCTGCGCAAGAGCGCTTCGGTAAGGGCAAGGTCATGACGGGCGAGCAAGTGCGCTGGGGTCTTGAAAATTTGAACCTGACCCAGGCCAAACTGGATGCCCTTGGCTTTGCAGGCGTCATGCGCCCGATCAGCACGTCATGCACCGACCATATGGGTGCCGCCTGGGCCCGCATCCACACGTGGGACGGCAAAGCCTGGAAGTTCACTTCTGACTGGCTGCAGGCAGACGAGCAGATCATCAAGCCACTTGTCAAGGCAACGGCTGCCAAATACGCTCTCGACAAAAAACTGACACCCCGCACACCAGCCGATTGCCAGTCTTGATGTAAGCCCCTGTCATGCCTGATTCATCCAGGAGTCCGGCATGACAGGTCAATTCATAGCGCTGCACGCAGTGCTATGAATTGATACAAGGCAAAATTTATGGATGCACAAAAAATAGTTCTCAACGTCAATGGCATCGAAGTCATTTATAACCATGTCATTCTGGTTTTAAAAGGCGTTTCACTTAACGTGCCTGAAGGCAAAATTGTTACTATTTTGGGTGGCAATGGTGCGGGTAAAACGACAACCCTTCGGGCCGTGTCCAATTTGCTGAAGGGCGAACGCGGTGAAGTCACCAAGGGCTCAATTGAGCTGCGCGGCGAGCGGATAGAAAACCTGTCACCGTCAGATCTGGTGCAACGCGGCGTAGTGCAGGTGATGGAAGGCCGCCATTGTTTTGCACACCTGACGATTGAAGAAAACTTGGCCGTTGGTGGCTACACCTTGAAGACCAAGGCTGAGGTGGCTCGAAACCTGGAAAAGGTTTACGCTTACTTTCCGCGACTTAAAACCCGGCGTACCTCCCAGGCGGCCTACACCTCGGGCGGCGAGCAGCAAATGTGCGCCATTGGCCGAGCGCTGATGGCCAGCCCAACGATGGTGCTGCTGGACGAACCGTCAATGGGCCTGGCGCCGCAAATTGTTGAAGAGGTTTTTGAGATCGTCAAGGACTTGAACCAGAAGGAAAAAGTAACCTTCTTGCTGGCCGAGCAAAACACCAACATGGCCCTGCGGTACTCTGACTATGGCTACATCATGGAGAGCGGCCGTGTGGTGATGGACGGCATCGCCAGCGACCTGGCCAACAACGAAGACGTGAAAGAGTTTTACCTCGGCATGGGCGGTGGCGAACGCAAAAGCTTTAAAGACGTGAAGAGCTACAAGCGCCGCAAACGCTGGCTGGCTTGATCTGAACATACGCAGAAACAGAGCAGTCATGACCTTATTTTTTGATGATCTTGAAACCCGCGCGCCTGAAGCTCGTGAAGCCGCCCTGCTGGGCAGATTGCCTGAACTGGTGGCACACGCACAAAAAGCCGCGCCAGCTTTTAGCAAGCTGCTGGCAGGTATTGATGCCGCGGCTGTTACCAGCCGAGCCGCGCTGGCTCGCCTCCCGGTGACGCGCAAGAATGAATTGCATGACTTGCAAAAAGCAGGACGCGCTAACGACGTGTTTGGTGGTTTTAGCACTTTGCTTCGCGGGCCCAACATGCCGCGTATTTTTGCATCGCCTGGGCCGATTTATGAGCCGGAAGGTGCAGCCAAAGACTATTGGCGCGCGGGTCGTGCATTGTTTGCGGCGGGCTTCAGAAACGGTGACTTGGCGCACAACTCGTTCAGCTACCACATGACACCCGGCGCGTTCATCATGGAGTCGGGTCTACATGCTGTGGGTTGCACAGTGTTTCCGGCGGGTGTTGGTCAGACCGAGCAGCAGTTGCAGGCAATTGCCGAACTGCGGCCTGATGGCTATGCAGGCACCCCAAGTTTTTTGCGGATTCTGGTTGAAAAAGCCGAGGAAACGGGCAGCGACATCAGCAGCATGAAGAAAGGCCTGGTTGGTGGCGAAGCTTTTCCGCCCAGCTTGCGTGACTGGTTTACAGCGCGCGGCATGGCGATATATCAAAGCTATGCCACGGCAGACTTGGGCTTGATCGCTTATGAGACTGAGTCGCGCGAAGGCCTGGTGATTGACGAAGGCGTGATTGTTGAAATCGTCCGCCCCGGCACGGGCGACCCAGTGGCTGAGGGCGAAGTGGGCGAGCTGGTAGTAACAACCCTTAATCCTGACTACCCGTTAATTCGTTTCGGTACAGGCGACTTGTCAGCTCTATTACCGGGCCACTGCCCCACTGGCCGGACCAATACCCGCATCAAGGGCTGGATGGGCCGGGCTGACCAGACGGTAAAAATTCGCGGCATGTTTGTTCACCCCGGTCAGGTGGCGACGATTGCCCGGCGCTTTCCTGAGGTGCTCAAGGCGCGTCTGGTCGTTAGTGGTGAAATGGCCGATGACCGCATGCATTTTCAGGTCGAGGCGACAGCACATCCGACTGGCCTGGATCTGAAAATCAGTGAAGCCATCCGTGATGTGACGAAGTTGCGCGGCACGGTTGAACTGATGGCACCTGGCAGCCTGCCAAATGATGGCAAGGTGATTGAAGACGCTCGCAGTTACAAATAAACCTTACGGGGATAGCACTTAGGTAGTTCCCGCGATGTGCAATGTTTCGAAAAAATTTAATATCAACTATCTTTTATTTGGAGACCCTCATGAAACCCGTCAAGCATTTACTCGTTCTGGCAGCCGCTGCAGCCGCCATGTTTGCTCATACGCAAGCATTTGCCCAAGCCTACCCCGGCACCAAACCTGTCACCTTTGTCGTGCCGTTTGCAGCAGGCGGCCCGACCGACCGTGTGGCGCGCGACCTGGCTGAAGCCATGCGTAAAAGCATGGGCGGCGCCGCCAATTTTGTCGTCGAAAACGTCAACGGCGCTGGTGGCACGATTGGTGCCTCGAAGGTTGCCAAAGCCTCGCCTGATGGCTACACGCTGTTGCTGTTTCATATCGGCATGGCTGCCACACCTGCCCTGTATCGCAAGCTGTCGTACAAACCGCTGGAAGACTTTGAATACCTGGGCATGATCAATGAAGTGCCTATGACACTGATCGGCAAGCCCCAGTTGCCCGCTAACACTTATCGCGATTTTGAAAATTACATCAAAGCCAACGCTGGCAAGCTGAACATTGCGCACGCGGGCCTGGGTTCAGCGTCGCACCTTTGCGGCTTGATGTGGCAAGCGGCCATCAAGTCCAAAGAACCCATGACCACTATTCCGTTTGGCGGCACAGCCCCCGCCATGAATGCATTGGTAGGCGGTCAGGTTGATCTGATGTGCGACCAGACCACCAACACGGTAGGTCAGATTGAAGCCGGCCGTGTCAAGGCCTTTGCTGTGACCACTGCCAAGCCTTTGTCTGGCAACAAGCTGCTCAAAGACTACCCGACCTTGCAAGAGATGGGCTTGAAAGGCTTTGACCTGACCGTCTGGCACGGCCTGTATGCCCCCAAAGGCACGCCACCAGCAGTACTGACGGCTTTGAACGAAGGCCTGAAAAAAGCCTTGAAAGACCCCGATTTCATCAAGAAGCAGGAAAGTCTGGGCGCAGTGGTCGTTACAGACAAACGTGTTGAGCCCGCCGCGCACAAAGCTTTCGTGGCAAGCGAGATTGCCAAAATCAAAATTGTTGTGGATGCTGCCAAGCAGTACGCTGATTAACCCTACCAGCCTTGAAGCAAGCCGCCAGCGCCGCAAAGCCTGGCGGCTTTTTTGTTGCAGCTACTGCAAAAAACGTGGGGTTGTCCCGCTGACTCCAAAGCGCAATTGAAGGTGAAAATAGCCTTATGCCAGTGCTTCGTATTGTTGACTCCATCACCGAACTGAATGCTGGCGACGCAGACTGTATTGCTGTAAGTGGTTCGCATGGTGGTTTGAGCTCTGCAAGATATGCATTGGCGGCAAAGCCACTGCTCAGTGTGTTCAACGATGCGGGTGGCGGCTTGGACAATGCAGGACTCGCAGCACTTAATTATTTGCAATCGCACGGCCTGGCTGCTTGCGTAGTGGCGCACAGCAGCGCGCGTATTGGCGAAGCGCGCAGCTCGCTGGCTACCGGTGTCGTGAGCGGCATTAATGGTGCGGCATCGGTGTTGGGAGTTCAAGCGGGCTGGACTTGCCAGCAGATGGTCGATTTCATTTCAAATTCTTAAGAGAGCCGATGATGCACAGATTTATTCATTCAAAACGGCTTTTAGGCCAATCAACATGCGTGCTGGCAGCTACTTTTTTTATAGCGTTTAATAGCTTTTCACAAACTGCCTGGCCAAACAAACCAGTACGCATCATCGTGCCGTTTGCGGCCGGCGGCACCACAGACATTCTGGCTCGCGCCATGGCGCCTGAATTGACCAAGGCGTTTGGTCAATCGTTTGTGGTTGAAAACCGCGGTGGCGCTGGCGGCAATATTGGTGCTGACTTGGTGGCCAAATCGCCGCCTGATGGTTACACAATTTTGATGGGTACCGTGGGTACCCACGGCATCAACAAGGCGCTGTACACCAAGATGCCTTTTGACTCGCAAAAAGACTTCGCCCCCATCACGCTGGTGGCAGGTGTACCGAACGTGATGGTGATGAATGCGGATAAAGCCAAAGCATTGAACATCAACACCGTGCCGGATTTTATTAAATACGCCAAAGCCAATCCGGCCAAATTCAGCATGGCATCCAGTGGCAACGGTACGTCAATTCACCTGGCGGGTGAACTGTTCAAGTCACGCACAGGCATCTTCATGACCCACATCCCATATCGCGGCTCAGGCCCTGCCCTGCTGGATTTGGTGGGCGGCAGTGTCGATGTGATGTTTGACAACCTGCCGTCAGCCTTGCCGCAAATCAAGGCGGGCAAGCTGAAGGCCTTCGCTGTGACCAGCGCTACCCGTTCAACCGCCGTGCCTGAACTACCAACGCTTGAAGAAGCCGGCAAGCTGCCCGGTTTTGACGCAAGTTCGTGGTTTGGCTTACTGGCACCGGCGGGCACACCACCAGACATCGTTAGCCGCATTCAGCAAGAAGTCGCCAAATCATTGGGTACTCCATCAATGAAAGAAAAGCTGCTGGCCCAAGGCGCGATACCCGGCGGCAACACGCCAGAGCAGTTCAACACCTTCATCAACGCCGAGCACGTCAAGTGGGCGCAAGTGGTGAAGGTGTCAGGTGCGAAGGTCGATTAAAACTTAAACGCCCCAGGTGATGTCCGTACCGGCTTTGTGATTGCGCTTCAAAATATCAATGAACGGCATCGCGCGTTGGCGCAGACCAGGCGTATTGCCTGAAACGATGTCTTCACCCTGCTTTTCGTCGTGCGACTCTTCCAGCGCGATCGCATCTTGCAGAGCTCGAATAGCCGCTGGCATCTGCGCAGCCAAAATGATGCCTGTAGGCCCCGCGTCTTTACCAATCACCTCAAGCACTTTTCGGCCACTGGCCTCAAGCATGATCACGTCGCCTGCATTTTGGGATTTAAATTTGTAAAGCATTGCAATTTCCTGAAAAGATAACGGGAAGTCAGCTAGAAAATGATTATGTGTCCTTCACAAGCAAGTCTGTGTAAGCTTGGTTCGCAAGCCTTTTACGACCTAAACCCGCAAAAACGGTTGGGTATCTCAATCAAAATGCAGTCATGTTCAATATTGTCACCGTCCAAAAACCTGCCGCCCAAGCCCTTAGCCAGGATGGCTTGAGGCTGCTCACCCCCAGCGACCGCGCCGAACTGCCCGGCCGCTTGCCAGCGCCGTCGGCCCGGCTTAGTATTACTTTCGTTATAACGGGAGATCCCCCATGACCACCTTGAAAGTGACCCAGATCGGCAACTCGCTGGGCGTGATCCTGCCCAAGGAAATCCTGGCGCGGCTGAAGCTGGAAAAGGGCGACGCGGTGTTCGTCACCGACACGCCGGGCGGGGTGACGTTGACGCCCTTCGACCCGACCATGAACGAGCAGGAGGCGCTGGGCCGCGACTTCATGCGCGAGTACCGCGACACCTT
>ENA-OFDP01000525-OFDP01000525.1-metagenomes-genome-assembly--contig:-NODE-525-length-17085-cov-26.895655_pt1 | contig 17085 bp, 14 predicted proteins | sample MGYA00153389_OFDP01 | MGnify analysis MGYA00153389 | reverse complement strand
GCAAAATCTCAGCGCGTTCGTGTTCGAGGGCTTGTTGTTCGGGAAGCTTGAGGGGGTTCATACAGAGGTCGTCGAGCGGTTAAGTGTCGGCAGTTCTAATCCAGTGACTTCCAGCAATGTCCGCAGCTAATCAGTCGGACGATGCAGCCAGAGATCGAATGCTGCGGCTAGGGTCATAAATAGCGACTCCTTGAGGTTGAGACACCGACTTAGCTAATAGCACGGCGATGGTGGCACCCGTCCCCAAAATCATCAGCAGTATGCCAATTAATCCCGTAATCACACTCAACTTTAGTACCTGCATCACCTTTGTCCGTTTGGGGCGAATCGCATGGTTGGGGTTGCCAAGTCGTTTGGCAAACCGAATCAGGCGGAATGCCAAGTAGCTGCCAAATAGCAACGCTAACACACCGCAGACTGCCCTAAAAATGCCTACCCCTAAGCCTGGAGATGTTGCTAAGGCGGTGACAACACCGATTCTAGGATCTCCTGGCACGGCGATCGATTGATTGAAACTCCGTCCAGCAGTTGCCAGCAACAACAGTACAGTCGAAATCGCTGCTAGCCCAACTTGAATGACGAAGCTCACCCAGCCAGCCAGCAATCCGCAAAATGCTTACTACCTGCTCGAAGTGAAAATGTGGAGATGGCTCGCGATCGGTTTGCATGGCATTGTTACTATTAGAGTTAAATACTTCAATCGTCGATCGAGCTAACAAACTAGAGGATAGAAATACCAAAAAAAATAACCCCAATTAATCTTCCCCCAGAAAAAGCCCAGAAAGTTTTTCCGCACCACATCTGTAACGCGATCGCGCATTCCCATCAAGAAAATTAGGAGCAGTAAATTCCATAATCGTTTGCCATCAAGTAGCATGAATAAAGTAACAACTGCAATAATAACCAAGTCAAGCAAATTTCCGAAAATGTTTTGGAACATTGCCAACCCAAACCCTACAGTAGAAGGTACTTGAGTCCGAAGTTGAGTTTTAAGTTCGCTCAGGTTGATATTGATGTTCCATTGCTGGAGAAAGACGATCGACCGCTCGACAGATGCGATCGCGTTATTCAACAACTGTGGTGCCTGAATGACTAGCTGCTGTGTCTGTGAAAAAATAGCAGTTCCGATTGTGGCTACTATCGCAACTAAAATCGATCGACAGAGCAAAAAGACCAAAACAACGGCAACTCCGCGTGGCATGATGCGAGCGACCCACTGCACTGGAAAGCTCAGTAAGAATGCAAAAATTGCAGCAAATATAAAAATAATAATTACCGAGCTAAAGTAGACTGCAATCTGAACGGTCGCCCACGCCAGTATGAATAACAACACATAGCGAATTAGTTTGGTGTTGTTAAGAGTATCCCAGATTGACTGATGTTTGGGTTGGCTCATGTGTAATTATTTCTCGCTCTAGCTCGAATCCCACCTCCGCAATGATACAATCGACTTTCAGCCTTGTTGCCTTTGATATTGCTATTGATATCGATCTAAATTCTTAGTTCTTTTTTCGATCCTACACGAGATCGCACCTGCTGACTCTCTACCTTTGAGTAGATACGATCGTCTCCTCAAAGGCAGAAAGTAAATCCAATTTTGAAAGGATGTTCTGCTTTAACCCATTCAATTCTGGGTCTGCCTTATAATTCCGTCAATGCGTAATTCCTAGTTCTATATATTCAGAGTCTAATTTATCAATTAAACTCTACCCCTGAACTTCTATTTTCTACTTCCTATTCCCTATCCCCTATTCCCTAATTAATGAAACTCCTCTGTATCAGCAACGGACATGGTGAAGATGCGATCGCATTGCCCGTACTTCAAGCATTGCAAAAACTACCTCAGCCCCCAGCAGAAATAGTCACATTGCCGATCGTGGGTGTGGGCAGGGCATATAGTAATAATAACTTCTCGATCGCGGGTAAAGTTCAAACGCTGCCATCGGGGGGATTTCTCAATCAAGATAATCGCCAATTGGCGCGGGATCTTCAGGGGGGATTGGTGGGATTGACGATCGAGCAAATTAAGACAATTCGCCAGTGGGGACAGTCTGGTGGTAAAATTCTCGCTGTCGGCGATATCGTCCCGCTGTTATTTGCCTGGATGAGTGGGGCGGATTACGCTTTTATCGGTACGGCTAAATCGGAGTATTATATTCGCGATCGTCAGGGGAAAATATTACCATCACAACAAGATTCGATCGAGGCTAAAACTGGCTGTTATTATTTTCCGTGGGAACGCTGGCTGTTGAGTAGAAGTAGGTGTAAGGCGGTATTTCCACGGGATAAGTTAACTACCGAAATTCTGCAACAGCAGCAAATTCCGGCTTTCGATCTGGGCAATCCAATGATGGATGGAGTCGCTACAGATACTAGCAGATCGCTATTTTACCAACCGCAATCGGTCAAACGCGAACTAGCACGTCCCCTGATTGTCACCTTATTACCTGGCTCGCGTCCGCCGGAAGCTTATGCCAATTGGGAGCAAATAATTATCGCTGTAACTAGTCTAATTTCGGTCTTTAAGCAGCGTAAAATCATCTGTTTGGCGGCAATCGTCCCGACGCTGAATTTGGATAGCTTACAGGGCAATCTCAGCCGATCGGGTTGGATACCAGTTGTCGCTCCCAATTTGGAACCGAGCGATTTTGCTATTAATTTGGACGCAATTTATTACCAGCGGGAAAATGTCACGATCGCGATAAGCACTCAAGCTTATGCACAGTTTATGCACAAAGGAGACTGCGCGATCGCGATGGCGGGTACGGCGACAGAACAATTTATCGGTTTGGGGAAACCTGCTTTTACTATTCCTGGTACTGGCCCTCAGTTTACAGCAGCCTTTGCCGCAGCACAAACTCGACTGTTGGGTGAGTCGATAATTTTAGTTTCCCAAGCGCAGGATGTTGGGGGAGAGATGCAGCGATTATTACAGCAACCAGATCGACTACAATCGATCGCGCGAAATGGATTATTACGAATGGGTAAATCTGGTGCGGCGAAACGGATTGCGGCATGTTTGATGGAAGTTATGAGTTAAATAGGTGGTCGATCTAAGCTACGATCTACATGCGATCTTGACTTTGCGAACAAACCAAAACCCGATCGCGTCGAGTAAATCAATTATCTAGCGATCGAGTAAGTCTTTTGAAGCAGCGTTCTAACTACTGGCAACTTCTGCCCTATATTCGTCCGCACAGACTGACAATTTTGTTGGCTTTGTTGTGGATTGGAGTTTATACAGCTTTTTGGCCGATTCAGGCGTGGTTGGCGGGACAAATCAGTAAATATGTGGGTACTGATGTCACGATGTTGGCCAAAATTGCCGTAGCTGGGGGACTGGTATATATCTTCCAAGGTATCGCCCAATATTGTATGAATACGTTGATGGCCAAGGCTGCTTTTGGCATTACATTAGATTTACGCAAACGTGTTTACGGACATCTGATCGGTTTGAGTGGCGATCGATTATCGCAGATGCAATTGGGCGATTTATCTTATCGATTGACTGAAGATATTGATAAGATTGGCGAAATTATTAATAAGATTTTTCATCAATTTATCCCGTGTGTACTTCAGCTCATTGTGATCTTGGGATATATGGTTTATATCAATTGGCAATTGACATTAGCTGTATTTCTGATCGCACCAGTAATTGCTGTTCTAGTTGGCTGGTTTGGTGAGAAACTCCAAAAACAATCTTTAAAGAGTCAAAATCAGATTGCCGATCTATCTTCTCTGGTAACAGAAGATTTGGGTAGTATTCGGACGATCCAAGCTTTTGTTGCTGAAGACTATGCGCGGCAAAAATTTGGTCGAGAAGCTGAGTTCAATCGTCAGGCTAAATATTTAACTGAAAAGATTAATGCGCTCCAACAGCCGATCGTTAGTTTCTTGCAAGTCGTTAGTATTCTATTTATCTTCGTATTAGCTGGTATCCAAATTTCGGCAGGTAATTTAACATCTGCTGAATTCGTAATTTACCTAACTAATATCGTGCTAATTATCAGTCCGATCGCGCTGACTACTAGTAATTATAACGAGCTAAAGCAAGCAGAAGCTTCAGTCGATCGAGTTTTTGAATTACTCGCTCTCCCCCAAACCATTACCGAACGTCCCGATGCGATCGTCTTACCGCCAATTACTAATACAATTGCCTATCACCATGTTAGTTTTGGTTATACATCCGACAAACCCATTCTCAAAGATTTCAATCTTACGATCGAAGCGGGAGAAACGATCGCACTTGTCGGGACATCTGGTGCAGGTAAAAGTACGATTCTGAGTCTCTTAAACCGTTTCCATGATGTATCATCTGGCAGCATCTCGATCGATGGCATCGATATCCGCGACGTGACACTCAAAAGTTTGCGCCGTCAGATTGGTATCGTTCCGCAGGATACAGTCTTACTCTCTGGAAATATCGCTCAAAATATTGCTTTTGGACAGATAGAATTCGATATTAAAGAAGTAGAGGAAGCGGCCAAAATTGCCAATGCTCATCAATTTATCTCACAACTTTCTCAAGGTTATTATACCTATGTGGGCGAAAAAGGGACGACATTATCCGGCGGACAAAAACAACGAATTGCGATCGCTAGAGCTGTATTATTCAATCCCCGAATTCTAATTCTCGATGAGGCAACTTCGGCTCTAGATTCTGAATCAGAAGCCTTAGTTCAAGAAGCACTGGAACGAATTATGGCCGATCGAACGGTATTTATTATCGCTCATCGTTTAGCAACAGTCCGAAAAGCCGATCGCATTTTGGCGATCGAAAATGGTGAGATTATCGAAGCTGGTAATCATCGCGAACTACTAGCTCTATCTGGACGTTACGCTCAGTTTTATGCTCGACAATTCAGTCAATAAGATCGAGTAGTTAATCAGATCGAGAGCGAGAGTCACAGAAATAGCAGCCCTCAGATCTCCATTCCCTAGCTCGATTATCCCAGAAGTGCTGGATTTTGAGCTGTAGTGTCAAATTGACTGGTAGTTTTGTAAAGTTCGTACTTGCCGTCGATCGCCGCTGTTCGAGTTCGATCGAGCAGTGCAGTCACTTGGGCTGGAGTCATGGGTGTGAAGGTACGTACTGCCTCAAATGCTTGGTCGAGCAGTTGGATACTATCGATCCCCGTTATCACGGTCGAAGTGGGTAAATTTAGCCCATAGTGGAGACATTCGATCGGCGTGACGGTGTTGCTTCTGAGAATATATGGGTCGCCCATCGATTTCATCCCCAACACGCCGATCTGGTTTTTTACAAGTATGGGTAAGACTTGCTTCTCAAAGCTGCGAAAATGAGCATCCATCACATTGAGCGGCATTTGTACCGTGTCGAAGCGGAAGTTGTGTTGAGCCGCCACCTGGAGCATTTGCAGGTGAACTAAGGGGTTTTTGTGACCTGTGAAGCCGATGTAGCGAATTTTTCCAGCTTTTTGGGCGGCGACGACTGCTTCCATTGCTCCCCCAGGTGCAAAAATGCGATCTGGGTCTTCAAACCTTAGTACCTCATGATGTTGCAGCAGATCGACATAATCGGTTTGTAATGCTTTCAAGGATTCGTCGATTTGCATCATTGCGGCTCCTTTAGTGCGACCATCAATCTTGGTCATCAAAAAAGCTTTTTGACGATAACCGCCTTTGAGAGCCGATCCCATCCAACGTTCGCTGCGACCATTATGGTAGTCCCAAGAGTTATCCATGAAATTGATACCTCGATCGAGTGCCGTCCGAATTAGCTTGATGCTGTCCTGCTCCTCTCTGACTTTACCAATATGGAAACCACCCAAACCAATTGCCGAAACTTGCTGTCCAGTACGTCCTAGCAGCCGATAGAGCATTTCACCCTTTTTGGTGCTAGCAGGGGTACGGGCTAATAATGAATCTGCTACCAGCGATGGCTCGACTGGTTCTTCCTGAGCTAGCAGGTGTCTGAAAAGTCCCTCCGAAGCGATCGTGCCAGCAATTAACCCTGAAGTTGCAGTCGTCTTGAGTAAATCTCGTCTGCTAATGTGCATGATGGATATCTATAGATCGATAGTTGTGTAATTGCTCGATGTTGGTTGCCAAGTGGAGATGTTTTGTTTGTCACCAAAGGCTGTAGCGGGATGGAACATCGGCAATTTATAGATTTTAAAGAGCAAGTTTGACGATCGTATCTGTCTAATGAAGTATTTGAAGTTGGATCGATCGAATTCAGCATAAAGCCGTGGGCGCGGGGGTAGTAGGAAGTTATGCTGACAACCAAAAAAAAATCCCGAAGCTATTTCCCCTCGCCAACGCAAACGCTAACGGATGGAAATAACTTCGGGATTTGAGCTAGTTACTAGCTCAACGCGTTAATCGCATAATCGAGATAAGAATTGGCTTCTACCGCAGCATCACCAGACAAACCGTGATTAGATTTGACGTACTTGAGAGCTTCGATATACCAGCTAGGAGACAAGTCAAAAGTCTTGTTGATTTCTGCCAAACCACCCAAGAGGTAGTCATCCATTGGGCCAGTTCCACCGACAACTAAACAATAAGTTACCATGCGGATGTAGTAACCGATGTCGCGCACACACTTAGCTTTACCAGTCGGGGTAGCTGCAAAGTTAGGACCTTGCATAGTGGTGGTGTAAGGAAATTTTTGGTACACAGCATTAGCTGCACCGTTGGCTAATGACTCAGCATTTGCTGTCAAACCTTTAGCGGCGGCTAAACTTGCCCCAGCTTGACGAAAACGACCAAAGGCTACTTGAAATTCGGTGCTGCTTAAAAAGCGACCTTGGGAATCAGCAGTAGATACTGCTTCGGTCAATGGAGTTTTCATGATTTATGCTCAGTACTCTCAATGGTGGATAAATTTGGGCTTGAGTAATTCCTCAAGCCTGTCAACTGTCAACTGCTTAACTAGGCTACAGCAGCAGCAGCGCGATCGAAGTAACCAGCTACTTCCGACATCAACGCGCTACAATCGCCGTTGGTGATGCCGTTGGTGTTGCTAGCGATTTCGACTGCGGCTGCTTTCATTTTTTGTACGCCTGCTGCTACCGATGAGCCTGGAGTACCCAGTGCGAGGTAGGTTTCGCGTAAGCCGTTCAAACAACGGTCGTCGAGTACGGATGCGTCACCTGCGAAGATCGCGTAAGTGACATAGCGCAAGATGATTTCCATGTCGCGGAGACAAGCTGCCATCCGGCGACTGGTGTATGCGTTGCCACCTGGGGCAATCAGGTTGGGTTGGTCGGCAAATAAGCTTCTGGCGGCGTTGGCGACGATGGTGGACGAGTTGGAGGTGATCCGGTTGACTGTATCCATCCGTTTGTTGCCATCTGCGACCATTGCTGCTAATGCGTCTAATTGTCCAGTGCTGAGGTATTGACCTTGTGCATCTGCTTGGGCGACAACCTTGGAGAATCCGTCTAACATATATTTAATCCTGTATGCAGTTAATAGTTTTGATGTCAAACTTCTGGGCTTGAGTTGCGCTGTGTGCGTAACATAGCTTAATAAATTTGGGAAAATCGTATTAATATGAGAGGCTGACTAGTTTTCACTAGTTGGCACCTACGGAGCCACCACTAACTAGTATTACCTATTAAGTTAAATTTATACAATATAATGTGAACTCCAATCTGTTTTCCCCTCATCTTTGTCACAAACGTTAATATTCCCTCCCCGCCAAGCTTCTAACTCGGACAATAGGTACCATAGTTACACCACTTTTGCGCTGTGAGCACAAAGAAAAATCGCTTAAATGTTTCCCTCGATCCGATCGAGCGTGAGAAGTTGGAAAAGCTCGCTGCTGAGTCTGGACTTTCGCTCTCGCGCACTATCGCTCAACTGATCCGCAAGGCAAAAAGTAAGCCCAAGGATGAAGATCTTACCAATAGCTAAAAAACCCAGCTTCGTTGAGAAACTGGGTTAATTGATTCGTTCGCGTAGCGTCTCCAAGGGAGAATCGCCTCAAACCTCAAATTTGAGCCAATAATTTTTTAGTCTGCGATTGTCCCACGCTCTGCAATTTCCGGTTTAATTGGTGAGTCAAAGCTGTAAACATCACCAACTGTGCTGCGAACGTGGCTAAGATAGTTCCCCCACCAAGCTGCATCATCCCGATCGATGCAAACGGTGAAAATAATAGCAGAATTGCCGCAATTCCCGTCGGAGTATGATTAGGCGATAAGATAAAAGCACCCACTAAAGGCAAGATCATTACGCCACCTAAGATGGCCATAATCCACACATTGCGCTTGCGGACATTGAGGAATAGACCTAAATGAGCGATCGCTGCGTAGATTAAAATCAGACTAGCAGCTAAACATACAGCAGCCAACAATCTGACTCCATAAACAGGAGTGTTAAATCCCATTATTGAGATCGGTGTCCATAATACCATTGCCATGCCAATGTTAATAGCGATCGCCAGTAATGCGGGACTCCGATCGTTATTGATTAAATCCTGGACTAGTTCGCGTTGCCAAAACTGGCGATGTCGATCGGTAACTCGTTCGCGACGATGACGACTCCAATCTTGTAATGCTTGTTTGCTTGGCAATAGCAGCGGAATTAATAATAGCAATATCATGAAATCCATGACTGCTAATCCCACGATCGCACCATCATGAGAAGAGCTGAACTTGGGAATTAATGGTAGCGCGAACCCCGCAATCCATATTTGTAAGCAGAGATTGATGAGATAACTTTGAGATTTACCGATAGTTGTTGCTGTGGGATTGAGATAGCGACGTTCTAAAGCTTGCCAAATCCAATAGCTAGCAACTAGACAACAGCCAACTCCAAAAGTATCAAACAAGATTGCGTTGTTGAACATTTGTAATCCAAACCAGGACCCACGGTCACCAATTCGGCTCAACCATTGGGCACGATCGATCGTTGCTGATGTAAGGTTATTAATTGCCATCAGTGGGAGACAGATCGGATACGCAATGGCGATGACTGTCAAAATTGCTTGAATACCTCCCAGCAGCACATATAATACCGCCGCGCTAGATAATAGGAACCAGAGCGATCCGATCGATACATACCAGCTAGCTAGCAATGGAAGACTACCCCCAGCAGTGATGCCGACAAAGAGATGTAATGGTAGCATCGCAGCAGCAACAACATATACAAAAATCGGTACGCCCAAGATTTTACCGATAAAAATTTGCCGTGCTGATTGGGGACTGAGCCGGATAAAGTTGAGAGTACCGCGCTTTTCTTCTTGCACCAAATCGGCAACTAACATGTAAACCGATCCTAAAATCAGTCCCAAGGGTAAAATCCAACTTAGGCAAGTAAAAACATCCGACCACCACTTTTGCCAGTTAATCAAATAATTGCCAGTTTCATTTAGCTTGCAAAGGTTGTCATATATATTCGCCCGATTTGGAAATAGACAGTAAGTACTGATTTTTTCGATTAGCTTGTGAGATGAGCCACCAGCAATAGCAGTATCATCATACATCGGAACGGGAATCTGACCGTTAAAATACAAGAGGACAAACCCTTGGATTACTATAGCTGCGGCGATCGCAATCCCAATATTTAGTATTGTCAGACGTTCTTTTAGTTCTCGAAAGATTTGGGGGTTCGAGTTACCCACTTTATCGATTAGTCTGTCTAAGATCATAATTAATGTCAATTCAAATTATTAATAGTGGCTCCGATCTCAATTATAAGTATTCACCTCATATATTTGTCCTCACTAATTCATAATAAGCTAGCAACTAAATTAAGAAGCTTGTTGATGTCCTAATTTCAAGAAAATAGTTTCCAAATCTTCCTGAGTGCATTGAAAACTAGTAATCGGGATCTGTGCGTGAATCAGCGATCGTAATAAGTCGGCGGCATCCTCTTCTGTCCCTGAAAATCCCACCCTAACTTGATTTGTCCCGCCTAATATTTCGATATCAGTAGCTAGAGAATTACATTTAAGTTCCCGTTTGAGAGCTTCCACATCTCCTAGCGTACTAATCAAAATTTGTTGCCGACTCAAGCGTTGATAGAGATCTTGCAGCGGACAACTTTCAACCAAAAATCCTAACTCCATAATCCCTACAGATGTACAGAGTTCTGCTAAGTCACTCAACACATGAGAAGAAATCAAGATCGTCATTCCTGCTTCTTGGAGCGTCTTAATAATCTGCCGAAACTGCATCCGAGCGATCGGATCTAATCCCGATACAGGTTCATCTAAAAGGAGTAAAATTGGTTCGTGAATAATTGTCCGTGCTAAACTCAATCGCTGTTTCATCCCTCGCGATAAAGTAGCAATCTTACTATGACGCTTGATGCTCAGTTGCACCAACTCCAGGACATCATATAACCTGCGCTGACGACGTTCTGATGTGAGTTTGTACAGCCGTGCAAAATAATCGAGATAATCCCAAACTGTTAGGTCATCATATAAGGGGAAATCATCAGGAAGATAGCCCAACAACCGTTTCAGATTGGCATTGCTGCGATCGCGCAGCAACCGTTCCCCATTAATATAGATCTCGCCGACTGTTGGCTCTTCAGCAGTGGCTAACATCCGCATCAGGGTAGTCTTACCCGCACCATTGGGGCCAATCAATCCATACACTTCACCAGCTTCTACCGCCAAGTCTACGCCATGTACTGCAATATGACGATCGAATTGCTTGGTCAAATCTTCTGTGCGGATTGCTAATTCTGTCGCCATAGGTCTCTTGCCAGTGCCGTATTGTTTCGATTGTACCCAGTTGAACCCCAAGGATCTAACTCAAGCTGAAAAATCTACTTCTTCTTAATACAATGTTGCAATTGATGATTCCCGAAAGGTTGGTGAAGGGGGTATGGGGGATAGAGACGGGGATACAATTTTTGAGAATTATTTTTATTTTTATTTTATGTCCAGAAGTAATTCAATCGACTTCAGCATCTCATAATTTCCATTTTATCTTCTATACCCTCACCCAGTTGTATCGATCGTTGCCATGTTAGCTGCTGGAAATTGGGACTTGTCCAAATCGCTGCTATTCACCCAGCGGATTTCATCAGATTCGAGCGATTGAGGAATTCCACCGTGCTGACAGTGATGGAAGATCGGTATAATCTGAGTCGGGTAGGTATGCTCGATCGACATCAAATGCTCGCTGACTTTGATGTCGATCTCTAATTCCTCCCGAATCTGGACTGCCCTAGCGCACCTTGCCGGAAGATCTAAACCCCCACTGCTTGGTAAGTAAAACGTTGAGTTATCTCTATCAAAAGTTATAGATAATATTTTATTATTTTACATAAAAAGATACAGAATATATCCTAGTATTTCTGCTTTAATTAAAGGTATCAACAGTAAATTGGAAAGTCTTCATCCATGACTGCAATAACGAAGGTACATAGATTTCAGCCAGCTCAACGCGTCAGATTTGTGGGCGGAGAAGGAATCGTGCGAAACTTGAAACTTGAAACTGGAACCTGGAAGTATCTCGTGGAGATGCCAATGGGTGATGAGCCAAGCTTTGGCAGAGTAGGTGCAGAGACAATGGTATTATTTAACGAGACAGAATTGCGTGCAGCATGAACCAAAATCGCAGCCATTAACAGGACTGATAGTTGCGTCAATCATCGTGGTACTCTGGCTCGGTAGCTGGATCTCCCTCTTATTTACAGATATTACCCAGTTGACACCCTTGGTCATTTTGGCGGCAATTGTCGGGCGCACGTTTATCCAGACGGGGTTATTTATAGTCGCCCATGATGCCATTCACGGAGTAGTAGTTCCAGGAAGTCGGCAATGGAATCAATGGATCGGACAATTTGCCCTAATGCTCTACGCGCTGCTACCCTATCAGAAACTCGCTCTCAATCATAGCCAGCATCATCAGCAGCCAGGGCGGGTAGGCGATCCAGACTTTCATGATGGCATTCACTCTAGTATCTTTGGCTGGTATCTAAAATTCATGACAGGATACCTAGACAATAGACAACGGATCGTCTTGTTTTTTGGGATCGGGGTGGTATTTCATACTCTTAATTTGAAATTTCACGTACCGATCGCTAACCTATTTTTGTTTTGGATCTTCCCGATCGTGTTCAGTTCGATGCAGTTATTTGTATTCGGAACTTATCTACCACATCGTGGCTCTACTACTGGTGCCGAAATCGAGGCAAATTCTCACAACGCCAGCAGCAGCAATTATCATCCGATTTTATCATTCTTAACCTGCTATCACTTTGGTTATCACTGGGAGCATCACGAATATCCCTTTCTGCCTTGGTACGGCTTACCAGCCGCCCGTCAAGTGACTAACGCCGAACAGTAACACGGAGCAAATATTCATGTCGGCAAAAGTTGCACTGGTAACGGGACAGATCACGATTAATGATGGCGGATCGTTTCTATTGACGGCTGCGGATGGATCGATCGACGATCTCCGCGCTCAAGGATTTTTTGTGCGAGACACCCGCTTGATTTCTTACTATGGACTCTCGATCGACAGGAAACCACTGACTCTACTCACTTCTAGCGCGATCGCTCATCGAGTGGCACGATATGAGTTTACCAGTCCCGAATTGTTGACAGCACACGGGATCGTACCAGCCAAAAAACTGTTAGTCAGTCTAAGGCGCGACATTATGGGGGGAATGCACGAGGATATCAGTGTCACCAATCACCATCAAGAACGCGTCGAAATTCAGTTAATGCTGGCAATTCGTTCGGATTTTGTGGATGTTTCGCGGGTTAAAGCCCAAGAATTTTATACAGAAGGTCGAATGGAGACAACTTGGGCAGACGATATGCTCACAAATACCTACTGCAATGGTTCGTTTAATAGAGGTCTGCGGATTCAATCCAAAGGCGCAAGTTCGCCCCCGCGCTATTCTAATGGTCGGTTGGTGTTCGATGTTGCCCTCGATCCGGGTGAGAGCTGGCATACCTGTATCAATTTCATCGCCTTGGTAGATGGCGAGGAACTAGTTCCAAAACATACCGATGCGGGGATCGATGCGACTCCAGCAGGCGAACAGATGGCTAGCTATCTAGAAGTGGCAACTCATCTGCGATCCTCCAATCGGGAGGTCGAACAAACCTATTACCAAGCTCTAACCGATTTAGCCGCACTGAGAATTCCAGTCGATGGCGGTAACACAGTTTGGATTCCAGCCGCTGGCATTCCCTGGTTTGTCGCTGTATTTGGGCGCGATCCATTGATTACCAGTCTACAAACGATGTCTGTCGCACCAAATCTCGCCCAGGGGACACTGCTGAAATTAGCCCAATTACAGTCAGCCGAATTTAATGACTGGCAAGATGCCGAACCTGGTAAGATTTTGCACGAACTACGGCGAGGAGAACTCGCACAACTCAATCAAATCCCTTCGGCACCTTATTACGGGGCGATCGATACCACCCTATTATGGATTATTACCCTGTCTGAAACCTATAATTGGACGGGCGATCGGCAACTGCTAGATGACTGTTATGAACCGCTAGCCAAAGCACTGCACTGGATCGACAAATACGGCGACTTCGATGGCGATGGTTTTGTTGAGTATCGCAGCCGCTCCAAAGATGGCATCCAGAATCAAGGTTGGAAAGATTCGGGAGATGCAATTCGGGCGGCAGATGGGACGATCGTGAATGCGCCGATTGCCCTGTGTGAGACTCAAGGACAGGTCTATGACGCGTGGTTGAGGGCAGCAGATCTCTACGATGTGCTGGGCGAGTCAGACCGCGCTCGATCGCTCCGCCAGCAAGCCGAGCAGCTCTATGTGAGATTTAACGATCGATTCTGGATGGAGGATGAGGGTTTTTATTGTCTGGGGCTAGATAGTAATAAACAGCAGATTCGATCGATCGCTTCCAATGCCGGACAGTTGCTCTGGTCGGGGATCGTCACCCCAGAGCGGGCACACCAAGTGGTGCAACGATTGTTTCAGCCCGATTTATGGTGCGGTTGGGGCATTCGGACACTTTCAGCCAAACATCCTGCCTACGACCCGATCGGCTACCACACAGGCAGTGTTTGGGCACACGACAACTCATTCATCGCTGCCGGACTCAAACGATATGGCTACCACACCGAAGCCAACCAGATTGCCGAGGGAATTTTTGCCGCAGCTAGTTCATTTCAATCCAACCAGATGCCCGAACTATTTGGTGGCATCGCAAGATCGCCAGAAAACTTTCCCGTTCCCTACGTCGATGCCAACATTCCCCAAGCATGGGCAGCCGGATCGATGCCGTGGCTGATTAGCACCATGTTGGGATTACAAGCTGATGCCCCAAATCGACGATTGCAAGTCCAACCAATGCTGCCAGACTGGTTGCCAGACTTACAACTCACCAATATCCACGTCGGCGATGCCCAAGTAGACTTAGACTTTTGGCGCGAAGGCGACCTTACTCACTGGAAAGTCGTGCGTCAAGTCGGGGAATTAGACATTATCGATCTTCCCGATTCCAGACGGTGAGAGGAAGTTAGCCGATCGTCACCATATTTGCGATCGCAAAAATAGGCAGAATTAAATGTCGCAAAACACCCTAGAAACCAACTAGTATCAGCGGTGGGCATTGTCTAGGTGCGCTCTAAATATTGATGCCGATGTACTCAACACTCAAAAACTAGCAAAATAGATCGTCAAAATCGATCGCAGGAGCTAATATGACCGATCGACACTACGATATCATCATCATTGGTACCGGAGCAGGTGGCGGCACCCTCGCCCATCACCTCGCCCCCAGCGGCAAAAACATTCTCATCCTAGAGCGCGGTACCTTCCTCCCCAGAGAGAAAGATAACTGGAATCCAGTAGCAGTCACCGCCAAAGATCGCTACTTCAACGCCGAAACCTGGATCGACAAAGATGGAAAAGACCTAAAACCCGCAGCAGGTTATTGGGTGGGTGGTAACACCAAATTATATGGTGGCACCTTATTTAGAGCGCGAGAGCGAGAATTTGATGAGATCGTTCACAAAGGTGGCATCTCTCCCGAATGGTGCCTCAAATACGCAGATTTTGAACCCTATTACACTCAAGCCGAAAAACTCTATCACGTTCATGGTAGGAGAGGTCTAGACCCCACCGAGCCGTGGACGACTGAAGAATATGCCTATCCTGCCATCAGTCACGAACCACGCATTCAAGCAGTTAGCGACGATTTAGTAGCTCAAGGCTTACACCCGTTTTACCTGCCGATGTCCATCAAACTCAACGAAGCGCAACGGTTTTTGAGTGAATGTATTCGGTGCGAAACCTGCGATGGGTATCCTTGTCTACTTCATGCCAAAGCCGATGCCGAAGTAATGACTGTGCGTCCAGCCATAGCACACTTAAATGTCACACTCCTGACCTCAGCCACAGTTCTGCGGCTTCATACCAGTGATTCTGGTCGAGAAATTACTGCGGTAGAAACCGAAGTAGATGGCGAAGTCAAGCTGTTTCGCGGGGACATAGTTGTAGTAGCTGGTGGCGCGATTAATTCGGCAATATTACTACTGAAATCGAGCAACGACAAGCATCCCAATGGATTAGCCAACAGTTCCGACCAAGTGGGGCGTAATTTTATGAAGCATAATTGCGGCGTGGTAGTCGGAGTCATGGCAAAAGAAAACCCCACAGTATTCGCGAAAACGCTGGGAGTAAATGATTTTTACTGGGGTGAACCAGATTTCCCCTATCCAATGGGACAGATCCAACTCTCTGGCAAAGTCAATAAAGAGATGCTAGCGAATGAAGTACCTCTAAAGATAGATGCAGATATTTCGCCTGAATACGCTGCTCGGCACTCAGTTGACTGGTGGTTGATGGCTGAAGATTTACCCGATCCTAACAATAGAGTCCGTCTAAAGGGGGATAGAATTTTGCTGGAGTACAACGACAATAATACTGAGTCATTCGATCGACTAGTTCATCGTTGGATCGGTATACTCAAATCGATCGATACCGACCCGAATTCTCGCTATTACAGTAGCAATTTTTCACTGCGTTGGGTCGCTCATCAGTGTGGTACTTGCCGCTTTGGTACAGATCCGAACACATCTGTGTTGGATATCAATTGCCGCACTCACGAGATTGATAACCTCTATGTCGTCGATGGCAGTTTCTTCCCTTCAAATATTGGCTCGAACCCGACTTTAACGATCGTTGCAAATACTTTGCGAGTTGGCGATATTTTGCTCGATCGACTTAGCTAAAGAGTATTAGCGGAGATCTTTAACCCACCCCAGCCCTCCCCTTATTAAGGGGAGGGAGCAAGAGTAGCCATCCCCGCAGATTCGGGGGAGCAACGAAAGCCCCCCCTTGATAAGGCGGGGTTGGGGGGGTAAACATCTCCGCTGCTAACAGACAACCTCACTCCACTAAATATTATGACCACCGAATTTCGTCCGACAGCCGAGGATATCCCCGCTCAAACCTTGCCATATCCTGCCAGTCAGGCAGATATGATCCCCCAGCCAGATAGTGACATGTCCAACTACAAGCCTGCTGGTAAATTGCAAGGCAAAGTAGCGATTATCACTGGTGGTGATTCGGGAATCGGGCGGGCGGTCGCGATCGCCTATGCGATGGAAGGTGCCGATGTCGCGATCGTGTACAATGTCAACGATGAAGATGCCAATGTCACCAAAGCACTCGTAGAAGAAAAGGGTCAACATTGTCTGACCATCAAAGCTGATGTCCGTGATTCGGCGCAGTGTCAGCAAGCAGTCACCCAAACTGTCGAGAAGTTCGGACATTTAGAGATATTAGTTAACAATGCTGGCTATCAAGCGGTCAAGTTCGAGATTGAAGACATCTCCGACGAACAGTTTCGCCGCACGATGGAAACCAACATTTTTGGTTACTTCTACATGCTCAAAGCCGCCTTACCCCACCTCAAAGCAGGCGATGTCGTCATCAATACCAGCAGCATTCTCGGCCTAATTGGCAAAGAATTTTTAGTTGATTACTCAGCTAGTAAAGGGGCAATCAACGCCTTTACCAAAGCTACAGCCCAAAATTTAGCTAAACGCAAAATTCGGGTCAATGCCGTCGCTCCTGGCCCCGTCTGGACACCTGGAATTCCTGGCACGATGACCAAAGAACAAGTGGATAATTTTGACAAGGATAATGCGATGCAACGTG
>ENA-OFDP01000523-OFDP01000523.1-metagenomes-genome-assembly--contig:-NODE-523-length-17134-cov-2.742022_pt1 | contig 17134 bp, 14 predicted proteins | sample MGYA00153389_OFDP01 | MGnify analysis MGYA00153389 | reverse complement strand
GGTTTTATGAAAGTATCGATTGGCAGTCGGCTAGCGATCGCTTAAGTAACCCAACCGTCGCCTATCCGACTTACTACAGCAGCCAAAACTTCCACGGCATCGAAGGCGGCTATCTCACGATTGGTGCCGCCGTCTCTTACGATCCGATTACGCAATATGCTTTGCCGCCCAATGAACAATGGGTTCGTCAAGCTTTGATTGATAGCGTGCAGAGCAAACCCCGCCGCATCTTAGATTTGGGCTGCGGCACAGGATCAACCACGCTTCTCTTAAAAAAAGCGTTTCCCGATGCAGAGGTAATTGGGCTAGATTTATCGCCTTATATGCTGGTTGTGGCAGAACACAAAGCCACTCAAGCAGGGCTGGAGATTCAATGGCGACACGGTTTAGCAGAGCAAACTGGATTTCCCAATGCGTCGTTTGATTTGGTTACAGCCTCTCTGCTGTTTCATGAAACGCCCACCGCGATCGCCAAAGACATTTTGCGCGAGGCTCACCGCCTGCTAACTGTGGGTGGCGAAGTGCTGATTTTGGATGGCAATCAAAAATCGCTGCGGCAAACCGAATGGTTGACCGACATTTTTGAAGAACCCTACATTCGCGAATACGCGCAGGGCAGCACCGATGCCTGGATGGGCGCAGCCGGATTTGGCAAAGTACAGACTCAAGATTTTTGGTTGCTCCATCAAGTCACCCACGGCGTGAAGGCGATCGCGGCTCAATCGGTTGAGTTCTCCACACCCAATTTTGAGCAAGCACCTGGAAAACAATGGGCAATGGGCTAAAAATTGCCGTGGTTTTGGTTGGCACTGTTCAGGCGATCGCAGACTTCGGCGACGGGCAAGACACCGAGTTCACCGGCGGCACGGGTGCGGATGCTGAGGGCGTTTGCCTCCACCTCTTTTGCACCAATGACTGCCATAACTGGAATTTTGGATTTTTCAGCATTGCGGATCAATTTGCCCAGGCGATCGCCGCTCGTGTCTGCTTCTGCCCGAATGCCCAATAGCTGCATCTCAAGCGCCACCTGTTTGGCAAAGGGCAATTGCTCTTCACCGACGGCTAATAGGCGCACTTGAATCGGAGCCAGCCATAGGGGAAAATCTCCGGCATACTCTTCAATCAAAATGCCGATTAGCCGTTCCAGAGAGCCAAAGGGCGCACGATGGATCATCACGGGGCGTTTGCGGGTGCCGTCTTCCGCTACATATTCCAGTTCAAACCGCTCTGGCAAGTTGTAATCCACCTGCACGGTTCCAAGCTGCCATTCCCGCTCCAGCGCATCTTGGAAAATAAAATCCAGCTTAGGACCGTAAAACGCGGCTTCGCCAATGCCCTCAAAGTGATCCATGCCCAAGGTTTCCACGGCACGACGAATCGCCCCTTCCGCTTTTTCCCAGGCATCATCGGAGCCGATATATTTATCAGAGGTGGGATCGCGAAAACTGAGACGGGCGCGGAAGTTTTTAAGCTGGAGGCTTTTGAAAACTTCCAAAATCAAATCCACGACGCTAAGAAATTCTGCATCCAATTGTTCTGGGGTGACGAAGAGGTGTGAATCATCCACGGTAAAGCCGCGCACACGAGTCAAGCCGCCCAATTCACCCGATTGTTCGTAGCGATAAACCGTGCCAAACTCCGCCAGTCTCATGGGCAATTCGCGGTAAGAGCGCAACTCGCTTTTGTAGATCTGAATGTGAAATGGACAATTCATCGGCTTCATCACAAAGCCCTGTTCTTGGGCGCGATCGCCGTCATCATCCGCCATCAACGGGAACATATCTTCCTTATACTTCTGCCAGTGCCCCGACAGTTTGAACAAATCCACGCGGGCAATGTGAGGAGTGACCACGGGGAGATAGCCGCGCTTCACCTGTTCTTTTTTGAGGAAGTCTTCTAGGAGCGATCGCAAAATGGTTCCTTTAGGAGTCCACAACGGCAAGCCCGGACCTACAGGATCGGCAAAGATGAACAGCCCCAACTCTTTACCCAGCTTGCGATGATCCCGACGAAGAGCTTCTTCCTTACGGCGTTGATATTCTGCCAGTTGCTCAGGAGTTTCCCAAGCGGTGCCATAAATCCGTTGCAGTTGGGCTTTGGTTTCGTCGCCACGCCAATATGCGCCCGCCACACTTTCTAGAGCGATCGCGTCAGGGTTTAACTCTGCGGTGGTTTCCACATGCGGTCCAGCGCACAAATCCCACCACTCTTCGCCCAAGTGATAGAGCGTGATTGGCTCTTGCAGCCCTTCTAAAATCTCTAGTTTGTAAGGCTCATTAATTGATCGAATGCGGCGATCGGCTTCCTCGCGGCTGACTTCTTCCCGGCTAATAGGCAACTTCCGCCGCATGATCTTCGCCATCTCTTTTTTAATGGCTTTCAAATCCTTTTCAGTGAATGGCTCTGGACTATCAAAGTCGTAGTAGAACCCATTTTCAATAAAAGGACCAATTGTCACCTGCGCTTTGGGAAACAGCTTTTGTACCGCCATCGCCATCACATGGGATGCAGTATGCCGAATCTTTTTAAGCTGCTCAGATTCGCTGGTTTTGGGAAGATGAATTTTTTCAGGTTGAGACTCTATCGCAGACATGGGAATCGCTCCAAATTTCTAAAGCATTAATTAAAGGAATTGCAGGCTAAGTGACTCAATGGGGCTAAAAACTTTGCCCCTAGCTAGTTCGCCCAGTTCCATTTGCAATAAAAAATGGGACAGACTGAATTTGGAATTCCCAACAAATCATGGATTTTTGCCGATTTCTGCACAGTCACCCAGTTTAACGCAAGTCCGTCAGGCTATATAGTCAGTTGACTCTCGACAAACCCACCCATCAGCACGTCCGTCGATTTCTTTGTTATGTGCCGTAACACCTTAGAAGAGGTTATGCACTCACAGAAAGTAAAGAAAGTTTAAGAAGCTTAAAAGGCGCTAAGATATTCTCATAAATATGTTCATTTTGCTTATCCAATGTCCTCTTTTAATTCATCTGAGTCTGAGTTGCTCAAGTCCCTTCTAGAGCCACTGCTAGAAGATTTTCAGTATTGGTTTGAGCGATCGCGTACCTTTTTAGAATCCACCGAAATCTTGTTTTTGACAGGGGAGCAACAAGCAGATTTGTTGGCAAGGGTGGCTCAAGCTCAATTAGAAGTCAGTGCAGCTCAGTCTTTGTTTAAAGCAATTGGCGGGCAGGCTGGCATTGAAACCTCAGTGCTGGCACCATGGCATCGGTTAATTTCTGAATGTTGGCAGATTTCTCATCGCTATCGTCTTGCTGGATCTTCGCATTCTGTTCAAATGGAGTCTCACGAATAGCGCAAGATTAATTTACTAGATTTTGAATGATCAATGTTCGAGATCTTTTAAGATTAGCCAATACATCTTTCTTAAAGTTAGAGCCTCTTAGAGTTAAAAAAGCGCCATGATATTACACTTTATTTACATAATTGCTTTTACAGTGCTGGCTGTTTTGGCGATCACCAATCTATTTCGCAACTTGATGACGCTAGGGATGGAGTCTCAGCGTTCCTACTCGCCTGCTAACGCAATGTATGGTCGATCCAACGGGAGCGCAAAATACACAGTTCCTCATCCTGAACTACTGGATGAGTTTGGCAATGTTGTGAACGAGCCGCTGCTGGTCATGCGTTCTATTACGGTTGAGGATGCCCGTGAGCAATTGGATGCGCTTTATGAAGCCTCTCCAGGTTCTAGCAGTGCGAATAGTGAACCTCGCGAAGAGCTTTAGTTAGCGGTAAGATAAGCCCAAACCATTTGCCTTTGGCGATAAGATTGCAAATGACTGAGCGATCGAACATTGACCCGAACTTAAAAGATGCCTCTGAAAACGTAGAACCAGTGGTTCCGAACAGCGAACCCTCTGGTTTTTTATCGTTTCAGCATCAGATCAAAAATAGTCTGGGCGCGGTGGGCGATCGCCTACAAGTTCCCGCCCGAGGAACGCACCACACTGCTGCGCGACATCATGGTCTCCGTCGGGCGCACCGGACGGGCCACGCCGTTCGCCGTGCTCGAACCGGTCTTCGTCGGCGGATCGACCGTGGGCATGGCGACGCTCCACAACCAGGATCAGGTGGCGCTCAAGGACGTACGCCCGGGTGACACGGTCGTGGTCCGCAAGGCAGGCGACGTGATCCCCGAAGTGGTCGGGCCGGTGTTGTCGTTGCGGCCGGAGCGCAGTGAGCCATGGGTGTTCCCGACGCATTGCCCGCGCTGCGCCAACCCGTTGGTCCGGCCCGAGGGTGAAGCCGACACTCGCTGCGTTGCCCCGGACTGCCCGGCCCAGCGCGACCAGAAGATCGCGTACTTCGCTTCACGAGGCGGCATGGACATCGAGGGCCTCGGTGAGCAGATGGTCGAGAAGCTCACTGGTGCAGGGCTCGTACGCGATCCGGCTGACCTCTACTCCCTCACCGTCGAGCAACTCGTCAGCCTCGATCGGGTGGGTCCGACGAGCGCGCAGAACCTGGTTGCCGAGATCGAGAAGTCGAAGCAACGACCGCTGCCGAAGCTGCTCACCGCGCTCGGGGTTCGTCACCTCGGGCCGGCTGCATCGCTGGCGCTGACGAATGCGTTCCACACCCTCGATGCGATCGTGTCGAAGTCGGTCGAGGAGCTGGCCGCTGTCGATGGTGTCGGCGACGTGATCGCCACCACGATCGTCAGCTGGTTCGCGCAGGATACGAACCGCGCCTATGTCGACCGGCTCGGTCTGGCCGGCGTGAACTTCGGTGATGTCGGTGCGGCCGAGGCCGCAGCGGCAGTGCGCGCCGAGACGCCACAGTCCCTGGCCGCCAAGACGGTGGTGGTCACCGGCACGCTCGCCAACTACAACCGTGAACAGGCCGAGGAGGCGATCACGTCGCGCGGTGGCAAGAGCCCTGGCAGCGTGAGCAAGAAGACGTTCGCGCTGGTCGTCGGAGAGTCGGCGGGTGCGAGCAAGCTCACCAAGGCGGAGTCGCTCGGTGTGCCGGTCCTCGACGAAGCGGGATTCGAACACCTCCTCGCCACCGGCGAACTTCCTCCGACCTGAGCCGAACTTCCCGAACCCGGCCACCCGGAACCCGGAACTTGCTCCATATCGATCGTCTTGCGAACGATTCTGCGCAAATTCTGGGATTGGTACGGGATCAGATGACGTTGAAATCCCAGCGGTAGCTCAGGGCCTGCTCGGGGCCGTCCTCGATCCGCCAGAAGATCAGCCGCGCCTCGTGGAGGCCCTGGGTGAACGACTCGATCAGTGCGCCTTCGACGGGCTGGAACGAGATCACGGCGTTGCCCGGGTCGAACACGGCCGTGGTGGGCAGGTCGACCTGCTGGCCTGGTTTGGCCTGGTCGAACGGGTCGACATCGGACTGCCCGATCACGGTCGTCGGCAACTCGATGCCGTCGATCACGAGCCGCGCCTCGTAGCCGGGCTGTAGGTCGACCACGACACGTTCCTGCTGCAACACCTGCACGGCGTTCTCGACCGGCTGCACCGATTCGATCGCCTCGGCCCGGTCGATGCCGTCGTCGCCGGTCAAGGCGGTGGTCAGCCCGAAGATCACGAGGACGAAACCACACGCGATGACCAAGCTGGCGATCAGCAGCCCGCGGTCGAAGCGGCGCTTCGGTCGTTCTCTCGGCGTGTCGGACTCGACGGACATGGCGATGTCGTCGGTCGTCGCCGGAACGAGTTCGTCGACGACAGCGGCGTCGGGGTCGGTCACACGATCGGTCACGCCTCCATGATGCCCGCCCTCCACGCGACTTGCTCAGGCGATAGCGTTTCGGCTGCTGTGGCTGCCGACACCCCCGACACCCCCGACCCCACCCCGACCGGAACGAGCATGCCCGTCGGGCGTGTCCTGGGCGATCGCTTTCGCATCGACAACGTCGTCAGCGCTGGTGCCAACACGGTGATCGCCGAGGCGATCGACACCGTGGCGAGTCGTCCCGTGACCGTGAAGATCGTGCATCCGGAACTGGCGGTCACCTCGGCCTTCCGCCAAGCCTTTCGACGTCAGGTCGAGATCGCGATGTCTCTCAGCCATCCGAACATCGCGTCGGTGCTCGACTGGGGCGAAACCGAGATCGGCGGCGAGGCCACGATGTACTGGGTCGTCGAGTACCTCGGCGGCGGCAGCTTGCGAGATCTGTTCGATCGCGGGCGGTTGCTCGCCCCGTCGCAGGCGCTCGTGGTGGGTCTCGAGGCGTGTAGGGCACTCGAGGCCGCTCACGGACGCGGTGTGATCCACACCGAGATCACGCCATCGAAACTCGTGTTCGGCGAGGACGGGCGAATGCGAGTCGTCGACTTCGCGATGGCACAACTGCTCGGGGCCGAGGCGTGGGACGAATCTGCGACCGTCGCCACGCACGTCGCCCGGTATGCATCCCCCGAGCAAGCGCTCGGACTCGACGTCGACGCGAAGACCGACGTGTACGCGCTGTCGCTGTGTCTCACCGAGTCGATCACCGGCAAGGTGCCGTTTGCCGGTGACTCCACCGTGTCGACGCTGGCGGCGCGTGTCGGAAAACTGATGCCCGTCACCGCCGACATGGGATCGCTCGCCTCCGTCCTCGAACGTGGTGGCCGTCCCGACTCCGAGGATCGGTGGACCGCGCCCGAGTTCGCGAAGGCGCTCGTGGCCGCCGCCGAAGCACTCCCGAGGCCCGAACCGATTCCGGTCATGGCGCCGAGCTTGTTCGCCAATTCGCTCGCCAGCCGTGTCGACCTGGCGCCGCCGGTCGATCGGGACGAGGCCCCCGTGTCGTCGGTGAATGACCGGCCCGCAACCGACTCCGGCGCCGACACGGGTGCTTCCACCGGGATCGTGGCGGCCGAGGACATCGCAGCACGCGCCGCGGACGCTGGCGACGAACCGGCCACGATCGACTCCGACGCGCCGCTGCTGCTGCTGACCGACGTGGCCGATCCGCCGACCGGTGCGGTCCAGGTGGCCCACGAGCCGTCCGAAGGTGCTGTGGCTGACCGGATCGCCAGTTCCACATCGAGCACCGTCGGTGTATCAGGCACCGTCGAGATGCCGGCCACTGCGATCGCCGCGGCGACAGCACCCCTCGACCCGACTCCGTCAGGCATTCTCTACGACGAAGAACAGCCGAAGCGCCCGTGGGGCAGGTACCTGTTGTTCGGGTCGATCGCGCTCGTGGGGCTCGCGCTGCTCGGCTACGCCGGATGGCTGCTGTTGCGCACCGAGTCGTTCGAGGTGCCGGACCTCGCCGGCGTCGAGGAAGCAGTTGCTCGAAACGAGGTCGCCGGCAACGGCTGGGTGATCGAGACCGAGCGTGAACGCAGCGATGTCGTGCCCGAGATCGACCACGTCGTCCGTACGGTGCCCGTCGCAGGCGAGATCCTCGACGAGGGCGAGACCTTCGTCATCGTCGTCAGTGACGGTTTCGAACTGCGCACGCTGCCGGAGCTGACCGCAATGGAGCTCGTCGACGCGCAGCAGGCCCTCACCGATCTCCGGCTGGTCCCGATCGAAGCGCCGGCCGAGTTCTCTGAAGAGGTTCCTGCCGGCACCGTGATCCGCTGGCAGGTACAGGCCAACGCGGCCTTGGCTGCTGGTGCCCAGGTGCTTCCTGACACCGCCATCGTGATCACCGCATCGCTCGGCCCTGAACCTCGTCCTGCTCCGAGTCTGGCGAATCTCACCGCCGCCGAAGCAACAGCGGCGCTCGACACGCTGCAACTGCTCGGTGCGCAAGGCGAGGACGTGTTCAGCAACGACGTCGAGGTCGGCCGCGTGGTGGCTCAGGACCCGTCCCCGGACACGGCTGTGCAACGCGGCGGCACCGTCACGTTCCAGCTGTCGAAGGGCCCCGACCTCGTCGCATTCCCCGACCTGACCGGGCTGGCCTATCCAGCGGCTGAAGCCGCACTCGCCGAGGCCGGGCTCACGGTCGACGGGTTGCTCGGCACCACCGAGGGCACGTTCGTGTCGGCCTCGGTCGACGGTGAGCCAGTCGCGGCAGGGGCGACGTTCCCCCGTGACACCGGCGTCGACCTGATCTTCCTCTGACGTCGCTCGGTCGGGAATCGACTCGAACGGGGTCGGATCGCTACGGTTCCGGATCGTGTCCGGCGCCCGCTGGTCACCGGGTCGACTAGGAGCCACCATGACCTCACTCGACGGACGAGTTGCGATCATCACCGGTGCCGGACGCGGTATCGGTCGAGAACACGCGCTGCTGTTCGCCGACGAGGGCGCCAAGGTCGTCATCAACGACCTCGGAGGAGCGAACGATGGTGAGGGCAGCGACCGGATACCCGCCGAAGACGTGGCCGCCGAGATCCGAGCTCGTGGCGGTCATGCCATTGCCAACGCCGACGATGTCGCCGACTGGGAAGGGGCCCAACGACTCGTCAACGCAGCGATCTCCGAGTTCGGTGACCTCCACATCCTGGTCAACAACGCTGGCATCCTGCGCGACCGAGTGATCGTCAACATGACCGAAGCCGAATGGGATTCGGTCGTGGCAGTGCACCTCAAGGGCCATTTCGGTCCCACCCGGTGGGCAGCGGCCTACTGGCGCGAGGAGCACAAGGCCGGGCGGGGAGCGCGGCGAAACCTCGTGCACACCTCCAGCACCTCCGGGCTGTTCTCCAACCCCGGCCAGGCGAACTACGGTGCTGCGAAATCGGGCATCGCCACGTTCAGCCAGATCGCGGCGAAGGAGCTGGCCCGGTACGACGTGCAGAGCAACTGCGTCGCTCCGGGCGCCCGGACGCGGCTCACCATGGCCACGCCTGGGCTCGAGGAGATCATGGCGCCCAAGGAGGGGATCTTCGATGAGTGGGACCCTGCCAACATCTCACCACTGGTCGCCTACCTGAGCAGCACGGCGTGCCAGTTCACCGGTGAGACCTTCTTCGCCCAGGGCGCCGTGGTCAAACGGGTGCGCTCGTGGGAGATGGGCGACACCGTCGAGCAGAACGACAAATGGAGCGTCGACGATCTGGCCGCCGCGCTCGCCCCACTCGCCGGGTAGCGGTTTCAGCGGCCGGTCCGGGCGGCCTCGGCAGTGCTGCAGGTAGCGTGGCGTCGTGGACGTACGCATCGGAGTGACCCAGGCCCCCCGCGAGATCAACATCGAGCTCCCCGAAGACGCTGACCGCGACGAGCTCAAGGCTCGGGTCGAAGCGGCTCTGGCCGGGGCGACCGACGTGCTGTGGATCACCGACAAGCGAGGCAAGGACGTCGCCATCCCCTCGGCCAAGATCGCGTACATCGAACTCGGTTCTTCCGACGGCGACCGCAAGATCGGCTTCGGAGGCTGAACTTGGGTCCCGCCGGTCGGCCAGGGCTGCTCGATCTCGATCTGCTCTGGGTCACCGGCAAGGGCGGGGTCGGAAAAACCACCGTCGCGGCGGCACTCGCCGATGTCGCGGCCCGCAACGGGCGCAGCACGCTGGTGTGCGAGATGGACGCCAAAGGCGCCCTCGCCAATGCGTTCGACGTCGGACCGCTCGAGTTCGAGCCCACCGAGGTGGCGCCGAACCTGTTCGCGATGGCGATGAACACCGAGGACTCGCTACGCGAGTACCTGCGCCTGTTCGTGCGGATCCCGTTTCTCGGGCGTATCGGCCCACTCGCGTCCACCTTCGACTTCGTCGCCGATGCGGCGCCCGGCGTGAAGGAGATCCTGGGCGTCGGCAAGCTCTGCTGGGAGGTGCGTGAGCGCAACTACGACCTCGTGATCGTCGATGCCGAGGCGAGTGGACACATCGTGAGCCAGATCGGGGCGCCCAGGGTGATCGCCGACCTCGTGCAGGTCGGGATCGTGCGCGATCAGACCCAATGGATGCTCGACATCCTCGACGACCCGATGCGAACCGGTGTGGCCGTCGTGACCACACCGGAGGAGATGCCGGTCACCGAGACCATCGAATTGCTCGCTCGGCTGCGCGCAGAGACCGGGGCCCACGCGTCAGCGGTCATCGCGAACCGGGTGCTCCCTGCGATGTTCGACCGGCGAGAGCAGACCGTCGTCGACCGCCTCGATGACGCGATGCCGATCCTCGTCGAGGCGATCGGTCCCGGTGCGCCTACCGTGGTCGCAGCGGCGCGGTTGACCGAGGCAAGACGCTCCACCGGGGCGACGCACCTCGACCGGCTGCGCAACTGGATCGACGGAGCCGCCGACGTGGTCGACCATCTACCGATCATCACGGTGCCGGAGCTGTTCGCGAGAGCGTCCGGTCCGCGTGTGGTGTCGCTCGTGGCCGACGCGCTCACCGACGAACTCGATCCCGAACCAGTCGGTGAATCAGCAGGACGGCGACGCCGTGAGTGATCTCGACAACCTGCTCGCCAGCCGCGAGATGATCCTGGTCGCCGGCTCCGGTGGTGTCGGCAAGACCACGATCGCTGCAGCGCTCGGGATCGCTGCGGCATCGCGACAAAAGGGCCGGGTGCTCGTGCTCACCGTCGATCCCGCCCGACGTTTGGCGACGGCGCTCGGCCTCGACGAATTCGGCAACACGCCGGTGCGAATCGACCCCGCCGCCTTCGCCGACGCTGGCGTCAAGGTTCGCGGCGAAATGTGGGTGGCGATGCTCGACACCAAGGCCGGGTGGGACGAACTGATCATTCGTCACGCTCCCGACGCCGAGATTCGCGACGCAGTGCTCGCCAATCCGCTGTACGAGAACATCACCAGCCGGTTCGTTCACAGCCACGAGTACCTGGCGATGGAACAGCTCCACGATCTCCATGCCCGCGGCGACTTCGATCTGGTCATCGTCGACACGCCGCCGTCGCGCAACGCGTTGTCGATCCTCGACGCACCTGGTCGAATGGTCGAGTTCTTCGGCAGTCGCCTGCTGCGTTGGCTGACCGTGCCCTACCGATCGCGGCTGTTCACGATGGCGTCGAAGCCGTTCTACCAGGTGGCCGATCGGATCCTGGGCTCACGGTTCCTGCAGGACATTGCCGACTTCTTCGTGCTCTTCCAGGCGATGGAGAGCGGATTCGTGCGGCGTGCCCGCGAGGTCGAAGCACTGCTCGTCGACCCCCGAACTGCCTTTGTCGTGGTCACCACGCTCGAGACCGCACCGAGTCACGAGGCCCGCTTCCTCGCCCGTTCGCTGCTCGAACGCCAGATGTGCCTCGGCGCGATCGTCGCCAACCGGGTGCTTCCCGAGGAGCTCGCGAGCAGCGAGGCGGCCAACAGCGCCGCCGCGTTGATCGAACAGGGTGCAGGCCCGCTCGCCGACGCTGTGGCGGATCGGCTCGACTTGCCGGTGAAGCAGGTGCGCTCCGTGCTGACCCAGATCGCATCCAGATTCGACGACGTCGCCCTGGTGGCGGCTCGAGAGTCCGATCGACGCTCGGAGCTCGCGGCGATGGCGCCGGCGTTGATCTCGGTGCCGTGGCTGGAGGGCGACATCCACGACCTGGCCGGGTTGGGTCAGTTGGCCGGTCACCTACGCAACGGGTGATCATCAGGCAGAATCAACGGTGATGACCTCCCTCGCCGAATTGACCCGCGAGCACTCAGCGCTCGACCGCGACGACATCGATCACCTGCATCGGCTCACCGCCGAGTGGGCGTTCCTCGCCGACTTGTGCTTTGCCGACCTGCTGCTCTACGTGCGCTCCAGCGCAGGCACCTGGCTCATCGTCGATCAGGTTCGTCCGGCCACGAACCAAACGATCTATGTGACCGACTATGTCGGGACCTGGGCCGCTGGCGACGAAGCTGAACTGATCGAGCAGGCCGCTGTCGGTGGTCAACGCGTGGAAGGTGCGATCGAGGTCGACGGCGGCAACGACGGACTCAAGTTCGGACGCCTGCACGCAATTCCCGTGCGTCGCGACGATCGGGTGATCGCTGTGCTCACAAAGGAGTGGAAGGTTCGTGCGAGCCGACCGCTCGGCGAACTCGAACGCAACTACTCCGACATCTTCGAACAGTTCGTGCAGATGATCGAGGTCGGCTCGTTCCCGTTCGCTGGGCGGGTCGCCGACTCGAGTGCGGCGCCGCGTGTCGGCGACGGGGTGCTGACGCTCGACGCGGCCGGCACGGTCACGTACGTCTCGCCGAACGCGAACTCGGCACTGCACCGCGTGGGAATCCAGGCCAATCCGGTCGGGATGCGCCTGGCCGAGCTCGGTTTCCACGATGGCCCGGTCCGTCAGGCGTTCGAACGGTACGAACCGGTCGTCGAGGAGTTCGAACAGGGCGCCGACGCCACCCTGCTGTGTCGATGCGTTCCGATCGTCGCCACGTCTGACGCCGGCCCGCGCATCGCCGGTGGACTGCTGTTGGTTCGAGACGTCACCGAGCTGCGCAAACGCGATCGCCTGCTGCTGAGCAAGGACGCAACGATCCGCGAGATCCATCACCGGGTGAAGAACAACCTGCAGACGATCTCGTCACTGCTTCGCCTGCAGGCCCGTCGCCTGACCAACCCCGAGGCGAGGGCGGCGGTGCAGGAATCGGTCCGTCGGATCCGCACGATCGCCCTCGTGCACGAGTCGCTGTCGCGTGAACCGGGCGAGGACATCGCGTTCATCGAGATCGTCCGACCGTTGCTGCGCCTCGCCGAGGAAGGCCTCCAGTCACCCGACCGGCCGGTGCGTTTCACGGTGAGCGGAGATGGCGGGCGCATCCCGGCCAACACGGCCACGCCACTGTCGGTCGTGCTCACCGAGCTGCTGCAGAACGCCGTCGATCACGGTTTCCCGGAAGGAAGCGGCGGCGGCGATGTCCAGGTGGGTTTGTCGCAGCGTGATCGCAATCTCACCGTCCGAGTGGTCGACAATGGGCGAGGGGTCGATCCGTCGTTCGACATCGACCAGGCCAAGGGTCTCGGATTGTCGATCGTGCGGACGTTGGTGACCACCGAACTCAACGGCACCATCGACATCCGACCGGCGACGAGCGACGACCTGGCCGGGGCTGGCTTGGGCGACGGCGCCAGCCGCCCCCACGGCACCGTCATCGAACTCTGCGTCCCCACTCACGACTGACGCGTTCGCTGCCTTCGGCGGCTGACCGCAGTCGGGTGGAGCTTTGCGGCTACGTCAGCTGACGCGGGCGGCGCGGGCCGCAGCGACACGGCGGCGACGGATGACTCGCCGCTCTTCCTCGGTGAGGCCGCCCCAGATTCCCGAGTCCTGATTGGTGTCGAGCGCGAAGTCGAGGCACTGCTTGGCCACCTTGCATTCGTCGCACACTTCCTTGGCGCGATCGATCTGCACCAGCGCTTGTCCTGTGGTACCGACCGGGAAGAAGAGCTCCGGGTCGGTGTCGCGACAGATGGCGTCGTCGCGCCATTCGTAATCTGCTGCTCCAAGGGTGAGACTGGACGCAAGGATCGACACGTTGGTGCTCCTCGAAGGGGGCTGAGGCGGTGGTTCCGCTGGGATGGGGGGTCGTCGCCGAGGGCGAAGGGCCGTTCGGGCCGGGACGCACTGTAGGTGCCGCAGGGGGTCGCCGCAAGGGCCGATTGTTCTCGAGCCGGAGCGTGGGCGGCATGATGGGCGCATGCTCGTACTCGCTCACCGCGGCGCTTCCGCCTCCGCTCCCGAGAATACCCCCGAAGCGTTCGAGCTCGCCGATCGTCTCGGTGCCGACGGTGTCGAACTCGATGTTCGTCGCGCGCTCGACGGACGATTACTCGTTGCGCACGATCCGTTGCCGGAGTCGCGCGACGAGATCGAGGCGCTCGAGCTTGCCACCCTTGCGGAGGTGCTCGACGCCTGCGGTGTCCGGATGCTCGTCAACGTCGAGATCAAGAACTCGAAGGGCGATGCCTGCTACGACCCGACGATGTCGATGATCGCCCCGATCATCGACGAACTGCGCCGGCGCGGGCCGCAGGCCCAGCAACGCTGGCTGATTTCGTCGTTCTCGTGGACCACCGTGACCGCGTGCCGTGATCTCGCTCCCGACATTGCGACGGCCTGTCTCACGTCCGCTCCGGTCGACGCTGCAACGATCCGGCGGCTCGCGGCAGCGGGACATGCAGCACTGCATCCAGGGGAGCCGCAGGTTGACGAAGCGTTGGTGGCGCTGTGCCATGCCAACGCCATGGCGATCAACACCTGGACCTGCAACGACCCTGTCCGGCTCGTTGCGTTGGCCGAACTCGGCGTCGACGGGGTGTGTACCGACGTGCCGGACATCGCGTTGTCGGCGCTCGGACGTCACGGAGATTCGGTCGCAGCGACTTGGCCCACCATCGCCCGGTGAGCGTCAGTTCGGAAAGACGAGCTGCACTGCGTCGGGCACGTGGGTGAATTCGAGTCGTTTCGTGCCGCCGAGCGCGTCGCCGTCGACCTGGTAGGGGAACGGTGTCTCGTTCTCGACGACGAGATGGCTCACGTCGACCCGGATGTCGAGGTGGTCAGCCGGCTTGACGCCGCCTCCCCGGAGCGCACCAGTGAGCGATGTCAGGATTGCCGCGGCGTTCATCGTGGTGAACGTGATGGCAACCAATCCCCGGTCGAGTGTCGCTGCAGGTGACAGGTCGAGCGGCCGGTTGCCGAGATACGTGTAGGGATTGGTGTTGAGCACGATCGTGAAATAGCCGTCGGCGACGTCTGGGCCACCGTCGCCGCTGAGGCGAAAGTGAGGGGTGCGACGGTCGTAGCCGGTGAGCCAGGTCGACAGTCCCGCCCAGATGAACAGCGGATGCCCGAGCCAGCGTTTGAGCGAAGCTCGCTGCTCGACCCGTTCGACCACGGCTGCGTCGAAGCCGACCCCGGTGTGGAAACAGAAGTAGCGGCCGTTGACCTGTCCGAGGCCGATGGGGCGCATGTCGGCCGCCTCGATGCCATTGGCGAGGCGATCGGCCGCCTCGACGGGGTCGTTCGGGAGACCCAATGTCCGGGCGAACACGTTCGTCGAGCCACCGGGCAGCACCCCGAGCGCAGTGTCGGTGCCGGCGATGCCGGTCGCCACCTCGTTGAGGGTGCCGTCACCGCCGAAGCCGATCACCACGTCGACCCCCCGCCGGGCTGCGTCGTGGGCGAAACGGGTGGCGTGACCTCGACGGTTCGTCTCGACGATCTCGACGTCGTGGCCCTGGCTGAGGCGGCGATGGACGATCACGGTGTTACGCGCCGTCACCGACGACGCGAAGGAGTTGACCACCAGCAGGATCCGCAAGGCGCCGACGGTACCAATACGCGGCAACGACTTGGTCGCACGGGTTTGGGTGCAAGTTGACGCACCGGTAACTTGGGTTCCTTATGAACGTCATCGTCTGTGTGAAACAGATCCCCGACCCGGCGTTGCCCGGCGAGCTGGATCCCTCCACCAACACGCTCAAGCGTGATGGCAAGCTCATCCTCGACGAGTCCGACAGCTACGGCGTCGAGATGGCTCTCCAGCTCGTCACGGCGGCCGGCGGCGGCGAGGTCAGCCTCGTGTCGATGGCACCGAACGGCGAGACGTCGGGCCTGCGTACCGCCCTTGCCATGGGTGCCGCCAAGGCCGTGCTCGTGAGCGATGCGTTACTCGCCGGTGCCGACGCACTCACCACCGCCAAGGTGCTGGCCGGCGCCACCAAGAAGCTCGGCGACGTCGACCTGATCATCGCCGGCACCGAGTCGTCCGACGGCTACACCGGCACCGTGCCCGAGCAGCTCGCCGAAGTGCTCGGCCTTCCGTCGATCACGTTTGCGAAGAGCATCGAGATCACCGACGGCACCCTCAAGGTCAACCGGCAGACCGAGTCCGGCTACGACGAGGTCACCTGCCCGCTGCCCGCCGTGGTCTCGGTGACCGCTGGTGTGGTCGAGCCCCGCTACCCGAGCTTCAAGGGCATCATGGCCGCCAAGTCGAAGCCGGTCGAGACCGTCACCCCTGCAGACCTCGGCATCGAGTCGGTGTCGTGGGCACAGCAGATCACGTCCGTCGAGGATGCCCCCGCCCGTGAAGCCGGCGAAGTCATCGAAGACGACGGCGAATCCTTCAACAAGATCGTCGAGTTCCTCGACAACCTGAAAGTCATCTGAGGAGACAACTGATGGGTATCGACAACATCTGGGTGTTCGCGCAGGCCGCCGATGGCGCTCCGACCACCGGCACACTCGAACTGCTCACGAAGGCTCGCAGCCTCGGTGGCACCGTTTCGGCGTTCATCGCCGGTGACGGCACCGGCGCTGCTGGTGCGCTCGGCGATCACGGCGCCGCCAAGGTCTACGCCACGGGTGATCTCGGCGGTGCACTGCCCGGTGTGGCCATTGCTGCTGCGATGCAGGCCGTGATCGACGGTGGCGACAGCCCCGACCTGATCATGTTCCCGCAGAGCTATGAGGGCCGCGACGTGATGGCGCGTCTCTCTGTCAAGCTCGACCGCACCGTGCTCACGAACTCCACCTCGGTCACGGTCGAGGGTGACACGGTCACCGTTCAGACGCCGATCTTCGGCGGCAGCAAGTTGGTCAACTCCGCCTTCACCGGCGAGCGCCCGTACCTTGCAGCATTCCGCCCCAAGAGCTTCGTCGCCGAAGCAGCCGCGGGTGCGGCAGGCGAGATCGTGGCGGCCCCGGTTCCCGATCTCGGTTCCACCGGTGGCGCCACTGTCACTGCGGTGCACGTCGAGGAAACCTCCGGCCCGAAACTCGACGAGGCTGCCATCGTGGTCGCCGGTGGACGTGGCCTCGGCGAGGCCGACAAGTACTCGATGATCGAATCGTTGGCCAAGGCGCTCAAGGGTGCACCCGGAGCCTCCCGGGCGATCGTCGATGCGGGCTGGGTGCCGTACAGCTACCAGGTCGGCCAGACCGGCAAGGTCGTCAAGCCGACGGTGTACATCGCCGCTGGAATCTCCGGCGCCACCCAGCACATGGTGGGCATGAAGGGTTCGAAGAACATCATCGCGATCAACAAGGACAAAGAGGCACCGATCTTCGGTGTCGCCGACCTCGGCATCGTCGGTGACGTCCACAAGGTGCTTCCGCAGCTCCTCGCCGCCCTCGCCGCCCGCGGCTGACCCCCAACACGACCCTCGAGATTCCCGAAATCCGGCAGGATCCGTTCGCTTTGCGAACGCTTTCTGCCGGATTTCGGGTTTTCGGGCCGGAGCCAGCAGAGGCGATGAGTTTTCGCGCGACCTGTCCGCGCGAAGACTCATCGCTCGGCTCGAAC
>ENA-OFDP01000520-OFDP01000520.1-metagenomes-genome-assembly--contig:-NODE-520-length-17215-cov-5.048485_pt1 | contig 17215 bp, 17 predicted proteins | sample MGYA00153389_OFDP01 | MGnify analysis MGYA00153389 | reverse complement strand
ACCGGGTACGCCGTCAGTATCGGGGCAAGGTCAATGCGCTGTTCAAAGACTGGGACATTCTGCTGACAGCCGCCACGCCCGTCAGCGCCCCCGTTATTGGCACAGAGTGGCTGGACATCAACGGAACGCAGCACCCCGCCCGTGCCGCCATGGGATTGCTGACACAGCCGATTTCATTTGCCGGCTGCCCGGTGGTGGCTGCGCCGATGTGGCCAACACAGACGGGCAGCATGCCTATCGGCGTGCAAATAATTGCTGCACCGTGGCGTGAAGACCTGGCTTTTCGTGCGGCGAAAGTGCTCAGCGATTCAGGGGTTGCGTATGTAAAAAGCTGTTTGCTGGCATGAATCCCGCATGAGGTTTGCACACCACCAAGGAACGCTGATGGACCAAATTACCAGCATCACACACCCCATATTGCATGTACGCCGACACCTTGTCAAGTCAGCAATAGTGCTGCCATTTGCAGCGCACCTTCCATCCAGTTTTGCGCAAACTGCGGCCTACCCGGCGCGCGCGGTCAAATTTATCATTCCGTTTCCGGCAGGCGGCGCGACAGACTACGCGGCCCGCACTATTGGCAATGCGCTCGCTGAGACCTGGCGACAATCCGTCGTAGCTGAGAATCGCGTTGGTGCGGGCTCGACGATTGGCACAGAATTGGGCGCCAAGAGCGCGCCTGACGGCTACACGCTGGTGATGGGAATCCCGGCGGGCATCACGATTGCGCCGCACATTTACCCCAAGCTTGGTTATGACCCGCTGACTGACCTGCTGCCAGTGGCTGGATTTGCCACGTCGCCGCTCGTGGTAGTTGTGCCATCAGACTCGCCGTTTACAACATTTGCAGAGCTGGTGGCTTATGCCAGAGCCAATCCGGGCAAGTTGAGTTATGCGTCGAACGGAAGTGGCTCACTGCCGCACCTGACGACCGAGTGGTTTTTATCGCTCGCCAAACTGTCTATGACACACGTACCTTATCGGGGCAGCGCGCAGGCCTTGCCAGACCTGATTGCTGGCCGCACGCAAGTGATGATCGACATCATCGTCTCTAGCCTGCCGCTTATTGAAGGCGGCAAGCTGCGGGCACTTGCTGTGACTGGAATGCAGCCCACCACGCGACTGCCCGGCATACCCACTATTGCCAGCCTAGGCTACCCCGGTTTTGCGTCTGACCAGTGGTATGGCCTGTTTGTTCCTAAAGGCACGCCGGAGTCTGTAGTGCGCAAAATTGAGGCTGATGTTCAAGTTGTCACGTCAGACTCACGTATGCGCGGCCAGATGTGGCAGCGCGGCGCAGAGGTAGCGTATTTACCCGCCAAAGTTTTTGAGACGATGTTGCGAATGGACTCCAGACGCTGGGCTGTCATTGCCAAAGCAACTGGAGCCCGGGCTGAATAGCGGGGGATTTTAAAGTTTCAATGTGCCCATCCTAAACGTCACGCCCTGCAAATCCGAGCCCCGAATTCACCCGTCACGGGCGGCAGAGGTGTATGAGCAGCTCAAGCGCGATGTGTCTGACTTTAAATTGGTGCCAGGCGACCGATTTACTGAAACTGAAATCAGCGAGCGCATGAATGTGTCACGCACACCCGTGCGGCAGGCACTGTTCAGGCTGCAGCAGGAAGGTTTTGTCGAGGTACTGTTCAGAAGCGGCTGGCGTGTGTTGCCGTTTGACTTTGACCAGTTTGAAGAACTCTACGACCTGCGCCAGGTGCTGGAAACCACTGCCGTGCATCGGCTGTGTGACGGCGCGTCGAAAATCAATCAGCTTCAGCTCGACGCACTGGCTGATATCTGGTTCGTCGGTACCGCTGGCCGTAGCAGGGACGCCAAACAGGTTGCGCAATGGGACGAGGCTTTTCACTGCACGCTGGTAGCTGCCGCTGGCAATGCCGAAATGGCGCGCGTGCATCGCGACGTGACAGACCGCATCCGCGTGATTCGGCGGCTGGACTTCACCAAGCAGCCGCGCATTGATGCGACATACGACGAACACGGCAAGATTTTGCAGGCCGTCCAGCACAAGCGCGGTGACCAGGCCGCCCTGCTGCTGCGTGCCCACATCCAGACCAGCCAGAGCGAGGTGCGAAAAATCACACTGCACCAAGTGCATCTGGCGCGGCAAGCGAGTGAAAATTCAATTGTTTATAGAGATAAAATCGCTGTTTAGCCCAATGAAAAACTGGGTAAGCAGCTATTTAATCAGTAGCAACATTAAAAACAGAGTCCAGCGTTGCGGCAAAAGCCAGCAATGCCTCGTCGTCACCTGCTGCGCCAAGAATTGACAGGCCAATGGGCAGACCTTTCGTGCTGGCTGTAAAACGCCTGGGCAGCGGCAGCGTAATTTGCGGCAACCCAGCATGGCCTGCGATGGCGTCAACTGTCAGTGTGCGGCGGTAAAACGAAGTTCTAACATCCTCCCCCGACTTCAGCAGGGGCGGCACGCAAGGCGCAGTGGGAAACACCAGCCAGCAGCCTTGCGCCAGCAGTGCGTTGACCCGCGCGCTGATTTGCTCACGCACGATCTGTGCGCCTGGCAGGGCGCTGTCAGGAATGTTAGACAGCCAGCCAAAGCGTGGGGCAATGGTCGGGCCAAAAGTTGGTTTTGTTGCCCTAAGCCATTTCCCCTGCGCCTGCCAGATTTCACGGCACTGCAGGACCTGGTAAGCGTCAAAACAAGCAGCTTGCATATCACCCAACGCGTTGACTTCATCCGTCACGCCCAGCGCCTGGGCGCATTGGCTGACTGCCTCAGCACAATCTGCATCAGCCAACGCCAAAATGTCGCTGGCCATTACAAGGGGCCTGACCGTACCAACTCTTGCTGCATCTGGCTTTTGCGTACCAAAAAAAGCCGTGCCCACGCGCGCCATCATGGCCGCCGACTGGGCAAACCACCCGACTGTGTCATAGCTGGAGGCAAACGGCATCACGCCGTCCAGCTTGACACGCCCATGCGTGGTGCGAATGCCGTAAATACCGCAAAAGGCAGCCGGTATGCGCACCGACCCGCCCGTGTCCGTACCCAGCGCAAAGTCGCACAAACCTCGCGCCACCGCCACAGCCGACCCACTGGACGAGCCGCCAGGCATGCGGTCGGGGCAGCGCGGGTTGACAGGCGTACCGTAATAAAAATTTTCGCCTTCAAGACTGAAGGCCATCTCGTCCGTGATGGTCTTGCCGCACACGCTGGCACCATGCGCCAGCACCGCTTCGACACATGCTGCGTGTGCTGTAACGGGCGCGTGGGTACGTGCCCAGTCCGGGTTGCCGCAGTCTGTCGGCCAGAGCGCTACGTCGATCAGGTCTTTGATTGCAACGGTCAGCCCTGCCAAAGGCGCACTGACTGCGCCAGGATGCGGTGCAACCTGGCAACGCGGCCCGGGAACGAACGCGCCGCCTTCGTCAACTGCAATCATCGAACTTGTCCGTCAATAAGGGCTGATATGACTTTGCAAGAGTCCGTCACAAAGCCGAAGCATTTTTTAACATTCCACACGGTGGCCTCTGTACAAAAGTCTGGCGAGCTGGTGGCGCAGCAGTCTTCCAGCATGATGCAGCCATATCCTAAAAAGTTGGCATCTGTCAGGCTATGCAACACGCATTGGTCTGTATTGACGCCGGCAAACAAAACGGTTTTGATGCCCAGGTTTTTCAAAATGCTGTCCAGTGGTGTGTCCCAAAAGCCGCTGATACGGTATTTGTCAACCCGTATGTCTTGCGGCAAGGGCGACAGCTCGTCCACCACTGCTGCCGCCCAGGAATCCTTTTGCAGCACGCGCGCGCCGTTGGGCAACGCCTCGCCCAGCCCAATACCGCTGCCAGCAGGTTTGTATAAGTGAATTTGACTCGGCGGCATGTTGGCCAGGTCGGGCCGGTTGCCCCAGTTGACCCAAATCACAGGAACGTCAGCTTCGCGCAGCGCAGGCAACAGCTTTTGCAGTGGCGCAATCGGGGCGCGGTCAGCCTGGTAATCACCGCCCAGGTTATCCACCCAGCCACCCGCAGCGCAAAAGTCGTTTTGCATGTCGATTACTACGATGGCGGTGCGCTGCAAATCGATGATGACCGATTGCGGCTGGCAGTCAATTTTGACCGTCACTGGCGTTGGTGCAGGCATGGCCATGTCTACCGTGTCGGGCGTGACGCGCCAGTGGAAGTTGCGACTGACACCCGTCACGGTGGGCGTTTTAATCGCTGAATTCGGGGTTTGTGTTTTTATTTCCATACAAGATTGTTTCGTTTGTCAGGTTGAAGTTGGCTTGCTTATTGCTCGGTTCTGTGTGCTCGAAAGGTTTCGTTTTTCATCACTACTTAAGGAAACACAAACATGACTGTCAAATTCTCAACACGCCGATTGCTGGCCAAGTCTTTGGTGGCGCTGGCCATCGTGCCAGCAACTGGCGCAATTTTTATGCCATTGGCTGCCTATGCTGCAGGTCCGATCACCATTGGCGTATTGATTCCGGGATCCAAGTCGGACAAGGGCTGGATGGAGTCGGGCTTTGATGGCATGGAAGCGGCCAAGAAAAAGCACGGCAAAAAAATCAAGGTGCAAATGATCGAAAACATCAAAAACGCAGACATGGAGCAGGCTCTCGTCACATTGGCCAGCAAAAACTCCATGGTCATTGGCGTGGGTGGTCAAACCCAGTCGGCGCTGTTAAAAGTCGCGGCCAAATTTCCCAAAGTCAACTTTGCCATTGCAGGTGGCAACAAAAGCGAGCAGCTGCCCAACGTGTCGCAGTACGACGTGAAGCAGGCCGAAATTGCCTTTATGGCAGGCGCTGCGGCGGCGATGTTGTCCAAATCAGGCGTGGTCAGCTATGTGGGGGGAATGGAGATCCCATCCATCGTCAATGCGGGTAAAGAGTTTGGCAAAGGCGCGGCCTCCATCAACCCGAAAATAAAATACATTGAAAACTACACGGGTGATTTTGACGATGTGGTCAAAGCCAAAGAAGCAACTCTGGCAGCCATTGCCCAGGGTGCTGATGTGCACTACCACATCCTGAACCTGGGGCTGCGCGGCATGGAGCAAGCTTCCAAAGAAAAGAAAACCAACATCATTGGCAGCTACACCGACCGCTGCGGCACTGACCCGCTGTATGTCGCCTATTCCATTACCGGCGTTGGCTTTCAGATTGAGTGGGCTATTGACCAAGTGGTGGCAGGTACCTGGAAAGCCGAGCAAAAACCGTTTGGCCTGGCCATGGGCCCCAAGTCGTCCGGCATGGTGGTGTGCAAACCCACCACAGACATGAAAACCAGGCTTGAGACCATCCAGAAAGACATCCAGTCAGGCAAGATCAAAACGCTGGAAGGATGAACGCTGTACAGATGGACGCTGGCGAAGTAGCCGCTCGCGTTGAGCCCCTGCTGCGTTTGCAGGGGCTGAGCAAGCGCTTTGGTGCTGTTCAGGCGCTGGAAGGCGTTGACCTGGATATATTTGCGGGTCAGGTGCATTGCCTTTTGGGCGAAAACGGTGCGGGCAAATCGACGCTTTGCAACCTGATTTTTGGGGTTTATGCACCAAGTGCTGGCCGCATGACTTTTAAAGGCGCTGCGCACGCCCCGCGAAACGCAGGGCAAGCCATTTCGTCAGGCATCGCCATGGTGCATCAGCACTTCAGTTTGGTGCATGACATGACGGTGGTTGAAAACATCCTGTTGGGCCAAAAGCGCGGTTTGCTGGATCGGCGATTGGCAAGCAAAAGCATTGAACGTGTAGGCGCTGAGTTTGGATTGAGCCTTGACCCTGGCAAGCTGATTTCCAGCCTGTCAGTGGGCGAGCGCCAGCGGGTTGAAATTGTTAAATGCCTGATCCATCAGCCGGACCTGGTGGTACTGGACGAGCCCACCGCCGTTTTGCCGCCCGGTGAGATTGATGCCTTGTTGGCCCTCATTCAGCGCATGGCTGACAAAGGCTGCGCTGTTGTACTGGTCACGCACAAGCTGGCAGAAATTTCCAGGGTGGCGCAGCACTGTACGGTCATGCGGGCGGGCCGCGTGGTCATAAGTACGGCCATGGCTGAAACCGCTATGGAAGTTTTGGTACGCGCCATGGTGGGCCGCGATGTATCAGCCTTAAGCCGTCCGCATGAAGCCGTGCAACATGCAAATGCCTTGGTGGTCAGTTCCGTTACAGCGCGCGACGTTCTGCAAATTGACGACCTGTCGTTGACTGACAGTCTTGGTAAAACCCAGCTGGAGAACATCACCCTTAACGTCAAGCCTGGCGAGATTGTCGGCATTGCAGGCGTCGAGGGCAATGGCCAAACCGAGCTGGCATTGGTGCTGGCGGGCTTGCTGCAGCCTGACTCAGGCCGGGTCTTTGTGGATAAAACCGAGCTGACGGGGCGAACACCCAAACAGATCACCGCCGCAGGTGTGGGCGTGGTGCCGGAAGACCGCCACGCCACCGGATGCATCACCGCCATGAGCGTGACCGATAACCTGCTGCTGGCGCGGCTGCATGAATTTACCCGTTATGGTTTACTGCAACGTCCCGCCATGCGACAACAGGCGCAGCAATTGATGCAAGACTTTGATGTGCGCGCTGCCAGTGCCGATGTGTCGTTTTCAAATTTGTCCGGTGGCAACCAGCAAAAGGCCGTGTTGGCGCGTGAGTTGACATTGCCCAACCTCACGTTTTTGCTGGCTGCGCAACCCACGCGCGGGCTGGACGTGGGCGCGGTTGCTGGTGTCTACCAGCACATCCGCGATGCGGCGGCCCGCGGCGTAGCGGTGCTGCTGATTTCCAGCGAGCTGGACGAGTTGCTGCAAGTGTGTAATCGGGTCGTGGTGATGTACCGGGGACGGATTGCAGGCACCATGCCAGCAGCCTTGCACAATCGCCGTGCGATTGGCGCGCTGATGTCAGGGCAAGTTGCGTGACTTCAGCAATGCATCACAAGCTGGCCGCTGCTGCGCCCATTTGGGTTCCACTCGCGGCTGTGCTCTGCGCAGCTTTGGTGGGCTTGAGCCTGATAGCGCTTACCAGCGAATCCGCAGCCGATGCCGTAACGGCATTTTTTGATGGCGCGTTTGGCTCGGCCTATGCCATCAGCGCGTCGCTTAACCGTGCCAGCGCTCTGGCACTGGTTGGCCTGGGTTTTATTGTGGCCAACCGCTGTAACTTGACCAATGTCGGTGGTGAAGGGCAGATTGCCGTTGGCGGCATCATGGCCACGGCGATTGCCTTGACACCAGGTATGGCAGCAATGCCACTGGGATTGGCCTTTGTGCTGCCACTAGCGGCTGCAGCAGTTGCAGGCGCAGCTTGGGGTGCAATTGCAGGCATTTTAAAGGTGCGTTTCGGTGCCAACGAGGTCATCACGACGCTGTTGCTCAGCTTTGTGGGGGTGTCGCTGATTTACTGGTCAGTCGATGCAACGTATTTGCTGCGCCAGCCCATGACGGCGTCTGACACGCTGCCGCAGTCGCTGGAAATTGCCACCACCAGCAAATTACCATTATTAACGTCAAGCCCTTCCGCGCCTCTGCATTTGGGTATTTTGTTAACGGCCCTGGCCGCTGTGGCTGTGGGCGTAACGCTCAGTTACTCAGCCTTGTCAACCAGGCTGAAAGCCGTGGGACTGAATTTGCTCGCGGCCCGGCGGGCGGGTATTGCTTGCGGTACTTTGCTCATCGGTGCGCTGGCAACTGCTGGTGCATTTGGCGGCGCAGCTGGCGGCTTGATGCTGCTGGGCGAACAGCATTTGCTAAAAAACGGGTTTTCATCAGGCTATGGTTTTGATGGCCTGGTGGTGGGCTTGCTGTCGCGCGGTTCGGCCACAGGCGTGCTGGCCGGTGCGCTGTTTTTCGGCTTTTTGCGTTCAGGCGGCATCAACATGGAGATCTCGGCTGGCGTGCCTTCTGCCGTGGTGTTGATCATGCAGGGGTTGATTGTTGTGGCGGTGGCGGGTGCTGCGTTGCTGATTGAGCGGCTTGAAAGCAACAAAAGTCATTAACAGAAGTTTTAAAGCAGGAGTTGTCAATGGAAGAACAAGTCGCCGTCTTTGTAGGCTCGTCCCTGCGACTGGCCATGCCGCTCATGCTGGCAGCCACGGGCGAGCTGATCAGCGAGCGGGCGGGCGTTTTAAACATGAGCATTGAGGGCATGATGCTGACATCGGCCTTTGCTTCTGCCGTCGGCAGCTGGAGCACGGGCAGCCCCATGTTTGGTCTGGCCTGCGGTATGGCGGCAGTCTTGCCGATGGCGTTGGCGCAAGGTTACCTCAGCATCAAACTGCGCGCCAATCAGATCGTCACAGGAATCGGCATCAATATTTTGGCGCTGGGCGCAACCACTTTGGCGTATCGCCAAATTTTTGGTGCTCGCTCGCGTGAGCAGATTCCAGGCTTTGAAAAAATCAACCTCCCCGGGCTGTCGGACATTCCCATCATTGGGCCAGCACTGTTCCAGCAGGTGGGGTTGGTCTATGTAGGTTTGGCACTGGCGCTGTTTGTTTGGTGGGCCTTGAAGCACACCGCCTTCGGCCTGTCAGTGCGGGCTACAGGGGAAGACCCGGTGGCTGCTGCCAAGGCTGGCATTAATGTTGAACGCGTGCGCTTCCAGGGCGTGCTGTGCGCCGGGTTTTTTGCGGCACTTGCTGGTTCATTTTTATCCATTGGCGACATTCATACCTTCACTGAGGGCATGACCAACGGCGCAGGCTACCTGGCCACGGCGGCAGTTATTTTTGGCGGATGGCGCATGGGGCGTGCCGTACTGGCTTGCGTACTGTTTGGTGCGGCAACAGCGCTGCAATTTCAGCTGCCCGCGCTCGGCATCAACTTGCCGACCGCACTGCTCATCATGCTGCCGTACCTGCTGGCCTTGGCGGCCATGGCGGGCGGCACTGGAAAACAAAATGCGCCATCAGCCTTGACGCTACCGTATCGCCATGCGTCTTGAAGCATGACAGACCTCGTCATCAACGATTGCGTGGTGCTGCACGGCCCAGAGCTTGAGCCGCACCGCTGTAACCGCTTTGCAGTGACCGACGGCCTCATCACCAACATCACCTTGGGCGAGCGCTGCAACAGGCTTGATGATGGCGCGGTGGTCATCATCCCGGGCCTGTACAACAGCCACACCCATGTCGGTGATTCAGTCGCGCCCGATGGCACAACGGGCATGACGCTGGAGGAAGGTTTTTTCAGGCCTGCGGGCTACAAGTACCGCACGCTGGCGGCGCAATCTGAGGAGACGCACCTGGCAGCCATCGCCGACCACCTGCGTTACATGGCGGGCACAGGCACGATCGGGCATATTGATTTTCGGGAGCAGGGTGTTTATGGCGTGCAACTTCTCAGGCGCGCATCAGCTGCCAGCGGCGTGCATTCCATCATCCTGGGCCAGTTTGATGAATTGCCTTTCACCCAACAGCAACTGGACAAGAACGAGGCGGAGTTGCCACTTGCGGCCATTGAAGAATTGATGGCTGTACTGGACGTTGCCGACGGTTTTTCAGAGAGCACCATGAACGATTTGACCGACGCGGCGTGGGCACAAATTGCCGACCTTGCGCAGCATCGCAACAAACTGCGCGCCATTCATGTGCTTGAAAACGACGGCTACCGCAGCTCCAGCATGGTTATGTCGGGGCGCGGCGATCTGGCCCGAGCGCTGGATCTGCTTAAGCCGCACCTGCTGATTCATGCAACAGTGGCCAACGCGGCTGAAATTGCAATGATGTCAGCACATTGCTGCAACGTGGCTATCAATCCGCGCGCCAACGCCAACCTTGGCTTGCCGCTGCCGCCAATAGCTGCGTTGATGCAAAGCAACGTCAATTTGCTGCTCGGCACAGACAACGGTTTGCTCAACAGCCCCAACATGTTTGCCGAGCTGGACTACACCTACAGGCTGGCCAAAAGTCAGTTTGGCGACGCGCGACTGCCCGACCCGCTGGCCATTTTAAAAATGGCCACCTGCAACATTTCTAAATTGCTGGGGCCCGATATCCCTGGTTATTTGGCTGAAGGTTTACCGGCTGATTTTGTGCTGCTTGACTTTCGCGCCCCACACCTCAAGCGCAGCCAGCATATTGCTGCCTCTATCGTCAGTCGGGTCACGCCAGCTGATGTGCTGGCTACCGTCAGGCGGGGACGGGTTTTGTGGCAGGCAAACGATGCCTTGCGTCAATTTAAATTCGGTAAAAAAGTATTCATCACAAAGTTTAAACAACAAAGTGCTGGCAACCTTCTGACACCCGCCTGAAATCTTGAATTGCAAATATGCTGCGCTTACCCCGTGCTTATGTTTACCTTGATACCGTCGCCCGTGCAGGTTCGATCCGCAAAGCCGCTGAACAACTCCATGTCGCCGCTACAGCACTGAACCGCAAGATCAAAGAAACCGAGGACAGCCTGGGCACACCCCTGTTTGAGCGCCTGCCGCGGGGCGTGCGCCTGACCGCTGCGGGCGAGGTGCTGGTGGCCGCCGTGCGCCGCAGCATGACGGACGTCAAGGCAGCGGTGTCGCACATAGAGCACTTGCGCGGTGTGGTGCGGGGCACCGTGCGTATCGGTTGCGCAGAGTCGGTGGGCACCGACCTGATACCCGCATCCATTGCACACTACCAGCAAACGCACCCTGCCGTGCAGTTTCACATGGCCAGTGGTGTGACTGCCCATTTGGTCACCAGTCTGATGGAAGATGCGGTTGATTTGATACTTGTGCATGACCCACAGCCTGCTGACCAGATCAAGGTGCTGGCATCCGTGCGCCAGCCTTTGTGTGCCATGGTGCGACCCGGCCACCCTCTGGCCAGCCAGTCGGTTTTGCGCTTGACAGATTGCCAGAAATACCCGGTCGCTTTAAGCAACCAGAGCTTTGGCAGCCGCCACCTCATTGATGCAATTGTGGCGCGCTCAAGTATCAGCCTGAAGCTGGTACTGGAGGCCAGTACCATGCAATCGCTCAAGGAGTTCACGCGCCAGACAGATGCCGTCAGCTTTCAATACCAGATTGGTATGCGACGCGAGGTGCAGCGCGGCGAGCTGGTAGCCATTCCGCTGATAGACCGGTCTCTCTCGCAAACGCGGCTGGTGCTGGCTGCAAGAGCCGGCCGCATGATGCCGATTGCTTCACAATCATTTGCCAACCTTCTGGAACAAACACTGGGTCGCCTGTCAGGCGCAAAAACTGACTGATTAGTCCGCGATTGACTGCACACAATTTGTGTGCGGTCTGCATCATAAATTGATGTTGTTGTGTGTGCAGATTCTGCGCATACTAACTGCATGAACACTGCCGCTTTCGTTAAAGTTGACAACGTCTCCAGGCGTTGCGGTCTTAAAAACGGCTCGCTGGCATTGCAGGAAGATGAAGTGTATTTTGTGAATCTGGAATTGATTGATACCAATCTGGCGGACCACCGCAGCATCGACCTGAAAAAGCAGTTTCAAACGATTTTTCACCTTCAAACCGACACTTTTGCGGAGAAAATTGCATGAAACATGTTGCAGCAAACGGGGCAGCAGAGATTAAAACCAACCTGGCCGTACCGCTTGCGCACTTGCAACGCGCTTTTGACCTGTATGAGGATGCCCTGATCCACAACAAGGTCGATGTTTTGGACGCACTTTTCTGGGACAGCCCGCACACGCTGCGTTTCGGCGTCAAGGAAAACCTGAGCGGCTATGACGAGATCAAGGCGTTTCGCGCAGGCCGCTCCAGCGCCGGCTTGAATCGGGACATTCTTCATTGCCATGTCGTGACATTCGGCGACAGCCTGGGTGTGGCCAACATCACCTTTCGCCGCGCTGGCGAACCCCGCGTGGGTCGTCAGTCTCAGACCTGGGTAAGGTTTGATGCGGATTTTGCCGATGGCTGGCGCGTCGTGTCGGCGCACGTCAGCTGGATGGATGTTTGATCCGTGAACGCCGTCGTGAATGGTCTGTTTCATATTGCCGTAAAAACGGCAAGCCTTGAACGTAGCCTGGGCTTTTACAAAGGCGTGCTTGGCTTGAAGGAAGTTGCGCGGCCCGATTTTGGCTACCCCGGTGCCTGGCTGGCCTGCCCAGGTCTGAGCGGTGGCGCGATCGTTCACCTTTATGCAGGCGGCCCCGCGCTGGGCACTGATGGCCCGGTGCCTGCAGGCAGCGCAGCCATTGACCATGTATCACTGGCTTGCAACGGGTTTCACGCCTTTCGTAAAACTTTTGCTGCTCATGGCTTTCCATGGCGTGAATTTTTGGTGCCTGGCACAACGCTGTGGCAACTGTTTGTCTATGACCCCAGCGGAGTACAGATGGAACTGACGTTTGAAGGCGCACTGGAATCTGGCGAACCGCCTGACATGGCTCCTGGCCGCGCTTACGTGGCTGGTACAAGTTTTTTTGACCCAAATCACGCTCGCTGAAACACCCCCCCCTGAAACCCATCACTCAAGGAACTCTCTCAATGCACCACACCCGCACCCCGCATTTGCACAAACGTCAAGTGCTTCTGGCCATACTCGCGATGCTGGCCACATCCGTCGCCACACCTTCCCTGGCCGCCGACAAAGTCAAGGTGGGCGTGTTTCCATCCAGCTCTGCCCTGCCGTACTTTGTTGCGCTGGAGCGCGGCTACTTCAAGGAAGTGGACATTGAAACCGAGGCTGTCACCTTTAATGCGCACCCGCTGACGGTGCAGGCCATCGTGACGGGCGACATTGATGTGGCCTCTAATCTGGTCACGCTGGAGGGTGCCAACATCAACCAGCGGCGCCCCAACACCTTGACGTTCATCTCGCTGAATGGTCAAAACAGCCAGTACATCACAGAGCAGTTTGTGGTGCGTATTGGCAGCACCGCGCAAAGCCTGAAGGACCTCAAAGGCGCAAAAATCATGTCTGCGCCCGGCCCGGCCAACTTGGCGGCAGCAAAAGCGGTACTGAAATCTGCGGGACTTGAAGAGGGCAAGGATTACACCATTCAGGAGCAGCAAATGGGCGTGCACATTGGCGCCATGCAGGCAAACACGTTTGACGCGGCCTACACCCTGGAGCCGCTGGCCAGCATGATGATCAGACAAGGCGCAGCGCGAAGGCTTGAGGCGGGCGTGATTTCCACCCATTTGCTCGGCCGCAAGGAAGCCCTGGCATTTGCAGCGGGTGGTGCGCTGTCCAACAAGTTCATGACTGAACGCCCACAGGTAGCGGCACGTTTTGCCAGCGCCTGGGCTAAAGCTGTAAATGACGTGGCGCGCGATGCCAAAGTGCGTGAGCTGCTGCCCAAATACATGAACACCTCCGCAGACATTGCGCCCACCGTGCCGCTGGCCAAGCTGGTTCTGGTCAAGGACCTGACCGCACAAGACATGTCGGACTTTCAAAAGTTTGTCGACATCGGCATTCAGCAGGGTGTGATCAAGGGCGCGGTAGACGTCAAGACGCTGATCAAAGCTTATTGATACGGCTCGGTTCAAGCTTTTGATGCCCATGACACCGACAAGCCTGAACCTCAAAACCGCAGCGCTACTGGGCAGCCTGGCGCCATTTTTGGGTGCGCTGGTACTGGTCGGTTTGTGGGCCGTTGTGCACGCTCTCCAGCTGGTAGACCCGGTGTTGCTACCTGGCCCAAGCCAGACTTTTGCCACTCTGTTCAAGGGTTTGACCAGCGGCGCGTTGGCGGGTGACATGTGGGTCACTGTGGTGCGCACCGTCACAGCATTTTTGATTTCGCTGGTGATTGCGGTGCCACTAGGGATTGTGCTGGGTGCGTCTGACAGGGTGTACCGCACGGTTGAATTTGCGATTGATTTTTTTCGTTCTACGCCAGCATCAGTGGTGTTTCCGCTGTTCCTCGTGCTGTTTGGCACGGGTGAAAAAACCAAAATTGCAGTTGCTGCATTTGGTTCGGCGCTGGTCATTGTTTTTAATGTGGCGTATGGCGTGATGAACGCGCGCAAACAGCGCATTTTGGCCGCAAGGGTGATGGGCGCATCACCCTTGCGAATCATGGTGGACGTGACGCTCTGGGAATCAATGCCGCAAACCTTTGTGGGCATACGTTCAGGCGTGTCGATTGCGCTGGTGATTGTGATCGTCGCCGAGATGTTCATTGGATCAACCAACGGCTTGGGGCAACGGGTAGTGAATGCGCAGATGATTTTTGACATGCCGGAAATGTATGCGGCCATTTTTGCAGCCGGCATGCTGGGTTATGGCATGAACCTGTTATTTATTTTTCTGGAGCGGCGTTTTATTCATTGGGGCGGCAAGTAGCCAGACTCGATGCCCTGATGCAAAAGCTTTAAATGACTTTAAAAATTGCCATCATTGGTTGTGGTGTCGCTGGCAGCGTGCTGGCGGCCATGCTGGCTGGTCAGCCGGACATTGAAATGACCTGCTTTGAAAAAACCGGGTTGGGCGACCAGTCTGAAGCTGGTACTGGCTTGAACGTCGGTCCCAATGCCATCAAGGCTTTGGGTTTGACCAACCCTGCGCTGGCTGCGGCCGTGCGTGCCGCCAGTTATGACTGGGCACGCTGGAAAGTCTGCTTGACCGATGGCAGCCCGGTATTTGATTTTGCCATCACCGAGCTGGCCGACCAGCCCGGCATACGTATCCGCTGGTCAGAGCTTTACCGCGTGCTGCGCTTACCTGTTCAGCAACTTGTACGCTTTGGCACCTGCGTCACCGCATGCGACTACGACCCCACCCAGCCCGGCAAACTTTTTGTCAAGTCTGTCGACGCACATGGCGCTGCCCATGAGGACACAGGTTTTGACATGGTCGTCGTCACTGATGGCCGCTACAGCGTTTTGCGCCCCCAATTTGGAGGGGCATGGCCGCCTCGGCACATTGGCGTCACCATTTACCGCCTGCTGGTCGATGACACATCTGGCGGCCTGATGGACGACTATGGCTGGTGGTTTAACGGGGCAAAACGTTTGCTGGCTTTTCGGGTGCCAGACAACAAGGTCTACATTGCCGGTTCGTTCCCGATGCCGCCCGGTGGCAGCATACCTGCTGACCAACAAACACCTGAGGCGCTGGCTGCGCACTACTGGCCCGCCAGCGGCAAAGCCTGCCCTGAAGTCGCGTGGATGGTTGACCAGCTCATCACGCAACACAGCCACATCCACTGGGCGCGACTGCAAGAGTCGCCGCTACTGTTCAAAGACTCTGCCGGTCATGTGCTGTTTTTGGGTGACTCGGCTCACGGCATGGTGCCCACGCTGGGCCAGGGTGCCAGCCAGTCGATGGAAGATGCCTGCGTGGCTGGCGCCATGATTCTTCGGTCTGCAGGCAGACCAGTACCGCAAATCACATCGGCCATTGCCGCAGCACGCGAAAAACGGCTACGCTTTGTAATGGACTTGTCAATGGATGCCACGGCGGCCATGCTGTCAGGTGCCGATGGCCCACTGCAGATGCAGCGGCTGCGTACCCCAGACTACCAGGCACACTTCAAACGTTTATGGTCCGACGTCACCTTTGGATAGCATCACACTAAACATGCAGGTTTGCACCACGAAGTTTCAGCCAGCGTTTTGAACTTATCGTCTCATCAGCCGAATTAGCCCATGAACGCTTTCACACATCTTCAAGCCAGCGCCTGCCCGGTCTACCGCATAAGTACTCACGAAACCAATAAATTTGTGATGCTGGTAAATCCGCTGGTTGAGAAAACCGGGTTCATTCAGGTACTGGAGATTTTTGATGTGGGTGGTTTCACCCCGCCAAACCAGCACCGTGCGGCTGATGAAGTGTTTGTGGTGTTACACGGTCAGGGCGAAGCCACAATGGGTGACGCCAGGCTGCAGCTCAAGCCTGGCTCCGTGCTGCTGCTGCATTCTGGACTTTCGCACGCAGTGCGCAATACAGGTTCTACGCGGCTGTACTGCCTGACGACGATGGTGCCCGACGAAGGCTTTGCCAGGCTTATCACGTCCGGCGTGCAGGACGCGCTTGATGCAGTAGATCTGGCCATATTAGGCTGGAACTTTTGAATCAGAGTTCTGACGCTGCAGCCAAAAAAAAATTCTTGTGCTGCTCTGTCGCAGGCTGCCAGCGCAGCAAAAATCAAACGCCGTAAAACTCAAACGCCATCTCCGGCTTATGCCCACTGACCAGTTCGGCCAGTGCCTTGCCTGAGCCTGCGCCGTGCGTCCAGCCTAGCGTGCCGTGGCCCGCGTTGACCCAGAGCTTTTTGACCGGGGTTTGGCCAATGTAGGGGATGTTGGTCGGTGTGGCGGGGCGCAGGCCGGTCCAAAAATTAGGTGTGCCGCCTTCGCTTTCCAGCCGCGTGTCGCAGACGCCGGGCATTACTTCTTCAACCCTGCGGGCCAGCATGGCGCAGCGTGCCTGGGCCAGCGGGCTGGTCAGCGACAGGTCGTAACCACCGAGTTCAATCGTGCCAGCCACGCGCAGTTGATCGCCCAGTCGGCTCATCGCGCATTTGACTTCATCGTCAATCGTGCTGACTTGCGGCGCCAGCTCGGGGCGCAAGATTTTGAAGGTGGCACTGTAGCCTTTGCCGGGGTAGATCGGCAAATTGACGCCGACACTGCGCAGCAGGGGCTCGCTGTAAGAGCCGCAGGCAACCACCACCGCGTCAGCCTTCAATAACAGCTCTTTTTCAGCATCATTTTGGCCTGTAGACCAATGAATACTGGCGCAAGCAGCTACTGATTCAATAGCGTTTCCTACTTTGTTCAACCGCACAATATCGTGCCCATACAAAAACTGCGCGCCGCGCGCCAGACAACGCGCCGCCAGTGCCTGGGTAAACACCCGCGCATCGCCGCTTTCGTCACTGGCGGTGTAGGTTCCGCCAACAATGCGATGCGCAAAGGCATTCAAAGCAGGTTCAATCGCCAGCAGTTCGGCCTTGCTGATGACCTTGCGGTCAACGCCGTACTTGCGCATCAGCGCGGCAGCATCGCCGGCGGTGTCAAACGATTGCTGCTCGGTAAAAAAATGTGCGATGCCGCGTTCCATGCGGTTGTACTCAATGCCGGTGGCACGCACCACCTCTTTCAATGCACTGTGGCTGTACGCGCCGAGTGCCACCAGTTGCTGCACATTGCGTTCAAAAGCCGCGTCGTTGCACTGGCTTAAAAATCGCAAGCCCCAAAGCCATTGCCGCAGGTCAAATTGTGGCCGGAACAGCAGCGGCGCATCGTCTTTGAACATCCACTTGAGTGCTTTCAGTGGTGCATCACGGTTGGCCCAGGGCTCGCAATAGCTGACCGATATTTGCGCGGCGT
>ENA-OFDP01000519-OFDP01000519.1-metagenomes-genome-assembly--contig:-NODE-519-length-17257-cov-5.276596_pt1 | contig 17257 bp, 17 predicted proteins | sample MGYA00153389_OFDP01 | MGnify analysis MGYA00153389 | reverse complement strand
CACGCCCCCTTGACTCGCGTATCGGTGCCTGGGCCAGCCCGCAAAGCGAGGTGATCTCAAGCCGTGGCGTACTGGTGGCAAATGCTGCGCTGTACGCTGCCAAATTTTTGTTGCAGCCGCCGCGCCCGCCGCACTGGGGCGGCTATCGCTTAAAGCCCGACAACTGGCAGTTCTGGCAAGGTCGCCGCAGCCGCCTGCACGACCGCTTGCGCTACACGCTGCAAGGCAATGACGACTGGCTCAGGGAACGCTTGGCTCCTTAAACGACAACCGGTTCGTGCGCCAGCAATATGCCAAAGCGCTCATAAACGCTGGTTTGTATTGACTTGGCCAGGGTCATGACTTCGCCGCCCGTCACCGGGTCTGTGCTGCCGCCACGATTGACCAGCACCAGCGCCTGCCGCTCGTACACACCCGCATTGCCGATGCGCTTGCCCTTCCAGCCGCAGGCGTCAATCAGCCAGCCAGCAGCCAGCTTGACCGAGCCATCAGCCAGCACATAGTGAACAATTTTGGGTTCACGCGCGATGATGTCGGCGCATTGCTCGGCAGTCACGGTCGGGTTTTTAAAAAAGCTGCCCGCATTGCCCAGCACCCGCCAGTCAGGCAGCTTGGCACGGCGAATCTCGCACACCCACTCATAAATTTGTAGCGCAGTAGGCTCATCAATGTTGGCTTGCACGCGCTTTTTTTCGATGTCGGCATAACCTAGTACAGGCTTCCAGTTTTTGGGAAGGGCAAAGCGCACATGGGTGATCAGCGCCTTGCCGGCCAGGCCAAAACCGCCGTTTGACACATGCTTGAACACCGAGTCCCGGTAGCCAAAGGCGCACTGCGCGGCATTCAGGGTAAAGCGCTGGCCAGTCGTCAAATCAACAGCGTCCAGCGACTCAAAACGGTCTTGCAGCTCTACTCCGTAAGCGCCAATGTTTTGCACTGGCGACGCGCCCACGCTGCCGGGGATAAGCGCCAGATTTTCCAGGCCGGGGTAACCGTTTTGCAATGTCCAGGTCACCAGGTCGTGCCAGTTTTCACCGGCGCCTGACTCGACAACCCAGGCTTTGGCGGTTTCACTGACCAGCCTTTTGCCCAAGATATCAACTTTCAGCACCAACGGTTTGACGTCGCCTGTCAGCACAATGTTGCTGCCGCCACCCAGAATAAATTTGGGCGCGGCCTTCAGCGCCGGGTCCGCCAGCAGCGCATCAATATCAGCGAGGTTGTGGAGGCGGACAAGGGCCAAAGCCTTGGCAACAATGCCAAAGGTATTAAAAGACTGGAGCGGGACGTTTTTCTCGACTAACATGACACGATTGTCCCATCGCAGGGGATTCAATTTACTCATCTCTTAATAATCATGCCTTCTTTTGACACCGTGCTTGAAGCAGACCTGGTCAAGGTCAAAAACGCGGTTGAAAACACTGCCAAAGAAATAGGTACGCGTTTTGACTTCAAAGGCACGTCTGCATCAATTGAGCTGAAAGACAAAGAAATTATTTTGATTGGCGACAGCGACTTTCAGCTTGACCAGATCAACGATATTTTGCGCAGCAAACTGACCAAAGCGGCTGTGGATGCGCGCTTTCTGGACGTTGGCAAATCCACCAAAATCGGCGGCGACAAGGTCAAGCAGATCAACACCGTGCGCAATGGCATTGAAAGCGATTTGGCCAAAAAAATTCAGGTGCTGCTCAAAGGCAGCAAGATCAAGGTGCAAGGCGCGATTCAGGAAGAAAAAGTCCGCGTCACTGGCGGTAAGCGTGACGACCTTCAAGCGGCAATGGCTTTGATCAAAGCAGAAAACGCGGATTTCCCCTTGAGCTTCAATAACTTTAGAGACTAAATGGAAAGACTGAACGTGAGCCAGCAGTCAGCCCGCCCGATGGAAAAACTTTGTATAGCGTTGCTCTGCGCAGTGGTGCCCACGGCGTATGCCGAATCCGTTGCGCTAGCGGGTATGTTGGGCAGCAAAGCGCTGCTGGTCGTCAACGGCGGGGCACCCAAAACTGTCGCCGCTGGCGAGACGCACCAGGGCGTCAAAGTGATATCGACAGCGCAGGACCAGGCCGTCATTGAACAATCGGGCAAGCGCGTCACGCTCCGCGTTGGCGACGCGCCCGTCAGCACTGGCGGGGGAAGCACAATTTCTCGCGGTTCGCGCATCGTACTTACTGCGGGCAGCGGTGGCCACTTCGTTACCGCAGGCCAAATCAATGGCAAAGCAGTGCAGTTCATGGTCGACACTGGCGCGACATCTGTTGCGATGGGCGCGCAAGACGCCGAGCGCGCTGGCATCAACTACAAAGCCGGACAGGTGATTGGTATTTCGACTGCGAATGGCAACACGCAGGGTTACCGCATCAAGCTGAACTCGGTGCGTATTGGCGACGTGGAAGTGTTTGATGTGGATGCTGTGGTCACGCCGCAGGCCATGCCCTACATGCTGCTGGGCAACAGCTTTTTAACGCGCTTTCAAATGACGCGTGAAAACGAGCAAATGACGCTGGTCAAGCGCTACTGACTTTTCGTAGTATCGAGTCTCACACGCTTGGTTTTTTACCAAAACCAAGCTTTGATTCAGTGCCCTTCACCAGCTTGTTGATGTTGTCTTTGTGGCGAACCACCAGCAGCAAACCCATCATGAAGATGGCCAGCAGAATACTTTTCTCGGTGTACCAGGCAGCCCGGTCACCCAACAGGTAAAACACCGGCGCAAATGCTGCACTGGCCATGGCAGCCAGCGATGAATAGCGCGAGAAGAACGCAACGATGAGCCAGGTGGCCAGCGTTGCCACACCCAACAGCCACTCAAACCCCAGCAAAACCCCCGCAGCTGTTGCCACGCCCTTACCGCCCTTGAAGCCAAAAAACACTGGGAACAAATGCCCCAGAAATGCGGCAAAACCCACCAGCGCGATGGTCCCATCACCCAGCCCATATTCTTTGCCAAACCACTTCACCAGCATGATGGGCAGCCATCCCTTGGCGCCATCAAGCAACAAGGTCGCCACGGCCGCACCTTTGTTGCCGGAACGCAGCACGTTGGTGGCACCAGGGTTGCTGCTGCCGTACGTGCGCGGGTCTTTGAGTCCCATCGCTCGGCTGACAATGACTGCAAACGACAGCGAGCCGATCAGGTAGGCCAGCAATACAGCGATGGTTGAGAGCAAGTAATCCACAACAAATCCTTTTCTAATTCAGCCAACTTTTTTAGCTACTCAACAAGAGCGCACTGCACTGATTTTGCACCCAGCAGCGTGACACACACTTGCGGATCAATGCTTACCAGGAAGCCACGCCGCCCGCCGTTTATAGCGATTTTAGGCAAGGCCAAAATACCTTCTTCAATATAAATGGGCATGGTGCGGCGCGTTGCAAAGGGCGACGTGCCGCCTACCAAATAGCCGCTGTGCCGATTGGCGACTTCAGGCTGACACGGCTCAACCGATTTGGCACCAATTTGCCGTGCCAAATTTTTCGTCGATACCTTGCGGTTGCCGTGCATCAGCACCAGCAGCGGCTTGGCATCTTGGTCTTGCAGGACCAATGTTTTCACCACGGTGAACGGGTCTAGCCCCAACACTTGTGCGCTGTGTTGCGCACCGCCGTGCGCAAGGTACTTGTAGCGATGCTCTGTAAACACGACATGGTTGGCTTTCAAAAATTGCGTAGCTCGGGTTTCGCTGACGTGGTCTTTTTTTGACATGGCAACCGGGAACGTTTTACTGCGCAGGGTCGCGTATTTCCCAGCGGATTTTGTCAATTTCTTCGAGCATTTCCGGACTGAGGGTTGTGCCGTGCGCGTCGAGGTCTGCGTCCAGTTGCTCCACTGAAGTCACCCCGATGATGGTGCTGGCGACTTGCCATTTGGTGTAGCAAAACGCGAGCGCCATCTGCGTGGGGGTTAGTCCATTGGCTTTGGCCAATGCGTTGTAGCGCCGCGCAGCGACCAGTGATTCAGGGCGGCCCCAGCGTTGCTTGCGCATGGTTTCAAATTTGGCCATGCGACCTTCTTTGGGCGCCTCCTGGCCCTCAAGCCCGCTATCGTCGTACTTGCCGGTGAGCAGGCCAAACCCCAGCGGCGAGTACGCCAGCAACGAAACGCCCAGACGGTGCATGGTTTCGTCCAGCCCGTTTTCTACGGTGCGGTTGATCAGGCAGTACGGGTTTTGCACAGTGGCCACGCGCGGCAAGCCGTGCACATCGGCCAGGCGACAAAATTCATGCACGCCATAAGGCGATTCATTTGACAAACCAATTGCCCGTACCTTGCCAGCCTTGACCAGCGCGCCCAATGCTTCCAGCTGCACGTGGATGGACGACACCGCGTTGTCTTTGCTGGGGTCAAAATACACCATGCCAAAAGCTGGAACGTGCCGCGACGGCCAGTGGATTTGGTACAAATCAATGGTGTCGGTTTGCATCCGCTTGAGGCTGTCTTCGCAGGCCTTTCTGATGTCAGCCGCTGTAACGTCAAGGCTGCCGCCGCGAATCCAGTTCATCCCGCGCGCTGGGCCAGCTACTTTGGTGGCCAGAACCACCTTTTGCCTGGCCCCCGGGTTCTTGGCGAACCAGTTGCCCAAAATGGTTTCAGTCGTACCAAAGGTTTCAGCTTTGGGCGGCACTGAATACATTTCGGCTGCGTCCAAAAAGTTAATTCCTCGCTCGATGGAGCGGTCAAGAATTGCGTGGGAATCGGCCTGGTTGACTTGCTCGCCAAAGGTCATGGTGCCCAGGCAAATAGGGGTGACCTGTAAATCGCTGCTGCCAAGTTGGATCAATTTCATGGTCTACGAATCTCACTTTTAAATCCCGCTGAGTTTAAAGGGTCAGCTTGGACGGACAGCTTGGACCAAATAGTCCAGCCCCGTTTGTTGAGCGTCCATCTGCGGCTAGGAGCCTGGACGGCAGAAGGCGCCCTAGCGGTAATTGGCCCCAGCGATGGCCAAGTTTTTGAAGATTTCGCCGACGAATATCTGGATATTTGGCAAGAAATCGGCGAAAAATAGACCGATGCGGCCAATTTGCAGCCGACGTTCCTTCTGCCGCCCAGGCTCCTGGCAATTACCCCAATTGTTTACATGTGGGGTGCCTGTCTTACAGCTTGGCCAAGGCTGCACCAGTACGATGGAAGCTGATCTCAACCCGATGGCAGGAAAACTGCCGTATTCAGGAGTCTTTCATGACAACAACATTGATACGCAGTAAATCCTTTTCTCTCAGCGCTGTGGCATTGAGCCTTGCGGTACTCACCGGATGCGCGAATATGAGCGAAACACAGCAAGGTACCGCCAAAGGCGCAGGTATAGGCGCATTGGGTGGGGCAGTGCTGGGCGCAGCAGTGGGCGGCTCAAAAGGTGCTGTGACTGGCGCTGTGCTGGGCGGCGCGGTCGGCGCGGGCGGCGGTTACATCTGGTCCAAAAAAATGCAGGACCAAAAAGCCGCCATGGAGAGAGCCACGGCAGGAACTGGCGTAGCGGTAACGCAAACTTCAGACAACCGCCTGAAGATGGACATCCCAAGCGATGTGTCATTTGACACGGGGCGCTCGGCCATCAAAACTAACTTTGTCCCGATCCTGAACCAGTTTGCCACCACGCTCAACCAGAACCCAGTGACCACCATCACGATTGTTGGCCACACCGACAGCACGGGTTCTGACGCTATCAACAATCCGCTGTCGGTGGACCGCGCGGAAGCAGCCAGAGACTACCTGGTTGGCAAGGGCGTGGCGCGCACGCGCATCGCAACCGAAGGGCGCGGCGCGCGTGAGCCAGTCGCCGACAACAACACCGAGCAGGGCCGGGGCAACAACCGCCGCGTTGAAATCTTCGTCGCAGAGCAGATTGCAGCCAGGTAGCCCTCTAGCGCAATAAATACGGGTGCAAGCAGCTACTATTTTTATAGCGTAAGTCTGATTGTGGTTGCCGCGTAGCGGCCAACCTTGTCACCGCCTCGACTGCGCGCGGGTGGAAGTGAATTTATCATCCGCAGCATGTACAAAGAAAAATCTCCTTCAAAAAGCGAGTTTGTGGCGTTGCGCGGCTTGAACTACCACGTCTGGATTTGGGGCGTTGGCCCTCTTGACACCACCCTGCCCCCACTGGTGTTGGTCCATGGCTGGATGGATGTAGCCGCTTCTTACCAGTTCATGGTTGATGCGTTGCCGGAAGCATTCGTTGCGGGCCGCACCATCATCGCGCCCGACTGGCGCGGATTTGGGCTTACTGCCGGTGGAAATGCAGACAATTACTGGTTTCCAGACTACCTGGCCGATCTGGATTTTTTACTTGACCACTACGTTCAGGACAAAAAAGTCGACCTGGTTGGCCACAGCATGGGCGGCAATGTGGCAATGATTTACGCTGGCGTGCGGCCTGAGCGGATTCACAAACTCGTCAACCTTGAAGGCTTCGGCCTCGCGCCCAGCAAACCAGCGCAAGCGCCCACGCGTTACGCCAAGTGGATTGACGAGCTGAAAGCGATGCACAAAGGCGAGCTCAACCTGAAGGCCTACGACAACCTCGACGGGGTGGCCAGGCGCCTGATGAAAACCAATCCAAGGCTGACACCAGATAAAGCCAGCTGGCTGGCGGCGCACTGGGCACGCCAGGACGCCAGCGGCAAGTGGCTGATATTGGGCGAACCAGGCCATAAAGTGGTCAGTGCCAACATCTACAAAGTTGAAGAAGCACTTGAGACCTACAAGCGCATCACAGCGCCAGTGCTGGCCGTTGAAGCCAGCGATGACTCACTTGAGAAGTGGAACCAGGGCCGCTACACGCTGGCCGACTACCACGAGCGGCTCAAACACATTGCCGACGTGCGCACCGCGCGCCTGGAAGATGCAGGCCACATGCTGCACCATGACCAACCTGAACAGCTGGCCACGATGATCGCCGCTTTTTTAATGGAGTAAAACGTCGTGGCTTTACTTATTTTTAAATGTTTTAGGGGTCTAGCGCAATAAATACGGGTGCAAGCAGCTATTTTATTAATAGCGAACTACTTTGTGCTGGTCAACCCAAACCCATAGCCTGCGACACCACTTCCTTCATGATCTCGTTGGTGCCGCCATAAATCCGCTGCACCCGTGCGTCGGCATAGGCTCGAGTAATCGGGTAGTCCCACATGTAGCCCGCGCCGCCGTGCAATTGCACGCATTCATCCATCACTTTGCATTGCAAATCAGTGGTCCAGTATTTGGCCATGCTGGCGGCGGCGGTGTCCAGCTTGTCCGCCAACACGAGCTCAATGCACTTGTCGACAAACACTTGCGCCACCTGCACTTTGGTTTGCAATTCGGCCAGCGTAAAGCGGGTGTTTTGAAAGCTGGCCACAGTCTTTCCAAAGACGTGGCGCTGCTTGACGCAATCGATCGTCCAGTCGATCGCGGCTTGCGCGGAAGACACGGCCGTAATTGCAATTTGCAAGCGCTCCCACGGCAGTTGCTCCATCAGGCAGATAAAGCCGCTATTTTCAAAGTCCTTGCCGCCAAGCAAGTTGCAGCAGGCACACGAACGTTGGAGGACCTGGTGGTGGCTGGCGGTGTCGAAAGCATGAGCCGCGTGCCGATTGGCTCAAACGGCGGTGCGTGGGCGCAAGACCCCGAGACCAACAGCGCCACCAATTTTGTACCGCAAGGCATAGGCGCAGATTTGATTGCCACCATTCACGGCTACACGCGCGCCGACGTGGATGCGTTTGCGCTTGAGTCGCAACGCCGCGCTGCACATGCGCGCGCCAGCGGTTACTTTGCCGGCTCAGTGGTGGCGGTCAAAGACTTTTTGGGCCAAACCATTCTTGTCGCCGACGAATTCATCAAGCAGCAGACTACGCTTGAAGGCTTGGGTGCACTCAAGCCGTCGTTCGAGCAGCTCGGGGCGATGGGTTTGACGCGGTGGCGCTAGCCCGCTATCCAGAAGTCAAGCGCATTCACCACGTGCACCACGCTCGCAATTCGTCGGGCATCGTCGATGGCGTTGCCGCAGTACTGGTGGGATCAGAGGCTGCCGGCAAACTGCACGGATTAACGCCCAGGGCGCGCACCGCCGCGGTCGCGGTCAGCGGCGCTGACCCGACCATCATGCTGACTGGGCCAGTCCCTGCGTCCCGTAAGGCGCTGGCCAAGGCTTGCTTGACGATTGACCAGATCGATTTGTTTGAAGTCAACGAGGCATTTACCGCAGTTCCCTTGCGCTTCATGAAAGAGTCCAGCGCGGCCTATACCGATTTGATTCACAAGCTTGGTGGCGCCGCCATGTTCGGCCTGTATGCCACCCACACTGTGCAGCACCCTTACCTTGACGAGGCTTCGCAGCCAATCCGCTTTTGGGCCAACAAATACAAAACCAAGTTCAATGAAGACCCCACCATGTTTTCGGTGTATGGCTACTCTTTGATCGACACGTTTGCCAAGGCTGCACAAAAGGCTGGCACAAATCTATCCACCGATACCTTTATCAAAGCGATGGAGAGCATGACCATTGAGCCAGACATGTTCGGTAGCCCGGCAATGACTTTTAGCGCCACAAAGCGCCTCGGCAAAGACTTATCACGCCTCTCACAAATCACCGATGGCAAGTGGAAGGTCATGACTGTGCTTACGCAAAACGCTGGGCCTTCGTAGCTGCCGATAGCAGACCATGAGAAAATCAGGCATCAGACAGTTTCGCGCCGCCACGGCGCACCTAACTCAGGATTTATCTCATGGAAGCAGAACACATCAACGCCATTGGTAACCAACTGGCAGACCTCAGCACCCGCGTGAACGAACTTCGGGGGTATCTTTGACTACCCTGCCAAAGAACGCAAGTTAAGCGAAGTCAACGCCGCGCTTGATGACCCGAAGGTCTGGGATGTCCCAAAGCGGGCACAGGAGCTGGGCAAAGAGAAAAAATCGCTTGAAGACGTCGTGCACGTCATTGACCGGCTCAGCTCTGAGCTTTCAGACAACATCGAGTTGTTTGACATGTCGAAAGCAGAAGGCGACGAGCAGGGCATGCAGTCGATTGAAGGTGAAGCCGCCAAGGTGGCGGTTGAAGTCGAAAAGATGGAATTTCGCCGGATGTTCAACAACCCGGCCGACCCACTCAATTGCTTTCTGGATGTGCAATCAGGCGCAGGCGGCACAGAGGCCTGCGACTGGGCTAGTATGCTGCTACGCCAGTACCTGAAGTACGCTGAGCGCAAAGGCTTTAAAACCACCATTGAAGACGAAACCGCAGGCGACACCGCAGGCATTAAAGGCGCAACCATCAAGATCGAAGGCGAATATGCTTTTGGCCTCTTGCGAACGGAAACCGGCGTACACCGCCTGGTGCGCAAGTCCCCGTTTGACTCATCGGGCGGCAGGCACACCTCGTTTGCGTCGATTTTTGTGTACCCTGAGGTTGACGATTCGATTGAAATTGACATCAACCCATCAGACGTGCGGGTAGACACATTCCGCGCCAGCGGCGCAGGCGGGCAGCACATCAACAAAACGGACTCCGCTGTGCGTTTGACCCACTTGCCCACCGGCATCGTGGTGCAGTGCCAAGATGGCCGCAGCCAGCACAGCAACCGTGACGTCGCGTGGAAGCGCCTGCGCTCCCGCCTGTACGACTTTGAACTGCGAAAGCAACAGGAAGCCCAGCAAAAGCTCGAGGACACCAAAACCGACGTCGGTTGGGGCCACCAAATTCGCAGCTACGTGCTGGACAACAGCCGAATCAAAGACCTGCGCACCAATTACGAAACCTCTGCCACGCAGAAGGTGCTGGATGGGGATCTAGATCAGTTTATTGAGGCCAGTTTGAAGCAGGGTGTTTAGCGTTTCAGCATTAACTATGAGGTTGCCATGAAGCTAACTGACGTACACATCAGTCATTACAAAAGTCTTTCGTCGGTCACTTTAAGTCTGCACCCGCAGGTAACGGTGCTGGTCGGACCGAATGCTGCGGGCAAAAGCAACTTCGTAGATGCATTGAGATTTTTGCGAGATGCGGCGAAAGATAGCTTGGACCACGCTGTAGTTGCTCGCGGCGGTCTTACAAGAATTCGTCAAAGTTCAACCGGACGGCCTTTTAACATTGGTCTAGGAATTGATGTTTTACAGAGCTTCGATGACCACGAAGATCAACCGGGTAGCTACTCACTTGACATTGCAAGTACGGGTGGAAACTACAGAGTAGAGCGTGAAGAGGTGGTTTCTAATTCCGAGGATTACCAACAGACGGATGATGAGGACGGCGGAACGGCAGGATGGGTTCTCGTTACAAACAACTTTCTCCGAGAACGTTCGGGCATAGTCAAAGACAATGGCTTAGAGACGCTAACCCTGCCCGAGGAAATGCATGACCAATTAGCTCTTGGCACAACGAGTGATGCTTTTTTTTTCAGGGCACGGGGCGAACTTTTGCATGCATTTATTGAGCGGTGGAAGTTCTCGTCGCTTTACCCGAATACGCTTCGAAATCTTACTACCCCGGATGCTGATGGTGCGCTTCGAGAAGACGGCAGCAATTGGGCATCTGTTATCAGAGCTGCAAGGCGAACTGCAAAAGGTAAGAAAATGCTGGAGCGGGTCAACGAAATGATGCGGGTTGTACTACCTGATTTCAACGAAGTCTCGGTAACGACAGCAGGAAGCTATCTAGTTCCTAACTTCAAATTCGGTAACGATAAAAGCAACACTAGAACATTTGACCCGGTACAACTATCAGACGGGACTTTAAGGATTTTTGGGATTTTGTTATCGCTTTACCAAAATCCTGCCCCCCCGCTGATCGTTGTTGAAGAGCCAGAGCAGACCGTACAGCCAGGCGTCTTGGGAATGCTTGCAGAGGCGTTTAAGGAGGTTTCAGAAAACACACAAATAATTATTACGACACACAGCCCTCAATTAATCGAACATTTCGCGCCAGAAAATATTCGGGTTGTCACTATGAGAGATGGACTTACACACATAGCACCCATCAAAAGATCTCAGCAACAAGCCGTACGCGATGGGCTAATGGGGCTTGGTGAATTTATGGCGGCCGAAGGCTTACAGCCTGAATTGCTATGAGCAAAGTCTTGCCAATTGTTGAAGGTGATGGAGATGTAGCAGCTGTACCGGTATTACTACGTCGAATTTTGCAGGTTCACAACAGATTTGATGTTCAAATTCTTCCTCCACACAAGCGTGGCGAATTACCAAAAGTAAAAGCGAACTTTGAGCGATTTTTTAAAGCTGCTGCGCTGGAAAGCGTGCCTGTACTTTGCGTACTAGATTTTGATTGTGCGAATTGTGTGGATGCAATTAAAGACGAAAAGGAACTGAAGGAGCTAGCGAATAAGTTTCACCCTCTCATTGACTTTGAGGCCTGCTTAATCGTCAAAGAGTTTGAATCTTTATTTCTTTACGATGAAATGGGTACTCGCAAAGTTTTATCCAGCATCGTTAAAAGTACGGTTTTCCCGACGAATCCAGAGGAAATTAGACCTGCCAAGGAGTGGCTGTCAAGAGCGCAGCCATCAGGTATCGCCTACAAACCCACAGTACATCAGGCCAAACTTGCAGCGGCAGTTGACCTGAACATTTTGCGAACTCGATCGCCAAGTTATCAAAGGCTTGAGTCTGCATTGCTCAGGCTTATTAATTAATCATGAGACTATATTTTTCAGGAAACACCCATGCTGCACAAGCTTGACGCAAGCGGATCTGGGCAAGGCCCGTCCGTGGCCATTCATCGCGCCGATTACCTGGGCCCCGCCTACTGGATTGACACAGTTGATCTCTGTTTTGACCTGGACCCAGTCAAAACCCGCGTATTGAACAAAATGACGCTGCGCCGCAACGCAGATGTGCCCGCGCAGCCGCTTCGCCTTGACGGGGAAGAGCTCAATTTGTCCCGCGTGCTGGTCAACGGCCAGGGTACTTCGTTCAAGATGGATCGCAACCAGTTGGTGCTGGAAAACCTTCCAGACGCTTTCGAGCTGGAAATTTTCACCACCACCAACCCGTCTAAAAACACCAAGCTGATGGGCTTGTATGCTAGCCAAGATTCGTTTTTTACACAATGCGAGGCTGAAGGCTTCAGGCGGATCACGTACTTTTTAGACCGCCCCGATGTGATGGCGCTCTACACCGTGACCCTGCGTGCAGACAAGACCAAATTCCCGGTGCTACTGTCAAATGGCAACCTGGTTGAAGAAGGTGTGCTGGATGATGGTCGCCACTTCGCCAAATGGGTTGACCCGCATAAGAAACCAGCCTATTTGTTTGCGCTGGTAGCAGGTCAACTGGTCAGCCGTGAACAGCGCATCACCTCGCGTGCCGGAAAGTCGCACACGTTGCAGGTGTATGTGCGCCCCGGTGATTTGGACAAAACCGAACACGCGATGAATTCACTGATCCACTCAGTCGCTTGGGACGAGGCCCGCTTTGGCTTGCCACTCGATCTGGACCGCTTCATGATTGTGGCAACCAGCGACTTCAATATGGGCGCGATGGAAAACAAGGGTCTGAACATCTTCAACACCAAGTACGTACTGGCCAACCAGTCCACCGCCACCGACATGGACTTTGGCAATATTGAAAGCGTTGTCGGCCACGAGTATTTTCACAACTGGACGGGCAACCGCGTCACCTGCCGCGACTGGTTTCAGTTGTCGTTGAAAGAAGGCTTGACGGTTTTCCGTGACCAGGAATTCAGCCAGGATTTGTGCGGCGAAGCATCCGCCCGCGCCGTCAAGCGTATCGAAGACGTTCGCGTGCTGCGCACCGCCCAGTTCCCCGAAGACGCAGGCCCCATGTCGCACCCGGTGCGGCCTGACAGCTACGTTGAAATCAGCAACTTTTACACCGTGACGATCTACGAAAAAGGTGCCGAAGTCGTCCGCATGATGCAAACCCTCGTTGCCAACGCAAAAGACACTGTGGGCCGCGCAGGTTTCGCCAGGGGCATGACGCTTTACTTCGAACGCCACGATGGTCAAGCCGTGACCTGCGACGACTTCGCACAAGCCATTGCCGATGCGAACCCAGAGTCAAACCTGGCGCGTTTGCTGCCGCAATTCAAACGCTGGTACAGCCAGGCCGGTACGCCGCGCGTTACAGCCAAGGGCGTGTACAACGCCCTTGAAGCCACCTACACACTGACCTTAAGCCAAAGCTGCGCGCCTACCGCAGGTCAGGCCAGCAAGGAACCCTTTGTTATTCCGGTGGCGCTGGGCTTGCTGGGCGCAGATGGAAATGACTTGCCTTTGCAGCTGGCCGGTGATGGCGCGGGAGCCGTCAGCAGCCGCACCGTGGTGCTCACGCAGGCTACTGAGGACTTCGTTTTTACAGGCATTACCGAGGAACCCGTACCGTCCATCCTGCGTGGGTTTACTGCCCCGGTGGTGCTTGAATTTGATTACACCGACGCTCAGCTGCTGCACCTACTAGGCCACGACACCGACGCATTCAACCGTTGGGAAGCTGGCCAACGCCTGGCTGTAAGAGCTGCGTTAAATGCTATTAATTCAGGAGCTGCTTGCGACCGTATTATGGGAGCTACAGCAGCAAATGACCTTTTAAATGAGGTTTATTTAACCGCCATGCGGCAGGTTTTGCATCACCCAACGCTGGACGCGGCTTTCAAAGAACTGGTGCTGACACTGCCATCAGAATCCTATTTGGCTGAGCAACTGGACGTCGTCGATCCACAGCAAATTCATGCAGTTCGCGAGTCGATGCGCCAGCAGCTCGCAACCAGCCTGCAAGCAGACTGGGCTGCGGTGTACGCCGGCAATGCGGACACCGGGGCCTACACGCCAGATGCCGCATCGTCAGGCCGCCGGGCATTGGCGGGTATGGCGCTGACCTATCTGTGCCTGGCAGCACAAGCCAGTGGCGACGCCACCTGGCCCGAGAAAGCACTGCAGCGTTTCAGTGATGCCAGCAACATGTCTGACCGCTTCAATGCTTTGAGCGCACTGGTCACCACCGGCCACGCACTGGCTGCGCCTGCACTCAAACAGTTCCATGCGATGTTCAAGGACGAAGCGCTGGTGATAGACAAATGGTTCAGCTTGCAATCAAGCAGCCCTGACCTCGGCGGCAACGTGCTGCCGCTGGTCAAGCAATTGATGAAACACCGAGATTTCAGCCTTCGTAACCCCAACCGTGCGCGCAGCGTGGTCAGTGCATTTTGCAGCAACCCTGCGGCGTTTCACAGGGCGGATGCCGCAGGCTATATTTTCTGGAGCGAGCGCGTGATTGAACTCGACGCGATGAATCCACAAGTTGCTGCACGCCTGGCAAGGGCTCTGGACCGATGGAGCAAACTGGCAGAGCCCTACCGCAGCGCAGCCCGTCAAGCAATTGCCCGCGTCGCCGCAAAAAGCGACTTGAGCAAAGACACGCTTGAAGTAGTCACCCGCGCCCTGGCCGCGTAAAAAACTCACCGAGTCAATCCATGTCAAAACACATCTCCCTTACCCGCTACCTGGTTGAACAGCAACGCCAGGACGGCCACATCCCGCCTGAACTGCGCCTGCTGCTTGAAGTGGTGGCGCGCGCCTGCAAAAGCATCAGCCAGGCTGTCAACAAAGGCGCCATTGGTGGCGAGACCAGCATATTGGGCACGGCAGGCAGTGAAAACATACAGGGCGAGGTGCAAAAAAAGCTCGACATCATCGCCAACGAGGTGCTGATTGAAGCCAATGAATGGGGCGGCCATTTGGCGGCCATGGCCAGCGAGGAAATGGACGGCATTTACGTCGTACCCAACCGTTATCCTCAGGGCGAGTACCTGCTGCTGTTTGACCCGTTGGATGGCAGCAGCAACATTGATGTCAACGTCAGCATTGGCACGATTTTCAGCGTGCTGAAAAAGCCCGAGGGCGATGCAGGGGTTGAAGAAGCCGATTTCTTGCAAGCGGGCAATAAGCAGGTTGCCGCTGGCTACTGCGTTTACGGCCCGCAAACCACGCTGGTGCTAACCGTAGGCGACGGCGTGGCCATGTTCACGCTAGACCGCGAGCAAGGCTCGTTTGTTTTGACAGCCGAGAACATACAAATTCCGGCAGACACGCAAGAGTTCGCCATCAACATGAGCAACATGCGCCACTGGGACGAGCCAGTCAAAAACTACATTGACGAATGCCTGCAAGGCAAAGAGGGCCCACGCGGCAAAAACTTTAATATGCGCTGGATAGCCTCCATGGTCGCCGACGTTCACCGCATCTTGACGCGCGGCGGCATTTTTATGTACCCATGGGACAAACGCGAACCAGAAAAAGCCGGCAAGCTGCGCCTGATGTACGAAGCCAACCCGATGAGCTGGCTAGTCGAGCAAGCAGGCGGAGCATCGACCAACGGCAGACAGCGCATCATGGACTTGCAGCCCAGCAAACTCCACGAACGCGTCAGTGTGGTGCTCGGGTCAAAAAATGAAGTCGAGCGCGTGACGGCCTACCACCACAAGGCAGAGCCTGCGCATACAGCCGGGCTATAATTTGGGGTTGTGCTCAACGCACAAAAAATACACAAGCCGGTGTAGCTCAGTCGGTAGAGCAGCTCATTCGTAATGAGAAGGTCGGGTGTTCGATTCATCTCTCCGGCACCAAATGAAAAGGGAATGGGCTGCTGAGTCCATCCCCTTTTTCACGTGGTCAATACGTAATAGCTGGCTGACTATGATCCGCAGTGGTGATGTATCGCAAGCTTGCCTATCCTGCCTGCCTGATCCAATCACGGATATTCATTCCAATCCGCTCCACATCCTCTTTCGCAAGATCGTCGAAAACCGACCAGTTCGTCGCAATAATCGACGATAGATCGCTGAAATCACAGTAGTTGATTTCCGTCGCACCTCGAGCGCCATGCCACCGATACTTTGCATCCTCCTCCATTCTGGTTTTTGATGTCCTACGGATGCGCTCGGGCACGTTCTCCCACCAAGTCTCTTGGTGAGTCTCAGCCATAGCCTTGGTCACCGTCAGTCGGACCGAGTTTTCAAACGCATGTATTGCGGCGTAGATGACAGACATGCGCTGCGCTTCTGCCAAGAAGTCGGGATCGAGGAACTCGTAGGACAAAGATTTTTGTGCTGCCTTAGCTTCTTCCGCCCCAAAATAATTACGGCGACGCCGTCCCGCCCGATCTAGTGCCTCCTCTGTAAGAACGCCGCGGAAGACGAACGAATAGAGATCGAAGTCTTTCATCCGAGATGGTCCCGCAGAGACTTAAAGATGGCATCGAAAACGGCTTGATCACGTGTTTCTGGTAGAACAATGTTGATGTGATATTGAAGCCCCGAAACCCTGATTTTTCCAGAGGGTGCAAGAGCCTCCTCGGGATGAGGACGCGCTGCCGGTTCCCGATCTATACGAGGAACCTCCCTGGCCTCGGCGGCGCGAGCTTCTAGCTGTGCAAGGGGCGGCGCTGCCGTGAAATCAGCGCAGTCGCAAAGAGCTCGAAACGTCTTTGCAATGTTGCCAATAACGAGATCCGTCTTCTGCCCAGCGAACAGCGTCCGAAGCTTATCCTTTGCATTTGCGACAGTCAATTCGTTCGCCTTGGTATTCACTGCGAATAAATCGACGAAAGCCTCGCGAATTCCCTCTGCAAGGACTTGCTTTGAACGACTGCGATCCAAAAAGTCAAAGTATCTCTGCTGAGGATTTCCATCTCGATTTAGAAATCCTAAATCCTTCAAAATTCCAATGAATAGCCGATCGTTTGTCGACGTGAACCCGAGGTTTTCGAGGAACTTCACGGAAAAACGCTCAGGCGGCTGAGCGTTTTGGATGGCTTCAAAGTACTCCTGCATTGAGCCGGTCTTCAAGGTGTAACTATCGGGAAGCGCCATACGTGAAACTCCAAGTATCGAATTGATGAACCACATCACATAATGTAGTTGACAAAAATATACACACTGTGCCGACTTAATTAGGTTGCCCAAGTAGGCATCCATACGATTAGCCGCCACTTGCAGCCCTTCCGGCGCCACATGTGCAGATCCTCGAAAATTGACTGCGTTTTCCAGCCGCCTAGACGCTGCAATTTAGGGTTAGGCGCGCCTGAACTCCCGGTTCCATTTAGCAAACATATGCAGCACGTTAGGCCATCGGAAATCATCGACGCCTGAATCGCCCTAGCTTCACTTCAACCAACCAGCCTCCAAGAAAACCGAGGTGATTCACTTTCGTAATCCGTATGTTCGCAAAGTCGAACGCTAAAAGCATCGCGCTAATGCCAATTCGGTTTCAGTTTTGACGCAACAAATCTGCGTTCATACTGTTA
>ENA-OFDP01000514-OFDP01000514.1-metagenomes-genome-assembly--contig:-NODE-514-length-17338-cov-12.659666_pt1 | contig 17338 bp, 16 predicted proteins | sample MGYA00153389_OFDP01 | MGnify analysis MGYA00153389 | reverse complement strand
TCAACCAGATTCGGCAGTACGGTCAGTCCAGTGTTGCCGTTACGATGCGGTTGTTAGAGGCGATCGCCACGATCGCACCGTTTACGCACCGGAAGCTAGATCGCACCGCATTAAAGCGTCATGCAGACGCGGTAGAACGTGGCAGCCATGCCGGAATTAAGGAGGAACTAGATCTCCAAGATGTGCAGGATCGGTATCTGATTGCTGTCAAGGCGATCGAGCAATGCTAATCTCTTACTCGATCGTGATTAAAGGAGTTACCGATCTAAAATACGACCGCTGTTTTGCAAGATTCTCAGCTTACTAATAAGTGATTGAGATACGTAATAAATTATCAGATCTAACCTCATTAAATCTAAGTAAATTTAATCATTCATAAATCTATCAATGTGAGGAGGAATTGACTGAAATAAAATATGTAAATTATACATATATACTCTAGATATACTTTGACTGGGCACCACAGAGAATGCTCGCAAAATCAATCGAGCAAAATCAACAAACTCCATCTATTTTAAAACGGAGAAATCGCGATGAAAAATATTGTTTTAGCTACTCTTCTATCTGCAATCGCCGCTCTAGGCATGAGTAAGTCAGCTAGCGCGCAAGTAGTAGGGCAGAGTTCGATTGGACCATCGGTGCTGTTTGGTAATGGACAAACCGCAATCGGGATTGATTCTAAATTTGGGATTAGCGAGAATCTATCGTTACGTCCCTTTGTATATTTTGCCAATAGCGGTACGGACTTTGGTACCGCGCTTACTTACGATCTTCCACTCAGAAATACTGATAATAACATTTTAATTACCCCTTTTGTGGGTGCTTCGATCGATGTCAGTACGGGAGGTAATAGTATAACTACGGCTGGTTTAGTGGCTGGTGCCGATCTCGATCTCAGCGATAGCCTGCGGTTAAAAGCTTCGTTGATTGTACCGTTGAGTACCGATCGGGGTCAAACCACTGGTGTGACTGTCGGTGCTGGTTTCCGGTTCTAAATCTTGACTAATTTAGGTAACTATTACACCGATCGCTTACGACAGATGCGATCGAGAGTATATTCAATCAATTACCAGGTTAGTCTAACTTTCACCTGAATTCATTATCCTGATTTTTTACCACCGCTATTATTTGAAGCTGCTTGGAACTTAAAATAGGCTTTGTAAGATTGAATAAACAGTCTGTGCAAATCGGATTTGGTATGACTACCTTGATGGAAAGTGAAAGTTTATTTAACGACGGGATGGCAGTTGTTGCCTTTGGATTTGTAGTAGTGTTTTCTCAGGGCACCGCCAGTTTAGCGATCGCGCAGCCCTGAACCCCGATTAATAAATCCCACAAAAGCTCGTGCCCAATATTTTTCAGTTCAAAATTTTTACTAGCCGACAGTCATATCATCCAGTTGAAGGTCGTTCGAGCGGGGATTTTTGCCAGCATCGCTCGCGCTCGTTGGCGCAGCCTCTCCCTTGGAGAATCGTCTCAACAATTATCTGTACCGGATTATGGCTGATGATGCCGAGCGTCGGTATCGCCCAAGACACCCCTCCAGTCACCGTACCATCACCATCTGTGCCGATTTCTGCACCGACGGATGGAGTATTTTTTGCCGATATTATGGTGAGGGGGCAAACGATCTTACAAATTGGCAGTCTAGCCAATCTCAGTGCCAGCGATCGCGCTGAGATTATCAATCGCCGGATTGCGAGTTTTCTGGCTCAATCATCAACAACTGGAGCAATTACCGTCCAAACCGACCCGCAACGAGGGATTGCTACCCTCCAACGGAATAATCGGATTCTGATGACTGTGACCCAACAGGATGCCCAGGATTTTGGTGTGGGTGTGGAGGAATTGGCGCAACAGTGGGCAACAGCACTCAATCGAGCATTTGACGAACCCCCGCTGGCGATCGATGTCGGACAACGGCTTTACAGTACGATCCGCCAGTTTCAGCGAGATAGCATCGACCGATTACCAACCATTCTGGGCGCACTGCTGACTGTGTTGATCACGATGTTTCTGGCCAGCAGTATCAAACGCATTACATTAGCAGCTTCCGACCATTGGGAAATCGATTACAACTCCAAAACGTTAGTGAGTCGTGTAGTATACAGCAGTATTTGGATATTCGGTTCGATCGTCGCTCTCGGAGTGTTGGGATTGAACTTTGCAACGCTAGTTGGCACATTAGGACTGACAAGTGTGGCAATTGGCTTTAGCTTGCGAGATATTCTAAGCAATTACTTCTCTGGCATTATTTTATTGGTATCGCGACCATTTCGGGTTGGAGATCAGATTATTATTCAAGACTATGAAGGCACTGTAACTTACATTCAACTCCGTGCAACTACACTAATTACTTACGATGGACGCACGATTTTGATTCCCAATCTACAGGTCTTTACCACCACTATTATCAACAACACGGCAGCGGAGTTACGTCGTAGTTCGTTGACGATTGGGATTGACTACGACACAGATATCGCCAGCGTAAAAGAAACGATCCATCAAGCGGTAATGAGCGTCGAGAGTATAGTTGCTCAACCGCCAGTCGAAATTCTCGTCAGAGAACTTGCCACCAGCGATATCAAACTAGAAGTCCGGTTTTGGGTAAGTTCGCGACGGTTATCTTTTCTAGAATCAACTTCTCAAGTCGCGCAATCAATTAAAGAAGCAATGACAGCAGCAGGGATCGATCGACCTAATGAAGTCTACACAGTTCAGCTCAAAAACACGCCCAGCATCGGCGATGTTCGGCCAGAGCCGCTGCTTCAACCCTTTGGCATAGCCTCTGTTGGACGCGAGAATCGCCTGCCACCAACCTAAGCTTATCGAAAATATTTGTGCCGATTTACTCTACTTTCTGCAAATTATCAGCAACACCTAATTTTTTAGTTGGGAGTCCCTTGTGACATCTTCGTCGATCGAGCGTCTTACCGAGCAACAATGGCACCACCAAGCTGCTGACGACGCGGCAACCTGTCTGAGCACGGATTTAGGAACAGGCTTGTCAAGAGCAGAAGTGCCTAAACGTCAGGAGCGTTACGGGTTCAACGATTAGCGATTTGCAGTTTGCACGATCGAGTTAGATCGCGATCGATCTAACCATGTCATAATTACTGTGCCAGCCGCAAACATCCCCATTCTCAATAAAATAGCCAAGAGTCTCCGCCAACGACTCCAATCGACTATTCTAGAGCAGATTGATACAGCATTAGCCCAACTAAATACAGCTCTGACTTCCCCGCAAATTTCGCACCTAGAGCGATTAATTTTAACTGGTCGTAGACGGAACTAAATGCAACGCGTTGGCTCTTCAAAAGGGTATTAGCCACCTCACAGCCGCAAATTGAACCACTCGTCCAACCACCCAATCGAAATCTCCAATCTGCTCTTAAATCCGGCGAACTCATTACTACCACCACTGGCGCAATTACTCTCAAAGCTTTACAAGCAGGGATATTCGATCGGATTACTGCCACTTTATTACAAGATCGGCAGATCGTGCAAACTGAGATTTTAGCTAAAATTCCCCAAACGATCGAGTTATTAAACTATTTCCTATTTCAGATGCCATTGACGATCGATAATATTACCTATGCTGCTGATACTCAGACTGCCGTAGATCGGGTTGGTGACTTATTAGAAAATCTCACAATTCATCTGGCAAATGCCGTCATCCAATTATTGCTCAATTACTTTGGCAATTCCGATGAGGTTAAATCCCGCTTTTTCGATCGTCGGTTACTTTCCACCCGTGAGATCGAACGGTTTCGGAACGATCTGTCTTGGCGTTATCGGATCGATCGCTATATTTGGCAAGAGAGTAATCGTCATCGCCAATAATCAATATGCAAAGAACTCGTCTTAGTACTCTATTCGATCGACTATTTCAGCAATTAAACCAGTGGAGTCAAAATCCTTGGCGGCGAATATCGATCGTTATTATTAGTTTGTTAATCGGTAATTTTCTGGCTACCACAGTTTCCACAACCACCGGACAAAAAGCCGATCTAGATATTACAGTCGCCCTAGTTCTGTTGACGATCGTCGAGACAGTTAGTTGCCTCACTTATGGTAGCAATTTGGGTCGTCGTCGCCCTGATTCTGGAGCTATTTTGGGTCAGCGTCCGCTGTGGATCGCCATCCTAAACAGTCTCAAGTTAGGCTTAATTTATGGTTTATTTGTCGAAGCATTTAAGTTGGGCAGCTAGCATAAGTTATCAGTGAGTTGCTGGCACTCGATATTTGATTCATAAAAATCACTAATTTAAGCACGAAATCCACACAAACTAATGATCGGATGGATCGCTAATTTAGCCAATGGCATTATCAAACCTACCATCAGTTAAAACTCCAAACCGATACTGGCGATCGCTCGTTATCCTGATGGTGCTAGCGATCGTCATCGAAATCGGGGCACGTCTAGGTGCAGAGATCCTCTGGTTTCAGGAACTAGGCTACCTGCCGATGTATTTGCTCAGGCTGGGTACCCAAGGGATATTGGGCGTAGTTGTATTTACGATTACGACAGTCTATCTACTGGGGAATTTAGCCCTAGCCCAACGGTTGAAGTCTCCCGATCCATTACCAGATCGTCAGCAAATTTCGCTCTCCACCCGTCGTCCTCTGACTCTCCGCTGGCTGCTACCCTTGACACTGAGTTTGAGCCTGCTCACGATCGCGATTTTGGTTCACTATGGTCGAATGGCAGTCAGTCAATGGTCGATCGATCCCGATCTGCCTACTGTCGTTCCGCCTGCACCAGTTTTGCTGCGTCCAGAATTATTCTGGCAATTGACAACACAGATCTTCGTTAGTGGCTGGGTGACTGTTGGGGCAATAGCCCTGGCAATCGCGATGCTCGTTTACCCACGCTGGTTACTGCGGGCGATCGCGCCGATCTTGAGTATGTTCATTGCTGGGGTGCTGTCTCGTCAGTGGATGCGGATACTCCCCCTATTTCAAGCCACTGCTTTTAACAGCAACGATCCCGTTTTTGGTCAGGATATTAGCCTGTATGTATTTAGCCTCCCAGCGATCGAACTGTTGGAGTTCTGGCTGATGGGTGGCTGTTTATATGGATTTATTGCTGTCCTGCTGACATATTTACTAGCTGGCGATAGCTTGAGTCAAGGGCGGTTTGCGGGATTTTCGCACCAGCAGCAACGCCATCTTTTTGGAGTGGGCGGGATGTTAATGCTAGTTGTGGGGTTTAGCTATGGGATTAGCTGCTATGAGTTGCTGTATTCACCCCGTGGCGTGTCCTATGGGGCTAGCTATACAGATGTGATGGTGCAATTGCCAGCCTATGGGGTATTGAGCCTTGTGGCACTAGCGATCGCGGGCTACTGTTGCTGGGGGGCAATTTCTGCTCGCCGTCATCTGGTTAAGTGGAAGTTTATTCTAGTCGCAATTAGTTTGGCTCTGGTGCTAGCGATCGCCACTAGCACGATTTTACCAATGGCAGTCCAGTCACTGCTGGTGCAACCTAACGAATTAGCACGAGAAACACCTTATATTCAACGGACGATCGAGATGACGCGCAGGGCGTTCGGGTTAGACAAGATCGATGCTCAAACTTTCGATCCCCAAAATAATCTCACCGAGCAAACGATTCAAGCAAACGATCGGACGATTCGGAATATTCGGCTCTGGGATCGAGAACCTCTGCTTGCTACCAATCGCCAACTGCAACAGATTCGCCTTTATTATCGGTTTCCCGATGCCGATATCGATCGCTATCTTTTAGCGGGCGAACCGCCAACAGCCAGCCCAAACACACTAAATCCCCCAGTAAAAATCGCCCCAGAACCCCAACAAGTCCTGATTTCGGCACGAGAACTAGAATATACTGCCGTCCCCAAGCAAGCCCAAACCTGGGTCAACAAACATCTGATCTATACTCACGGGTATGGTTTTACGCTCAGTCCGGTCAATCGGGTGGCTCCAGATGGATTACCGGAATACTTAGTTAAAGATATTGGGATTACCGAAGGCAGTCCCTTGACTACCTCCAGTGCAGCAGTGCGGCAGAGCATCCCGATCGGCAAACCCCGCATCTACTACGGGGAAAATGCCAATACTTACATCATGACTGGCACCAAAGTCAAGGAATTAGACTATCCCAGCGGCAATGGTAATGTTTATAACGTCTACGATGGGCGCGGCGGGATTAATATTAGTGCGCCGTGGCGGAAACTGCTATTTGCGAAGTACTTAAATGACTGGCGAATGGTGTTAACGCCGGAGTTTTTGCCAGAAACCAAACTGCTGTTTCGCCGTAACTTGAATCGAAGAATTCGATCGATCGCTCCATTCTTGAGATACGATGGCGACCCTTATTTAGTAGCAGCGGATGCCAGATCTAACCAGAAAGATCCCACAGATCCCAGTTATTTATACTGGATTGTCGATGCTTATACCACTAGCGATCGCTATCCCTATTCCGATGTAGGTAAAGAAGGAATCAATTATATCCGCAACTCAGTTAAAGTAGTCATCGATGCTTATCATGGCTCAGTTAATTTCTATATTGCCGATCCTAGCGATCCGATCGTCACTACTTGGTCGAAGATTTTTCCCGATCTATTCAAGCCGCTCAGTGCGATGCCCGTGAGTCTAAGATCTCACCTCCGGTATCCCGCAGACTTCTTCAAGATCCAATCAGAGCGGTTGATGACCTATCACATGACCGACCCCCAGGTATTTTATAATCGGGAAGATCAATGGCAAATTCCCACCGAAGTCTACGGCGATAAACCCCGATTGGTAGAGCCTTACTATTTAATTACCAGCTTACCGACAGTCCCCTTTGAAGAATTCGTTCTGCTGTTGCCATATACACCCCAACAGCGGACAAATTTGGTCGCGTGGTTAGCCGCCCGTTCCGATGGTGAAAACTATGGCAAATTATTACTCTACACCTTTCCAAAACAACGACTCGTCTATGGTCCCGAACAAATCGAAGCGCGAATTAATCAAGATCCAATAATTTCTCAACAAATCTCCCTGTGGAATCGTCAAGGTTCTAGAGTAATTCAGGGAAATCTGTTAATCGTGCCGATTTCCGTTGCCAAGGGTGCCACCAATGAGCAATCGCTACTATATGTCGAACCCCTCTATCTGGAAGCAACTCTAAATAAACTACCAACTCTAATTCGGGTAATTGTCGCTTATGAAAACCGGATCGTGATGGCGCAAACACTCCAACAAGCGTTGACAGCTATTTTCAAAACATCCTCAACACCTGCACCCCCACCGATCGTTCGTCCAGTTACAGAGCCACTTCAGTCGCAGTAGAGCTAAGGTGAGTAATCTGCCTCTTAGACTCGATCGAATCAATTTAATCTAAATTTAGAAATGATAGAAACAAGCTTACAAAAAGTGACGATCGAAGAAAATATAGAGCAATTTTTATTAGTCCTATTGGTTGCTTTGAGTGTAGCAATCTTGCCTCAAATCATCAGTTGGTTTCGCCGGATTCCATACACACTGCTACTGGTAATTGTGGGATCGGGGCTGGCTGTTGTCGATGTCAGATTAGTCCAACTTTCACCTGAATTAATTCTGTTAATTTTTCTACCGCCACTCTTGTTTGAAGCGGCTTGGAACTTGAAATGGTCGCGGCTAAAACAGGATTTAATCCCAATTTGTCTTTATGCGGTATTTGGGACAATTATTGCAATTGCAGGCGTAGCGATCGGTCTGAATCAACTAGCTGGTTTATCTGTGACAACGGCATTACTAATTGGGGCGAGTCTAGCGGCGACAGATCCAGTTTCGGTGACGGCTCTATTTCGAGAATTGGGTGTCGATAAACGGTTGACTACCCTGATGGAAGGTGAAAGTTTATTTAATGACGGGATGGCGGTTGTTGCTTTTGGTTTTGTGTTGGCGTTCTCTCAGGGTACCGCCAATTTAGCGATCGGGGCAATTGTGACCCAGTTGGTGCTGGTAGTGGGAATTGGGCTGGTTACTGGGGCACTAATTGGGTTTGGGATCTCTTATCTCACCCAACGGTTCGATCTACCTTTGGTGGAGCAGTCGCTAACTCTAGTTGCGGCGTATGGTAGCTATTTAGTTGCGGAGAAATTCGGTGGATCGGGGGTGATTGGGGTGGTGACGACGGGGCTGATTCTAGGTAATTTCGGCTCGCGGATCGGTATGAACCCGCGCACTCGCGTTATTGTCAGTGAGTTTTGGGAATTTTTAAGCTTTTTTGTCAATTCGATTGTCTTCTTGCTCATCGGCGATCGAATTCGCTTTGCAGTTCTGGCTGAAAACTGGGTGGCGATCGGGGTGACAATTACAGCGATGATCTTAGCACGGGCGATCGGGATCTACGGACTCGGCAGTCTGAGCAACCGTCTGGCTGGTGCCGAAATCTCCATCCCAGAGCAGACGGTGCTATGGTGGGGAGGCTTGCGGGGTGCCGTATCGATCGCTTTAGCGTTGAGCGTACCAGAAAATATTCCAGGTCGAGATACGATCGTGGCAAGCGTTTTTGGGACAGTGTTATTTACGCTGCTAGTCCAAGGATTGACTATTCAGCCGCTCCTTGCGCGATTAAATTTGCTAGGCGACCAGCCGATGCGTCAGTATTATCTGGAGATTGTCGCCCGTCAGACTGCCCTCAATCGGGTACTATCACACTTAGGCGAAATCGATCGACATCCTGGCATCGAGCCAGATTTTTATCAATATCAAGTGTCACTGGCTCAGGGAGAACTAACTCGTTTGCAGACAGAATTAGCAGATCTCCAGCATGATTATCCTGACATCCAGACAATTATCGCCGAACAACTGCGAGATGAGTTGCTCGCGATCGAAGCGGAGACTTATGCTGAACTCGTGCAGGCGGGTCGCTTAGATCGAGAACTATCGCTGTTGATGGAAGTAGACACAACCGAACAGTAACTTTGATTACCCAACCTCAAAGTCGAATCAATTACGATAAAATCGGTTAATCATCAGCGCACAGTCAAATTATGCGAAATCGCTTATCCCAATTACTTTCACGCCCCAAACAACTCGCTGCTGTCGAAGCTTGCTCGATCGGGTTAGTAGCTGGCTTGGCAGCGATGGCGTTGGGGGAGAGCGTGAGCTTATTAGGTGGATGGCGACAGCAAGCAACAGGGCTGGTACCTGCCTATCTAGCACTACCCGCGATCGGTTTAGTGGCTGGAGTGCTGGCGGGATGGTTGGCGGGATATGTTGCCCCTGGTGCTAGTGGGAGCGGGATGTCTGAGGTCAAGGCAGTGTTGGCGCGAGTACCGATGCCGCTGACACTGCGACTAGCGGCGGTGAAATGGCTCAGTGCAACGTTGATATTAGCAGCAGGGTTCCCACTGGGACGGGAAGGCCCCACAGTGCAGATTGGGGCGGCGTTGGCCAATCAACTCAGCCATTGGTTTCCCACTTCTCCCGAGCATCGTCGCCAAATGATTGCGGCGGGAGCGGGGGCTGGAGTGGCGGCGGCATTTAATGCACCGATCGCCGGAGTCTTATTTGTAGTTGAAGAATTGCTCCAAGATGTCACGGAAATTACCTTGGGGACGGCAATCCTAGCCTCTTTTGTCGCATCAGCAGTCGCCCGCATCGGTGGTTCTCAAAGCTGGAATCTCAATTTTGAGGCGCATCTAAGCAATACTATTGAGAATAGCTTTTCGGTGCCGGAGATTCCCTTGTACTTACTCCTAGGCATTTTAGCTGGTGGTTTCGGTGTTTTATTCAATCGCGGCGTACTGCTGAGTCTGAGGTTTTATCGGCAGTTTTTTCATGTCGCTTTGCCGTGGCGAGTGGGGCTAGCTGGACTAGTAACGGGGATTGCATTAGCTGCTTTGCCGATCGTCTTTCGGGACAATGCTGGATTGAGATATCTATTGCTCAGTGGTAAGGCAGACTGGCAATTGGTGGCGGTCGTATTTTGGGTCAAGTTTGGTCTAATTATCTTTGTAACTGGCTCTGGGGCACCAGGGGGACTATTAATTCCCTCAATGACGATGGGATCGGCGTTGGGGTATCTAGTGGGTACCTTCGGGCACCATGTACTCTCGGTGGGATCGCCTAGCACTTACGCTTTTGTGGGGATGGCGGCGTTCTTTTGTGCTGTTTCTCGCGTACCGATTACGGCGGTGATTCTGGTGTTTGAGATGACCAGCGATTTTAATCTGGTGTTGCCCTTGATGATTGGGGTGGTGACTGCTTATCTGGTGGCGGAACGGCTGGAAACCGGATCGCTATACGATCGATTGCTAGCAGCGAATGGGATTCATCTTGCCGATATCGATCGATCTCCAGCACCGTGGACGGAATTAACCGCAACTCAGGTGATGCAGCCGAGAGTGGAAACGATCGCTAGTGGGATGAGCTTGGAGGAAGCATTACAGGTCTTTGCTCAGTCTTCCCACCGCACATTCCCCGTAATGGCAGACGGCAGATTGGTCGGAATGCTGTCTCAGCAAGACTTGGTAACTCAGGTGCCGCGAGGAGTAGACGATCGTGACATCCGCGTATCACAGATGATGACTCCCAAGCCTGTGACGGCAATTCCAGCAGACACACTCTCGCATATTCTGCACCTACTCGATCGCTATCGGCTCCGCAGTCTACCGATCGTCGATGGTCGCAAATTAGTCGGCATCATTACCCGCAGCGATATTATTCGGATCGAAGCGGCATATCTCAATGGCAAGGAAAATCCGATCGAGGCAAGAACCGCAACATCTCACATTATCTATCAAACTCGTGCGCCAGAAATTGGCAAGGGACGATTGCTCGTGCTGCTGAGTAATCCTAAAACTGCCAAAATGCTGATGGAAATGGCGGTAGCAATTGCTCGCGATCGCCATTATGAAGTCGAAGTATTGCACGTAATTGTTGTTCCCCCGCACAAATCGCTAGTCGAAGTGACCGTGCGCACAGTCCTGGGCGAAAAACTGCTCCGACAGGCCAGAAATCTCGGACTGGTATGGCAGGTTCCCGTTCATACCCAAATTCGGGTCGCCCATGACCTCTGTGCCGCCGTGCTTGAGACGATCGAGTCCCAGCATATCAATCTGGCATTGATGGGTTGGAGAGGCAGTAAGAGAGTACCCACGGAATGGATTTTTAGTCGGTTGGTCGATCCAGTGATTCAACAGGCTAATTGCGAGGTGGTACTGGTCAAATGTAATGGTCAGACTCAATTCGATCGCTGGCTGGTGCCGATGGCGGGTGGGCCGAATGCTAAACTGGCGATCGAACTTCTCCCCGCACTGACTAGCTTGAGCCACAAGCCTCTAGTCCGGCTCTGTCAGGTGTTCGAGCCTACGGATCGGGCACCAGATCTGACCACACTCGATCGAGCGGCTGATTTCCTCAGTCCATATTTGCACGATGCGATTACGATCGTGCCGCTCCACGCTAATTCTATTGCTGAAGCAGTGCTAGACTACGCTCGACAGGATGGTAGTGATGCGATCGTTTTAGGGGCAAGTCGTGCCGGAATATTACAGCAAGTGGTCAATGGCAACATCCCCGCTGCTATTTCCCAAAATAGCGTTCGCGGAGCGTCGCCTCTGGCGAATCGCACGGTAATTGTCATCAGATCGGCAATTTCCAAATGAAATTAGTACTACGGTTACGCAGATTTTAGCGATCGAATCGTCACATTTTGATAATTACTTCATCTGTACAGGTCACATCTCAACTTCACCAAGAAAGCCAAAGTGCAGGCGGCTGAAGATGCCTGGAATACTCGCGATCCAGAGCGGGTGGCACTAGCTTATACCGAAGATTTCGAGTGGCGAAATCGGGTAGAATTTATTACTGGACGAACCGCCATCAAAGATTTGCTCACCCGCAAGTGGACAAAAGAACTGGACTACCGCTTGAAGTCTGAAAATACAACTCTAATCCACATCCCACTCCAAAATTGCATCAGCCAATGTCTTCGCCGCCTTACCCTGCAACTGCTGTCGTCTATCATCATAGCGAATCAGCGTAGACAAGTTCTTATGCCGACTATGAGCCTGAGCCGAGCGCACATCCCCACCATTAAGATCTAGTAAGGCCGTAATACTAGAATGTCGAATCTTATGCGGACTCACCACCCGTTGGCGTAGCCCCTCGGAACGAGGCTCGATCCCCGCCGCCTCAGCCAGTCCCCCAACGATCTGATACAGGCGATCTACACTTATCCGCGTATCTCGAATAGAGACGAATAGAGCCGGACTTCTACTCTCCCCCATACTCGCCAACCAATCCAAGATCGCCTCAACCGTAGCCGCAGCCAGATCGATCGGTTCCTTATCGATTCTCCCCTTCCCCTTGAGATAAAGCCGAGCTTCTAAGAGGCTGTTTGAAAAGGGTCGGCTGAGGTAATAAAAGCTACTTGAGCCATTCTGCGAATCGCACAAACACTGATTCTGTCGTGGGAGATATGCTGTGTCCGAGGTATCAAAAAGCGTTAAGGAAAACTTTTCAAACAGCCTCTAAGGCGTGAAAATCTGCACGGTCGAGTCCACACACCTCAGCCCGTCTCAAGGCATTGTCCCACAGCAATCGTAGCATTGCGTAATCTCGCTTACCCATGATGGTAGATCGATCGATCCCGTCAATTAATAGCTGAAATTGGTCGAAGCTTGCGCGCCGCCCAGCGGCGGTCGAAATTCCCCTCGTATCTTTATAACTAGTCGCCTTCACCGACTTGATGTCATCCAATCTAAAAGCACACAGTTTACGTTTAGCAGCATGAGTCACAAACGACTTCAAAGCCGCCAGCCGCGCATTTACCGTTCCGGCTGACAACTGAGCTTCGAGTAAATGTCCCCGATAGGCCATCACATGACCGATCGCCTCCCATTCGGGGAGTTGGAGAAAAGCTAAAATCGTCTCTGGGGAGACCGATGCTTGGAATTCCCGCCAAAAAAAGTCTCTGAGTCCCGCTGCATAGGATCTCCGCGTCGCAGGGGAAATTTGCAGTGCTAAAAACTCATCCCAGACTCCTGGGGCAACTGGTTTGACAGTCAACTGCTCTTTTACAGCAGCAGCTCCACCACCGAGATTTGGGGAAGTGGTGCGAACGATTTTAATTGCTGGTAGGTCGCGCGCCATAAATCTAGTTGAGTAAAAAACGGGTGCGGTTGCTCTGGTGAAAAAGTTCAACCGCTGGTAAACTTCAGTTGTGCGTTATCAGTCCAAATTTCCAAGGGTATAAATCGAGGGAACTTACAATTCATTTTCGGGCACTTCCTGTTTAGCATCAATCACCAGTCGCATATTGTCAATAATTAACTCTCGGAGATTGTTCGACACTGGCATGACACTCTGGGCACCAAACCAGCGATCGAATGTTTGGACATAGGGCTGCTTCCCTTTCAAAAAGCCCTGCATAAACCGGATCAAGGCATAATTAGCAACACCTAAAAAAGTTGAGTTGTTTTCTGGCACCATGCAGGCAATACCTTCCTTGGAAAATAGGTTACTCACAATCTCGAATTTCTGCGTATTGGCTGTTCGTTGCAACCATGCCTCTAATAAAATTCCATCGTCGGCAAAGGCATCGATTTTATTTTCCCGTAAAGACTGATAGCCCGCAGCGCGATCTTTAACTAGCACAATTTGGGCTGTGGGCTGGATGCGGCGAATCGATTGTTCGTTGGTTGTTCCAGGCAAAGCACCGATTCTGCGACCTGATAAGGCGGCTGCATCCCAAGATCGCTGGCCCTGTTTTCCCCGTCGGGTCAGTAGTTGTGTCCCAGTTGTGCCATAACTAACTGTAAAATCCACATTTCGTTCGCGCTCCCAGGTAAAACTAGCCGCATCACAAACAATATCCACGGCACCACTTCTCAACTTCGGAATCCGCTCGTTGGGAGCGAGGGGAATCAGATCGAGCTTGATGGGGCGTTTTAGCTCTTTTTCGACCTGTTTCTGGATTAGGACTGACATATCGATCGAGTATCCAGTCAGCCGTCCATTTTTGTCTTTGTAGGCAAAGGGAAACGCATCTTTACTTGTGCCCACGGTTAAAACACCTGTTTTAACGACTTTTTCCAGCACCGAGTTGGCGATTGCTGGTTTTGAGAGCAGTAAGGTAGAGAATACACCTAATGTCACAAGCAAGTGTTGGTAGCGCACGATTTAATCTCGATCGGGTGAAATAGGATTGTATCCTATCACTACGGCGGCAAACCGGTCCGTTGTTTACGCAATTCTTAAAAGTTAGTAGATCGAGATAACTCAGATCGGCTTGTTGCTGCAATCGATCGCCAATCCGACGAGCGGCTAGTTCGCACAAATCAAAGACGATCGTGCCAAAAGTGCCGTTGAGCGAAGAAATTTAGACGATATCCGATTAAATACATTATATCACAACACTACAAACTAATGATAAAAAATATTATCGCGCATCCGATTACTATCCGGTAAAATTGGGTAGTAAATTCGGATCGCGATCTAATATTACAAGCGCGCACATTAATTGCCACAACCATTCAGAGGTTTGATGAGAGTTACTCGATCGAGGATTAATTACTCGAATGAACGAGAACTGCAACCACTAAACTTGTATAGACAACCGATCTACAATGTGCAAAGATTGAAATAAATCAGGCTTGAGAAATTATGTCCTCTTCAGTATCTCGCTCTCCTCGGGATAGCAGTATGAATATCCGCCTCAATCATCAACAACGAGATGCGATCGACCGAGCGGCAAGTTATTTAGGCAAAAATCGGTCGGATTTTGTCTTGGAAATAGCTTGTCGGGAAGCAGAACACGTATTGCTAAATCGAGCTTACATTGCTGTTGGTGAGGAGACGTTCGATCTTCTGTGTCAATTGCTGGATGCTCCACCAGAGCCTTCAGAAGGTTTGCGTAAACTGATGCGGGTGAAAGCACCTTGGGCGTAGAGCAATTGTCATTACAGCCGCCTGTGCCCTTAACATCCACTCATCTGGTGACAGATTTTGATTGTGGTGTTGATTCGCTCAATGAATGGCTGGGCAAACGAGCGTGGAAAAATCAAGCAATTGGTGGATCGCGGACGTTTGTTGTAACTAATGGTGAAAGCGAAAAGTGCGGTCTTGGGCTTTGCCCAAGTGGAGCACCTTTTCAAGACATCGTTATCGGTTACTATTGTCTTAGTAGCGCAGCCATCGACCGAATCGAACTACCCAAGGCAAAACAGCGCAATATGCCCGATCCGATTCCCGCAGTATTAATCGGTCGGCTGGCTGTCGATGTGCGATATCAAGGACAAAAAATTGGTTTGAGCTTGCTCCAAGATGCACTCTGTCGAATTATTACGGCATCGCAAAGCATCGGGGTCGCCTATATTTTAGTTCATGCTTTGGATGATGCGGCCAAAAGTTTCTATGAGAAAAATGGCTTTGTAGCGATTCCCGAACAACCATTAACTCTGTTTCTGTCAGTAGCTACTGCTACGGTGGCAATGCAATCCGAACAGTGAATTTATTAGTCTCTACTATCCATTTGGAGGTTTTATGAAAGTCACCCCCCATCAGCTCGAACCAGCTCGACTGCAATATGATGAATGTGATTAGATCGAGCTAGAAAATGACAATATTCAAGCGTCAAATCAGCTCGTAGTCAGAGCTAGGTGTAAGTTAGTATGCCGAAAAAAGTCGGTCACAACTGTTTTCAATGCTCGAAATTAAGTACCGCAGAGGCTCAGACTAAACCTTGCTGGGATGCGGTGCGATGTCCGAACCGACGGCACTATCAACGCAATAATGCGCGGATTAGCCAACAGCGCAAGCAAAGTCGTCCGGTAGAGTCGTCTGGTAATGTACCTCGGACGATTGCGATCCAGCCACCGATCGGTACGGCTGTTAGTATTATCTTCTATCGCGAACGACAGGATGCCCCAGTCCACGCGATCGCGGCCCAGGTGTGGCAATCTGATAAGGGCAAGGTGTTAATGGTGCAACCAATGCACTGTCTGGGTTTATCGCCAGCTCAAGTGGTGGAGGTGATGGTAGAGATCTTGAAGGCTTGTTCGAGTGAGTTGGGAGTGGAAATTACTAAGTTTGTGAATAAAGTGGAATTACATCCAGATCAGTGTCCAATCTTGGATTGTCCGATAAATAGTACGAAATATGTCTAAGCTTAGTTATTTCTCCTCTGATTACTTTATGGCTCGATCGCGCTGGAGAACAGCAGCAATTCTTCGTCGCGCTCGGCTGGAGTCTTATGAAATCGATGCAGTCGCACCGAGTGATGAGCGACTGACGATCGACATCGCGATTTTTGGCAATCCTTCCGCGCGAAAGACTTTAGTTATTTCTAGCGGCTTACATGGAGTTGAAGGCTTATTTGGTTCGGCTGTACAGTTGGCGATGATTGAAGAATATCTAGCAAACCAGCAATTATCTTCAGATCTAGCGATTGTGATGGTTCATATGCTCAATCCCTTTGGTTGTGCTTGGTACCGTCGGTGGAATGAAGAAAATATCGATCTCAATCGCAATTTTCTAGTGGGTGATGAAGTTTATCAAGGTTGTCCGCCTGCTTATTCATCACTCGATAGTTTTCTCAATCCTCGCTCTTCACCATCAAAGCTGGAACCTTTTCTACTCAAGTCTCTAGGCTTAATCGGACGCTATGGGATGTCTACATTGAAAAGTACTCTCCCAGTGGGACAATATGACTTTCCCAAAGGGTTATTTTTTGGGGGGAATGAGCCTTCCCAAACTCAAAAAATCCTCACAACTCACATCCGTACATGGTTGGGAGCGGCACAGCAGGTAATCCATCTGGACTTGCATTCAGGTTTGGGTAAATGGGGGACTTATCGATTATTTGCCGAACTAACTCAAGCTGCACCGCGTTATAAATGGTTGTCCGAGCACTTTGTCGATGAAGCTTCTCCTTGGGAAAGTCGCATTTTAACAGTCGATCCTGACGATTTAGTGTATCAGCCGCGCGGTACTTTCGGCAGGTGGTGTCAAAGTGAATTTACAGATAGACGCTATGATTTTCTCTTAGCTGAATTTGGGACTTATTCAATGCTGCGGGTACTCAAAGCACTCCGCGCTGAAAATCGCGTTCACTGGTGGGGAAAGGTGGGAGATGAATCTTATCATCGGGCAAAGCAAGAGTTATTGGAAGTTTTTGTACCGAGTAGTCTGCAATGGAGGAAAATTGCGTTAGAACGAGGTATGGATCTTTGCGTGAGGGGAATTAATGCTTTGGCAGTTTTAAACATCTAAGGATATTTCTTGTTGGCTAAGAGTTTTTGACTTTTTGTTAGATTTCGCGATCGGGAGTTTCTGTTTAGATCGGCTCTCCCGCTAATATGGTGAAAATGGGGTAAAATGTAGCGATAGCGGAATT
>ENA-OFDP01000513-OFDP01000513.1-metagenomes-genome-assembly--contig:-NODE-513-length-17372-cov-4.314142_pt1 | contig 17372 bp, 13 predicted proteins | sample MGYA00153389_OFDP01 | MGnify analysis MGYA00153389 | reverse complement strand
TGGTTGAAGACGATGTCATGGTTGCCAGCGGCATCAAGCTGGGGCTGTGTGACGCTGGCTATGCCGTCGATTGGGTCGGCAGTGCAGAACGTGCTGAAGAAGTTCTGCAGAAAGAGACATTTGACGCCGCCATCATCGACATTGGTCTGCCCAAAATGGACGGCCTGAGCCTGACCAGAAGCATTCGAAAAAGCGGCGTGACGATGCCGGTGCTGATTTTGACTGCGCGGGACGCGTTACAGGACCGGGTTCAAGGGCTTGATTTGGGGGCTGACGACTACATGGTCAAGCCCTTTGAACTGCCCGAAATGCTGGCGCGTTTGCGCGCCCTGCTGCGCCGCTCGCAAGCTGCCACCAGCGCCACTTTGAGCTTTGGCGCGCTGGAGCTGGACTCCGCCAACCGCCAGGCGCGTGCCAATGGCCAGCTGATAGAGCTTGGCCCGCGTGAATGGACGGTCATGGAGTATTTGCTCATCAACGCACCCAAGCCCGCCAGCAAAGACAAGCTTTTGCAAGCCCTGACGGGATGGGACAAAGAAATCACGCCAAACGCGATAGAGGTTTACATTTCGCGCCTGCGCAGCAAGCTGGAGCCGCATGGTATTTGCGTGCGCTCGATTCGCGGTTTTGGCTACCGCCTTGAAATCGCGGGGGCGGCACCAGGATTGGCTTCCAGCAGCGGGGCTGAATGATCTCCACCGCGATGAAGTCAGGTTTGCAGCGCCGCTTGCTGCTGCTTCTGTTGTTGCCACTGGGCTTGTTTGCACTGATAAGTATTTATTTTGACTACCAAACCGCCGGCAATGTCGCTTTGCAAAAAGACCAGCAACTCGTTCGCCTGGTTCCGTTGCTGGCTGATTCAGTGCTTGCAGTGGATTCAAAAGAAGACGCCGCTTTATTATTGTTGCTGGCGCCCGAAATTGAAGATTTCATCAAAGACAAAAAGCGTTCAGCCGGGTTTCGCATTTCAGATTCAGCCGGCGGCTTTCTGGCAGGCGAGGCGTGGATAGACAGTGTGCTGCCTGCTACACGTGAGCCTGAATTTCATAGCATTGAAGACAATGGCATCACTTACCGCATCGCCGCCCAGCGGGTAGAAACTGCTGCAGGCGAGCTGATTGTGCAGCTGGCTGATGGATCGGATGCACGCCAACAATGGCTGCGCTCTGTTTGGCTCAAGGTGTTGCTGCCCAATCTGGTGCTGGTTCTGGCTGCTGGTTTTGCCGTTAATTGGGCCGTGACGCGTGCGCTCAAGCCCTTGAATGAGTTGACGGACGCCATCGAGCGGCGCAGTCCGCGCGACCTGAACGCCATTGACCCCCAAAGCACGCCCGCAGAAGTGCAGCCGCTGGTGGCCGCGCTCAACCGCCTGTTTGGTCTGGTCAATGCCCAGGCCGAGAGCCAGCGCCGTTTTGTTGCTGACGCAGCGCACCAGTTGCGCACACCACTCGCGGGTTTGCAGGCCCAGGTGGAGGCGTGGGCGCAAGCTGCACGGATTTCTAAAACCAAAGGTGGTGAAGGCGCGATCACTCTGCCAGCTGACAAAATCATCAAGCTGCGCAGCGCCACTCGCCGTACTTCAAAGTTGGCCAACCAGTTGCTGGCTCTGTCACGGGCAGACGCCTTGAGCATTGCCGCCCAGCCTATGCAGCGGGTGGATTTAAAGGACTTGTGCGAATCCATACTGGCGCTCCATCTGGACGCCGCCACCCTCAAAGGCATCGATTTGGGTCTGGAGGTTGAGCCTGCCCAAGCGCCAGGCCACGAATGGCTGCTGCGAGAACTGCTCAGCAATCTGGTTGATAACGCGGTGAAGTACACGCCTGCTGGCGGCTCGGTGACGCTACGTTGTGGCGTGCTGACAGACGCGTCACATGCGGCATTTCTGGAAGTCATCGACGATGGGCCCGGCATTGCACCGCTTGAGCGCAGCAAGGCACTGGAGCGGTTTTACCGGGTGCTGGGCACTGAGGGCGAGGGTAATGGTTTGGGCTTGGCGATTGCCGATGAAATTGCCAGAGTCCATAAAACCCAGCTGATCCTTGCAGATTCCCATCCAGGCCTGTCAAAGTTTTTTGGCCTGAGGGTGTGCCTGGTTGCTCCAGCAGGAAAACCCGCACACCAAGGCCTGAAAAGGGTCACGCCCCTGTGGGAGAATCATTTGCATACGTACCTAGCTGTTTGACACATCCTTATTTCTCCAAATCCACTATGTCCGACCTGGCGCTTGACTCCGACCCTTTACCGAACGGCACAACAGACCAGAGCGCTGCACGCAAGCGCCCCAAGCCGGGTGAACGCCGGGTTCAAATTTTGCACGCACTGGCTACCATGCTGGAGCAGCCGGGCGCTGAACGCATCACCACATCAGCCCTGGCCGCCAGACTGGAAGTAAGTGAGGCCGCACTTTATCGACACTTTGCCAGCAAGGCGCAGATGTTTGAGGGGTTGATCGAATTCATCGAGCAGAGTGTTTTCACCCTCGTCAACCAGATCGCCGAGCGCGAGCCCAACCCCGCTTTACGCGGCCGCCGCCTGGTGATGATGGTGCTGCAATTTGCCGAGAAAAACCCCGGCATGACCCGGGTGATGGTCGGCGACGCGCTGGTGTTTGAAAACGACCGCCTGCAAGAGCGCATGAACCAGTTCTTTGACAAACTCGAATCCAGTCTCAAACAAAGCCTGCGCGATGCAGCCACGGCCAGTGGCGCAGCCACCCCCACGGTTGATGCGCAGGTCCGGGCATCTGTCGCGGTGGCGTTCATGGTCGGACGTTTGCAACGTTTTGCCCGCTCAGGTTTCAAACGCCTGCCTTCTGAGCATCTGGATGCGAGCTTGGCGACGATTCTGGCTTGACAAGCGGCATCTGATGAAGCAGTAAACGCTATTTATTTAGGAGCTTCTTGCGCCCGGATTTATTGGGCTAGAGGCATATTTGATGCCCTAAAGTGGCTCAGAAACACCTAAAACGAAGCAAATCCCATGCAGTTTCACTTAAACGGCTTTAGAGCAGGCGACCCCAGCTTGCCAGATGTTGCAGCTTCGGCACAGGCACACAGCGCAAGTCTGCCAAGTGAAGCCGATGTCTTGATCGTCGGCTGCGGCCCTGCTGGCCTCACGCTGGCTGCGCAGTTGGCGGCCTTCCCAGACATCCGTACCGTCATCGCTGAGCAAAAGCCAGGCCCCTTGCAGTTAGGCCAAGCTGATGGGGTGGCTTGCCGCACGATGGAAATGTTTGAGGCTTTCGGGTTTGTTGACCGCGTTCTAAAGGAGGCCTACTGGGTGAATGAAACCACCTTTTGGAAACCTGATGACGCGGAAGGTGCAGACAAGAGCTGCATCGTACGCAGTGGGCGTGTGCCCGATGTGGAAGAGGGCTTGTCGCACATGCCGCACGTCATTTTGAATCAAGCGCGTGTGCATGACTTTTATTTAGAGAAGATGGAAAACTCAGCGGCACGGCTGATGCCGCACTACAGCCGCCGCCTTGTCAAGCTGGAGCGAGACCGCGTTGAGTCGAACAATTACCCCGTCACGGCGCAGTTCGAGCGCTTAGAAGATGGGGGTGAAGGCGAGCTGCAAACCATTCGCGCTCGCTACGTCGTCGGCTGCGACGGTGCGCGTAGCGCTGTGCGGCAGTCTATAGGCTTGTCTCTCAAAGGCGATTCAGCCAACCACGCTTGGGGCGTGATGGATGTGCTGGTGAATACTGACTTCCCCGATATCCGTTTCAAGTCGCTGATCCAATCCGCCCACGAAGGCAGTATCTTGGTCATCCCCCGCGAAGGCGGCTTTATGGTGCGCATCTACGTGGAGATGGACAAGCTGAAAGAAAACGAGCGCGTCGCTGGCCGCAACATTACTCTGGAGCAATTGATCGCTGCCGCCCAGCGCATCTTTCACCCCTACACGCTGGATGTGAAGGAAGTGCCATGGTGGTCGGTGTATGAAATCGGTCAGCGTTTGTGTGATCGATTTGAGGATGTTGAACCAGACCAACAGTCATCTCAACTGCCGCGCATTTTTATTGCAGGTGACGCTTGCCATACCCACAGCCCCAAGGCAGGGCAGGGCATGAATGTGTCGATGCAAGATGGTTTTAACCTGGGCTGGAAGCTGGCCGCCGTGCTGCAAGGGCGCAGCCCAGCCAGTTTGCTGCACACCTATTCTGCTGAGCGGCAAGCTGTCGCTCAGGACCTGATTAATTTCGACCGCGAATGGGCGGCCATGCTCAGCGGCGGCGCCACTCAAGACCCTACAGCCGTGCAGCGCTACTTCGTGCAGCATGGCCGCTACACGGCAGGTACCGCAACGCATTACAAACCTGCGCTGCTGACTGGGCCGGCTACGCACCAGCACCTGACTGAAGGCTTCGTTGTTGGCACGCGCTTTCATTCAGCGCCCGTGATTCGTGTCGGCGACGGCAAGCAAATTCAACTCGCCGAAGTACTGTTGGCAGACGGCCGCTGGCGCTTGCTGGCGTTTGCAGGGCAAGGCGACAAGGCCGCACCAAATTCACACATCGCCAAGCTGTGCCAGTTCCTCAGCGACTCGCCTGAATCGCCCATCAAGCGCTACACACCACTAGAGCTAGAGGCAGATGCCGTGTTCGACGTGCGAGCCGTCTTCCAGCAAAGCCATCATCAGCTTGCCGTCACTGCACTGCCCGAGTTGCTGTTTCCGCACAAAGGCCGCTACGGGCTGCGCGATTATGAAAAAGCGTTTTGTACGCTGACCGATGCTGCTAAAGACATCTACGCCCTGCGCGGCATTAACCGTGAGCAAGGCTGCCTGGTGGTGGTGCGCCCTGACCAGTACATTGCGCAGGTTCTGCCGCTGAATGACACCGATGCTTTGGCTGCATTTTTTAGCGGCTTTATGCAAGACGTCTTGACTAGGAAAACGCTTTGACTAGGTCATGCTGATCAATTGATAGATAGCCTGATTGCTACTAATTTAATAGCTTTTTGCGCCCGAATTTATTGGCCTATGTGAGTATTTTATGTACAAATGTAGAAAAAAATAGCCATTACATCACTGCGCCAACCTGCCATGGCACAAACTCATTTTGCCCATAGCCATGCTTTTCGCTTTTACTCAGGCCCCCTGAGGCAGTGGCCAGCACCATCTCAAAAATCCGTTGCCCCATCTCCGCCACCGTCGCCCCGCCGTCAATGATTTCCCCGCAGTTGATGTCCATGTCTTCTTCTTGCTTACGCCACAGTGCAGTATTGGTCGCCAGTTTTAGAGAGGGTGATGGTGCGCAGCCGTAAGCCGAACCGCGCCCAGTGGTAAAGCAAATCAAGTTTGCCCCGCCGGCTACTTGGCCAGTGGCGCTGACGGGGTCGTAGCCAGGCGTATCCATATAAACAAAGCCATGCGCTTTGACAGGTTCTGCGTATTCACACACCGCCTGCAAGTTGCTGGTCCCGCCCTTGGCCACTGCGCCCAGTGATTTTTCTAAGATCGTCGTTAAGCCGCCTGCCTTGTTACCGGGTGATGGGTTGTTGTTCATCTCACCGCCGTTGATCTCGGTGTAGTGCTCCCACCACTTGATGCGTTCGATAAGCTTGGCTGCAATGTCGGGTCGCACGGCGCGGCGTGTCAGCAAATGTTCTGCCCCATAAATCTCAGGGGTTTCGCTCAATATCGCCGTGCCGCCATGCGCCACCAGCAAGTCCACCGCCGCGCCCAGCGCCGGGTTGGCGCTGATGCCCGAATACCCGTCTGAGCCGCCGCATTGCAGGCCAATGGTGATGTGCGCTGCGCTGCACGGCTCGCGCTGCACAGCATTGGCGCGGGGCAGCATGTCGTTGATCAGCGCAATGCCTTTGGCTACGGTTTTGGCGGTGCCGCCCGTGTCTTGAATGCTAAAGACGCGCAGGTTGTCACCCTCCGTCAAGTTGCCGTCTGCCAGCCAGGCGTTGATCTGGTTTGACTCGCAGCCCAGCCCCACCACCAGCACGCCTGCAAAGTTGGGGTGAGTGGCGTAACCCGTCAGCGTGCGCTGCAAAATTTGCATGCCCAACCCGTCGGTGTCCATGCCGCAACCTGTGCCATGCGTCAGCGCCACCACGCCGTCGACGTTGGGAAAGTCTTTGAGGGCTGCCGGGTTGTTGTGACGTGAGAAGTGGTCGGCAATCGCACGTGCTGCGGTGGCCGAGCAGTTGACGCTCGACAAAATGCCAATGTAGTTGCGCGTAGCCACCCTGCCATCAGCCCGTTTGATGCCCATGAAGGTGGCATCTAACTTGGCGAGCTCGGGCTTCACGTCTGCGCCCACGGCGTAGTCGCGTGCAAAGTCGCCTTTGTTGGCCCCCATGTCCAGGTTATGCGTGTGTACATGCTCACCTGCTGCAATCGGCTTGCTGGCAAAACCGATGATCTGGTTGTAGCGCCTTACTGCATCGCCCGCGTTCAAGGCTTTGGTAGCTACTTTGTGGCCTGGGGGAATCAGGCCTTTTGTGGTGATATTTTCTATTTTTGTGCCGCTTATGAGCTGGGTTCTTGCGATGACGACATCGTCATTGCTGTGGAGTCGTATAAATGGTGTCATGGTTTTAAGTTTTAAATTCAAGGTGAGGTTGGGTTCTATGCTGGCCGACGAGGCTGGGGCGGGTAGCTACGCGAATGTCCCCCGCGCGGCCTAAGGCCGCAGCTCCTCCTTGATTTCGCTTCGCCACCCACCCCAACCTCATCGGCAGGCCGTGCGATGGCGCAGTTTTGAAGGATCGGACACGCACACTGCTCACAGGATCATGTCGATGCGGTGCTTGACGCAGCGGCATCAAGGAGGAGCAGTCGCTATAGGCGACGCGGGGGACAGCCGCGTAGTTAAGTACCGCGTCGGCATGATCCCCACCAGGTCTGATCAGTAAAACATCTTCGGTAGCCAAAGCACCAACTTAGGAAAGTAAGTAATGATTACCAAAGAGCCAAGCAAAGGCACAAGCCAGGGCAAGATAGCAATAGTCGTCCGTTCAACCGACAGCTTGGCCACCCGCGCCAGTACAAACAGCACCATGCCCATGGGCGGGTGCAGCAGGCCAATCATTAAATTAAGCACCATCACCAGCCCAAAGTGAACCAGGTCAATGCCCAGCTTTTGGCAGATGGGTACAAGGATAGGCACAAGAATCGTGATGGCGGCGGTGGGCTCTAAAAAGCAGCCTACAAACAGCATCAGCAAATTGGCCAGCAGTAAAAATACCAACGGGTTTTGGGTATAGCCCAACACCCATTCACTGATCGCCGCCGTCACGCCAGTGGCGGTCAACATCCAGCCGAAAATACTGGCGGCCGCAACTATAAACAGTACGGTAGCCGTGGTTTCAACCGTGTCCAACGAAACCTTGACAAACATTTTGAAGCTCAGCGTACGGTACCAGACAAAGCCTAAAACCATGGCCCAAATACATGCAGCAATGGCTCCCTCGGTTGGCGTGAAGATACCGGTGGTCATGCCGCCAATTAGCAGCACGGGTGTCATGATGGGCAATGCTGCTTGAAATTTAAAGATCTTGTCGATAGCAAACAGCACAACCAAGCCACCCATTACTGTGATTTGAGCTGGCCAACTACCTTTGACAATCAACAGCCACAAGGCGATGGGCCAGGCAATGACCACAGCGGTCTCAGTCAATGCCTTGATGACGCGCGGCCATTCAAACTTGACGTCTGCACCCCAACCATTTTTATGTGCAAAGAAGGCCACGGTACACATCATCAAAATCGCCATCAGCACACCCGGCAAAATGCCGGCCAAAAAGAGCGAACCCACACTCACATTGGCCATCATCCCGTAAATCACGAACGGCAAACTCGGCGGAATGATCGGGCCCAGCGTGGCTGATGCAGCGGTTACGCCAACAGCAAACTCTGTGCTGTAGCCGTGGTCTTTCATGGCTTTGATTTCAATCGTGCCAAGCCCGGCGGCATCAGCAATGGCTGTGCCGCTCATGCCAGCAAAAATCACCGAGCCAACAACATTGACATGCCCCAAGCCGCCCTTCATCCAGCCGACAAGTGCCAGTGCGTAGTTGTAAATGCGGTTGGTAATACCCGCGTTGTTCATCAGGTTGCCAGCGAATATAAAAAATGGTACAGCCAGCAACGGAAAGCTGTCAATGCCGCTGATCATGCGGTGCACCACCACAAAAGCCGGTAAGTTGCCCGTCCACAGGATGTACAGCAAGGCTGAGCCTGCCATTGCCATGGCTACTGGCAGGCCGCCACTCATCAAAAACAGAAAAATAATTTTTAGCATGTGTGTTTGTAGTTGATGTGTGTCAGTCGTCTTGCAGCGAAGTTTCTGGCCGCTCCAGCACGCTGTAGCCGCGTTGGTAGTGCAACCGCGCGACTTGCAGTGCGCGGTAAAACATCAACGCAAACCCCAGCATGCAAACGCCGTAGACCACGTTCATGGGCAAGTCAATCATTGACATGCGCGAATTGCTGCCCAGCTTGCTCATCATCCATCCTGTCAAAATAACCGCAGTACCACAAAACAGCACCCGCAGCACATCGGTCGTGCCAGACAACAGCCGAGCCACGCCTTTGGGCATGAAGCGGTAGAAAAAATCGACCTGAATGTGGTTGTTTTTGGCCACGCCAATTGCGGCCCCCACAAACACCAAGCCGATCAGCAAGTAGCGCGCAATCTCTTCTGTCCAAGAGGCAGAATTGTTCAGCGCATAACGGGTGAAGAACTGGTAGAACACCGTCAGCCCCAGCACCCAGAAGAGGCCGACCGCCAGCCAGCCTTCCAACTGGGTGCCAGACAGGTCAACCACTTCTTCAGGCGCATGAAACTGGCCGTCGTCGCCCATCACTTTGGGCAGCGCGTCAATGTCTTGCATGTCGTTTCAATCTTGATGTGTTTTAGCGAATGGCTTGTACTTTGTCGTACAGCGCCTTATCCCAGGTTGCGTCAGGCCCAAGGTGAAACTTTTGAAACACCTGGTTAAATGCCGCACGGTCAGACTTCACAACCGTCTTTTTGTATTTGGTGGTGAAGTCATCGACCAGTTTGGCCTCAGCTGCAACGATGTCGTCTGTGGCCTTTTGCCCGGCTTCTTTGAGCACCGCTTCAAAAGTCTTTTTGTCAGCGTCAGTCAGCTTGCCCCAAGTAGGGCCACCGACAATGGTGAGCAGCATTTCAGTGATGTGCCCCGTTAAATTGATGTGCGACTGCACTTCATAAAATTTCTTCGCCTCAATCGTCGGCAGCGGGTTTTCTTGGCCATCAACTGTTTTGTTTTGCAGTGCCAAATACACCTCGGCAAATGCAATTGGTGTAGCGTTGGCGCCCACCACTTTAGGGTACATGGTGTACAGGGGTGCTGGCGGTACGCGCAGTTTCATCCCGGCCATGTCTTCGGGCTTGTTGATGGCTTTGTTGGACGTTGTGTGGCGCACACCGTAATAGGTCACAGCTAAAGGCCGATTGCCACCTTTTTTGAAATAGTTGTCCATCAGTTCGTTCAGCACGCCACTTTGCGAGTATTTTTGCCAATGGCTGTAGTCGCGAAACATAAACGGTGCGCCGCCAATGGCCAGTGGCGGATATTCGCGTGCCGCAAAAGCTTGGCCCGTGTAAATCATGTCCACTGTGCCCAGTGTCAAACCTTGGTTGATCTCGGTTTCTGAGCCCAAGCTGGAGGCTGGAAACACCTGCACTTCATAGCGGCCCGCTGTACGTTTTTTGATTTCATCTGCTGCCCATAGCGCCTGCTTGTGGTACGGTTCGGCGGTTTCATACACGTGCGCCCATTTTAGTTTTGTCTGTGCAAATACAGTGCCGATTTGACCTGCGGCGCCGGTTATTAGGGCGCAAGCAGCTATTAATTTAAAAGCAGATTTTAGTGTTGAACGTTTACTTTTCATGATGTCTCCTAGGTGGTTTTAAGTTTGCTTTAGCGGGGGCGGGTGAAACTTTTGGAGTGACTGCTGCTACCGGTGGGTTGGCCAAATGCCAGCCCGCGCTGAAACGCACCAATGCTTTTGTCATATGGTTTTTCATAGCCTCTCGAGCTGCGCTGGCGTCACGGTTTTTAATGGCTTTGAGCACGGCGCTATGTTCTGTCAGCACCGCCCGCCATGAGGCGGGCCGTTCAAAATAATCAGCTAACCGCAAGTACAGCGGGCTGCGGCGCGCTTGCCAGTACCGGCTGACGGTGTCTCGCAGCACCTCGTTACCGCAAGCCTGTGCAATAGCCCGGTGAAACTGCTCGTCTCCAGCCAGCGGGTCTTTGCCGTTTTTGACGGCGAGTTTCATTTGCGCCAATGCATCTGTCATGCTGGCGATTTGGGCTTTGTTGGCTTGCGTAGCAGCCATCGCTGCGGATTCGCCTTCAATCAGGCCGCGCGCAATGATCAGCTCTAGCGGCCCCCATTCGTCGTAGCTTGATATTGCGCTTGCGTTAGCGGGCGTTGTGTTTTTAAGCACATACACACCGGATCCACCGCGCACTTCAACCCAGCGCTCGACTTCAAGCGCAATCAATGCCTCGCGCACCGAAGGCCGACTCACGCCCAGTTGTAAAGCCAGGTCACGCTCCGCAGGCAAGCGTTGGCCGACTGCAAATTCTCCTGCTTCCATCAGCGCACGCAGCTGCTCGGCAATTTGCCGGTACAGGCGTTTAGGTTCTAGCGGTTGTAAGGGCACGGTTTGGGGCAGTGATGCAATTAAGGGTTAGTCAGAATTGGCCAAGTGGTCAGACCAATTCATAATCACATAAAACACTGATGGCAACATCCGGCTAAACCCTAAATATCTTTAGATGATTCTGAAAGAACTAATATGCGACTCAAAGGTAAAACCGCACTGATCACAGCCGCAGGCCAAGGCATTGGTAAAGCCAGCGCACTGGCTCTGGCGGCTGAGGGGGCGACGGTTTGGGCGACTGACGTGAATGAAAAACTGCTAGCCAGCTATGCGGGTGTGCCCAACATTCACGCCGCCGTGCTGGACGTGATGGACAAGTCGGCGATTCAAAAAATGGTCGCCAGTATGCCTGCGATGGATGTGCTGTTCAACTGCGCTGGTTTTGTGCATGCGGGTACCGCACTGGACGCAACCGACGAGCAGTGGGACTTTGCGTTTGATTTGAACGTGCGTTCCCAATTCTGGATGATTCAGGCGGCTTTGCCCAAGATGCTGACCAACAAAAAAGGCAGCATCATCAACATGGCCAGCGTAGTCAGCATCAAGGGTTTGCCGAATCGTTTTGTGTATGGTGCGTCTAAGGCTGCAGTGATTGGTTTGACCAAAAGCGTGGCAGCAGATTTCGTGACGCAGGGCATTCGCTGCAATGCCATTTGCCCCGGTACGGTCGACACGCCGTCACTGGCAGATCGCATCAATGTGTATGAAGATCCGGTTGAGGCACGCAAAAACTTCATTGCCCGCCAGCCCATGGGCCGGTTGGCGCAGGCGCATGAAATTGCGCCTCTGGTTGTTTTCTTGGCCAGTGATGAATCAGCGTTTGTCACTGGGCAGGCTTACGGTATTGACGGCGGCATGACGATATGAACCAACTGGACTTGACGGGTCGGCACGCCGTTGTGACGGGTGGCGCTACAGGTCTGGGTTTTGCCATTGCACAGCGGCTGCTGGCATCTCATGCGGTTGTCACGCTGTGGGACATTGATTTTGATGCGTTGAAAAAGGCTACAGCGCAACTTGGCAGTCGCGTGCAGGCTGTGGTGGTTGACGTGGCTGACCTTGCCAGCGTGGCACGTGCTGTTGTGCAAACAGTCAAGTTGCATCCTGCCATTGATGCGCTGGTCAACTGCGCAGGCATCACTGGCCCTATTGTGAAGTTGTGGGACTACCCGCCTGACGCGTGGCAGCAAGTCATGCAGGTTAACTTGAACGGTGTGTTTTATTGCTGCCGCGAAATTGTGCCTGTGATGCGCGCGAAAAACTATGGTCGCATCGTCAACATCGCATCCGTCGCCGGTAAAGAAGGTAACCCCAACGCCAGCGCTTACAGCGCCAGCAAGGCAGGCGTGATAGCGCTGACCAAATCACTGGGCAAGGAGCTGGCCGATACGGGTGTGCGCGTGAACTGTGTGACACCAGCAGCCGTTAAAACGGCAATTTTTGACCAGATGAGTGAGGCGCATATTGCGTTCATGCTGTCAAAGATTCCCATGGCTCGCTTTGGTGAACCTGAAGAAATCGCGGCTATGGTGGCGTGGCTTTGTACTGAAGAGTGTTCGTTTTCCACCGGTGCTGTGTTTGACCTATCGGGCGGCCGCGCCACATACTAGTTTATTGTCAACAAAAAAAGGAAGCTTCATGAAACTCGTTCGCTATGGCAACACCGGCAAAGAAAAACCAGGCCTGATAGATGCTGATGGCAAGCTGCGCGATTTGAGCGCACATATCCAAGACATTGGTCCGGCTCAGCTCAGTGATGCGGCGCTGGCCAAACTGCGCAAAATTAAAACTGCCAGCCTGCCGCTCGTCAAAGGCTTGCCACGCATGGGCTGCCCGATGGTTGGCACGCCCAAATTCATCGCCATTGGCTTGAACTATGCCGACCATGCGGCTGAATCAGGCATGCCGATTCCAAAAGAGCCGATTGTTTTCATGAAAGCCACCAGCTGCATTCAGGGCCCGAATGATCCGGTCATGCTGCCCAAAGGCTCGGTCAAAACTGACTGGGAAGTCGAGCTCGGTGTTGTCATTGGCACGCGCGCCCGCTACGTGGCACAAAAAGATGCGCTCAATCATGTGGCCGGTTACTGCACCATTAATGATGTCAGCGAGCGTGAATTTCAAATCGAGCGTGGCGGCACTTGGGACAAGGGCAAGGGTTGCGACACCTTTGGCCCGATTGGGCCTTGGCTGGTCACACGCGACGAAGTGCCTAATCCGCAAAAACTCGCCATGTGGCTGGACTTGAACGGCAAGCGCGTGCAAACCGGCAACACCAAAACCATGATTTTCAGCGTCGCCAAAATCATCAGCTACGTCAGTCAGTTCATGACGCTGGAGCCTGGCGACATCATCACGACAGGAACACCACCCGGCGTAGGCTTGGGCATGAAGCCACCGCTGTATGTCAAAAAAGGCGATGTGATGACGCTCTGGATTGAAGGTTTGGGAGAGCAGCGACAGGTTGTTGTTCCTTTTAAAAAATAGTCAAATATGGAGGCAAACAAGGGTTTACCCCTTGTTTGCCTAGATGTCCGCGTCTATAAAGCGGTATTTCACTGAAAAACGACTTGCCAGACCGCAAATTGCTGCAAAATAGAACGACCGTTCGTTTTATTTTGTCTCATCAATTTGTACACCATGGCCGTTGTTGAAATTTCTGCGAAAAGTTTTCGTGCTACGCCTCCTCAAGCGGCAGGTGCAGTCATACACAAAGGCCAGCAAACCAAAGCGGCCATCGTGGACGCTGCTTTGGGCTTGGCCACTCAGATCGGCCTGGAAGGCCTGAGCATTGGGGCGCTGGCTGAAGTCATGCGCATGAGCAAGTCGGGCGTGTTTGCGCACTTTGGCTCGCGTGAAGAGCTGCAAATTTCCGTGATTCGCGAGTACTACACCCGGTTCGAAGAAGAGGTGTTTTACCCCGCGCTGCAGCACCCCAAAGGGATGCCGCGCCTGAAAGCGCTGTTTCAAAACTGGATGAACCGCACGTCGGCCGAGATTGATTCGGGCTGCCTGTTCATCAGCGGTGCGGTTGAATTTGACGACAGGCCCGGCCCTGTGCGTGATGCGCTGGCAGGCTCGGTCAAAACCTGGCTGGCCGCCATGAACCGCGCGGTGGTCCAGACCAAAGAAGCAGGTCATTTGCGGAGCGATCTGGATGAACACCAGATGGCATTCGAGATTCACGGTCTTATTCTTGCACTGCACTACGAAGCCCGATTTTTAAAAACCCCCGGCTCGGTAGCCCGAGCCCACACCGGTTTTGCCAACATTCTTGCGCGCTACGGCAGCAACTGATTTCATATTCATACCGTTTAATTTTTCAAGGAGCCATTCCATGCCTGTTTACAACCCACCCTTGCGCGACATGCAATTTGTGATGCACGAAGTGCTCAAGGTCACTGAAGAACTCCAGCCGATGGCCAAGTACGCCGATGCGGACATCGACACCATCAATGCCGTGCTGGAAGAGGGCGCGAAATTCGCCACCGAGGTCGTGTTTCCGCTCAACATCAGCGGCGACGAGGAAGGCTGCAAACTCGACATCAAGACCCACGCTGTGACTACACCCAAAGGTTTCAAGGAAGCGTATGCCAAGTATGTTGAAGGCGGCTGGCCTGCACTGAGCGGCGATCCGGCTTTTGGTGGTCAGGGCTTGCCACTGGTCATCAACCAGTGTTTTTATGAAATGCTCAACAGTGCCAACCAGGCCTGGACGATGTACCCCGGCCTGACGCATGGCGCACATGCCGCGTTGCACAGCCACGGCACGGAAGAGCAAAAGCAGACTTACCTGCACAAAATGACCAGCGGCGAATGGACCGGCACCATGTGCCTGACCGAGCCGCATTGCGGCACCGACCTGGGCCTGATGCGCACCAAGGCCGAGGCATTGCCAGACGGTACTTACAAGATCACGGGCAACAAAATCTTCATCAGCGCCGGTGAGCATGACATGGCCGGCAACATCATTCATCTGGTGTTGGCCCGTCTGACCGATGCACCTCCCGGCATCAAGGGTGTGAGCCTCTTTATCGTGCCCAAATTTATGGTCAACAAAGACGGTACGCTGGGTGCGCGCAACGGCATTTATTGCGGCGGCCTGGAGCACAAAATGGGTATCCATGGCAACGCTACGGCGCAAATCGTTTTGGATGGTGCGATTGGCACACTGGTCGGCGCGCCCAACAAGGGTATGCAGGGCATGTTTGTGATGATGAACGCCGCGCGCCTTGGCGTGGGCAACCAGTCGCTGGGCTTGACCGAAGTGGCTTACCAAAACGCCTTGGCCTACGCCAAAGATCGCACCCAAATGCGTTCGCTGTCAGGTGTCAAAGCCAAAGACAAAACCGCCGACCCGATCATCGTGCACCCTGATGTGCGCAAGATGCTGCTGACTGCCAAGGCATATGCCGAAGGTGGTCGCGCACTGGCCACTTACTGCGCGGTGCTGCTCGACAAAGAGCACGAGCACCCTGATGAGGCGGTACGCAAGGAAAGCGGTGAAATCCTCTCGTTGCTGACGCCCATCGTCAAAGCCTTCATCACCGACAACGGCCACATTTCCACCAACGCCTGTATGCAGGTATTTGGCGGCCATGGTTATGTTAAGGAGTGGGGCATGGAGCAATTTGCGCGCGACAACCGCATCAACATGATTTACGAAGGCACCAACACCATCCAGTCGCTCGATTTGCTGGGCCGAAAAATCCTCAGCAACAATGGCGCAACCCTCAAAAAGTTCGGCAAGCTCATCGGCGCGCTGGTGCAAGAAGAAGGCGTGAACGAAAAGATGGCCGAGTTCATCAACCCGCTGGCGGTACTGGCCGAGCAGATGACCAAGTTCACCACCGAGCTGGGCTTCAAGGGCTTTCAGAATGCTGACGAAGTAGGCGCTGCGGCAGTTGACTATTTGCGTGTGGCTGGTCACTTGGTGTTTGGCTATTTCTGGGCGCGCATGGCGCAGGTCGCGCTGCGCGAGATTGCTGCTGGCAACACAGACAAGTTTTATATCGCCAAGTTGCAAACTGCACGCTTTTACTTTGCCAAACTCTTCCCTGAAACAGCCACGCTGATGCGCACCGCACGCAACGGCGCCAAGTCGCTGATGGAAACTGACGAAGCGCTGGCTTGATCGTCCTGGAAAATACCATGCAAAAATTTACCGTTAAAAAAGTTGCCGTGCTGGGCGCAGGCGTGATGGGTGCACAGATCGCTGCGCATCTGGTCAATTGCAAAATCCCGGTTGTGTTATTCGACTTGCCTGCCAAAGAAGGCTTGAAGAATGGCATCGTCACCCGCGCCATTGAGGGCCTGAAAAAACTCAAGCCCGCACCACTCGGCGTGCCCGAAGACGCGGCACTCATTCAGCAGGCCAACTACGAAGAGAATATGGATGTGCTCAAAGAGTGCGACCTGATCATCGAAGCCATTGCCGAGCGCATGGACTGGAAGACCGACCTGTATCACAAGATCGCACCATTCATCTCTGAAGGCGCAATTGTGGCCAGCAACACCTCGGGCCTGTCGATCACCAAATTGAGCGAAGCACTGCCTGAAAGCATCAAGCCGCGATTTTGCGGCATTCATTTTTTCAACCCGCCGCGCTACATGACGCTGGTTGAGCTGATCAACACACCGACCACGGGTGCGGCAGTGCTTGACGACCTGGAAGCATTTGTGACCAGCGGCCTGGGCAAGAATGTCATTCGCGCTCACGACACGCCCAACTTCATTGCCAACCGCGTCGGCATTGCCGGCATGCTGGCCATCATCAAACAGACCGAAGCCTTTGGTTTGACGTACGACGTGGTTGATGATTTGACGGGTAAAAAATTGGGTCGTGCCAGCTCGGGTACCTTCCGCACGGCAGACGTGGTGGGCCTGGACACCATGGCGCATGTGATTAAAACGCTGCAAGACAATTTGGGCGAAGGTAAAACACCCGATCCATTCTCAGGCATGTACGGCACACCGCCCGTGCTGGCCAAGCTGCTGGAGTCCAAAAGCCTGGGTCAAAAGACTGGCGCGGGCTTTTACAAAAAGGTTGGCCGCGACATCCTGCGGCTTGACCCTGAAAGCATGGAATATGTTGCAGGCGGTGCCAAGTCGAACGACGTGGTCGGCCGCATGTTGAAGAAGCCTGCTGGCGAACGTTTGACCCTCCTGCGCAATGCAGAAGGTGCAGAAGCACGCTTTTTGTGGGCCATCCTGCGTGACCAGTTTCACTACGCAGCCGTGCATTTGGAAACCATTGCCGAAACCGCCCGCGACATAGACTTTGCGATGCGCTGGGGCTTTGGTGCCAAACAAGGCCCGTTCGAGCTGTGGCAACAGGCGGGCTGGTTGCAGGTGGCCACCATGATCAAGGAAGACATTGATGCGGGCAAAACCCTGTCAAGCGCGCCGCTGCCAGACTGGGTGTTCAAAGGCCCGGTTGCTGATGCCAGAGGCGTACACACGCCGCAGGGTTCGTGGTCTGCCTCTGCCAAAAAGTTCATCGCCAAGCGCCAGTTACCGGTCTACGAGCGTCAGCATTTCCCTGAGGATGTGATGGGCGCCAAAGCTGCTTCGTTCAACACCGCTGGCACCACGCTGCATGAAGACGACGCAATCCGCTTGTGGACATTGGACGATGAAGTGCTGATTGCCAGCATCAAAACCAAAATGCACGCCATCAGTCCTGACGTGGCAGAGGGCTTGGCAA
>ENA-OFDP01000512-OFDP01000512.1-metagenomes-genome-assembly--contig:-NODE-512-length-17382-cov-6.457898_pt1 | contig 17382 bp, 10 predicted proteins | sample MGYA00153389_OFDP01 | MGnify analysis MGYA00153389 | reverse complement strand
GTAGGGACACGGCACTGCCGTCTCCTCCGTCTCCTCCTCCGTTTATATCATTCCGATGCAAACAGATTTGATATGACTGTGCTTTCCAGTCAACAGTCAACAGTCAACAATTACCAATTACCAATTAAATTTTCTGCCTAAATAATCCTCTAGTTGTTGATTGTAAGGTCGAAAATAGTCGCTCAACCAATCGCGCATCGAATCGTTGATAGCCTGATAGGAACCGGGATTGGCATTTTGATATTCTGGCAATTGATATTCTGGCAAATCTAAAAATTCTAAAACTTGCCTAACAGTTGCAGCCGCACCTGCATAAAAATCTTCGCTTTTCAAAACTAATAACTGTGCTTTCGGAAAGAAAGCCAGCCAATTTTTCATAAATTCTACATACCTGCCGCGAGCTAAATAATTTCCCGGTTCTTCGCCGATGATGTATGCTGGATTTTGAGCCAATCGTGCAACTTCATCGCTAATTGCCCGATCGAGCGATCGCCCTTCCCAATTTAAGTCAGCCAAGCGGTAAAATTGAGAAATAGCTCGATCGACCGGATTTCGCAACAGTACAACAAGCTTAACCTCTGGAAACGCGCTGTAGAGCCGTTCTGGCGCTTCCAGAGAGTCAAAATAGCTCGGACTTGCTTCGCCAGTCAAAAATTGCTCCCCCTCCGGCATCGGCGGAAAATGAGCCAAATACCAATCAATCCCTCTCTCAAAGTGCCACGAGAAAAAATCCATCTCCTTTTTAATCGGAGTCAAAATTTGCGGGTGTTGAGCTAAATAAGTATACAGAGAAGTCGTGCCGCACCGCTGAGAACCAATGATGATAAAATTGGGAACTTTGACTATATCTTGTGGCACAGGCATCTTGCCTGTGTCTTGTTGTTGTGGCACAGGCATCTTGCCTGTGTCCTTACTAATAGCAAAACTTTGCCGACAACTGACCGTTTGATAACAATCAATCGCCTCTGCAATTTTGCCTTGTCTCGTCAAAGCTTCCCCCAAATTCAAATAAGGCCAAAAAGCATCCGGTTTAGCTGCAACAATTTCGCGGTACAAATTTTCAATTTCATCAAGCTTATTTTGCTTAACTAAAACTTCCCACAAATTATAATAAAACCACCAGTAAAAATCGGGATTTATTTCTATTGCTTGCAAGAACGAAGCCGCTGCTTCATCCCAGTATTTTTGGTTGCTTAAAACAGCACCTAAGTTGTAGTAAGACCAGCAATCATCGGGTTGTTCGGCTACAGTTGCGCGAGATAAGGCTAATGTACGATTGCACTTTTCTTGTTCCTGCAACAACTCCTCTAATTCCGTTGATACTCCTGCACAATCCGGCGTGATTGTCAAGAGTATTTTGTAAAGAATAATTGCGCTTTTTGGGCGATCGTACTTTGCTAAACTCCTTCCTAAATCCAGATAAAATCCCGCATTTTCCGGCGTAACTTGCAACTGACATCTTTCTAACACAGACCTTAAATCAGACTCTATTTGTCGGAGAGCAAATCCCAACTTTTCGTAAATTCCCGGCAAATTTACGTCAATTTCAATAGCTTTTAAATATGCAGCGATAGCTTCATTCCAATATCTTAGCTTAATTAAAGCATCGCCTAAATTGCCAAAAGACCAGGCAAAATCCGAGTTAAGCGCAATCTCGCAACGGTAAGCAGCAGTAGCTTCTTCCCATTGTTCAAGTTTGAGCAAAGCATCGCCCAAATTGTGATAAGACCACGAAAAATCGGGATTTAACTCAACAGCTTGTTTATAAGCAGCAACAGCATCCGCCCACTGTTCGAGTTTCAGCAAGACATCGCCCAAACTGTGAAAAGACCACGAAAAATCAGGATTTAACTCAATAGCTTGTTTGTAAGCAGCAACAGCATCATCAAATCTCCCACTTTCTTGTAGGGAATTCCCCAAATTGTGGTAATCATGATTATCCATGCAAAACTCCTGCAAGATTCATTAACTTCTCCAGCGAATTCAAATCCACCCGCATATCTTTATGTCCCGAGTATTTATGAGTTTTGTCATCAAACAATTCAGCAATTAAATAGTAATGTTTCAAATCACACAAATTGCTGATAGTCCAAAAGCAACTTGGCACATAAATCGGAGAAAAAATTTCAATTACCTTAGTTCCCGGGTTGCAAAAAACTAGATTGGTCAATCCTCCTCCGTGAGGTGCTACAACTACCTTAGCAGCAGCTAAACACGCAGCTTGTTCCGCTACCGACATCGTTTCCATTTCGACACTGCGAAACCCAAACTTTTCCAAACAGCCGATAACATCTTCATCGTTGACAATTCGTCTATAAGATGCTTTTTCTCGGCTGATGTAAATACGTTCTGAATAATCTGTATTTAGTGACTGCTGTTCATTTAAAAACAGTTGTTTCAAATATTCGCACTTCCATTTCGAGGTTCCCGAACCGCCATCGCAAATGGATGGAACTATTAATTTATCCGCTGTAAAGTGCGGCTGGTGACGACTTTCTAAAATTTTATATAGTGGAATTCCCAAAGTATTTAAAGTTTCTTTTTCATAAGCAGCATCGCAAGCATTGATCGCAAATTTATCAATACTATCCATCAAGCCGCTCTGCTGCAAAAGATGGAACCGCGTAACCACATCAAACATCCAGTGAAAATAAGCTGCTCCTCCCCAGCGAGCCGATAGAAAAGCCACGTTTCCCTCGATATGTTCAGCAGGAGACAATTTGTCGGAAGTTATTACCAATTCAGGACAACCCATTGAGATATCGGTAACAAGTTTATTGTCTGAAGTAATGGCGGCGGTAGTCGCAATATCGGCCCAAGCTCGTCCGTTTGGTAATACAGCAACAAAAGCTTTTTTAATATAAAAATTTTCATCTTCCCAACATCTGCAATCGGTGTCGATTGTTTGGGAGTTTGATAAATTGATTTGACTTGCAGGATAGATGTCAATGCAAGTAATACTCGGATCTGACTCGGCTGCAATTGCTAAATCGTCAGTAAATCCACAGTATTTTTTAATCACATTTAAAGGCAACATTTTATAGCCAAGTCTGATAATATCAGCTTCATCCACTGCTCCTTTTTGCGCCAAAGCATAACCTATATTGTCGTAAACCTCAAACAAATCGGGTTGGATTTGCAGGGCTTGAACTAAATGAGTTATTGCCGCTTCCCACTGCTGTTTGGCAATTAAAGTTAAACCCAATCCTTCGTAACACCAACAGGATTTTGGTTCCAGATTGATGCCTTTTTCATAAATTGCGATCGCACTTTCTAATTCCCCTTGTTTTCGCAGTGCATCACCCAACTTTTTGTATAGCCAAATAGTATCCGGCAACAAATCAACAGCACGGCGAAAAGCTACCGACGCTTCCTGCCACTTTTCTTGCTCTTCCAGCACTTCTCCCAAACTATTATATAGCCAACAAAACTCAGGATTCAACTCAACAGCTTTGCGATAAGCAACCTCCGCTTCCTCCCAATTTTCCAATGCAATCAAAGCCTTACCTAACTTGTCGTAAGCCCAACAAAAATCGGGATTTAATTCAATCACTTTGCGGTAAGCAACAGCAGCTTCATCAAACTGGATTAGCTCCATCAACACATCAGCCAGACTGCTGTAAGTCCAACAAAAATCGGGATTTAATTCAATAGCTTGACGGTAAGCAGTAGCGGATTTGCCGTGTTCCTCAATTGCCTGCCAAGTTTCTCCCAGATAGTGGTAAGCCCAGCTAAAATTAGGGTTAAGTGCGATCGACCTTTCGTAAGCGATCGCAGCTTCTGCAAAAAGTCCCTTCTCTTGCAAACTTTTACCCAACTTATGGTATGTTAAGTAATTATCCGACTTAATTTTAGCAGCAGTTTCATAGCGGGCGATCGCCTCATCGACATAACCCGTATTAGCCGCCACATCACCCAATTTTTCCCAGCCTTGAGAAAGTAGAGCTTGCTCTTTACCCAAGTTATGATTGCCAGTTTTTTTGACAATCAGTTGATAGCCTTTGTGAACTACTTCTAACTGACTTCCAAACATCTCCAGAAAAACATCGATCCCAATTTTAGTATCTTGCTCCGGGCTGTCGGGAAACGTAAACTCGTAATCGTCAAAAATCATCAGCCCGCCAACTTTCACCAACCTCCAAGACAAAATCGCATCTTGCAGAGCACTGGTGGGTTTGTGACAACCATCAACATAAGCAATGTCGTAATATTCCGAAGTCAAATCAACCAATAAATCTTGAGAATAGCCTTCTAATTCAATTACTTGCTCTGCTACCCCAGTTTTCGCAATATTTCCCTTAAAATGTTCTTGAAAATACAAATCAATACAAGTAATTTTTGCTGTCGGATGAGTTAAAATATTATCCAGCAGCCAGCAAGCCGACATTCCTTGAAAACTGCCGATTTCCACAACTTGAAAATCTGCAATTCCCGTAAATTCCCGTAAATGCCGTTGCCAAATCGGGATATTGTGGGTAAACCAATCTTGGGTAAACTGGTAATCTTTCGTCGCACATTCAGCCCAACCTCTCAATTCGCTGGCTTTTTGGTGACAGAGAATCGCTTCTTCCAATTCACCTAATTGCGGTAAAATATTTCCTAAATCGTTGTAAGGCTTAGAATCATTCGGAGCGATCGCAATTTGGTGACGATAAGCAGCAATTTGGGCGTACAACTCCTGTTGTTTCGTGCGAATTTCTGCAAGTTTTGCGACAACTTCCGCATTTGGTTGAATCTGCACCGCCATGCTATAAAAGACGATCGCACCTTCCAACTGTTTCTGTTTCGCCAAACTATTGCCTAAATTCAGATAAAACTCCGCTCCATCCAACTCAATCCCCAGCAATTTGTGGTAAATTTTCCCTCTGGCGAGTACCTCAATAGCTTGACAATAAGTTTCGATTGTGCTGTCTAAACCAGATTCGCTACGCTTCCGCAACACATATCCCAATCTCTGATTTATTCCAGTCAAATTCGGCTCGATTTGAATTGCGTGCAGGTAAGCAGCAACAGCTTCATCCCAAGATTTTTCGCAGGTTAAGGCAATTCCCAAATTGCAATAAAACCAAGGAATCTTGGGATTTATGGCAATAGCTTGGCGGTAGCAACTAACAGCTTCTTGCCACAGCCCTTTCTGAGCTAAAGCTTCCCCTAAATAATTGTGCGCCCAATAGGAATTATGATTAATTTCCAGAGCCTGACGGTAACATTTAATTGCTGCATCAAAGTCGCGTTTTTGTGCAAAAACATTGCCTAAACCAAGGTAAGCACGAGCATAATTGGGATTGAGTTCGAGGCTTTTATTGTAACAGGCGATCGCCCGATCGCCTTCTCCTCGCTCCGCCCAAGTTTTACCCAAACTGTGGTAAGATTCAAAAGAGTCTGGATTGATAGCAATGGCTTGTCGGTAATTGGCGATCGCCTCATCCCACCGTTTCTGGCCGACCAGCATTTCCCCTAAATTGTGATAAGCTGTTGCCAGCATCGGATTCAGCTCAATAGCCCGGGAATAACACTCGATCGCGCGATCCTCTGCGAGGGCTTCGCCAACGAACTTTGACAATTCAACGAAACTATTTCCCAAAGTAACCTGCTCGTCAGCAGTTGCCCAATTCGGCTCAATCTTAAAAGCTTGATACCAACATTCTGCCGCCTCTTCTCGCTTTTGTAACTGCGTCCAAACTCTCGCCAACTGTCGGTAAGCAGCAGCAAAATTCGGTGCTAGGGAAATTGCCTTTTCACAATTGGCGATCGCCTTTTCCCACTGTTTCCCCTGAGCATACAAACTGCCGAGATTTGCATAAACTTCCGGCAAATTCGGATTGCGATCCAGTGCTGCTTCATACCACTGCTTAGCTTGCTCGATTTCACCTCGAACCTGCATCACCTTTCCCAGCGTCTGACAAGCCGCAGCCAAATTCGGTTCAATTTTCAACGCTGACTCGCAAGCAGTAACTGCCTCATTCAACCTTCCTTCGGCTAAATAAACTTCTGCTTGCCGACTCAAATCAACCGCTGCTTTTTCCATCTTTTCAATCGAGGGCATAATTCAACTTACTCCAGACGCCAACTAACCCAAACCCACCACTTCAACCATCCTTTTTAGCGAACTCAAGTTCACCAAAATATCCTCAGTCAGCGAATTTTGATACATCAACTGTCTAATAGGATAGCATTCAAAAGCCTCCCCAGCCAAATAATAATGTTCCAACTTCAGATATTGACTGATTCCCCAATAATAATGACTGATATAGTGAGGCGACACCAACTCAATCACTTTCGTTCCATGACGAGAAAAAATTGTATTTGTCAAGCCGCTACCGTGGGCGGCAACTATTACCTCAGCGTGGTAAAAATGAGCAATTTGCTCTGCCAAAGACATCGACTCAGGTAAAATAGAAACAAAGCCCGATCGCTCTAAAACCTCAACTACATCTTCCTCATTCAAAACTCGCCGATATCTCGCTTTGCTGCGACTGATATAAATGCGTTTTGGATAACTCGAACCAGGCAAAATTTCCTTGAGAAACTCCCGCCTCAAAAACTCGATCGCCCACCCAGAAGGCCAGCCCAAATATCCCGCAAAAGAAGGTACAATTAACTCTGTTGCTTGAATGTGAGACAGGCGATCGCTCTCCAGAACCTTCTCCTCGGGAATGCCCAAAATTCTGAGAGTTTCCCGCTGAAATTCGTGCTGACAACTGTTAACCAAAAACCAATCAATCTCCGCCAAATCCCTACCACTTCGCCGCAGCAATTCGATCCTCGGCAAAACGTCTACCATCCAATGAAAATAGACATTTCCCGACAAACCAGAAAGCACCGCGACACTGCCTTCAATCAGCTTTAAAGGCGGAAAAGATTCTAAGCTAAAAATACTGTGTTTTTTAACATCATGCTTGGTACATCCCGGCAAGAAACCCGGATAATCTCTAGACACATCAGCCAACAAATAGTTATCAGGAGTAATAACTGCGATCGCCTTACAAATCAGCCAATAGTTTTGCTGTGGCACAATCCAAACTCGCCCATTCGGAATTGCAGCCACAAAAGTCTTCGGCGCATCCACAGGTATCGGTTGCGAGTTAGACAAACGGCAAACTCCCCAACCCAAATGCACCGGATCGAACCACTTAGAAATTCGGTGCAAACACAGCCCGCAAGTTAAACCACCACAATCGGAATTGCGGAATTGGGAATTGGGCAACCCCCCCCTCGCCCCCCCCAAGGGGGGAAGGAATTTGTAATTTTGGTTTAAGAATTGGGAGAGTAGAAACAGCTATCTGTGTCTCTGTGAATTCTCGATCGTCCTGTTGGGAATTCGGAATTGGGAGGTTTAAATTTTCTGGCTTTTCAGGCTGCGATTTATTAGTTAAAACTTCTAAAATGCGGCTGATGCGGCGGATGTGACCGCTGAAAGTAGACAAACTTTGCTGCAAAGATTGTTCGTCACCAATATCGGCCAAAATGTTGTCGAACCAAGGCAATTCTACGGGTTCGCGGGCGGCGACAAACATTCCGGCTTTTGCCATTAAAGCTGCTAATCCCAAGGTTTTGAGGGTGACAGTTTTGCCGCCGGTGTTGGGGCCGGTGATGGCGACGACGCGGATGTGCGGTGCGATCGTTAAATCGACTGGCACGACTGCAAAGCCTTGCTCGTATTGCTGTTGCCAAACTAACAGGGGATGGCGCAAGTGGCGGAGGGTGATTTGCGATCGCAAGTTGGGAATTAACGATCGACTATTTTTTGATTTTTCCTCATTTGCTGATTCTGCTGTTTCTTCATCTAAATTTTCTATATCTTCGACTGGTAATTCTAACTCTCCCAGTTCGATAAATTTGGGTGGATTTGCTTCTAACCAAAAACCGTAACGGGCTTTAGTGGCAGCTAAATCTAAGGTTGTAACTACCACCAACAATCTGTCTAAATCTGGTTTGACTGCTGCGACTTGCTCCGTGAGCGCGCGGCGAACTGCTTCTTCTTCGGCTTGTTCTTGCCTGAGCAATTGCCGCATTTGGTTATTAAGATTGACTGTATTGTGGGGTTCTACGTACAGTGTCGCGCCGCTGGCGGAGGAGTCGTGAACGATGCCTGGTATGGCATCTTTTTGGGGAGCTTTGACGGGAATCACAAAGCGCGAGCTTCTTTGGGTAATTACCTGTTCTTGGACGGCGTTGGATTGGCGCTGCAAAATGCCCTGCAATATTTGATAAATACGATCGCGCAACTGCCGCATTTGAACTCTAATTCCTCCTAATTTAGGAGTGGCTCGATCGGCTACTTGAGCGCGATCGTCTATACAGCGATGGATTTCTTGTTCAATTTCGGGATAAGTCCGCAGTTGCGATGCCAGTTCTTTCAGTGTCGGTACATCGGGCGCAGAGTCAATTATCCGGCGCAATTGCCTTGCCCCCGCGAGGGTGGTAGCAATTGCCAGCAATTCTTCGCCGCTGAGCAAACCTTGCAGTTCGGCTCGTTGCAGGAAAGTGCCGATGTTTTGGATGCCATCAAAACTCAAAGCAGCACCAGGGCGGCTTTCTAGCTGATAAGCTTCCTGAGTTTGGGCTAGGAGTTCTGCTGTTTGGGCTGGAGTTGCTGGGATTTCGAGATCGAGGGCGGCGGCGACGCCGAGTTTGGTAGCCGCAAAGGTAGCCAAGTGCTGACACAGGCGCGGCCATTCTAATAGTTGTAGTGTTTCGGCTTGAATCAAAGTTGAGGTAGTGTTGGTAATTGGCATTCCCAGGCGCTGACCGAGAAGGTGAATTTGATGGTAGTATCTACTGATTTTAAAGTTTTTTTATTGTTTTCGGGCAAAACTTGAGAAAGTATTTAGGATAGTTGTTAGAACTATGAAAGCAGAAAGTTGTTATTTAAAGACTAATTAGGAAGGTGAGAATTTGCATTTTTGCATTGCTCGTCTAAAATTATACCTTCTACTGAGCTATTTTGGCGTTTGAGGAAGCTAAACTCTGCTGTTTTTTGGTGATTTAAGTATTTGAGAATTTAAAATATGTCGGAGCAATTCTGGCAGTTGTATCTTAAAGGTAAGTTATGGAGCGGGTGTTATGGCAAAGATTTTGACGATCGCGGATGTTGTGACTTTGGAAGTCGTGCAAGAGTTACTAGGGAGGGAGGGACATCAGGTGAGAGTCGCTCTTGATGCTGGCGGGGGTTTAGAATTGGCGAGGGAGTTGTCCCCGGATGCGATCGTTTGCGACGGGACTTCGCCTCAAATCGACTGGTTGGAGGTTTGTCGGCTGGTGAAAGCCGATCGAGAATTGGCGACAGCCTATTTTGTACTGCTGACAACACCGGAGCAATTTGAAGAACTTCAAGAATTGGACGCGCCCTTTGACGATTTTCTATTTAAACCGATAGTTAAGCAGGAATTGTTGGGGCGGGTGCGTGCTGGGATGCGATCGCGGGAGTTGAAACTGTCGTTAGAGCGAACTGAGCAAGAACTGCAACTGTCGTGCGATCGAATTGTCCAAAGTGAAACAATGTCGAGTTTGGGCGAATTGGTATCTGGTATCGCCCACGAAATTAACAATCCAATTACTTTTATTTATAGCAATCTAACTCACGTCCAAAGTTACGCTACCGATTTAATTGAACTGCTGCGATTGTATCAAAAACAGTTCGTCAATCCCGGAGCGGAAATTATGCAAAAACAGCAAGATATGGAGGTAGAATTCATCCTCAATGATTTGTTGAAAATTGTGAGTTCAATGCGTACCGGGAGCGATCGCATTCGCCAAATAATTTTGTCGGTACAGGATTTTTCTCGCAGCGATCGATCGGGCTGGCAGTTATTCGATATTTCCGACGGTTTAGAAAACATTCTGTTGTTGTTACAGCACCGGTTGCCGGCTCGCGAGGGTAGGCGAGACATCAAGGTAATGAAGGAATACGGAAACTTGCCGCAAGTTGAGTGTTACGCGGGTCAGCTCAATCAAGCTTTTCTGAATATTATCAATCACGCGATCGATGCTTTGGAAGAGTCTACTCAAGAGTTGGAAGAATCGGAATCTGTCAAATTTAAGCCTGTGATTTTGATTAGCACTCAGGTAATCGATGCTCAGCGGATTTCTATTGAGATTGCTGATAACAGCCTGGCAATCAGTGAAGATATCACCGACCAAATTTCTGACTCATTTTTGATGAGGAAACCTGCGGAAGACAGCAGGGCTTTGGGACTTGCTGTCAGTTATCAGATAATTGTCGAGCAGCACAAAGGAGAGTTAAAATGTTTTTCGGAACCGGGGAAAGGAACTAAATTTAGGATAGAAATTCCGCTGCGTCATGGTTGATCAATAGTTTTGAAATCGCGGCGCAAGGGCGAACAATTATCATAAATTTATCCCTTTTAATGCTGTTACATTTGTATTTACCGTTAGTGGGGGCGGGTTTTTGAGATTGTTGGTTTAAGCCAGAGATTATTGGCGAACCCGCCCCTACGGGATATTGAATGTACTTCATCAACCTGCAATCTGCTGTATATAAACCCGCCATCGCCCGACCAATAACCCACATCAACCTGACATTTACATTGAATATCAAAATGTAGATTTAGATTGTTTGTTGGGTGGGGCGGGTTTTCGAGATTGTGTGTTTCAGGCAATTATGCTTGGTGAACCCACCTCTACGGGCATTGTTGACATTGAGATCGATCGCTTAAACCATTAACTAGGCTTGCTGTTGCATTTCGAGTAACTCAGGAATTGTCACAAACCGATATCCCTCTTTTTTCAAACCAGCAATCATTTCCGGTAAAGCCTTAACAGTCCGAGATCGATCGCCCCCGCCGTCGTGCATCAACACAATCGCTCCCGGCTTCGCACCCTTCAACACATTCTCAACAAAAGCTTCTGGTTGAGCGCGCGGATCGGTATCGGCAGAAGTTACTGACCACATCACAACCGAATAATTCTGCTCTTTAGCATACTTAGCTAAGCCATTATTCAAAACTCCCCCCGGTGGGCGGAAAAAAGTTGTCTTAACTCCGGTGGTTTCGTAAATAAGTCTTGCGGTGCGATCGATTTCATTAGCCGCCGTCGCCGCATCCATTCGATTGTACGGGTGATGCCACGTATGATTGCCGATCGCGTGACCTTCTGCCACAACTCGACGACCAATTTCAGGAGAACTTTCGAGAGATTTACCTATCCAAAAAAACGTCGCTTTCACATCATTTTGCTTAAAAATATCCAGCATTTGTTCTGTAGTTTCCGGCCACGGCCCGTCATCAACAGTTAAAGCAATAACTTTTTCAGAATCTTTGATTTTGCCTTCAAAAACAGTTGTTTCCTGAAACTGTTGCAGTGGCACAAAAGTCAAGCGTTTTTCTTTGGATTCCAACACGGTGAGAAGTTCTTCAACTGTGCGATCGAGATTAAACGCTGTACGATCGTCTCCAACTTCCTTGAGTAACGGATTTACCGCTAAAGATTGGTTGAGGTTCTGCGTCTGCACCGCTGCGGTTGCGGGGTTGTCGCTTCCCTGTTGGTTTCCTGGTAGTAGCATACCGATGATAAAGCTAATCGCGGCTGCTGCCAGGGCGATCGCCACAAAACGCCATTTTTTTCGCAGTCTTTGAAATAGATGATTTCCGGTCACTTCAGATTTCTTTCACTCCACACTGGGGATAATCATAATGGGAATTTATGGGAAAAGAAACCTAATTTTTGATAAATATGTCTGGGCGGGGATTGACAGCGGGCTAAAACCGGGATAACAAATCTGGGCGGTGGAAATCGCCCGGTGGATTGCTGGCGCGACGGCGAGAATTCAGAGCGATCGGAGTGTAGTACAGTATTGCGATCGGATTTACCTGGGGAGATACCACCAGTTTTGCAGCCTTATGTGCATTTTTTCAATGGTTTCCGGTGTTGGGAGTCTTGGTTTGGGCGATCGACACCCCATCTAAAAAACCCAATTTAAAAAAAAGTTGTATTACCCCCTTGACAGTGTTGTAATACATAATGTAGTATAAATGTATGGCGAAGGAGAAAAGCTTCAAAGCGTTACTCCAAAAGCAATATGAACTTTGAAAACAGAATAGATAATTAATCGTGTCACATACTTTTGGACATTGGCGGTGTAGACTCCGGCAACAATAGCCCGATCGGGTTGTAGTACGCGGAATCAACCGCCATCCCGTCCAAACTTGAGTCATTCAACGACAGAATATTTTTAATTTTCGCGGGGGTATAGCTCAACCGGTCAGAGCAGTCGCCTGTCGAGCGAAAGGTTGCGAGTTCAAGTCTCGTTACTCCCGTCAAAGTCCCGTAGGCAAATTGGTTTAAGCCGTCACCCTCTCTGGCGTGAAGATTACGAGTTCAAACCTCGTCGGGACTCCCAGGTTAGATGGCCGAGTGGTTTAAGGCGTCGCTCTGCAAAAGCGATTTTCGTGAGTTCAAATCTCACTCTAACCTTTGTTCCTATTAATTAATAGGAGCAATCTCAAATCTGAAATTTCAAATCAGATAACATAGCAGTGTAGCTTAACGGTAAAGCCCCAAGTTCATGCCTTGGTAATTGCGAGTTCAAATCCCGCCACTGCTACCAAATACAGGGATGATGTAACTGGCAACATCTCAGTCTCCAAAACTGATTTTCTGAGTTCAAATCTCAGTCCCTGTGCCAACTTTCTAGTGCTGTAGGCAAATGGTTTAAGTCGCTTGGTTTTCACCCAAGTGATTGCGGGTTCAACTCCCGTCAGCACTTCCAAATTTTCTGGGTTGGCCCTCCTACTGGCGTGGGTAGCTGTCTGTAAAACAGTAGCTTAAAGCGTTGCTGGTTCAATTCCAGCCCGACCCATTTGTAACTGTATTATGACTTACACAAAAAACCCGGTTTCTGAGAAAAATTTTGCATCTCTACGAGAGATATTGAGATAGAAACCAGGTTTTTGATCTCCTTGGGTAAGTCCTGTGTATTTAATATGCAGTTGCAATCTTGAGAATGAGTTGTAACCGGACAACAATTCAGTTTGCGCGACTGAACATTCGGGGGTTCAAATCCCTCCGTTCTCGCTCTGGAGAAGTGGCCGAGCGGCTTAAGGCGCTTTCCTGCTAAGAAAGAGCGGTTTAACAACCGTCGTGGGTTCAAATCCCACCTTCTCCGTTTTCCCCCGATAACTCAGTTGGTAGAGTGCTTGTTTGAAGAACAAGAAGTCGTCAGTTCGATACTGACTTGGGGGATTGCGTTGCCTCATAGCTCAATTGGTAGAGCTGCACGCTGTTAACGTGATGGTTGTAGGTTCAAGTCCTACTGAGGCAGCCATTTTTAAAATTGTCGGGTAGACAAATTGGTAAAGTCGCCTGTCTCTGAAACAGGAGTTTATGTAGGTTCAAAGCCTACCCCGGCATTCAATTATTGGGAAGTCGCCTAATCGGTATAGCACCGCTCTTTGAAAGCGGACAAATGCAGGTTCGATCCCTGCTTTCCCAGTTCTGCTATTACCAAAGCAGATTATGCTCCTGTAGCCCAATTGGTAGAGGCCGCAATTTCAAAAATTGTGTGTTACTGGTTCAAATCCAGTCAGGAGTACCAAATTTTCAACTAAGTTTCTACTTGCTCTTGTGGCGGAATTGGCATACGCGACAGATTTAAAATTTGTTTTATTGTGAGTTCGAGTCTCACCAAGAGTATGAACGGGATGTGGCACAACTTGGTAGCGCGGCGGCTTTGGGAGCCGAAGGTTGCAGGTTCAAATCCTGCCATCCCGACTTTACCTCTATGATGCAATTAGTAGACATCTCTTGTTGAGTGCGAGAGTTTTGTTGGTGCAAGTCCAACTAGGGGTATTGGGTATCAAAACCCAAAAGTGCGATCGATTTTACCCTTGTAGCCCAATTGGCAGAGGCGCTAGACTTAGGATCTAGTTAGTGCTGGTTCAAGTCCAGTCAGGGGTATTTGGTGACATTGCGGGTGACGTAGCCACGGTAGGCTTGGAGGTCTCATAAGCCTCTTCATAGCAGGTTCAATTCCTGCCCCCGCCACCAAAAAAGCAGGTGTGAGGTAACTGGTAATATCAGGCTTTTCTAAAGTCTTTTGGCTAGTTTAAATATCACCGTTTGCTTGGCGTGCTGGTGTAGCTCAATTCGGTAGAGCAACTGATTTGTAATCAGTCGGTTGTAGGTTCAATTCCTATCACCAGCCCCACAATTACGGATATGGTGTAACGGTAGCATTCGAGTCTTCCAAACTCTAGGCACGAGTTCAATCCTCGTTATTCGCTTCGCTAAATAAGAGGTTTTTTCAATCCAAAATCTCAAATTTAAAATCTCAAATCGGTTTGCGGGTGTGATGTAACGGCTAGCATCTGAGTATGCCATTCTCAGCGCATGGGTTCGAGTCCCGTCATCCGCTTTTGTAGTCCTGTAGCTCAACGGTAGAGCGTTTGCCTTACAAGCAAGATGTTACGGGTTCGACTCCTGTCAGGACTACCAATTTAGGGGAGTGTAGCTCAAAGGATAGAGCGCCGCGCTTCGGACGCGGATGTTGTGGGTACCGCTTCGCGGAAGCAAGCTACGAGTCCTACCTCTCTCGTTGTTTTTGCTTAAATTTAAGGAGGTTGATTCCATTGAATGATTAATTTTTTATCGTAAGCCCGATCGCCCTTTTGCGTATCCTAATCTTTGGAGCCTACATACTTTAGTACGAGAGGAAAGGTAACGCTGTCAAAAAACGGCGCGCGTTTGCGAACGAGGAGTGCAATGAACCCGATAGGTAGGCTTAAAAGTAGCCATCCTTTAAAGAGTGTGTAGCAACTCATCGGCGGAGTCCCTCTAGTAACTCAGAAAACGCAATGCTCTGATAACTTATACGCAAAGTGCGATCGGACAATAACAAAAAACATGGGAGTGTAACTCAACTGGATAGAGTGTCGAGCTTCTACCTCGAATGTTGTGGGTACCGCTTCGCGGAAGCAAGCTACAAATCCTACCGCTCCTGCTGTCTGGGGTTCGTAGCTTAACTGGAAAAGCATCTAACTGGCTGTTAGAAAGATATCGGTTCAAATCCGATCGCAATCCACCAGATTTGGGTCTGTAGCTTAATTGGAAAAGCACCTAGTTCGCTGCTAGGAAAATGTCGGTTCGAGTCCGATCGCGATCCAGCAAAAACTGGGGTCATAGCTCAATTGGTAGAGCGCTTGCCTTGCACGCAAGAGGTTAGGAGTTCAATTCTCCTTGATTCCACTATGGTGTCTGAAGCCAAAGCGGTAGCGGCGCTGGTTTGTGGAACCAGTAATAGCGGGTTCAATTCCCGTCAGACACCCTTCGGAAGATGCCGCTGAATGGCCGGCAACTGGTCTCGAAAACCAGGGTACAGGTAACTGTAAGGGTTCAATTCCTTCATCTTCCTCTTTCCACCAGAAGTCGAAAAGCGAGATACCGTGCTGATAACGCGGGGATAGGAGGGGCAGTACCTCTAAGAGTGGATGAATTAGTTTATAATAAGTCTAGATTTGCTAGCCATTCAACATAGAAGCCATGAGCATTCAAGTTCTCAAATTAGAATTGATTCAGTGGATTTTGTTATTGAAGGATACTCAACTTTTAAACGAAATCCAAAAACTCAAAGAAAAGTCACCTGAAAAGACTGCTGTCCTCAAGCCTCGTCAATTTGGCTGTGGAAAAGGAATTTTTACTTACGTTGCGGATGATTTTGATGAAACACCTCCAGGTTTTGAAGGATGTGTACATTAATATATTATTCGAGGTTAAAATTATATGAATTTAAAACATTACAATTACTATCTGGTGGTTGACCTGGAAGCAACTTGCTGCGACAAACAAGCAACTATCAAGCAGACTGAGATGGAAATCATCGAAATTGGAGCGGTTATGGTGCATCCAGAATCTCTAACTATCATTGATGAATTTCAGAGCTTCATTAAACCGATCCGCCATCCTATTTTAACTGAATTCTGCAAATCTCTAACATCTATTGCTCAAGCACAAGTTGATGTAGCTCCGAGTTACCCGGAGGCGATCGCACTTTTGAAAAAATGGCTGTCTGGTTACTCAAACGGCGTGTTTGGTTCTTGGGGGGATTTAGATCGCAAACAATTTCAACAAGACAGCAACTTTCACAAAGTACCTTTTCCCATTTCTTATCCTCATGTCAATCTCAAACAATTGTTTTCAGAAAAACAAGGTTTGCGAAAACGATATGGCATGGCGAAAGCTCTGCAACTGGTGGATTTACCGCTAGAAGGAACTCATCACCGAGGCATAGATGATGCGAGAAATATTGCTAAATTGTTGCCTTATATGCTGGAGCAAAAACTGATTTCTTGATTTGAGATTTGAGATTGAGTACGATCGCCTGAAATAGCATCAATCAATTTTTTTGCATGGAAGCTGCTGCCGCAGGGATGGCGACTTGTCTTGAAAACAAGAGTGCAGTTAACTGTAGGGGTTCGATTCCTCCAGCTTCCGTTGAGATTTTATGGGTGGTTAGCAAAGCGGTTATCAGAAAACTGGGTTGAAAACCCCTTTTTCAGCGACCGACCCTAATTATAAATCTTTGTTGCAATTCCAGCCAATAAAAGTGCCCAAAAATCTAGAATAAGGTGGGAGGTCAAACTATGCTAGTTTTTGAGTTCAAAGCCTACGGGAAATCAAGTCAGTTTGCAGCAGTAGATGAAGCAATTCGTATAGCCCAATTTGTTCGCAATAGCTGTTTACGCTACTGGATGGACAACAAAAAAATAGATAAGTACGACTTAAACAAATACTGTGCGGTACTGGCGAATGAATTTCCGTTTGCCGACCAACTCAACTCTCAAGCAAGACAAGCCAGTGCTGAAAGAGCCTGGTCTGCTATCTCCCGATTCTATGATAATTGTAAAAAAGGGATTTCCGGTAAAAAAGGATATCCGCAATTCCAGAAAGATTGTCGCTCAGTTGAGTATAAATCAACTGGATGGAAACTAGCAGAAAATCGGAAGTCGATTAAGTTTACCGACAAAAAAGGAATTGGTAAACTCAAGCTAAAAGGAACACGGGACTTACACTTCTACCAAATTAGCCAAATAAAACGGGTGAGATTGTTGAAACGGGCTTCGGGCATATATGTTCAGTTTTGTATTGATATTAATAGAAAAGAAAATACAGAACCGAATGGTAATACCATCGGGTTAGACGTTGGGTTGAAGGAATATTACACCGATTCCAATGGGGTTATGGTTGAAAACCCTAAGTTCCTCCGAAAAGGTGAAAAAGTTCTTAAGCGTTGTCACCGTCGAACATCAAAAAAAGTAAAAGGTTCAAAGAACAGAGGCAAAGCCAGACAGGTTTTAGGAAAACGCCACCTTAAAATAAGTAGGCAACGTAAAGACCATGCAATGAAACTTGCACGGTGCGTAGTTC
>ENA-OFDP01000511-OFDP01000511.1-metagenomes-genome-assembly--contig:-NODE-511-length-17385-cov-3.523716_pt1 | contig 17385 bp, 15 predicted proteins | sample MGYA00153389_OFDP01 | MGnify analysis MGYA00153389 | reverse complement strand
GCCCGCCGACAAAGCCGGCATTGAGGCGGGTGACATCATCACCAAGTTTGACGGCAAGCAAATTGACAAATCTACTGACTTGCCGCGCCTTGTAGGTAACGTCAAGCCGGGCACCAAATCCGTGGTGACGGTGTTCAGGCGCGGTAGCACCAAAGACTTTTCAGTTGTTGTTGCTGAAGTCGAGGCAGAAAAGCCAGTCCGTAAGGCGGCTGGCCCTGAACCCAAACCACCGGTTGCAGGCCCTGCACAAGTGCTGGGGTTGGCTGTCAGTGAAATCAGCGATGCACAAAAGAAAGAACTCAAAATCAAAGGTGGCGTCAAGGTCGATACGGCTGAAGGTGCCGCAGCCAGAGCTGGCTTGCGTGAAGCCGACGTCATCATTGCCATTGCCAACACTGAAATCACAAACGTCAAAGAGTTTGAAGCTGCACTGGCCAAACTCGACAAAAGCAAAGCCGTGAACGTGCTGCTCAGGCGCGGCGAGTTGGCTCAGTACGTACTGATTCGGCCTGGACGTTGATCGTGCTGAGCAAATAGCGGTTTGACCGGCACTTGCGTGTCGGGCTGAAAATTACCCCATTCCCCATCAGGGCTTGGGGTTTTTACTGAAATAAAGTTTTTAATCTGCTTTTGAAAAAATATATTTTCAGCGCTTGGCCAAACCAACATGTTGGTGGTCACTAACAGTTTTTGTATCAAAGTGATCGGTTTGGTTAGAATGGGGTGCGATATTTGATGAATTTGAATATATCGAAACCACTAAAATTGCCAATTGCAGACTTTTTTGAGTTATCACCCATTGATCCACAGATCACCCACAAGTTGTCCAGAGTAGTTCAGTTGAAATTGTGAATAACTTGTGGATAAAATTCATGTTGCTACCTTGCAACGACAAAAATATGGCCGTTTTGGGACTGTTTATGACTGGCTTTTTGCCTACAATGAAGTTCCAACATAGCAGTTGCCATAGATTGTTGGTTCAGGGCGCGTCGCAAACCGACGCGCCCTTTTTTATGTTCAATCGCAAATGGCAACACCGCTGTTCGCAATACTTTCAAGCACTTAGGCGTTCTCGTTGATGAATCACATCAGAAATTTTTCGATCATTGCGCACATTGATCATGGCAAGTCCACGCTAGCAGACCGATTGATTCAGCGATGCGGCGGATTGCAGGACAGAGAAATGAGTGCGCAGGTTCTTGACTCGATGGACATTGAGAAAGAGCGTGGGATAACCATCAAGGCGCAGACCGCTGCGCTTAAGTACAAGGCACTAGATGGCCAGATTTACAACCTCAATCTGATCGACACGCCTGGCCACGTCGACTTCTCATATGAAGTCAGTCGTTCGCTGTCGGCATGTGAGGGCGCGCTGCTGGTGGTCGACGCATCGCAAGGCGTTGAAGCGCAAACAGTCGCCAACTGCTACACCGCGCTCGACCTCGGTGTTGAAGTGGTGCCTGTGTTGAACAAAATGGACTTGCCGCAAGCTGACCCGGAAAACGCCAAGCAGGAAATTGAAGAAGTCATTGGCATTGATGCGACCAACGCAATTCCATGCAGCGCCAAAACCGGTATGGGCATTGATGAAATTCTGGAAGCCGTGGTGGCGCGCATCCCGCACCCCAAAGGCAATCCTGACGCGCCGCTGCGCGCCATGATTATCGACAGCTGGTACGACGCTTACACCGGCGTGGTGATGCTGGTGCGCGTGGTCGATGGCCGACTGGTCAAAGGTGACCGCATCAAACTCATGGCCAGCGAGGCCATGTATAACGCCGAGCAATTAGGCGTGTTCACGCCGCATAACGAGCCGCGTCCGTCGTTAGAAGCGGGTGAGGTGGGTTTTGTGATTGCCGGCATCAAGGAGCTGCAAGCTGCGCGGGTCGGTGACACCATCACCCGCGTCAAGGCGGGCAGTGGTGGCCTGGCTTTCACGGCGACTGAGGCACTGCCCGGCTTCAAGGAAATTCAACCGGCTGTGTTTGCGGGTTTGTATCCGTCAGAGGCCAGCGAATACGAATCCCTGCGCGACGCACTTGAAAAGCTCAAACTCAATGATGCATCGCTGCACTACGAGCCCGAAGTTAGCGAAGCACTGGGGTTTGGTTTCAGATGCGGCTTTCTGGGGCTGCTGCATATGGAAATTGTGCAGGAACGGCTGGAGCGCGAGTTTGACCAGGACCTGATCACAACCGCTCCGAGCGTTGTGTACGAGGTGCTGCGCGCCGACGGCGAACTGATCAAGGTTGAGAACCCATCGAAAATTCCGGATGCGGGGCGCGTTAACGAGATTCGGGAGCCCATCGTTACCGTGCACTTGTATATGCCGCAAGACTACGTAGGCGCGGTAATGACGCTGGCCAATCAAAAGCGCGGCGTGCAGCTGAACATGGCGTACCACGGCAAGCAGGTCATGCTGACCTATGAAATGCCGTTGGGCGAAATTGTTCTGGACTTTTTCGACAAGCTCAAATCCGTTTCGCGCGGCTATGCGTCAATGGATTACACCTTCAAGGAGTTCCGCGCATCCGATGTGGTGAAAGTTGATATTTTGCTCAATGGCGAGAAGGTTGATGCGCTGTCGATCATCGTTCACCGCAGCCAGTCGGCCTACCGTGGCCGGGCCGTGGTAGCCAAAATGCGCGAGATCATTTCGCGCCAGCAGTTTGATGTTGCCATCCAGGCCGCGATTGGCGCCAACATCATTGCGCGTGAGACAATCAAAGCTCTGCGTAAAAACGTGATCGCCAAGTGCTACGGCGGCGATATTTCACGCAAACGCAAGCTCCTTGAAAAACAAAAAGCGGGTAAAAAACGCATGAAACAAATTGGATCTGTTGAAGTGCCGCAAGAGGCATTTTTGGCCATATTACAGGTGGAAGATTGATGGGCACAGCGATCACAAAATCAATGAGCGCCATCACTGCTCTGGTGCTCGCCGGGTTTGTGGGTTACGGCGCGTCCTGGTACTTTGGACTGGTTGACGGTAATTTTTCGCTGCTGCTGTTTTTGGCGGTGGTCGTCACGGGTATTTACTGGCTGGCCGAACGCTTTTACTTTTTACCGCAGCGCTACAAGGCGGTTAAGGCGCTAGAAGCCGCAACTGTCAAACGCCACGCCGAATTGGCTGAAAAAGGAATTACCAAAGTCGATACCGATATTGATGATTTGAAATCCCGCCTCATCATGCAGCCCTGGTGGCTGGACTGGACAGCCGGGTTGTTCCCCGTCATCATCGTGGTGTTTTTGCTGCGCTCGTTCCTTTTTGAGCCGTTCAAAATTCCGTCGGGCTCCATGATTCCGACGCTGGTGATCAATGATTTGATCCTGGTCAATAAGTTTCACTATGGTGTGCGCCTGCCCGTCATCAATCTCAAAATTCTTGACAACAACAGCCCGCAGCATGGCGACGTGATGGTGTTTCGTTACCCGCCCAAGCCCAGTCTTGACTACATCAAGCGCGTCATCGGATTGCCTGGTGACGAGGTGGCGTACCTGAACAAGATGCTGACGGTTAACGGCAAGCCATTGAGCAAGACCGCGTTGCCTGATTTTTTCGACGAAGACACGATGCGTTATTCAAAGCAGTTTGAGGAAACCAGCACGGCTAGCAGAAAGTATCGCTTGCTTAACGATGATGATCGCCCCGCTTTTATCCCCGGTACTGAAGACTTTCCGAACAAGCAAAACTGCCGCTACAGTAGCGAGGGTGTGGTGTGCAAGGTACCAGCAGGCCATTACTTCATGATGGGCGACAACCGCGATAATTCGCTGGATTCCCGTTACTGGGGTTTTGTGCCGGAAAAAAACATTGTGGGCAAAGCGTTTTTTGTCTGGATGAATTTTGGCAATTTGAAACGTATCGGCACATTCGATTGATTTCGCTTTTTAATTCAGCTATTGGCTTTAGCAGGAGAAGCATATGAACAGTTCTAAAAATAAACAGCGCGGCGCTTCGTTGATTGGCATTTTATTTGTGGGCGGTATCCTGGTTTTTGGCGGTATTGTGCTGGCCCAGGTAGCACCTACCTATGCTGAATACCGGACGATCGGCAAAGCTGTCAACAAGGTAAAAGATGCCAGCACACCTGTTGAGGCACGCAGCAACTTTGACAAAGCAGCCCAGATAGATGACATCAAATCCATCACTGGCAAAGAGCTAAACATCACCAAAGAAGGCAGCAAGATGGTGATTGCATTTGCCTACAGCAAAGAAATCCATCTGGTGGGCCCTGCGTATTTGGTAGTGAAGTACGCCGGTCGTTCTAACTAAGTGCGTGCTGGCGCTGCATTGAGCTTGAACATGCTGGCGCTGCAAAAGCGCCTGGAGCATGTCTTTTCAAATCCCCAACTGCTGGTGCAGGCACTGACGCACCGCAGTTTTTCATCTGATCACAACGAGCGCATCGAATTTTTGGGCGACTCTGTGCTGAATCTGGCTGTCGCTGGCTTGTTGTACGAGCGCTTGGGTGAGCTGCCCGAAGGTGATTTGTCACGGGCTCGAGCCAATCTCGTTAAACAGGAAACGCTGCACCAGGTGGCTGTATTACTGGGTTTGCCAGACCTGCTTCGACTTGGCGAAGGAGAGGTCAAGTCGGGCGGGCAAAAACGGCCCTCGATCCTTGCCGATGCGCTTGAGGCGGTGCTTGGCGCGGTGTACCTGGATGCAGGTTTTGATGTGGCATCGAATCTGGTGCGGCGCCTTTTTAAAGATGTTGAAATCAACGCCAGAATGCAGGCGATTGGCAAAGACCCAAAAACTGAATTGCAAGAGTGGCTGCAAGGCCGCAAAATGAGCTTGCCGATTTACCGTATCGTTGGCACCGAGGGCGCGGCACACAAACAAACCTTTGATGTCGAATGCGAGATTGTGGAGTACCGCCGTGCCGAGCGCGGCACAGGCAACTCGCGCCGTGCGGGTGAGCAAGCCGCTGCGTCAACCATGCTGGCATTTATAAAGACATTATGAGTGAAAAAAAGTTGACACCCGACGAAGTTGCCGCGCAGGCGCAAGCGCAGGCCGTTGAGGCCATGATGGCTAAAGCGTTTTCAAAACGGGCCAGCACCGAGCCCGCCAAAGACGCACCTGACTTGCCGCCTGTCGACACCCAGCGCTGCGGCCTGATAGCCATTGTCGGCAAGCCCAACGTCGGCAAATCAACCTTGCTCAATGCACTGGTGGGCCAAAAGGTCAGCATCACATCGCGCAAGGCGCAAACCACGCGGCACCGCATCACGGGCATGAAAACGGTGGGTGCAACGCAGTTTGTGTTTGTGGATACGCCAGGTTTTCAAACCCGCCATGGCAATGCCTTGAACCGTTCGCTGAACCGCACCGTGGTGGGCGCGGTCAATGATGTGGACTTGATTGTCTTTGTGGTTGAGGCAGGGCAGTTCAATCAGGCGGATGAAAAGGTATTGAGCTTGCTACCCGCAGGCACCCCTGCCATTTTGCTTGCCAACAAGTTTGATCTGATTCACCGCCGGGGTGACATTGCGCCGTGGCTGCAAATGATGCAAACCAGGCGCGACTTTGCCGAGTTTGTGCCGATGTCGGCCAACAGTGCCAAAGATGTGGAGCGCGTGTTTGGCATCTGCGAAAAATACCTGCCGCAGCAGCCTTGGATGTATGAGGCCGATGCGCTGACCGACCGCAGCGACCGCTTCATGGCCGCGGAGATGATCCGGGAAAAGCTGTTTCGCCTGACGGGTGATGAGCTGCCGTACACCTCAACGGTGATCATCGACAAATACGAGCAGGAGGGCAACCTGCGCAAAATCGCCGCCACGATTGTGGTCGAGCGTGACGGTCACAAAGGCATGATCATTGGTGACAAAGGTGAAAAGCTCAAGCGTATGGGGACAGAAGCGCGCCACGAGCTGGAGGCGCTGACGGGCAATAAGGTGTTTTTAGAGATTTGGGTCAAGGTTCGTTCAGGCTGGGCCGATGATGAAGCGCGCGTCAAGACTTTTGGTTATGAGTGAGTTCAAACCTTGCCTGTCAAACGCATCACCGACGAACCCGCCTACGTTCTGCACCGCTACGACTGGAGCGAGTCCAGCCTGATTCTGGAGGTTTTTACGCGCACTTATGGCCGCGTCGCGCTGATTGCACGGGGTGCCAAAAAGCCCAGTTCCAACTTCAGACCAATCTTGTTGCCGCTGCAGCCGCTGCACATTGCGTTTGGTGGCGATGCTGAAATTCGCAATCTTAAAAGCGCCGAATGGCAGGGTGGCCACGTTATGCCGACGGGGGATGCGCTGTTGTCGGGCTATTACGTGAATGAACTGCTCATGCGCTTGCTTGCTCGTGACGATCCGCACCCCGTGCTGTTTGATGCCTATGCTGCTACTGTGCAGTTGCTCGCCAGCCAGAACATTGACACGCTGCAAGTGGCTCTGAGGGCGTTTGAGCTGCGCCTGCTGCGCGACATTGGTTTTTTACCCTTGCTTGACGCGCAAACGGCAACCCTGACCAGGCTCGATGCTGATACCCCTTACGTGCTGTTGGCCGAAGCTGGCCTGCGCGAGGCGCATGACGACGACCGCAGCGCCTTGAGCGGTTCGCAGTGGCTGGCGCTGCAACAGGCACTCGACGGTGATGCGCCGTTTGTCGACACCATGCACGCCTGTGTGAACCACTTGCCTGAGCTTAAAACCCAGCTGCGCGCACTGCTGCACTACCATTGTGATGTCAAGGTGTTAAAAACCCGCCAGATGATGATGGACCTCCAATCGCTTTGAATTCAGGCGCTTTAAATCATGATTCATAAAACAGCACTCTCGGTCAACGTCAACAAGGTCGCCTTGCTGCGCAACACCCGGCACCTGGGTATCCCCGATGTGGTGCGCGCGGCGCGCTTGTCTCTGGAAGCGGGCGCTAACGGCATCACGGTGCATCCGCGGCCTGATGAGCGTCATGTAAGAAGTGCCGATGTGTTCGAGATTGCCGCAATGATGAAAGATTGGCCGGACCGGGAGTTCAACATTGAGGGCAATCCGTTTCAAAACCTGATGGGTTTTGTGCAGGACTTGTCTGCACGTGGCCTGCCGCTGCACCAGTGCACTTTTGTACCGGACAGTGAAGACCAGTTCACCAGTGACCACGGCTGGGCTTTCCCGCAAGATGCCGAGCGCTTGAAGCCGCTGATTGAACAAGTCCACGCGCGTGGCGTTCGCGTCAGCCTGTTCATGGATCCCATCCCAGAGGCGATGGCCCAGGCAAAAGCCGCTGGCGCAGACCGTGTCGAGCTTTACACCGAAAGTTACGCCAGTGCTTTCAATACATCACTCAAAAACGACGCTTTAAGCCGTTTTACCCAATCAGCACGGGCGGCAGCAGCTATTGATTTAGGAGTTAACGCGGGGCACGATTTGAACCGCGACAACCTGACCGAGTTTTTGAAAGCCGTGCCTGGTGTGCTGGAAGTGTCGATTGGCCACGCGCTGGTCTCTGATGCTTTGGAGCTGGGCTATGCCGCCACGGTAAAAGAATACTTAAGCTGCATTGACGCGGCGTTTGCTGGCAGATGATTTACGGCATCGGCACAGACATCTGCGACGTGCGCCGCATTCGTGCCAGTGTTGAACGCCATGGCGAACGCTTCGCCAAAAAAATTCTCAGTGATGGCGAATTAAAAACCTGGCAAGAGCGCAGCGCTCGCTGGCCAGACCGTGGTGTCAGTTACCTGGCCACACGGTTTTCAGCCAAAGAGGCCTTCAGTAAAGCCATCGGCATGGGGATGCGTATGCCCATGACCTGGCGCCATTGCGAAATAGCCAAAGAGGCCAGCGGCAAACCGTGCATCGTGCTGCACGGTGCGCTGAAAGAGTGGTTTGATGCCCGTCATCTGATTGCCCAAGTCAGCGTGACCGACGAAACCGATTACGCGGCAAGTTTTGTAATCATCGAGCAAAAAGCTTGTTAGTTTCTTCTTTTAATCGATAAAATATGTTCCTAGCCCAATAAATACGGGTTCGAGCAGCTCCTGAATTCATAGTATATAAAGAACAGACATGACCCAACACGCACCCCTCATCATCGACGTCGCTGGTACAAGCCTGACCAAAGACGACCGCCGCCGCCTGAAAAATCCCCTCACCGGCGGCATTATTTTGTTTGCCCGTAACTGGGAGAATCGCGCGCAGCTCACCAGTCTGTGCAGGGCGATCAAAAGCATTCGCAAGGACTTGCTGATTTGCGTCGACCACGAAGGCGGCCGCGTGCAGCGTTTTAAAACTGACGGCTTCACCCACCTGCCGCCGATGCGCGCCCTCGGCGAGTTGTGGGTCAAAGACCAGCTGGCTGCCACCAACGCCGCCACCGCTTGCGGCTATGTGCTGGCTGTTGAGCTACGCAGTTGCGGGGTTGATTTCAGCTTCACGCCCGTCCTCGATTTGAATTTCGGTGAAAGCAGCATCATTGGCGATCGCGCGTTTGGCCGTGACCCGCGCGTCGTCACCCTGCTGGCCAAAAGCCTGTTGCATGGCCTGCTGCAAGCCGGGATGATGAACTGCGGCAAGCACTTCCCGGGCCATGGATTTGTCAAGGCTGATTCGCACCATGAAATACCGATAGACAAACGCAGCCTCAAAGCCATCCTCGCAGACGACGCCGCGCCCTACGGCTGGCTCGGCGGCAGCCTGCACAGCGTGATGCCCGCCCACGTGGTCTACCCAAGGGTGGACAGCCGCCCAGCGGGCTTTTCCAGTCGCTGGTTGAATGACATTCTGCGCGGCCAGTTAGGCTTTACCGGTGCCATCTTCAGCGACGACCTCAGTATGGCCGGTGCCCGGTTGATTGACGGCCAAGAGGTCAGCTACACCCAGGCCGCCATCGCTGCGCTGCAAGCCGGTTGCGACATGGTGCTGCTGTGCAACCAGAGCGTGGAAGGCGGGGGCGAGCCAGTCGATGAGTTGCTGGATGGTCTGACCCAAGCCCAGCTCAAAGGCCATTGGCAGCCCGACGAAGCCAGCGATACCCGGCGACTGGCGCTGCTGCCCGCTGGCCAGGCCCTGGACTGGGACGACTTGATGGTGGATGCGGGGTACATGCGGGCGCTGGATTTGCTGCCGTGAAAGCGGTGGGCAAAGGCACAATTGCACAGTAAATAAATCTTTTCAGAGGAGCTTTTTATGGGCTTACCCGTTGCCAAATTTGATGTGGCGGAATTTTTGAAGTGGGAGAACCAGCAACTCACCCGAAGCGAGTTGTGTAGGGGTGAGATATTTGCCATGGTGGGTGTGCGGCGGATACACGGCGAGGTTTCTTTGAATGTCGCGGGTTCTCTGCGCGAACATCTGAAGGGTTCGGGTTGCAAGGTGTACACCGAATCGCTCAAGGTTCAGGTCGCCCAAAACACGATTCTTTATCCAGATGTGTTTGTCACCTGCGACAAGGATGACTTGAAAACCGACATGATTTTCACTGCACCCATGGTGATTGTTGAGGTGTTGTCTGAGTCCACCCAAGCTTATGACAGGGGCCTGAAATTTGCGGCCTACCGGCAGATTGCGTCGCTGAAAGAATATTTGTTGATTGACCCCGATTCCCGCGTGGTGGAGTTGTACCGCCGGGGCGCTGAGGGATTGTTCACATTACACGACTTCACGGGCGAGGCGCTGATTTCCCTGACCTCGGTTGGCTGCGAGTTGACCGCTGTCGGCATCTTTGCCGGGTTAGACCCGGCAACGCAGCCAGATGCCTGACCACCCCTAATCCAAAACCACCCATGCACCTGTCCCCCACCATCTTCAAAGCCTACGACATCCGCGGCATCGTGCCGTCCACCGTGAACGATGACATGGCCTACGCCCTGGGCCTGGCTTTTGGCCACACCGCCAAGTTGGCAGGCGAGGCCACTGTGGCCGTGGGGCGCGATGGGCGCTTGAGTGGTCCGGTTTTGAGTACGGCGCTGATCCGCGGCTTGACCGACGCGGGCGTCGACGTGATCGACATCGGCCCTGCCACCACCCCCATGCTGTACTTTGCGGCCTGCACCCTGTGTAACAGTGGCATCCAGGTGACGGGCAGCCACAACCCCCGGGACTACAACGGTTTCAAGATGGTGTTGGCTGGTCGCGCGATTTATGGGGAGGAGATTCAGGCCCTGCGCCGGTTGATGGAAGCCGACCCGTCGCCTGCCGCTGACAAAAAAGGCCACATCCGCAACATCAACATCCTGGCCCCCTACCGCGACCGCATCGTGGGCGACATCAAACTGGCCCGCACTTTGAAAATTGTGGTGGACAGTGGCAACGGCATTGCCGGTGCGTCGGCCCCCGGTATCCTCAGGGCCATCGGGTGCGAGGTCATTGAGCTGTTCAGCCAGGTCGACGGAAATTTCCCCAACCACCACCCCGACCCGAGCAAGCCGGAAAACCTGCGCGATTTGATCGCCGCCATTCACGTACACAAAGCCGATCTGGGCCTGGCGTTTGACGGTGACGGCGATCGCCTGGGCATCGTCACCGCCGACGGCACCAACATTTACCCCGACCGTCAAATGATGCTGTTTGCCCAGGATGTGCTTGCGCGTGTGCCGGGCGGCACCATCGTGTTTGACGTGAAATGCTCCCAGCGCTTGGCCCCGGCCATTGCAGCGGCGGGCGGTGTGCCGCTGATGTTCAAGACCGGCCACTCGCTGATCAAAGCCCGGATGCGCGCATTGGAAGCGCAGGGCCGGCAAGCCCCCTTGGGTGGCGAGATGAGCGGTCATATCTTTTTCAAAGAGCGCTGGTTTGGCTTTGACGACGGCACGTACGCCGGTTGCCGTCTGCTGGAAATTCTGTCGCGTAGTGCCGACCCAAGCGCCGTGCTGAATGCGTTGCCCACCAGTTTTTCCACGCCTGAATTAAACGTGGTGTGTGCGGAAGGGCAATCGCATGCGCTGGTAGCGCAGTTGGTGGAGTTGGCGCAGTTTGATGCGCCTGCTCAAACCAGCGTGATTGACGGTCTTCGCGTTGACTGGCCCGATGGTTTTGGTCTGATTCGCGCGTCCAACACCACGCCGGTACTGGTGCTGCGCTTTGAAGGGCATACGCCGCAGGCTTTGGAACGCATTCAGGCACAGATGCTGGCATTGTTGCACCAGGTGATGCCGGATGCGGTGGTGGGTGGTGCTGCGCATTGAGCTTGAGATTAGCAGTCGAAGGTTCGTCATTCCCGCCTTCGCGGGAATGACGGTCAGATGACATGACCCGTATCCTGATCGTCAAGCTCTCCTCGCTGGGCGACGTCGTACACGCCATGCCTGCGGTGCATGACATCCTGGCTTGCGTACCCGGTGCGCACATTGATTGGGTGGTCGAGCGTGCGTTTGCCCCGCTAGTGGCGCGTTGCCAAGGCGTGAAACGGGTGATTCCCTGCGAGCTGCGCCGCTGGAGTAAAGCCATGCTGTCGCCCAAAACCCGCCTCGAGTGGGCCGCGTTTAAAGCCGATCTTCAAGCCCAGCCGTATGACGTGGTGCTGGACCTGCAAGGCCTGACCAGCGGTGCCCGTCCCGCCATCCTTGGCCATCGGCCGGCGCCGGTGCAGGTGAGTTACCTGGGCCTGCCCGGCACCTCGGCACTGCCGGGCGTCGACTGGATGCTGGCCGACCGTTTCGTGATGCCGCCCGAGCTGCTGCCCTACTGCACCGAAAAGCCGATCTACCTGCCGCACTGCTTCCAGGTCAGCGACCGCCAGCGCGAAGTGGGGTTGCGGCCGACACGCGCCAGCCAGCAATTGCCGCATGACGCATTCGTGTACTGCTCTTTCAACAACAACCACAAGTTCACGGCCGAGATGTTCACGGCCTGGATGCGCGTGCTGCAGGCCGTGCCCGGCAGTGTGTTGTGGCTGCTGGCCGACAACGACACGGCGCGTGAAAACCTGCTGCGCCAGGCCGATGCCCATGCCGTGGCCCGACAGCGGCTGGTGTTTGCGCCGCGCGCAGCGCCGCCGGACTATCTGGCGCGTTTCCAGCTGGCCGACCTGATGCTGGACACCTTCCCCTTCAACGCCGGCACCACGGCCAGCGACGCGCTGTGGATGGGCACGCCGATCCTGACCCGCGCCGGCCGCACCTACATATCGCGCATGGCGGGCAGCCTGCTGCACGCGGTGGGGCTGCCCGACCTGGTCACCGACAGCCTGGCGGCCTACGAAAAGCTGGCCGTCGACATCGGCCGCCACCCGCAGCGCGCCGCGTCGTACCGGCGTTACCTGGCCGAGCATGGGCGCAGTTCGCCGCTGTTCGACCTGCCGCAGATCGTGCGCGACATCGAGCACGAGTTCGAACGCCTGGCGTTGGCCGCGCGGGGTTGACGCCGCGCCATGACCACCACGGATGCAGCCGTGCGGGACCAAGGTGCCGAAGCCTTGACCAACGCGGCCGGCGGGTCGAGCGCCGGGCCGCCCCAAGCCGGCCCGAATCCCCCCGGGGGATCGCCTGACCTGCCCGGCGGGCGAGGGGCAGACATCACCGGCTGGGACATCGAGAACGATGCGCTGGCGCACGCGCTGGGCTGGCTGACGCGCCACCACGGGCGTGAACGCACGCCCGAGTCGCTGCTGACGGGCCTGCCCGTGCAGGGGCGTGTGGGCCCCGACCAGGCGCTGCGCGCACTGCGCGAAGCCGGTTACAGCGCCGGGCTGGTGCAGCGCAGCGTGGCCGAGCTGCACCACCTGCTGTTGCCCGCCGTGTTGCTATTGAACGAAGGCGACGCCTGCATCGTGGTGGCGCGCCACGCGGCCGACGCGCAGCGCTACGACATCGTCATGCCGGGTCGCGAGCACCACGCGTGCAGCGCCAGCGAAGCCGAGCTGGCGGCCGAATACACCGGCACGGCGCTGGTGGCCACGCCGCAGCCGCGCACGGCCACCCCAGATCCGGGGGCGACATCGCTGCGCGACCCGGCCACGCACTGGCTGTGGGGAACCCTCCGCCGCTTTGTTCCCCATTACCGCGCCGCACTGCTGGCCTCGATGCTGTCCAACCTGTTGATGCTGGTGACGGGTATTGCCACGTCGGTGATCTACGACAAGGTCATCCCGCACCAGGCCATGACCACGCTGACCGCGCTGGCCATCGCCAGCGGCCTGGCGCTGGCTTTCGACCTGGTGGCGCGGCGGTTGCGCGCGCACCTGATCGACACCGCCGGGCGCAAGGCCGACCTGATCGTCGGCGCCACGCTGTTCAGGCAGACCCTGGCGCTTCGCATGGAGCACCGGCCGCGTTCGTCGGGTGCGTTTTCACACACCCTGGCGCAGGTGGAACAGGTGCGCGAGTTTTTCTCGTCCACCACCATGGCCGCGCTGTCGGACCTGCCTTTCATCGCGATCTTCGTGGCCATGACGTTCGTCATCGGCGGGCCCCTGGGCTGGGTGCTGGTGGTGGCCATACCGTTGCTGTTGTTGATGTCGTGGCTGATCCAGGGCGCCCTGCGGCGCGCCATGTCGGCCAACCTGCAACAGCAGGCCGACCTGCACGGCGTGCTGGTCGAGGCCGTGGACGGCATGGAAGACCTGAAGGCTGCCGGCGCGCAGGGCCGATTCCTGCGCCGTTATGAAGAAGCCACCACCGCGGCAGCCGACAGCATGCTGCGCTCGCGCGACATCGGCAGCTGGACCACCAGCATCGCGGCGGTGTCGCAGCAACTGGTCACCATGGTCATCCTGGTATGGGGCGTGGTGCTGATCGGCGACAAGGCGATCACCGGCGGGGCGCTGATCGGCGCGGTGATGTTTGCCACCCGCGCGCTGGCGCCGCTGTCGAGCGTGGTGCAACTGGCCACGCGCTACCAGGGCGCACGCGCGGCCATGCTGGCGCTGGACGACGTGATGCAGCGCCCCGTCGAACGCGAGCCCGGCCGCAGCTACACGCCGCAGCGTGAACTGAGCGGCCGCATCGGCCTGGTCGACGTAGGCTTTGCCTACCCGGCCGACGGCGGCAACGAGCCGCCGAGCGTGTTGAAGGGGGTGACGTTGCGTTTGGAGCCCGGTGAGCGCGTTGCGCTGCTGGGCCGCATCGGTTCTGGCAAGAGCACCATCCTGCGGCTGCTGGCCGGGCTGTACCAGCCCACCGAAGGCCAGGTGGACGTCGACGGCATGGACCTGCGGCAGATCGACCCGGCCGACTTTCGTGCCCGGGTGGGGTTTGTGTCGCAGGACCCGCGCCTGTTCCACGGCAGCCTGCGCGACAACGTGCTGCTGGACCGCCCCGGCGCCGACCCCGCGCGCTTGGTCGAAGTGGCACGCCTGACCGGGCTGGACCGCCTGGTGGCGCAGCACCCGCAAGGCTGGGAGCTGCCGGTGGGCGAGGCCGGCAACCTGCTGTCGGGTGGCCAGCGCCAGCTGGTGGCGTTGGCGCGTTGCCTGGTGACGCGGCCACGCATCCTGTTGATGGACGAGCCCACCAGTTCGATGGACGCGCAGAGCGAGGTCGCCTTTTTGCGGCAGCTGAAAGGCGCCTGCGGCGACTGCACCCTGGTGATGGTTACGCACCGCCCTGCCGTGCTCGAACTGGTGCAGCGCGTGGTGGTGGTCGATGCCGGCCGCGTGGTGTTGGACGGGCCCAAGGCGCAGGTACTGGCTGCTCTGTCGGGTGCCCGCGCCGCGCCCGTCGGCGCGCCCACCGTGGCCGCGGGCGACGCGCCCGGCAACCTGCACCGCCATCCCAGCACCCAGCCCGTTCAACACGAGGCGGCGGTGTGACGGCACGCATCGCGACCGGCATCCCGACCATGCGCGCAGACCGATGCTGACCCGCCTGCTCTCGCGCAAGCCTGCCGCCGCGCTGCGTGCCGGCGACACGGCCTACATCAGCCCGGTGCAGGGCGCGCTGGTGGCTGAAGGCGCGTCGCCCGCGCTGTGGGCCGTGTTGCTGATGCTGGCCGTCATTGCCAGCGCCGTGGTGTGGGCCGGCATGACGCAGGTCGACGTGGTCACCAAGGCCAACGGCCGGGTGGTGCCCGACGGCCGTGAACAGGTCATCGCCAGCCTGGAAGGCGGCATCCTGCGCGAGCTGCTGGTCATCGAAGGCCAGCTCGTCGTGGAAGGCCAGGCGTTGGCGATGCTGGACCCTACGCGCGTGGAAGCCCAACAAGCCGAGGGCCAGGCCCGCCGTCTGGCCCTGCGCGCCGCGGTGGCGCGGTTGCAGGCCGAGGCCACCGGCAGCGCGCTGCGTTTCCCGCCCGAGCTGAACGAGTCGCCGGACATCGTCGACGGCGAAGCCGCCAGCTTTGCGGCGCGCCAGCGTGCGCTGCACGAAGGCGTCGAGAGCACCCGCCGCAGCGTCGCCCTGGTGCAGCGTGAACTGGGCATTGCCGACGCCATGTCGGCCAAGGGCCTGATGAGCGAGGTCGAGGTGATGCGCCTGCGCCGGCAGATCAACGAATTGCAACTGCAAAGTCAGGAGCGCATCAATCGCTTCCGGCAAGACGCCAGCGCCGAACTGGTGCGCATGCGCACCGAGTTGTCGCAGATCGAAGAGCAAATGGTGGTGCGCGACGACGCGCTGCGCCGCTCGACGCTGACGTCGCCGGTGCGCGGCATGGTCAAGCAGATCCGCGTCAACACCGTGGGCGGCGTGGTGGCGGCGGGCGCGCCGGTGATGGAAATCGTGCAACTGGGCCCGCGCGTGCTGCTGGAAGCGCGCATCCGCCCGGCCGACATCGGCTTCATCAAGGTCGGGCAGGACGTGCAGATCAAGCTCACGGCCTACGAGTACACGGTGTTTGGCGGCGTGAAGGGCGTGGTGCAGTCGATCAGCCCCGACGCCCTGGGCGACCCCGACCGCGCCGCCAGCCCCGACGGCACCTGGTACCGCGCTCTGGTGCGGGCTGAAAGCGGCACGCTGCAATCGGGCGACAAGACCCTGGCCGTGTTGCCCGGTATGACCGCGTCAATCGAAATCCTGACCGGCCGGCGCACGGTGCTCAGCTACCTGCTGCGCCCGATGCTGAAGTCGCAAGAGGCGTTTCGCGAACGGTGATGGGGCGGTCAGCACGACCAGCGGAAATGCCAGCCGGGTTCAACCTCAATAAATCACCGGAACAAACCCATCCGCTGCGCCTCGAGTGCCGCCTCGGCGCGTGAGCTGACGTTCAGCTTGCGGTAGATCTGCTTCACGTAGTCGGCAATGGTGTGCCGGCTCAGCCCCAGTTGCACGCCGATCTCGGGCAGCGTGTAGCCCTTGGCCACGCGCAACAGCACCTCGCTTTCGCGGTCGGTGAGGCTGACGATGGGCATCGCGTTGTGGTTGGCCTGGGGCTTGGCCTTGGCGCTGAAATAGGCCATCACGCGGCGCGCTATCGACGGTGACAGCGGGGGTTCGCCCTGACTGATGCGCTGCAATTGTTCGGTGATGAGTTCGCGCGCCTGCTCTTTCAAGATGTAGCCGAACGCACCGGCTTGCAACGCCGGGAACAGGTGCTCGTCGTCGTCGTGGATGGTCACCACCACGGACTGCGCATCGGGTTGCCGGTCGCGCAATTGGGTCACCACGTCCACGCCGCTGCCGTCGGGCAGACCGAGGTCGACCAGGGCCAGATCGAACTTCAGCGACTTCACCAGTTCGATGGCGTCTTGAACCCGGGCACTTTCGGAAATGACCGCGCCGGGGAACACCTGCAACACCAGTTTGCGCAACCAGACCCGGATTTCGGGCAGGTCTTCCAGCAGCAGTATTGATTTCATGAAGTCGCAGTCCCGGTGGTTCGCATCCGATGGTATCGGCCGCACGGCCCGGGATCACGTGACTTCAGTGGCGCGGTCCAGCGGAACCGTGAGGCGGATCACGGTTCCCTGGCCTGCGCCCGACTCGACCAGGCACTGACCCTGCAATTGCTTGGCCCGGTTCTTCATGCTCGCCAGGCCGTGGCCCTGGTCGAGCCGGCTTTCGACCGCGGTGGAGATGCCGTCGCCGTCGTCCTGCAGCACAAACTGCATGTCGCCGTCGCTGATGGTGCAATGGATGTCGCAGCGCGTGGCCTTGCTGTGCTTGATGATGTTGCTGGTGGCCTCGCGCAGGATGCGCGTGGTCTGCACATAGGCGCGCGACGACAGCCGTTGCGGCAGTTCTTCGGGCGCCTGCCATTCACACTGAATGCCGGCCTGGCCCAGGCGCGACACCACCTCGGCGCGCCAGTCGCCCAGGGCGTCGGCGAGCCGCACGGGCTTGCCTGTCAGGCCGCGCACCGACAGTCGCATTTCTTCCAGCGCCTCGCGCGCCAGGGTCGAGATGCGCTCGGAGTCGCTGGTGTGCACGATGGTCAGCAGCTTGGCGCCCAGGTCGTCGTGCAGGTCGGCGGCAATGCGCTTGCGCTCACGCTCGGTGACCTGCTCCACGCGCAGTTCGGACATCTGGCGGAAGTTGCGCTCGATCTCGGCCGAGGCCTCGC
>ENA-OFDP01000510-OFDP01000510.1-metagenomes-genome-assembly--contig:-NODE-510-length-17389-cov-6.608688_pt1 | contig 17389 bp, 12 predicted proteins | sample MGYA00153389_OFDP01 | MGnify analysis MGYA00153389 | reverse complement strand
GACAGCGGATCAGCCAGCCGGCTTCGGCGAGGGCGCGTTGGGCGCCGGAATCCTGATTGGTTAGCGACACCAAGCCGCCGTCGACCGAGCGCGCGCGGAGGAAGGTTTCGCGGTCGTCGGTGGCGGGGATCGGGGCGGCAAGCGGGAGCGTTATCCAGTCGAGCGGCGACGGGCGGGCCTTGCCGAGCAGGCGCGCCACCAGCGGGGCGAGCAGCAAGCGCGCGGTGACCATCGCCGACACCGGGTTGCCGGGCAGGCCCATCACGAGCGTGTCGCCGACGCGGCCAAGCCAGACCGGCTTGCCGGGCTTGATCGCGACCTTGGAGAACAATATTTCCAGCCCGAGCGGGGCGAACATCGCTTTGGCGTGATCGCGCGCGCCGACCGATGCGCCGCCAGTGACGACGACGAGGTCGCAGCGGGAGACTGCTGCAGCCGCGGTCGCTTCGAGCGCGGGAAGGTCGTCGCCAATGAGTTGGTGGCCGAGCATTTCCGCGCCCATTGCGGCGATCAACGCGGTGAGGCCGGGGGCGAGGCTGTCGGGGATGTGGTCGGCATCGGGCGGTGCGCCGACGGGGCGAAGTTCGTCGCCGGTGGCGATCGTGAGGATGCGCGGGCGGCGGGTGACGTGCACCTGGCTTGCGTCTGTGCCGGCGGCGGCGACGAGCGCGCCGGGGGTGAGCAAGCTGCCTGCCGCGACGACGATATCGCCGGTGGCAAAGTCGCTCGCGCGGTGGCGGACGAAGGTGGCGGCGGAGGCTTGGTAGATCGTGATCCGGTCGCCGTCGGCGGTGACATTTTCCTGCATCACGACGCGGGTCGCGCCATCGGGCAGCGCGGCGCCGGTGAAGATCCGCACCGCCTCCCCCGCGCCGATCGTGCCGTGGAATTTCGATCCGGCCGCCGACGTGCCGACCAGCCGCAGGACATCGCCGTCGCCATCGCGGATCGCATAGCCATCCATCGTCGAGACGGCGGTGCGCGGCGAGTCGAAGCAGGCGGTGACGGGCGCGGCGAGGACGCGGCCCGCGGCACCGCCGAGCGCCACTGTTTCGCCCGGCAATTGCGCGACCGATTGCGCGATGATCGCCCAGGCTTGCTCGAGGTTGATCAGCGACATCGCGTCGCCATAGCATGGCCGCGAAAATCGCCCCACTGGCGCGGCGAATATGAAGCTGATAGCCGTGTCGCAATGTCGAAAGGAACGCGTGTGGCAGGATTGCTGATCGAGGCTGCGGCGAAATCCTTTGGCGATATCAAGGTGTTGGACGGCGTCAGCCTGGCGCTCGAGGAAGGCGAATTCTGCGTCATCGTCGGCGGATCGGGGTGCGGCAAGTCGACCTTGCTGCGCGCGATAGCGGGGCTCGAGCAGCTCGATTCGGGGACCATCAGCATCGGCGACCGACGCATCGACCAACTGCCCCCGGCCGAGCGCGGGATCGCGATGGTGTTCCAATCCTACGCGCTTTACCCGCATCTGACGGTGTATGAGAATTTGGCGTTCGCACTGCGGCTGGCCAAGTGCCCCAGGGCCGAGATCGATGAGGCCGTTGCGCGCGCGGCAGGGATATTGGGCCTCGACGATTATCTGCAGCGCAAGCCCGCAGCATTGTCCGGCGGGCAGCGGCAGCGGGTGGCGATTGGCCGCGCGATCGTTCGCCAGCCCGACATCTTTTTGTTCGACGAGCCATTGTCCAACCTCGACGCGGGATTGCGCAACAAGATGCGGTTCGAATTCGCCGCGCTCCACCGCCAGCTCGGGACGACGACGGTGTACGTCACCCACGACCAGGTTGAGGCGATGACGCTGGCCGACCGGATCGCGGTGATGCGCGGCGGCAAAATCGAGCAGATCGGGAGCCCCAGCGAATTGTACGACCATCCGGCAAATTTGTTTGTCGCGGGGTTCATCGGATCGCCGCAGATGAATTGCCTGGCCGGTGAGGTGACCCAAGGCGGTGCGCTCAAGCTGGCGAGCGGCGAATCGATTGCATTGCCGGCGGCCGCGGCGGCGCTGGCCGGGCGCAAGGTCACGGTCGGGATCCGCCCGGAGCATTGGCACGTGACCGGCGACGATGGCGGCATCGCGCTGACGGCGGAATTCATCGAGCGGCTCGGCAGCAGCGTCAACATCCACCTCCGCCAGCCCGGGCCCGATGGCGCCGCGATCATCTGGCACCATGTCGAGCCAGCGCGGGTGAGCGACGGCGAAGCGGTCCGCCTGATGCCCGATCCGGACCACATCCATTTGTTCGACGAGGATGGCCGGGCAATCGCTTTATCCCGGTGAGTCTGTGACAAAATAGTGACTTGCGGTTTCGCAATGTAACCGGTTACATGATGGCTCGAGCAACGCGCGACTTCAGATCGCCGGGCTGATTTGGAAAGGGGCGCATGCCAACCATCCGCGATGTAGCGCGCGAAGCGAGCGTATCGGTCGCATCGGCGTCGCGTGCGCTCAACAATCACGCCAACGTCACGGTCGAAATGCGCGACCTGGTCCGCGCCGCCGCCGCCAAATTGCGCTACGTCCCGCATTCCGGCGCGCGCAGCCTGACCCGGCAGAAATCGGATTCGATCGGGGTCGTGCTGCCCGATCTGTTCGGCGGTTACTTCAGCGAATTGATCCGCGGCATCGACCGCGTGGCGCATGCCCACGGGCTGCAGCTGCTGCTGAGCAACATGCACGGCAACCCGCATGAAGCGACCAATGCGGTGCGGGCGATGCGCGGGCGGGTCGACGGCCTGCTGGTGATGGCGCCCGACGTTCGCCGCGAGCGGATGTTCGACGCGCTGTCGCCCGGGCTCCCCGCGGTCTTGCTCGATTGCCACGACGTGGCGCCGGACATCGCCTCGGTCGGAATCGACAATGAAGGCGGCGCGCGGACCATGACCCGCCACCTGGTCGAGCGCGGCTATCGGCGGATCGCCTTCGTCACCGGCCCGCGCAACAACCGCGATTCGATCGAGCGGCTGGCGGGGTTTCGCGATGCCATCGCCCAGACCACCGGCGAACGCAGCCCGATCGTCATTCCGGGCGACTATAGCGAGCATAGCGGGGCCGAGGCCGCGCGGCTGCTGATCACCGGTCGGCTCGAGGTCGACGCGATCTTCTGCGCCAATGACATGATGGCCGTCGGCTGCTGCGGCGTGCTGACCGATGCCGGGATCGAGGTCGGTCGCGACATCGGGGTGGCCGGATTCGATGACATCGAGATGGCGCATTATGTCGCGCCGTCGCTGACCACCATGAATGCACGCATCGCCGAGCTTGGCGCGGCCGCGGCCGAGCAATTGATCGCGATGATCGCCGGCCAGGCCGAGCCGGTCGCAACCATCTTGTCGCCCGTGCTGGTGGCGCGAGAATCAACCCGGCGCGCACCTGCGCCAGTGCCGCTTACAGACCACAACCAAGCGATCTTTCAACAGGGGATGTCGACATGACCTTTACCACCCGTACCGCGATCCTTCGTGCCGTGATGCTCGGCGCGACCGCGCTGACCATGACCGCCGGGATAGTGACGCCGGCGGCGGCGCAGCTCAGCACTTCGACCATTCGGGGCTCGGTGTCGGACGGGACCAAGGTTACGGCGGGAGCTGTAGTCACTGCGGTCAATGTCGGCACCAACGCGGTCAGTCGTGCGACCACCCGCGCCGACGGCAGCTATGTGCTGACCGGGCTGACCCCGGGCACCTATGACATCGGCACCGGCGACGGCAAAGGCGCAGACAAGCAGCGGGTCATCGTTGGCGTTGCCGAAACCGCGTCGCTCGACATCAATACGGCGCAAGCGCCGACGACTGTCGGGGAGAAAGGCGAAATCGTCGTCACCGGGCGGCGGCTGGTCGAGACGCGCACGTCGGAAGTCGGGAGCGCCGTCAGCACGGAGCAGATTGAGAATTTGCCGCAGGGTAACCGCAACTTCCTCGACTTCGCAGCGCTCGCACCGGGGATCCGCATTCTTCGCGACGGGGATCGCCGCCGCCAGACCTTTGGTGGCGCGGGCGTCGGGCTCGATCCAAACGGTGACAGCTTCGGAGGACCTCAGGTCAACGTGTTCATCGATGGCGTGAGTTTGAGGAGCAACGTAAACCAGGGCGGCGTGATCGGCCAGGACGTCAGCGCCGGCAATCCGTTCTCGCAGCTTGCGATCGGCGAATTCCGCGTCCTGACGTCGAACTTCAAGGCTGAATATGAAGACGCCGGCACGGCGATCATCACCGCTATCACCAAGTCGGGAACCAACGAATTTCACGGCGAGGCATTCGGACTGTTCGCCAACCAAAGCTTAGTCGAAAGAAACTTTTTTCAGAAGCGGGACAATATTCCGAAAGGCAAGTTTAAACGCTACCAATATGGCGCTGCGCTTGGTGGCCCAATTATCCGCGATAAATTATTCTTCTTCGTCAATTACGAAGCCAATAATCAGGACAATACCAAGGATATCAATCCTGGCACGGCGACCCCTGCCCAAATTGCTTTAATCGGCTTTGATCCTAGCATTTATCGCGGCAGTAAAATTGCTCCGTTCCGTGAACATCTTGGCTTCGCTAAGCTAACACTTCAGGCGGCGGATAATCACCGGCTCGAACTGACGGCAAGCATTCGCAAGGAAAAAGATGTACGCGGCTTTATTGGCCAGGATACCATCGATCGCGCCGAGAATGTGAAAAACGACGTCTACACCGTCCGGCTCGAGGATCGCTTTACCGGCAACGGCTTCCTTAATGTTGCAAGCGTTGACTACCTGCAGTCCAACCTCACGTTTGGCGCCGCAAGCACGACGAATTTCGGTCTCAATTACCAAGGCATAATCAATATCGGCGGACGGCCGCAATTTCAGCAGGTCAATCAAAAGGGCTTAACATTCCGCGATGAACTAAGCCTCTCGAACATCCAGTTCCATGGCAATCATCTGGTCAAGGTCGGTGGCAAATTATCCTTTCAGGATTACGGCGTTGCCGGCAGCGGGCCAAATGCGAACCCGCAATTCGACTTCATCAATGACCCGACGCGCAACCTCGACTTTGGCTTTCCGGCCGTCGTTCGGTTTGGCGGCGGCAATCCGAACGTCAAGGCGAAAACTACTCAGATTGGGTTGTTTGTGCAGGACGACTGGGAGGTTAACAAGCATTTGCTGATCAATGCCGGCCTGCGCTGGGACTATGATTCGAACGCCAAGAATAACAGTTTCGTTACTCCGCCCGCCGCAGTCGCGGCGCTCCGGGCGCTGGCGCTCGATCCGCGCATCCAGCCGTCATTCTACAACGTCGACGATTATATTTCCAATGGCAACCGCAAGGCCGAACTCGGCAATTTCGCGCCTCGTATAGGCTTTTCCTACGACTTCAAGGCAGACCAGCGCACCGTGCTGTTCGCGGGTTATGGCCGTTATTACGACCGCACCTTGTTCCGCAGCGCGGCGGAAGAAACGTTGCTGTCACAATATCGGTCGGGCGAATTATTGTTCTCGAGGGATGGCCTGCCGCGCGACGGACGCCCGACAATCCTGTTCAATCCCAATTACCTGACACCGGCTGGTTTTGCGGCGTTGCTGGCCAGTCTCGCCGCCGATCCGACCTCGCCCGGGACCAGCGAATTGCGGGTGATCCCCAACAATCTCAAGACGCCGTATACCGACCAGTTCAGTGTCGGCATCCGTCAGCGGCTGGGGATTTTCCGGACGTCGCTGACCTACAACCACACGATCGGCAAGAATCAGATTGGCTATGCGCCGCTTAACCGCACGCCCAATCCCGACCCCGGAAGTGGTGGATTTTATGGCTATATTCCGTTGATCAATGGCTACAGCAATGTCGTCGCCGGGTTCAACACACGCGCGACCAAATATGATGCGTTGTTCGTCACTGTCGACAAGCCCTACACCAAGGCTTCAGGCTGGGGCGGCGGCATCGCCTGGACCCACGTGTTCCAGTCGAAAGAGCGCGGCTTCTCGTTCAACTTCGATTATCCCAACATCGGCGCCTCCCCCTATGTCCCCAATTCGGGCAACGAGAAGGAACGCGTCGTCATCAACGGCATCGCCGATTTGCCGTTCGATTTCAAAATCTCGGGACTCGCGACCTACGGTTCGGGATCGCCATATTTTGTCATTGATGCGCTCAACGGCTTCCAGCCGGGCAATATCCGGTTGGGCAGCTTCAATCACCTGCCCTATTATCTGCAGGTCGATTTGCGACTGCAGAAGATGTTCCGTTTGGGTGGTGGTCGTGAGTTCTCGCTGTCGGGCGAGGTGTTCAACCTGTTCAACCGCGCCAACTTCGGCGGGGCGCAGGGCTTCAATTGTTGCGGCGGCATCTCTGATTTCGGCAAGCCCAATGCCCTGTCCGGCCCGCCGCGCACCTTCCAACTGGGTGCCAACTTCCGTTTCTGAGCCCAGCGGCGGGGTCGACCGGTTTCGACCCCGCCGTTCGTTGAGTAAATGACAATTGTGACCACACGCCGCGACGTCATCAAGTTCGCCGCTGTCGGCGTCGCTGGTCTGGGCGCCGGAGCGGCGCGCGCTGAGTTGGCGAAACGGGCCAGCCCCGGCTTCCCCCTCGCCGATCTCGAGCGGCGGACGTTTCAGTGGTTCTGGGACCATGGCAATCCCGCCAACGGGCTGATCCCCGATCGTGCGCCGGCGAAGAGTTTCTGTTCGATCGCGGCGGTCGGGTTTGGGCTGACGGCCTATGCGATCGGCGCGGATCGCGGGTGGATCACGCGGGCCCAGGCGCGCGAGCGGACGCTGACGACGTTGCGGTTCTTCGCTAACGCCAAGCAGGGCAAGCAGGCGCGCGGGGTGACCGGGTACAAGGGCTTCTTCTACCACTTCATCGACATGCAGTCGGGCGAACGGTTCGGCACCACCGAATTGTCCTCGATCGACACGGTGTTGCTGCTCTCCGGAATGCTCCACGCGGGGCAATATTACGACCGCGCCGACGCGGCCGAAACCGAGATCCGCGCCCTCGCGACCAAGATCAACAATGCGGTCGACTGGCCGTGGATGCTGGGGCGCGGCGACTTCATCTCGATGGGCTGGACCCCCGAGAACGGTTTCATCGCCTCGCAATGGGATCGCTACAACGAATGCACCTTGCTGTATTTGCTCGCGCTGGGCAGCCCGACGCACCCGGTGCCGGCCAAGATCTGGCCGCGCTGGACCGCGACGTGGAACATCACCTGGGGCATGCATTGGGGCGAGCGGCACATCGCCTTCCCGCCGATGTTCGGCCACCAATATAGCCATGTGTGGGTCGATTTTCGCGGCATCCGCGACCCGTGGCTGCGCGCGCACGACCTCGATTTGTTCGAGAATAGCCGCCGCGCGGTGCGGGCGCAGCGCAATTATGCGATTGCAAATCCCGGCGGCTGGGCGGGTTATGGACCCGACGTGTGGGGGCTGACCGCGTGCGATGGCCCGGGCGACTTCACCGTCAAGCTCGGCGGCAAGACCCGCACTATCTACAGTTACTCGGCGCGCGGCCCGGACGACCGCGATGACGGCACTTTGGCACCGACCGCAGTGGCCGGGTCGATCGCGTTCGAGCCGGCGCTGGTGCTGTCCGCGCTCGAAGCGATAAGCGAGCGTTACGGCCCGGCGATCGTCACCAAATATGGCTATCTCGACGCCTTCAACCCGAGCCTTGCCAATCTGGCGCCGAAGACGAAATTGTCCAACGGGCGGCTGATCCCCGGTTTCGGCTGGGTCGACACCGATTATCTCGGCATCGACCAGGGACCGATCGTGGCGATGATCGCCAACCACCGCGACGAAGCGGTGTGGAAGGCGATGCGCGGCTGCCGACCGCTGATCGACGGGCTGAAGCGGGCCGGATTTACCGGGGGCTGGCTGGACCGCGCATGAGGATATCGCGGCGCGAATTGGTGGTCGGCGCGTCAGCGATGCCGCTGTTGCTCGCCGCCTGCGGCCGCCGCAACGACGGCACAATCGACATGTGGGCGATGGGCGCCGAGGCGGAGAAATTCCCGCAATTGCTCGCCACCTTGCCGCGCGCGGGCCAACCGCCGGTGCGGGTCCAGCCATTGCCGTGGAGCGCGGCGCACGAGAAATTGCTCACCAGTTACGCCGGGGGGTCGCTGCCCGACATGGGGCAGGTCGGCAACAGCTGGATCGCCGAGCTAACCGCGATCGGCGCGATCCTGCCCGTCCCCGCCGCGCTGCAGGGCATCACTGCCGGGCAATTTGCGGGGGTGGTCGACACCAACCGCATCGACGGCAGGCTGATGGCGTTGCCATGGTATGTCGACACGCGGCTGCAATTCTATCGCAAGGATCTGTTCGAGGCAGCGGGGTTCGCGGCGCCGCCCGACCGCTGGGACGAGTGGAAGCGCGCGCTCCATGCCGTCCGCCAGAAACAGGGTGGCGAGGGATTTTCGATCCTGCTGCCGATCAACGAATATGAGCATCTGACGCAGATGGCGTTATCGGCCGGGGCGAACTTCCTCGGCGCGGGCGGGACTCGGGGGGCATTCCGCTCGCCTGAATTTCGAACGGCGCTGGCGTTTTACAAATCCCTGTTCGACGAGAAGCTCGCGCCGATCGCGGGGGCGGCGCAGATCAGCAATGTGTGGAACGAGTTCGCGCGCGGATATTTCGCGGTTTACCCGTCGGGCCCGTGGACGATCGGCGATATGAAGACCCGCTTGCCACCGGCGCTCCAGTCGAGCTGGGCAACCGCCCCCTTCCCCGGCCCCGATGGCCCCGGCCGGTCAACCCCGGGCGGATCGAGCCTGGTGGTGTTCGCCCATGCGCGCGATCCGGCGGCGGCGTGGCGGCTGGTCGGCGATTTGCTGACCCCGGCAGCGCAAGCGAAATTGCAGTCGCTGACCGGCGACTTACCCCCGACCCGCGCGGTGTGGGGCACCGCGGGGCTGACCGCCGATCCGATCACCGAAGCCTTTGCGCGCCAACTCGACCGCACCAGCGCCTTGCCCAAGGTGCCCGAGTGGGAGCGGATCGCGACCGAGATGCAGACCGTCGCCGAGCTTGCGGTGCGCGGCACGGTAACGCTCGACGAGGCGGTCATCGACATGGACCGCCGCGCCGACCGGCTACTCGAAAAGCGCCACTGGATGCTTAGCCGGGGGCGGACATGAGGGCATCGTATCTGGGCGCCGAAGCGCGCGCGGGACGGACGATGGTCGCGCCGGCGCTGACCGCGATCTTCCTGTTCTTCGCCCTGCCCGCGCTGGCGTCATTGGTGCTGAGCTTCACCGACTTCGACATTTACGCGCTCGCCAACCTCAACAATCTGCGCTTCATCGGCTTCGACAATTATCAGCGGTTGGTGACAAATCCTTTGTTCTGGCAAGCGATGGGCAACACCATGTGGTTCGTCGTGTTCGGCGTGCCGCTGGTGGTCGGGCTGAGCCTGGCCGCGGCGCTGCTGGTCAACGCGCGGACGCTTCGTTGGCGAGCGGTGTGGCGGGTGGCGTTGTTCGCGCCGTTCGTGACGACGCTGGTGGCGACTGCGGTGGTGTGGAATTACCTGCTCCACACGCGTTACGGCCTGATCAACTATGCGCTCGGCGCGGTCGGGATCGCGCCGGTCGACTGGCTCGGCAATCCGGCGACGTCGTTATTCGCGATCCTGCTGTTCGTCGCGTGGAAGACCTTCGGCTACAACATGATCATCTTCCTCGCCGCGCTGCAATCGGTGCCGCGCGACCTCGACGATGCGGCGCGGGTCGACGGAGCGGGGGCGTGGATGCGGCTTCGCCATGTCGTCCTGCCGGCGATTGCGCCGACCGTGTTGCTAGTCGCGATCCTGACCGTCGCGGGCATGTTCCAATTGTTCGCTGAGCCCTATGTCATGACCCAGGGCGGCCCGGCGCGATCGACCGTCACGGTGCTCTATTTCATGTTCGAAGAAGGCTTCAAATGGTGGAACCTCGGGTCGGGCGCGGCGGTCGCGTTCATCCTGTTCCTGTGCATCCTCGCGGTCACCCTGGTGCAGCTAAAGCTCGCCAAACGGCTAGGCGCGATATGATTCGCCGCAATGCTTTGACCTGGTTCACCGCGGTCGTCGCACTGATCGTGCTGATGCCGTTGCTGTGGATGGTGTCGGTCAGCTTCATGGCGCCGGGCGAGGCCGCGGCCTTCCCCCCACCCCTGTTCCCCAGGCATCCGACGCTGGAAAATTACCGCACCTTGTTCGCGAGCTACGGCATCGGGCGGTACATCGTGAACAGCGTCATCGTCTCGACATTGGCGACGATGCTCGCCTTGTTGTTCGTCGTCCCCGCCGGGTTCGCCTTCGCCAAATTGCGGTTCAAGGGACGCGACGCAATCTTCCAGATACTGGTCGCGGCATTGGTCGTGCCGGGACAGATCGGGATGCTGCCGTTGTTCCTCGAGCTCAAGGCGATGGGACTGGTCAACAGCTATGCCGGGGCGCTGGTGCCGTGGCTGGCGGGGATTTTCGGGATCTTCCTGGTGCGCCAATTCTGCCTGTCGATCCCGACCGAATTGCTCGAGGCGGCGCGGATCGATGGCGCGAGCGAGGGGCGCATATTGCGCAGCATCGTGCTGCCGACATTGAAGCCGATCCTGATCACTTTGGCGTTGTTCGTTTTCCTCGGCAGCTGGAACGACTTCATGTGGCCGCTGATCATATTGGCCGACCAGAATCTGTACACGTTGCCGGTCGCGCTCGCCGCGCTGAGCCGCGAGCATGTCCAGGACAATGAGCTGATGATGGCCGGATCGGTGATCACCGTGCTGCCGGTACTGGCATTGTTCCTTGCGCTGCAGCGCCACTATCTCGACGGGCTGATGGCGGGGAGCGTCAAGGGATGAGGCGGCTCGCGATGCTCGCTGCCCTCGCGCTGATCGGCGCAGCGCCAGCGCCGGTGTTTTGGGATTCGATGGACGATGTCACGACCTGGCCCGCCAAGGGATCGAACAGCGTCGCCGCGTCGAGCCGCGAAGCCGACCATGCGGTCGAGATGCGGTACGATTTCGGCACTGTGTCGGGCTACGCGTTCATGCGGCGCACGGCGGACATCGCGGTGCCGCGCAACTATGAAATTCGCCTGCGCGTGCGCGGCACCGGCGGGCGCAACGACCTCCAGCTCAAGCTGACCGATGGCGACAATGTGTGGTGGAAAGTGTGGCGCAATTTCCGGCCGCTGGGCGAGTGGCAGGAAGTTATCATTCCGGCCGGCGAGATCGACTTTGCGTGGGGTCCGACGACCGACAAAAAGTTGCGCCACGCCGACGGCGTCGAAGTGGTGGTCGCGCGCAATCGCGATGGCGGGGCGGGGAGCATCGCGGTCGATGACATAAGAATTATCGCGCTGCCCGGAGAGCCAGTGGCGGCAGCGGCCAGGAACGACCCCAATGCCTCACTGATCGCGACCGCCAAGGCCGCGCCGCGCGGCACCTTCCCGCGCGCGCTCACCGGCGAGCAGCCCTATTGGACGCTGGCCGGATCCGACGGCGGCAAGGTCTCCGCACTGATCGACGAAGATGCGGGGATCGAGCCGGCCAAGGGCAGTTATTCGATCGCGCCAATGGTGATCGACGGCGGCAAAAGGTTCGACTGGGCCAATGTCGCGGCCAGCCAGACATTGGTCGATCATCGCCTGCCGATCCCCTCGGTGCGCTGGACCGCGCCGGGCTTCACGCTCGATACGTTGCTGCTCGCCGATCACGCCGGGCGGGCTGCGTATGCCGCTTACACGCTGACGAACCGCACCCGCGCGGCGCGGAGTTTCACCCTGCGGCTCGGGGTGCGCCCATGGCAGGTCAATCCGCCGACCCAATTCCTGTCGCAGACCGGCGGTGCGAGCCCGATTTCGGGGATTGATCGAGGCGGCGACCGTTTCACGATCGTCCAGCCGCAGGACGAGGGCGATCCGCCAATCACGCGGACATTGCGCTTCGAAGGATCGCCAGCCGCGAGCATCGCGGCGGACCGCGCCGACCTGGAGTATGGCGTGAATCTCGCGCCCGGACGGTCGAAGCGGATCGTCCTCACCTTCGGCAACGGCACGCCGCCCTTCGACCAAAGCTATTCCGAGACCGTTGCCCATTGGCGGGGGGCGCTTGGCCGGGTCAGCGTCACCGTCCCGCCGTCGAAGCAGTCCTTCGCCGACACGCTGGCCACGACCTTCTCGCACATCCTCACCAGCCGCGACGGACCGATGCTCAAGCCCGGAACGCGCAGCTACAATCGGGCGTGGATCCGCGACGGGGCGATGATGTCCGAGGCCTTGCTGCGGATGGGCCGGGCCGACGTCGCGCGCGACTTTGCGGATTTTTATCGCGCGCATTTGTTCGCCAGCGGTAAGGTGCCGTGCTGTGTCGATTTCCGCGGCGCCGACCCGGTGCCCGAGAATGACAGCCAGGGCGAATATATCTTCCTCGTCAGCGAGCTGTTCCGCTTTACCCACGATCGCGCCGCGCTCGAGCGGGACTGGCCGTCGGTGCTCGCCGCCGCGCGCTATATGGACGAGCTGCGCCGGAGCGAGCGCATTCCGGCTAATCTCGCGCCCGACAAGCGGATGCTCTACGGCCTGATGCCGCCGTCGATCAGCCACGAAGGCTATTCGGCTAAGCCGCAATATAGCCTGTGGGACGATTTCTGGGCGTTGCGCGGGTATCGCGACGCGGCCGACATCGCCGCCACATTGCGCAAGCCGGAAGCGCGGGAATTGGCGGCGTCGCGCGATGAATTTGCCGCCGACCTTCACGCCGCGATCCTCGCCGCGCGCGATCATTGGCACATCGCCTTCATCCCCGGCGCGACCAGCCTGGGCGATTTCGACGCGACTTCGACCACCATCGCGCTCGATCCGGGCAATGAGCAGGCGCGGCTCGACCCGGCAATGCTGCGCGCGACCTTCGAGCGTTACTGGAGCGAGTTTCAGGCGCGCGCCTCGGGCACCAAAAAGTGGGACGATTATACGCCGTACGAGACCCGCACCATCGGCAGCTTCGTCCGACTCGGCTGGCGCGAGCCGATCGATCCGTTGCTCGCATTTTTCTTTGCCGGACGTCGGCCTGCCGGGTGGAACCAATGGGCCGAAGTGGTCGGTCGCGATCCGCGCCAGCCGCGCTTCATCGGCGACATGCCCCACGCCTGGGTCGCCTCCGACTTCGTTCGCGGCGGGCTCGACATGTTCGCGTGGGAGCGGCGCGACGACAATGCGCTAATGCTCGGCGGCGGGTTGTCGACCGATTGGCTGACCGGGCAAGGTTCCGCCATCAGCGGCCTCGTCACCCCTTACGGAAGCCTTGATTTCGCAATGCGCGGCAATGCCCATGCCCTCACCGCGACCATCGCCGGCACGGCCCGCCCGCCCGGCGGGTTCATCCTCACTTGGCCCTTCGCAACTCCGCCACCACCGGCGCTGGTCGACGGTAGGGCGATGGCGTGGAGCGGCAGCGCGCTCCTGATTCCCGCCACCGGCAGTCCCATCCGCGTCTCCATCGGGCACCGCCAATTATCAGCCGATTTCAAAAACAAGGACGTGCAATGACCCTTTTCCCCGACAATTTCCTGTGGGGTGCCGCCACTGCGGCCTATCAGATCGAAGGGTCGCCGCTGGCCGACGGCGCGGGGCCGAGCATCTGGCAAAGGTTCAGCCACGATCCCCGGTTGATGGCCGCCAAAGGCCACACCGGCGACGTCGCCTGCGACCATTACAACCGGATGGAAGCCGACGTCGCGCTGATGAAGTCGCTCGGCCTCCAAGCCTATCGCTTTTCGGTCGCGTGGGGGCGGATCCTGCCCGAGGGCACCGGTCGCGTGAACGAGGCCGGGCTCGCCTTCTACGAGCGGCTGGTCGACACCTGCCTAGCGAACGGCATCGAGCCATTGTGCACGCTCTACCATTGGGATTTGCCCGCCGCGCTCGACGATCGGGGCGGCTGGCTCAACCGCGACAGTGCCGACTGGTTCGCCGATTATGCGCGCATCCTGTTCACCCGGCTCGACGGCAAGGTCAAGAAATGGGTCACCCTCAACGAGCCATGGGTGGTGACCGACGGCGGCTACCTCCACGGTGCGCTCGCGCCGGGCCATCGCAACATGTTCGAAGCGCCGATCGCCAGCCACAATCTGATGCGCGCGCATGGCGCGGCGGTGAAGGTCTATCGCGAAGTGGGCGCCCACGAGATCGGGCTGGTGGTCAATATCGAGCCCAAATATCCGGCGACCGACAGCGCCGAGGATATCGCCGCCACCGCGCGCGCCGACGCCTATATGAACCGCCAATATCTCGACCCGGCGTTGAAGGGCAGTTACCCCGCCGAACTCAAGGAAGTGTTCGGCGAAGCATGGCCGGATTTCGCCCCTGCCGACCTCACCGACATCGCCCAGCCGGTCGATTTCATCGGCATCAATTATTACACCCGCAACGTCGTCCGCCATGACGCCAATCAATGGCCGTTGAAGGCGAGTATGGTGATGCAGGAAGGCAAGACCTACACCGAGACCGGGTGGGAAGTGCACCCGCCGGCGCTGACCGACCTTCTTCTGTGGTTCAAGCGACTGTACGGCGACATTCCGCTCTACATCACCGAAAATGGCTCGGCGTTCTACGATCCGCCGCGCGCCGGCGAGAGCGGGGTCAATGATCCGCTGCGCTGCGATTATCTCAAGCGTCACGTCGCGGCGATCGGCGATGCGATCGCGGCGGGGGTCGACGTGCGCGGCTACATGGCCTGGTCGCTGCTCGACAATCTCGAATGGTCGCTGGGCTACACCAAGCGCTTCGGCATCGTCCACGTCGACTTCGAAACCCAAACGCGCACCCCCAAGGACAGCGCCAGGCTGTACGCGCGGATTATCGCCGGTAATGGCGAGGTTGCGTCGGGATAAGGTGGCCTTGCGGGCGCGCTGGCAATTGCTAGGACGCTGCAATGAATGCGCTCGACCAGTTCAACCGCCTGTTTGCGCAATGCCCGCTGATCGCGATCCTGCGTGGGGTCAGGCCCGACGAGGTCGAGGCGATTGGCGAGGCTTTGGTCGAGGGCGGGGTGCGAATCATCGAGGTGCCGCTCAATTCGCCCGATCCGCTCGACAACATATCGCGGCTGAGTGCGCGGTTTGGCGGCCGGGCGTTGATCGGCGCGGGGACCGTGATGACGGTCGGTGAGGTCGATTCGGTTCATGCCGCGGGCGGGCGGTTGATCGTGTCGCCATCGACCAATGTTGCCGTCATTGCCGCGACAATTGCCGCCGGGATGGTCTCCTGCCCCGGTTACATGACCCCGACCGAGGCGTTCGCGGCGATCGACGCAGGCGCGCATGCGCTGAAATTATTCCCCGCCGAGGCCGTATCGCCGGCGGTGGTTCGAGCCCAGCGCGCCGTCTTGCCAAGCGACATGCGCATCATCGTCTTCGGCAGCGTCCGGCCCGACACGATGGCGCCGTGGATCGACGCCGGGGCGAACGGGTTCGGCATTGGATCGGGCGTCTATCGGCCCGGCCAGGGCCCATCCGAAACGCTCGCCAAGGCGCGCGCACACCAGGCGGCGCTGGCTGCGGGATAAGGCATTAGCGAGATCATTATGGCGGAGACGGAGGGATTCGAACCCAACGCCGTGACTCACTTCGAATTTTGTTATTTCCCCTATCGTTTCGAGGCGCTTATGGGGGAACCCCTGTTCGCCATAGTTCGTGGCCGTTTGTCAAATGACATGTTGAAAGTGGGCATGGGAGTGGGCATGATTTGGATTACTCGACCAGGAGTCCGACCTTTGGCGCGCGCATTGAACAAGTTTACTATTAGGAAAGTGGCCGCGCTCAAGGAACCTGGACGCTATTCTGACGGCGGCGGACTCTACCTTCGGATAACTCCCGCCGGTGCCCGCTCTTGGGTTTTCATGACTGCCGTGGGCGGCAAGCGTGTCGAGATCGGTTTGGGCGCCGAAACAGCAGTTGGGCTCAGTGCCGCCCGAAGGCTTGCAAATCAAATGCGGGAGGCAACTGTGCTGGGTCGCAATCCGCGAGATGTTGTAGAACATCATGCGCCCGCCAAGCTCATCCTCACCTTTGGAGAATATGCGGACACGTACGTTGCTAGTGTCGAGTCTGGTTGGAAGAGCGTCACCCACCGCGAGCAATGGCGACACTCACTTCAACACCATGCCCACAACTTACGAGGCATGCAGATCAGCCAAATCAGCACGGAGGATGTTTTAGAAGTGTTGAGGCCCATTTGGCTCAGGACGCCAGAGACAGCCAGCCGAGTTCGGGCGCGCATTGAGCGCGTCTTAGATGCGGCCAAAGCACAGGGACACGTCTCACGGGAAGCGGCAAATCCAGCACGAATGAAGGGGCACCTAGACTACCTGCTCCCGAAGCAATCAGGCTTGAACCGGGGTCACCACAAAGCCCTTCCCTACAGGGATGTGGCGCACTTCATGTTCGACCTGCGAAAGCGTGAGGCCCTCGCCGCCCGATGTTTGGAATTCACGATTTTAACCGCAGCTCGCTCTGGTGAAGCGCTCGGCGCGGTCTGGTCCGAAATGGACCTGAAGGAACGGCTTTGGCACGTTCCGGCGCGTCGCATGAAGGCATCAATCGAACACGTCGTCCCCTTGTCCGATGCCGCGATTGAACTGCTCAATCGAGTAAAGACGGAATTTCCGGGCTCTGACGATGCAATCTTTGCAGTCGGCGGCGCGCAGCGAAGCAATATGGCCATGGCTATGCTGCTTCGCCGGATGGCATTTGGACATATTACAACCCACGGCTTTCGGTCCACATTCCGAGACTGGGCGGGCGATTGTACGAGCTACCAGCGGGAGGTCATTGAAGCCGCTCTGGCCCATACGATCCAGAACAAGGCGGAAAGGGCTTATCGCAGGGGGACGGCCATCGAACGGCGCCGGCAACTCATGCATGACTGGGCTAAATATTTATCGATAATTGTTGAGCCCACCAAGCCCGAAGCCACAGCGCTAGCGTAATTTCAGCAATCAAATGTGTCAGCCATTCCTTTACAGAGCGTCCACTCAAGCTTGACGCTCAAGGCGGCTGATCTCGCCGCGAACAGTCGCGAGGAGACAATCGATGAGCCAGATGGACGCACTCTTACCCACGCACCCGGGATCCCTGCTCCGAGCTACGCTCGAGCACCTCGATTGTACGAAAGCGGCAGCAGCTCGCCTACTCGAGCTGTCCCGTCAAACGCTCTATGAAATCATCGGAGAGAAGTAGGCGATCACGCCCAGCGTAGCGCTGCGAGTGGCCAAATTGACAGGGACGAGGCCCGAGAAGTGGTTAGATATGCAGCAGGCGCACGATTTAGCAGTAGCGCGCGCCCAATATCGCAGCTTGGTGGAAAAAGTGCGCTTTGCTTGGCCTCACTTCGGAGGTCGACATTCCGTCACACTCATCGCGGAGC